>Ga0207645_10000721_pt1 | contig 27514 bp, 24 predicted proteins | sample KBSM53metaG_FD_184331 | JGI IMG/M metagenome (GOLD analysis project Ga0207645, IMG submission 184331) | Miscanthus rhizosphere microbial communities from Kellogg Biological Station, Michigan, USA - KBS M5-3 metaG (SPAdes) (version 2) | ecosystem: Host-associated > Plants > Roots > Rhizosphere >...
AACTTTCGAGCATACCGAGAAGTTGGAATTCGTATGCGCCAACGGAACTAAAGCCGTGCGAAGAGATAACCCTTACTTTCAAATAGCGCGCCTTGACCGGTGGAAACTTGAACTCTTGATATGGGTCTTTGAAGAAGCGGACGTTCTGCGTCTGAAACTTGCCGATGGACTCGAATTTTCCAGTAGGAGAATCATTCCCCGCTAGCAGCTCGAATTCCCTTAAGTTCCAGCTCTCGGTCCCGAGGATCAGTACCTTAAATCTATCGAACGTTGCCGGTTTGTCGTCTTTGAAACCGTAAACCGCCCAGCTGCCAGTAACACCGATGTCGATGTACTGCCAATTTTTCTCGTCACCGTCGATCGTATAGGGCCAACGATCATTGGTAGCAACGATCACGTGACCGCCGTTTTCGGCAACGAGAAGATTCATCACCGCGGCTGACGCTTGTGCCGAACGCGCCGGCTTGGCTAAGGAATCGGCCGGGTCTGGCGCAACTCGCCGCGCTAGCCGACTTGCTTCATCGGATGACGCCGGCTCTGCCTGGTTCTGAGCGTGCGGAGCTTGTTTTTCTTTCCTGAAAAATCCCTGCTGAAGCAAAAAAATCAAAGCGAGAGCGGCCAATCCCCCCGTTAGCGCGAAAAGGCCGGGCCGCTTGTTCCACCAGCGCCCTGAGCTTACTTCGCTGTCGGGCACCGTCCGCATCTTGGGTGCCGCTGCGGTGCCGTCAATCACGGCGGCGACGCTCTTCAGCAACTGATCGAACTCACGATGGGAAGCCTCGCCTTCCCAATCGGAGAGATCCGCCGCTTCGATGCGCTTGAACTCGAGGGGAATCGGCGCGTTGTCGATCATTGCGGGGACGAGAATGCCACGCTCCGCACCCTCCGCGGCTTCCGTTTTCACCCAGCGCGACGATACCGAATGCTTTGACCAGAGAACAACGACACAGCGCGCCGAGTTCAATGCGCTCTCGATCGTCTCGTCGAAAGACTGCCCCGGCGGAATCTCTCGGTCCCACCACACAGACCAACCCTTGCGGAAAAATGCATTGGTGAGCAGCTCAGCTTTATCTTTGTCTGCTCGCGCATAGCTGATGAAAATGTCACTCATGCGGCTATGATGATTCCATGTCGAGAGGAATTCAATCGCTTGATGAGCCACAAGCGTCATTGACGAGCGGTGCCGCAGCGCATAATGTTTGGGGTATTCTTGTCAGCCGTACGAAGACTAAAACTGTAGGAGGTCTATCGCCGTGAGGAACTCAATCAGATTATTTGCGGTGCTTCTTGGTCTACTTCTTTTCGCCTCGAGTTGCGCAACAGTTAGTTACTCTTCGGGCAATGGCGCCGAGAGGATCAACTGGAGGGAGTATAACGATTGTTAACCGATGTGAGGCTAGATCCTGTAGTCACGTGCTTTGACATTAAACGGCGCCAACCTTATCGCACAATAGTAAGCTTTTACTAAAAGCCTCAGTTTCTTGGTCGGCTTCGAAACGGAGCTGCCGGCCTCACATGCTCCGTAACACCGCCATGCCAATTGCTCCAAAACAGTTCAGTAGTATGCGCCGTATTGCTCGACGAGCTCACCATGGACGCTCGTAAACTGGACTACGAAGGAGCGTGTTTATGAATACTGAAATTCTAGCCGAAAAGATCGGCGCCGGAGCGGCCGCAGGGCTGATTGGAACCGCGCTTATCCAGGGACTAATGGCGGCGAGCCAGAAATGGGCACCCCAAAGCTTGCCGCCGATCAAACAAGATCCGGGCGAATTCATGGTCGAAAAAGCCGAGGAGCAGCTACCCGCCGGACTGCGCGAGAAGATTCCCGAGCCATTAGAAAAAGCCGCAGCTAAATCGCTGGCGTTTGGGTACGGGACGACCTTCGGCGCGTTATATGCCACGTCCCGTCCGGAGACCAAGAGCCTGTTATGGGAAGGCAGCGCCTTGGGTTTGGCAGCCTGGGGTGTGGGCTATCTCGGCTGGCTACCAGCAAGCGGCCTCATGCCGCCGGTCGCCAAGCAAGAGCCCAAGCAAATCGCCGGGCCTATCCTCAGTCATATCCTATTTGGAATCGTGACCGTCGGACTCTATCGTGTCTTTCGACGACTGTCCTAAGGCCGAAGAATTTTCTTGCTTCAGTTTCATCTAGTACGAAAACTCGTGTGAGGTGTGAAAGTGAAACACGCCAATCTGCCGCTGCCGGAAATAGAGATGATCGTCGGCACCCGGGCCGCGTTAGGTATGGGATTGGGATTTCTGCTGGCCGACAAGTTATCTCAACTGAAACGGAAACAGCTCGGCTGGGCTTTGTTTCTGTTCGGAATGCTCACCACAATTCCCTTGCGCTGCGACGTTTTCAGGCGGTCGAGCACGCAGATAATCGCGCCGGAAAGCGGTAATCCACACATCGCCCACTGAAATTTGCTTCCACGCAGCGTTTTACGCTTGCAACTGCTCATCTTTCTGTTGCCTCTTGCCCCTTCCCTACTTTATTATTCCTACAACGCTGCCAAATTTTTATGCAGAAACGTATCCGCTGTTTCCTCATATTCCTGTTTCTTTTGACTCATCGGCTGGTTAACGCCCAGGCCCCGGCTTACGAGCAGCAACCGAGTCCAGATACTTTCACGCCGTCTCATGTTAGCCCCTTCGTCTACCTCATCGTGATCGCGATCGTCGCGGTTATTGGATTTGTGCTGTATAAACTTTACTCCTCGAGAAACAAAGAAATCCGTCATTATCTCGAGAACCAACCCACAATAGAACCCGTTCAAGGGCCGAGCAGCGTGCCAGGACCTGCCGCCGCGACCGGAAGCATCTTTATTTCGTATCGGCGCGATGACAGCGCCGATATCACGGGCAGAATTTACGACCGCCTGGTCCAGCACTTTTCGCGAGACACCGTCTTCAAAGATGTCGATTCCATTCCCCTCGGGATCGATTTTCGGCAGCACCTGGAAAGCGCGTTGAGTCAATGTCGCGTGTTGCTCGCAGTGATGGGCGAGCGCTGGAGCGGCACAGAGACGGCGGCGGGCAAACGCAGGATCGATGATCCGTCCGATCATGTGAGGCTCGAGCTTGAGCTGGCGCTGGCGCGAAATATACCGGTCATCCCGGTGCTGGTACGTAATTTTTCGATTCCAACGCCGGACAAACTTCCCGATTCGCTACAGTCCCTCGCCTACCGTAACGGCATCAACGTACGCCCCGATCCCGATTTTCACGGCGACATGGATCGCCTGATCAAAGGAATAGGCTCGCACCTAGGCCGGTAAGCAGTATCCTTCCGACCCAACGTCGGGGGCATCACGGCTAGCCATTTTCCTAGGGGCCGCGCGTGACTTCCTATCGATCCACATTCGGTTTGAGAACGTCGGACGCCCTCTCCTGACACTAATGAATGGGTCGTCGCTTGGACGGCGGATCGCCTGTGGGTTTTGTTTCTCTGGGTTCTTTTATTGGAGGCTTCTTCGGAGTTGGCGGGTCTTTTCTTTTTTCAGAGCCGGCGTTCGTAAGTTTGCCCGAGATAAATTGCTTTCTAAGATTGGATCAGTGGCTACTCATCATTCTAATTTTTTTTCAGTTAGCGCGATATCACAGCAAGGACTGTGGGATCCCATCCACCCAAATTGGCAGAACATCAGTTTTGATTGGTGCGCGAGGCGAGTGTGCAGCTTTCGCAGAGCCCCAATCTCCAGCTGCGCACACCACCGAGATCGGGGCTACCGATAACTGAGAACGAGGCGCGCGCACATATCATGTGCGCACTCTCGTTCTCAGCCTCTTTGAGAAATTACTCGCTGCTTCTGCTTGGAGTATCCGCAAATCCGAGTTAGCGAGTGACGGGAAGCGCGCTTACCAAAGACTATTCTGAGTAGCGCACCGCGCGTATCGAATTGCTACCGGACGCTATTGTCACTCTGATTTGGCCGATCGGTGTCCTTGCCCTTTGTCGTGTCGGCATCCGATTTCTTACTACGTGTGTCGGTTGATCGCGGGGTCACTACATCGCTCGATTTGCTTGTACCTTTGTCCACCGTCCCAGTGGACGGGTCGCCCTTCGGTAGCGGCACCCCAGATCGTTCTCGCTCTGATTTCGACCCACCCTGCGACTGGTTCAGGTCCGGATGGATCGTATCAGGATTTCCGCCCGACGTCTGAGAAAAAGCGAGCCCAGAATTCATCCATGCTGCGAGAACAACAGATCCCGAAATAAGTAGACGGCTGTGTTTCATATCTTCCTCCCGGAAAATTATTTATGCACCCAGTAAGGCAAGCAGTGTGCCACCAGGAATACGATCAAAAACCAAACAAATCAGGTTTCCCGATCACAAATCAAAACATGAGATCTGTGGTTTGGAGGAAATCCACGGGATGATTATCAGATGTGTTTGGATTGTCCTACTGTTTAATGGCGCTCAAAGAGACAGGAGGAGAGCGACTGAAAATGGTCGAGCAACTGCACGGCAATGAACTCCTTCTAATCCAGGTTAGACCTTAGTATGAGACGAGTGAAATCTTCGCCCGAAACGCTTTCAAAAACTTCCAGTGTTCCCCTGCAGTTTTGTATTAGCAATGCTCTAGAGAGCACATGACTTAGGTTCGAATTATGTTTGCGCGTGAAGCCGTTGCGCGCTGGATTGGCGAGACGCTCCGTTCAGCGGATCAGTTGGTATGTTGCTTGCGATCGGGCAAACCGAGAGCAGGCTAGAGGGAATTTCAACCCGCACGCCCGCAACACACCTGAAAACTGCACGCACTGGGTAAAATGAAGATCGCTCAAGTCTCACCGCTTGCTGAACCAGTACCGCCGATCGGATACGGCGGAACCGAACGAATCGTCGCCTACCTTTCGGATGAGCTCATCCGGCGCGGTCACGAGGTCACGCTGTTCGCGAGTGGTGACTCCCAGACAAAAGGTCGGCTCATCGCCGGCTCCGAGCGCGCGCTTCGTCTCGATTCAACAATCATTGATCCGCAAGCACACGAGATTTTTCAGCTTGCGCAGGTACTACAAGACGCCGACAACTTCGATATCATCCACTTTCATACTGGCTACTCGCACTTTCCACTCTTTCGTGGACACCAGACGCCTGGTGTCACGACGTTCCATGGGCGGCTCGATATTCCAGATCTGAATCGGCTTTTCTCGGAGTTTGCTGACGTACCCGTCGTCTCGATCTCGAATTCGCAACGACAGCCGTTTCCGCAGATGAATTGGCAGGGCACTGTCTACCATGGTCTACCGCTCGATCTTTACAAGCCTGGGGACGGCCGGGGAAATTATCTCGCGTTCCTGGGCCGGATTTGTCCGGAGAAGCGCGTCGACCGAGCCATAAAGATTGCCCAGCGCGCCGAGATGAAAATTAAAATCGCCGCGAAAATCGACAATGCGGATCGCGAATACATGGAAAACGAAATTCAGCCTTTGCTCGATCATCAGCTGGTGGAATTCGTTGGTGAAGTCGATCGTGCACAGAAGCAAAAACTGCTCGGCGACGCTTATGCACTTTTGTTTCCCATCGATTGGCCAGAGCCATTCGGACTTGTGATGGTGGAATCGATGGCATGTGGCACTCCCGTCGTTGCGTACCGTGCAGGTTCGGTTCCGGAAGTCGTAGACCCTGGACTAACGGGCTTCATTGTCGAGAGTGTCGATCAGTCAGTCGATGCATTGAAAAAGATACAAACGCTCGATCGGAAACTCTGCCGAGAAGTGTTTGAGCGCCGTTTTTCTAGCGGGCGAATGGCTGTGGATTATCTGAAAATATATGAAAAGCTGCTGAACACGGTGCCCCGATAGGATCGCCTTGTCCAGCATCGAACGACTGGACTGCTTCTCGTCCCAGCCGCGGGATTGTTCGCTGTTGATTCCACGCGCATGAAACGATTCTGTCGAGTGAAAGGGCCGGTCACCAAACTAGCAGTGGCGCAGTCGGAAAGGTAGACGCTCGAGCGATTCCCAAGTCAGCAACTAATTATGAAGTAACGATTCCGAGTGCGGGCGGTAATGGTTTTTCTCGTCTCGTGCTCAAAAGCTTCGAGCGCGCCTTCGATAGGACCGACGTCGTTTTGGTGGCACAGCGGTTGCCCTATTGATAAAGCTATGCAGAGAAATGCACTAGCCACTAAGCAAGGTTAATTCCAACGCGGTCAAAATCCTAAATTCTTGATTGAAGGAGGATTCACCATGGCACGTTGTGAAACTTGCGGCAACGAGTACGATAAAGCCTTCGAGATTACCGCGGGCGGGGAGACGCACGTCTTTGACAGCTTTGAATGCGCCATTCAAGCGATGGCGCCGGAATGTGCCCGCTGTGGTTGCAAGGTCATTGGCCACGGAATAGAAGCTGCGGAAAATTTTTACTGCTGCGCCCACTGCGCCAATCAGGCAGGTGTCGGCGAGGCCGTCGACCGCGCTAGCATGGCTTGATGTGCTAACACTTCCTCCGCGAAAGAGCGCCGGCGGAAGAGCCAGCATGTGCCAACTTTAGCAGCATAGCTGCTGGAAGGATGGCGGCTAAATAAATCCGCCGCCACTCGAACAGAACTGCATCGGTCCAGTTGCGTCGGGGCCGGCGCGGTTGAATTTGCCCATGCTGAAAGAATCACAGCTGAGTTAAGCAAGGTTATGCTCGGGCCTTACAAGCGGTTGGAAGCGAGCAAACTGCTTCTCTGTATGACGCTTTCTCCACTTTCCATTCCCTCAACTCTCACCTTTTACGGTTTTCGAGTTGCCGGTTCCCGGGGTTCCCTGCTGCTGTCTTGACAGATCTCACGCGGATCGACTATTGCGCAGCTGAGGAGACTGTACCGTATGAGGGTCAACATGCTGCATGGAATCGGCGCCAGTTTGTTTCAGCTGCTCCTTATCATCGCGATAATGGACGATGCCTGGAGCCAAGGGAGCGCCGGTCCCGACAGGGTCGTTGTCAGTTATCCGAGCAAGTCGATTACCAGCTTTCCTATCCTCGAAACGGCGCAGCGGCGCGGTTTTTTTCGCAAAGAGAATCTCGACGTGAGTGCCGTCTATATGCGCGGCGGCATTGATATCAAAGCCGTGATTACCGGCGATGCCGATTTCGGCACCGGCTCGACTACTGCTGTCACGGCATTCGTCGCCGGTGCCCCGCTGCGCGTCGTCATGAGCCTGAATTCCTACGTCGATCAGGCGCTCTATGCGCAGCCGAAATACCGCAGGCTTGCCGACCTCAAAGGACAATCCATCGGATCTCTGAATCCCGGCGGGCTGGTGGACACGTTGCTCAGAAGAGTCATCGTTCAAAACGGGCTCTCGCCGGAGCGCGATTTTATTTTGCTCAATATGGGCGGCACACCGGAGCGCTACGCCGCGCTCAAGTCGGGCACCTTGGCGGCATCGATGCTGAGCGCGCCACATAGCTTGCACGCCGAGAAAGAGGGATTCACGAGAATCGCCGTAACGCGCGACTATCTCGATGTCCCTGGAACCGCGCTGGTCGTGCATGCCGACAAAATCAAGAAACAACCGGAAATGATCAAACGATTCTTGCGCGCCACTTTGCGCGCGATGAATTTTATTCGTGAGGACCGGTCCGATACGACTCAGATGATTACCCGCGAATTCGCCATGACACCTGAGATCGCCTCACTGGCTTACGATAAGCTCGTCGATTTACTCAGCGTAAACGGAAAAATTCGCGTGGACGGATATCAACTGCTGATCGATTTCGCCCGTACTGCGCAGAAAATCGAACGGTCGATGTCGGCCGCACAGCTCGTGGATGAGAAGCTGCTCGATGAAGTAATTCGTGAAAGTGGCATAAAGCGTTGATCTTTTACCAGTGCTCGACTGAGCTCTGCGTAATCGTGGGTGTGGTGGGATTACTCTTCCGCAGTGGCTTCGAGAATCTCATTTTCCGTTGCCAACAACCATTCTTCTTTTCCGTTTTTGAGCTTTACTAGCGTATAGCCTGATTTGGGGGCGGCAATATGCGTTCGAAGTTCTGAAAGTTTACCTCGACTTGCTCGCCTTTGTCGTTTTCGAATTTCATAACGATAAGGGTAGCAGCACAGCGTTGATATGACCGCGCTCCGTTTGCAAAACCATGAGACCTAGATAACGGAGGGGCCACCCGTAGGCGGCCCCTGTATATCCAAACATTTAAAATCAATCGTGATCGTGGTCACGGTCACGCCTTCCGTCGCGGTCCCAACCATATCTCCGGTCGTGATTGTTGCCATAGATGTCGCGCCGGTCGTTATGAATCTCCTTTCGCTTATCGCGAATCTTGTCTTGGTAGTCGCGCGCTTCGCGCCTGTCGCCCTCACGGATCTCGTCACGACGTCGGTCTTTCAATTGTTGGAGCTCGCGCTGGTCCTGACGCAGGGCTTCACGCTGCCGATGGTTGCCAGGAGGGTTGTCGTCGGCGAACGCGCGCACACTCGGGACGATCAAAGATGCCGCCAATAAACCCGTCGTTATGATGGATGTCGATTTTTTCATGAATACCTCCGTTCGTTGTACTGCATTGGAGAAGGAGCAAGCGATATACCAAAACATAAAGCGCACGATATTAGGAGGTTGTAGGAAACTGCACCGCCGGCCCGGTGGGATTCCTCTGCCGATACTAGAAAATTCCATTCGTCCCAGTAGAGCGACACTCGGCGGCGGATAGCCGCTCCGGTTTACTGTACAACCAGGCGTCGCTCATCTAGGATGCCTCTATGCTGAATAATTTCCTGCAGATTGTTCCCGAGGTTATTTTCGACGCCGCCGAGACATTGGGCGGGCGGTGCACCGGTCGCTTCTACACGCTCCATGCGCTGGAAAATCGTGTCTACGATATCGAGATGGAAGAAGGGCCGCATCTCGTCATCAAATTCTACCGTCCGGGGCGCTGGAGCCGCGCCACAATTCAGGCCGAGCACGACTTTCTCAAGACTCTCGACGAAAGCGAAATTCCCGTCGTCTGCCCGATTACCGACGACCGAGGCCAAAGCATTTTCGAAATTACCGGAGTGATGTTCGCAATTTTCCCGAAACGTCCGGGGCGACTCGAGCCGGAACTAAGCAAGGAACAGCTCACGCGCCTGGGAAGGTTCCTGGCTCGCCTGCACAACGTCGGCGCGACGGTCAAAGCCGCACCCCGTTTACGGCTCGATCCGCAAAGTTATGGACGAGAGCCTTTGCAGTTTTTAAAAAACGGCCACCTCGTTCCCATGGAGCTCGCCAGTCGCTTCGAAACGATCGCGAGCCAAATATGCGCCGCCATCACGCCGCGCTTCGACAGGGCTAATTACATTCTGCTGCACGGGGATTGCCACTCCGGAAATATTTTATGGAATCGAGACGATCCATACTTCATCGATTTCGACGACATGCTCTACGCGCCTCCGGTGCAGGACATCTGGATGCTCACCGGCGGAGACGACGACTACGGAAAAGAGCGCAGGCAGATTTTGCTCGAAGCCTACGAACAGATCAGAACTTTCGATATGACAACGCTCCAGCTAATCGAGCCGTTGCGGGCGCTGCGCATGATTCACTTTTCCGCGTGGATCGCACGCCGCTGGGAAGACTGCGCTTTCAAACTAGCCTTTCCTGACTTCGGTACGGAGCACTATTGGCAAGAGCAGATCGAAGCCCTCGCGTTGCAATTGGAAAAAGTGCAATACGTGACGACCGATCTCTACCATTGAAGGGAATGGTCGCGAAGCGCGGCGGATCGGATGATCCCGAGTCAAAAAACCCTTTATGAAGGTCTGGGTGGCTACGAGGCATTGCTGCCGTCATCAACCGGTTATTGCATCGCTTAAGCGCCGATACACAATGAGCTCGGTTCTGGCAGCATGAGGCGAAGATCGGCTAAGATAGAAAAGCCGCTTTGATCGACTTTCTCTGTGCAGGCAACCCCCGGGTCCTCTACTTTTGAATAACTTTTAAAGACCTCTCATATGAGAATGAGGATAACGTTTAGTTAAGACGGTGTGACGAGCTTTTTCCGTCTTGCCGATTTTCTCAACGCCTTCACCGATTTAAATCTTATCTCTCTTCGTCGAGCGCCTATTGTCTATTATTCTCTGCCTCGGTGTACCAGGTGGTATGGCGGTCCACCGGCAGGCGCTTGGCCATTGTCTTCTGCTCGGAGTACCCCAGGAAAATGCATGCCACCGGCCGCTCTTTCTCGGTGAGCCCCAGCACTGGGCCAACAAAGTTTTGATCGATCCAATCGCCCGTGCTCGGATAGCTGCCCAGGCCGCGCGCAGTCGCGGCGAGCAACAGGTTTTCGATGGCACACCAGCACGCCGCGTAATTCTCCTGGTCGACGATTTTCTTATCATCACCCACCATAGATACGATAATCACGACAGGCGACGAAAAACACTTTGCTCGTGCGAAGTTGAGAGCGTCTTCGTTCACCGGCTCGCCTTTTTTCTCCGCGGCCCAACGGACTGCCGCCTGTCGGGCTGCGACCAAACGCTCGCGCCCCTCTCCGGTAAAAACGTGAAACCGCCACGGATGGGTCAATTTGTGGTTGGGCGCCCAGTGCGCGGCGTCGAGCAGCTCCTCGATCCACTCCCGGGGAACCTCGGTGGGAAGGTATTCCTTGACCGAGCGGCGCGTCTTGATTGCGGTGAGAGCATCAGCGAGCGGGCGCTCCATTGTATTTGCCATCGATCCTACCTCCTAGTCTTATGCCGATTAGTGCCTATGAAACACTTAAATTACTTTTTTTTTCTCCCCCGAGCAACATCGCCGAGCCGCGGAGCTGTTTACCGCCTCTCGGGTTGTTGGGTCCCGGTGTCGCTTCGGGTGATTTGCGAGGAGAGGCCTAGCGGCTCGCAAAGCGCCCAGATCTGATTTCGCGATATCAGGATTTACGGGCGCGCTGACGCATCATTTTCTCCGATGTGTTTTCCTTATACGTCGATCTGTTGCGTGTACCGCTATCGCCAAGAACACACATTTTTGCACGACTGACCGCAACAATATCGAAATAACGAGTTGAGAACTATTCCGTTTACCACAGCCGTAGCGTTGGTGTGTGTTTTGCTAGGTTTTAACCAAGAAAACACGCACCCGATTACACCATAATCCCAGGCAAAAAATTTTACTCGAAGGCAATGTGATGAATGAGATGCTTTTAATTTTTTCGGCCGGAGTCGTAGCTGGAATGATTCTTGGAATCTTAATGGTACATGACTGATCACTGTATATCGATGTTGCCGCCTGTTTTATTCCAATAGAGAGTGTTTCAGCCGTAGCACCTGGTCTTCCCGGGGCGAATTCACTACTAAGCTTTTACCGCGCTCGCGCAGCGTAGTTTTATCTGCCTTAAGTTGCCTATTTTCAACGGCATATGGCCTATTGATCACTCTGGCATCACCCGCTGCACTCGCTCTGGCTCATCGCCGAGCCACGAAGGATTTGAAGCCGTGCCGTCGAAAATTGACGTTGTCTTGAACAGCTCAAATTCGCCGCGGGATGCCGATTTTTTAGTCTTCGCCAGCAAGGATTTCACTTGGGCATTGCTCAGCGGGCGAAACGTACTCGCCGCCGCCAAAGCCTGATCGAGAATTTCCATGCTATCAACACCGGTAATGACCACCGATGTCGGTAAGTTCAGCGCATAGTGAAGGCACTCTATCGCGGTCACTGTATTCGATTTTAGAATAATTCCATTGGCCATACTCTTCATCCCGAGCACGCCGATTTTTTGCTTCACCAGCTCGGGAAGTGCCAGTTTTTCAAAGCTGCGGTAATGAGCGTCCATAACATTAAGCGGCATCTGCACCGTATCGAATTTGAACCCGTGTTGCTTGGCCACCTCGAGCATATAGAGGTGGATGCGCGGGTCCTTGTGACCGGTAAAGCCGATGTAGCGGAGCTTTCCCGCTTTGCGCGCCTCGCCGAGCGCGGCATTGGCGCCGTCTTCGTCGAAGATGCGATGCGGATCCTCGTAGCGGAGGATCTCGTGGTGCTGGACCAGATCGATGCAGTCGGTCTGCAGGCGACGCAGCGACTCTTCCAGTTGCCGCGCGGCTTCCCTTTTCGAGCGGCCGTCGATTTTGGTCATCAGGAATACTTTGCTCCGGTAGCCGTCGCGCAGCGCTTTTCCCATGCGGATCTCACTCGTGCCATCGTTGTAGTCCCAGCAGTTGTCCATAAAGTTGATGCCGCGATCGATCGCTCCGCGAACGATCCGGATGCTCAGCTGTTCATTCACGGTTTTGAGACCGAGATGCCAGCCTCCAAGACCAACGGCCGATACCCGTTCTTTGGTGCTGCCCAGGGTGCGGTACGGCATTTCAGCGTGTGGTATTTTTTTCGCCATGACTTCTCCCATTCTGAATCGCCTTTTTGAATCGATTTTCTCGCTGTCGCTCTTGCTCCAGTATTTCACCCATCCGCTTGTCTACAAGACGCTTCCGGGAGGGCGCAGGGCGCTATTTTCAGTCAGGTTCCGGATTTTGTCCGGCAGGGGCCTTTCATCGCTATAAGATGAACCACCGTCGCAATGCGTGGGGCGCTGCCCACCTCATCGCTCAGATTCAAGCCTGCTTTGCGACCCGCCAGAGATCTTCCATTCGCGCGATGAGGTCTTCGGCGGTTTCATCGGGTGCCAAAAATTGCGCGTAAATGGCAATCTCCGCCGCGCCAACTTTCCTCGCTGTCGCGAAATCTTCGCCGATCTGCTCCACGCTGCCAGTAAACTCGATCCGTTCTTTTTCAATCGGTCTTTTGTGGATTTCAACTCCCGCCGTAACAATCAACTCGAGCGCGGACGGATCGCGGCCGGCCTCCTTTGCCATGTTCTTGATCGCTTCGAACATCGCTCCGATGCCGGTCAGCGGGATACCGACCGGAAGCCAGGCGTGAGCCTCAGCGGCGACGCGCTTCATGGCAGAAGGCGTAAATGCCGCCATGTAGATTGGCGGATGAGGTTTCTGCACCGGCTTTGGACCGATGAAAGATTTCGCAATCCGATAATGCTTACCTTGAAACTCTACGGGATCGGTCGTCCAGATTTTCTTGAGCACCTCGATCGACTCATCGGCGCGCTTGCCGCGATCTTGCCAAGGCGCGCCGGCCGCTTCGTATTCGTCCGGCGACCAACCGATGCCGAATCCCACCCGCAGCCGTCCACGCGATAAAACATCAAGAGTGGTCAGGCGGCGCGCCAGCAAAACAGGATTGTACCAGGGAAGATTGAGAACACCCGTTGCTAGGAGGATCCGGCTCGTGTGCGCAGCGGCGAACGTCAGTGTCTCCAGGGGATCGAGCACGTGCTTATATTGAAGCGGTAAAGAACCGTCGCCTATCGGGTAAGGAGCCCGCGGATCGACCGGCCAGAGTATGCGATCAAGAACCCACAGGCTGTCGAAACCCAGATCTTCGGCCCGTTTGGCAACCGTTACCAAGGCTTCCGGTCCAACGAGTGAACCGATCTGTGGGAGTGCAAATCCGAAACGCATGATAACCTCCTCGATGAAATGAATAGAGCGCGCACATCGCTGACGCCGCGTTACTTGATCCTAAATAAATGCGGATTGACTGTTAGGCGAACCGCGCATGTATTCAACCACAGCCATGCATGATTTTGATTGGGACTCCTGTAAAAAACATTCCGATTCGTCCGCCTAAAATCAAGACCATTTCGAGTTGCACCGAAAATTTAAAACGCAAAGCTCGCGGTGGGATGGGAGGCTTCGCGGAGGTTTTAAGCTAGGGAAACAGTTGAACCAGTTGCTTTTAATCAATCGGGAACGCAGGCGGTGACCGTTATCTCCACGAGGAGTTCGGGAAAATTTAACATCGCTTCCACGGTAGTCCTGGCCGGTTTGTCGGTCGGGAAAAACTTGGCATACTCCTCGTTGTAGGCCGCAAGGTCCTCGCGTCTGGTGAGATGCGTCAACACGGTCAGAACGTTGTCGAGAGATGTCCCTGCCGTTTCCAAAATCATCTTGATACGTTCGATCGCGTAGCGCGTCTGCTCGCGCACGTCTCCGCCGACCTCTCCCGTAATCGGGTGGCGGCCGGTTTGACCGGCCACGAAGACGAGATTCCCAAAGCGCGTGGCCGGTGAGAGATTGGGATTCGCCGCAGCAAGATTCACCAGAACGATTTCTTTCTTGGGCATCTCATCTCCTGAATGAAAGTCGGACGAAAGTAATTTGCTTAGAGCGCGATGGTTTCAATCCGCTGGATTTCGTCAGCGGAGAGCGTGAACTGTTCGGCTTGAAGGTCCTCTTTCATATGCTGCTGGCTCGTAGTGCCGGTCAGCGGGAGCATGCCGATTTGCATCGCAAACCGAAAGATGACCTGTGCGATACCCGCCCCTAACCGTCGAGCAATGGCACGAATTTCCGGATCCACAAGGACTTCTCTGTTGGCGGTCAATAACGAAAAGCCTTGATAGATGATGCCCTGGGCTTGGCAAATATCTCTAACCTGTTTGTCCCAGCCGAGCGCTGCAAAGCAACGGTTTTGTACAACCATCGGTTTATGGCGCGCCTTTTCACAGAGCTCTCCAAGCTGACCGGCCGCGACATTGCTGATGCCGATCATTTTGGTCTTGCCCGACTCATAAAGTTCTTCCATCGCCGCCCACACCTCCCAGTCCGCCGCCCCCAAACCGCGCCGCTGAAACGGCGCGTGCAATACATAGGAATCGAGATAAGTTGTGCCGAGGTGGGTTAAGGAGCTTTCGAACGACTGCCTAACCTGCGTCGTTAGATCGGCGGCGGGATCGTAGGGAGTCCGCTGGTCTTGGCCGTCGACCGAAGTAAATTTGGTTTGGAGAAACAAGCTCTCTCGCCTGACCCCTTGCTGCTCGAGCGCCTGCAACGCTTCGCCCACCAATGCTTCCTCATAATGGATCAGTTGATTTGCCGTATCGATGGCCCTGAATCCTGAGGCCACGGCTAGCTGCACCAGTTCCTTCGTGGACGCTTTTTTCCACGCGGTGCCGTACATCAAATTAGGGACAGAAACCTGGTTATAGGCGGTCAAATTCATAACATTCCTTCAGACGGCGAGTAAAAAACGACCGGCCGCGTCCTACACTTCACGCTCCGCGCGATGCATCCTCGGTCTTGGCTCGAGTTTATAGCGAAATTTTCGAGTTCAAGGAAGGACGACGAGGCTCTGGAAGACGCGCCGTCGGCACATCTATTGGAAGAAAGTTGCATTGCATGATCTGACCACACGCTCAACCTGGACGCGTCAACAGGGCGCGCTGCTTGGCGCCGCACGTTGCGCCTTGAAATAATTCTCGAGCAGGCGATGGGTCACCAATCTTACCAAATAGAATCCGAATGTCGGGTTTTGATAGTAAAGCTGTACGACTCTTTCATCTGGAATAACTCCGAGCTCGCCATCGGTTTCGCAGATCGCCGTATCCATTCGCTGTCCATGCGGAGAAAATATTCCGATCTCTCCAATGACGCTGCCCGGGCCAAGCGAAGTACCGACAGCGGACAATCGGATTGAGCCGCTGAGCGCCAGGTACATCTCTTTTGCAGGATCGCCCTTTCGGAACAGAACATCGCCTTGTTTCATCCTCCTTCGGCTCATAAACGGGATCAATGATTCCGTGGAAAGCTCGGCGTGAGCCGCTTGATTGATCTTACTGACCAGCCCCTGCATCTGGCGCAATCGAATGCAATTCAAAGGAAGCAGCAGCGCGTGCAGGATCAGCACCGGATAGAGTCGGCCGCCGATGGCATAGAGAATAAACGCGACATTACTCAAAATGGCGACGACTCTCAGTGGAATCATCGTTTTCATGTAAAAAGCCGTAAACACAAGCAGCGAAGCGACGTAGCCGCTGAGCTCGACCCAATTCACGGTCGCGATTAGTCTCATAATTTCTCCTCGCTCGCCATCTGACACCGATCCTGACAGCGACAACCCCGCGTGCGAGTCGGTTGAGAAACAAGCCTACAGGAGCAACCTTCCAACCACGCATCCGGGCCGGTCGTTCATTGCCGGTAAATGGAAGGAAATTGGAAAATTCAAAGTCCCTCTTCTCCGGAGTTTCGCCGCACACGTCCTATTTCCATACGGGCTCGCAAAAGATCTTCATGCGGTGATCGAGCTACGATACCGCTTCAGCATAGGATGAACTCAACAGGAAGAGAACGATCTGGTGGCATTTCTCCGCACGCCTAAGAGCCCCTAGCGTCGTATTTGAGTGTTTCTAGTTCAGCTTCGCAGCTCTTGGGCATTGAACAGGGTAAGCGGCCTAAGCCACTTCACTCCTCAACGGCAATGAAACGGCACGGCGATGCGCCGCCTTCCCTAATCAATAGAGGAAGAATGATCATCTTCACCCGAGCCCTCGAGATTTTGTCGCAATCGACGAGACACTTGCAGCCTGCGATGGATTTTCTGATCAATGCGCCATAACTGCTCGGATGCGGGCTGCCGTGCCGGTGAGCGCCCAGATCGAGCACTCGCTCCCGTGCTTCGGCGGAGGGCCAGGGCTTCGGGTGGGGAATGATTGGATTTTCACCGCGAAACCAATTATTCCCTTGGACTCTGGGTGGATTCACCAAGCCACAGTCGGTCATAAAAATACCACTCCCCATCTCATCCATTTTATTCGCCAACAGCGCCGCCGCGTCAAAATGGATGCTCGGAGTTCTCTTGTAGTATTCGAGCCCGAGCTCGTAGGCTCGCGCGCGCGTGCCCCAGCCGGTGCGAATGAGCACCTCGTCTCCTTTGTGGAAATCGGCGCTCTTGATCGCCTGGTCCATCTCGTCGACCGTAATCTCGTGCTGTTCCGGTGCTCTGATATCTAGGATCACCGTGTCTCTGAGAATCAGTCGATCGAGTGGGATCTGGTCGAGCGTCCATGAAAATTTCGGGTCCGGTTGCAAAGGCGTAGGGTCGAACGGCATGCGCTGATGCGGCACCATGAAAGGACTGCCGGTTTCGCCGTCGAGTTTCATGCGTGTCATCCTGAGGCCGTGCTTGTCATAATACATGTACTCCGAAAACCGCACCGAAGAGTTTGTAAAGGGCAAAATTTCTCCGTAGCCCGCGCCTTCCCAGATCGGCATGGTCAGATCGATCATTTTCATCGTCATTCCTCCACGGCGACAACTCTGCAAGTCGAAGCGACGCCTCGGACAATATTCAACGGCGACACCATCAGTTTGACTCGCTCACTGTTGATCCCGCCGCAGTGGACGAGCTTTCGCACCGTCGTAATACCCGAACGGGCAAATTCCATCTCAACCGCGAAATCCTCTTTAGCTTTTTCGCTGTCGTATAGATGCAAATACATTCGCGCTTCAGGCGACTCGGCTGCCGGAGTCGGAAGCATCGAGAACCATTCCGAAATGATATGGCTCTTCGGCAGTCCGAGCACGGCAGTGTCGGTGAGCAGCAAGTCATTTTCGTTTCGGTGCAACGCTTGCGCCAAAACTCGCGCAGCCTCGAACGAGAAGTGGGGGCTGCGAAGGATGTACTCGTCTCCTTCCGCGCGATGGTGCGGTTTATCGCCCCAACCCGTGACGATCAGAAATGCATCGCCTTTTGCCGGCCGCGCGTCGTTAAACGCCTGCTCGACATCCGACTCGCTGATTTCTTTTCCATCGCCTTTATCAATGCGAGCCACCACTGCCGGCCGCAAGAACAGCTTTTCGACCGGTATCTGGTCTAGTCGTGTCGTCTTGCGAAACTCGGCGAAGAGCGAAGGCAATGCCAGGCTCGTTCCCGAATCGCTCCCGACGACCATGCCTTTTTCTTGGTGATCCTTGGGCCCGAGAAAAAATTTAATTGCCGTTGGCAGACCCTCATCCGGCATCCACCGATGGTCTAATGGCTTTGTCAGATCGATAAACTGCATAATCCCTCCATGTCGGCGCTCACCGCATCTTGTTATCCATCGACTGAAATAATGATCGCGCCAAAACTCCGATTGTATGGGTCGCAATCTCACCCAAGTCACTTTATCTCACTAGACGAGATCTGTAAGAATAGAATGGGTTCTGATGGCTCTAACCTGATATCGTCCGACCTCGCTGTCGGATTCGATACGTGAGCGGTAACTCTTCGACAAAGTGCAGCGGTTGAACGATTTGAACGGCTTAAACGGTTTGAACGTGCTCCTCGTCTTAGCCCTGCCTCCCCGGTGATACTTTAGGATCGAATCTTGTATCTTCGCTCGATTTCCTCCACGTACCCGCTATCGACTACCTTTTTCAGGATGCGCTGATCCAGAAGATCTTCAACATTATATTTCGCGATCTTAGGATCACGCAGAGCAACGATTTCCTGCACAGTTCTCAAGCCCTTTACGCTGGTAAACGTATATGCTGTCAAATCGTCGAGAAGATTTTTGTATCCTATCTCCGCGAGCGCCCTGTCTGTTTTGATATGTTTTTGCAGAACGGCGAGGCCTCTTTCTTTTTGAGCGCGCATGATGGTGCTGGCCTCGATCAGCGCCTTGATAAACTTCTCGATCGTCTGCGGATTTTTTTCGATAAACGCCTCCGCGCCCATGAAAGGGCTGGAAGGAAAAACGACCCGGCGTAAATCCAAAAGAACTTTAGCTCCCTGGCCCTGAAGCCTCACGGACTGCAATTTATCCAACGCGGCGGCGTCGATGATTCCACTTGTTAAAGATTGAGCGATCACAGTGCTGTCGCCGATCGCTTGGATATTGATGTTGTCCCTTTGCGGGTCCAGCCCCAGTTCCCTGAGTGACAACATAGTCAGACTCCAGAGGAGGCCGCTAAAATCCTGGACTCCGATTTTTTTGCCCTTCAAATCGGCAGGACGTGTAATCGATGGGGAGACCAGAAAATCGTAGGAGGCTCTCTCGGCGAAAAGCGATAAGAGAATCTTAAGCTTCGCCCCTTGCGCAGCAGCCGTAAGCATACTGGAAACACTTCCTCTGACAAACTGCACCTCATTCGAGACAAGCGCCGTCACTTGCAGTGGCGCGCTCCGCACGGCTACGAGATCCGCCTCTAGTCCATGCTTGGTAAAGATCCCTTCCTCCTTGGCGAGCCAGAGAGGAGTCCCCGCCGCAGACACACCGGAATAAGCAATTTTGATTTGCTCAGCCTTCACCTGCACGGCAAACAGTGTCATAGCCAAAATCAGCCAGACATTTTTTGCAAACATACCGAACCTCCTCTCTGCGAGCGTAAGATCATGAATGACTTCGTGGTGAAACGATTCCTGCCCACCTGATCAACGTCAGTCCTATTTGAGATAACCCTTCTCCAGATAGAACCGCTTCGCACCCGGATGAAGCGGCACGTCGAATGGCGCTTCCAGATCGTTGGCGCAAAGCTGCGCCATATCCAGCGGCTTGAAGTTGTCGGTCGGCATAAGCGCTTTGCGCGCTTCGATCGCTTCGCAAAGCGCATAAGCGACATCGTTCGGCATGGCGGCGTTCACCATCATGGGCCAACCGCTGAAATCCACTGTCGGCACGTCTGCAGGCAGCGCAGGAAAGCGTGATTTAGGCAACACCGACGCGCGATAGCCTATCGCGGTCAATTTTTTGAGAATGCTTCCCTGCACCGGCAGATAGCGAAACCCGAGATCGATCGCGCTCTGTCCCCAGCTTTTTATTCCCTCGTCGAATACGGCGTTGATCGTTCCCTTCTCGAGCGCCTCGCGCCGGTCGGGGTGGCTCGGCCGCGTAACCGACTGAACTTTACCGCCCCAGCGCCGCAAGTCCGCAAAGGTAAATCCTGCGGCTTTCATGACTGCGCTTACAGTGAACATCGTCGGACTATACTTCACCCATGCTTTCGAGATCGTTCCGGTCGAGACTCGCAGCGGGATGCGCTCCTTTGGGATCTGATCGAGCGAAGTGATTCCGGTGGACTCGTGCACGGCAAATCCCATCACATCGTACGAAGGAAATACCGCGATCGTCCGGATCGGCTGCCGCTTTGAGAACAGCCCCTTGCCCTTGTAGGCCATGGTTGCAGCGACCGAAGGATTGATCCAGGCGAGGGAGAGCCTGCCCCGGCTAACCGCTTGGAGCTCGCGAAATCCATCCGCCGCAAACGAGAACGAAATTCCCTTCTCGCGCGTCGCCGTCAGCGCCAACGTGAGCGAGTAACCGACGCGCGATTCTGTTTGCATCGCCTGTTCGGCCGCGCGCTCGGTTTGAAACGAGAGGGTAGTATCGTACAGAGCCGCGGCTAGCTCCAGCAGTCCCCTCGTGCGTTGGATTTCCGCGCTGTAGCGGTGCTTCACCATACTCATCTTGCTCTCCTGTGCAAAATTCCCAGCGCCGGAGTTCACGCCGAGCTAACTCGAACCGGCTTGAGTTCGCCGGATGCCGCCCTGAAACATGCCCCGAAATCGCCGGTCAAAAACGATGAATCGAATTGAGACGGCGTCGTACCGCGTTCGCGAGAAGCGATTCAAGCGGCAAAAATCGCAATTTTTACGGCTCGTAAATCAAGAGATCCACCGGCTTTCCGCCAACCGGCATGTCGGGACAGGCGCTGAAAGCTACCAGCAGATCCATCTCGGCTCTAAGATCCACGTAGCTCCCCTGTTTGGGTCGCACAGTCGTGTGATCCATTCGGCCGGTCGCGCCATCGATTTTCATGTGCTGATTGAGATTGAACGGATTGGGAATGTCTTCCGGCGCGATGCCGTACGACGCCAAAGCTCGCGAAAGATTTTCGTAGCAACCGTGATCGGGAATCTCTTCGTCCTGATAATCCCGGTGGTAGTAGTCTCTCAACTTTCCCTCTTTTTTGGCGAGTTGAAAACGGTAACCGCTGCACATGCCTTTCTGCAGATCGTGGGTGCCTTCGCGATTGGTATTATCGACAATCGTCATCATGTGCTGGTTGTTGCGGCCCATCAGCTTATCGCCGGTCGTGATGAAAATCTTCATGTTGTAGACCTTAGTCCGCGCCTGGTCGAAGCGCTCCTTCAGGTTTTCCAGTCTCATGCATACGAAATCGACCGTCGTCGTCGCGATAATCCGAATCACCTGTCCCTTTTTCAGTTCTCCGGCCCAGCCGGTGTTATAAGGCACATGAGCCTCTTGCAGTTTTTTCATCACCCTTTTCCTCTCTGCGTGAAATAAATAGAACTTTAATTTAACCGCGTTATCCGTTTCGAAGCGGAGAGTATTCGATCGCAATCAGATCTGTCAAATTGAATGGGACAGTAAAAATTTCGCAGGGTAGTGTGATTGACTTGAGGACTGCAGCGCAAACAGCTGGCCAGAGATAAGTTGCACCGAAAATTATTAACGAAATGCTTGGGTCACGACTGTTTGTTTCTTGACGAACTGTTGCACTACAAGACCTAACTCGAGTCTGCCGCCCTATTATCGAGTACCAGACACAACTTTCCTTAATTCCGCGGCGGTTGCGACGGCGCGGGAAACAACAAGCGTCAGGAAAAAATTAAGAATGGCGGCAGGATTTTTTAATCAAATCGCTCCAAGGCTGGCTTGCGGACGACACGACGGGATCCGGGATCGGCCATTGGCCGCGGCAACCGATCTGTCTGCGAGGTTCATCGGGGAGCGATTTCGTGCGCGAACTGTCGAGTGCCTCGAGCAAGGATCACGGCAGCTCATCATTCAGCGTTCAGAGCGCCGCAACTAATCGTCTCATGCACTATAGGCGGGGCGCGACCAACTCGCGGCCCAGAAACTCGGTTACGAGCGGCCAGACAAGATCCGCCAGGTAAGGTTGGTAGCCATCGGACTCGGTCGACGCAAATCCATGATAGCCAAAGTGGAAATAGTGCCATTCCAGCGATTGCCCGTTGGAATGAAAGCTCTCCATCACGCGCTGCTGAACCGGAAAGGTGCTGTGCTGATCATGGCCGCCGTACAAAATCATCGAAGGACATTTAATTTCGCGCGCAGCGTCGCATGGGTGGCGCGGCCGGATTTTCGTCGGCTCCTCGTCCCGCACCGAAGGATAATACGCAACGAAGGCGCGCACGGCCGGGGTCGCGGCAACAAAATGAATTCCGAGGCGACCGCCCATGCAATAGCCCACCACACCGATTCGGGAGCTGTCGACGTCGCCGCGCGAGAGACAATATCTCCAACCGCGATCGATTACGCGCACGAAATCGGGGTCGGGCGTTTTGTTTTGAATCTCAGTGCCTTTGTCGATGTGAGTTTCCGCCGGGTAGCCAAGCATGTGATACAGATTGGGAATGACTGCGGTATAACCGAGTTGGGCGAATCCGTAGGCCGCAGTTTTCAGGTATCCGGTCAGCCCGGAATGCTGATGGATCATCAGAATCGCCGGCCCTTTCTCGCTTCGTTCCGGTCCCGCGATGTAGCCTTCGATCCCGTCCTTCTCCTCTTTTAAGCGTCGCGTAACAACCCTTGCCATTCTTTTGTTCCTCCGCTTTTACATTCCTTCTCCCTCCGGGAGAAGGTTAGGATGAGGGCGGAAACCCGAACGAGCCATTTCCCTGTGCCCTCTCCCATAGGGCGAGGGTTAATAGAAGGACTCGGCTACTGTTTCTTGTAAAGCTTATTGAAAAAACCCTCGCGCGTGAGCTTATCGATAATCGAATTGTCCTGAAACGTCTCCAGCGGCACGTTTTTCTTGCCCATGAATTCCAGAATTGTTTGCACTGCCTCCGGTTCGGCGCGCGGGATGCGATCGAGATAAGTGACTGAATCGCGATAATGGACTTCAAGCTGCTTGGGGTCCGTCATATGCGCGTATTTCGCGATAATTTTTAGGGCGCGCTCTTTGTTCTGGTTCATGAATGCGACGCCCTCCGAGTAGGCGCGTACGATTTTCTCAGCCGTATCCGGCTCGCGCTTGAGCCATTCGCGCGAAACCGCGAGCATATTCATCGAGTAGGGAATCCCGAGATCGACCAGCTGTACGAGAATCTTCGGTTGGCTCGGCGGCATCACGCGCAAATCGCCGGTAATGGCGCCGGCGATCTGGTGGTTTTGAAAAGCGGCGGCGACTTCGAGCGTACCGCCCATCTGCCGCACATTGACGGTGTTCTCGAGTCCGTACTTGCGCAGCAAAATGCGCGTCAAATTATCCGTAATCGAACCAAAACGCGTGACGCCGAGGGTTTTTCCCTTGAGATCTTCGATGCGGTTGATCTCCGGCTGTACGAACAGCCGATGGTAGGGGCGATTGGCCGTGCCACCGATAGCGACGATCTGCGCGCCGTTGAGAACGGCGTTGATCACCGCATTGCTCGCGGCGCTGCCGACCTGCAAATCTCCGCCGATCAACGCTTGCACGACCACCGGACCCGAGGAGATAAAAATGATCTCGGCCGGAATGCCATACTTATCGAAGGCGCCGCTATCCTTCGCCATCCAGACCCCGGTGGCCATGGAGCCAATCGAAGAATAGGCGAAAACAATTTTCCTGGACTCCGCGGCGAACCCCCGCGAAACCATGACGAACGCGACGGCTGCGAGAGCGCAGAGCAGGTTTGTCACCAGACGTCCCATGGTCACAGGCCTCCACACCGATCAGCCGAAGTTGCCCAATCCGCCGCCGAGAATCTGCACGCCTTCGGTGCGCTCGATGTATTTGGCGAATTGATACTTGTTCTCGCGCGGATCCAATACATGCTTGGTCTTCGGCGGCCGTTCCGTATCCAACGCCTCCACCTGCGCCCTGATAAAATGCGGCCCGTCGCTTTTTAGCGCCGACTTGATCGTCGTGCTGAACGTTGCGACGTCCTGAATGACATGCGAGCTCACGATACCGCAGCCTTTGGCCACTTCCTGCAGTTTCAGCTTGCCGCCGCTCGCGGTCCGCATGCCGGGTTCCTTTTTGTGGCTGCCGAGATAATTTCCATTGTCCATTACCAGCACGGTGAGGTTGGTCGGATTCTCATTGGCAATTGTCCCGAGCACTCCCAAATTCAAGATCAGGTTGCCGTCGGAGTCCAGCGCTAGAACTCTACGTCGCGGCAGCGCCATGGCCAGTCCGAATGCCGCGGGAGTGCACATGCCGAGCGTGGAATGGAACAACGTCGCTTCCCGGTCGGTGAGCTCAGCCCAAAAATAGCTGTTGTTACCGATGCTCGTCACCACCAGAACGTCTGGCGGAACGATGGAGGCCAATTCCTTGATTAGTTCCAAGCGAGCTACCATAAAGCCTCCTCATTGAGAATTACCGCGATACACCGGAGCCAGGCGCGAGCGCTCTCGTTGCATTCTTTGATCGTGCGCACGATGTCGCTCGATCGGCTGACTACCCGATAGGGAATATCCATTGCGTTCAGTCCCGGCTCCGTAGTTTTTTTGTACAGTCCCATCCAGCGTGGATCGCCGATATCGCCGCGATAGGGAATCACCACCAAGAGGGGCACCTCGTGGAGAATATTGATGCGCGCCAAATGATAGGTCGCAACCAATAATCCCGATGTGGCGAGAATCAACGCCGGTTTTTTTCCTCCGAACCATGCGCCGTAACCGACTCCGGCCGCTTCCGCTTCGTTGGCGGTCCCGACATATCGTATGTCGGGATCCGCTTCGAGCATTTTATAAACCTGAATGAACTGGGCGTCCGGCACTCCAGCGGTAAAATCCACTCCGGCCTCCTTGAGTCCGTCCACTACCAGTTGGGCTTTTTCCGGTTTCATTCACATCCTCCGCAATTTTATTCTGTGCTGTTCAGATAACGAGAAAGACTTACCACAAGAGACACAGAGTTCGCAGAGCTCAGAGTATTTCTTAATCAAAAACTCTTTTACTCCGTGCTCTCAGCGCCTCCGTGGTTCACTGGATTCTTTACTGACCGATGCTTTTATTGAACAGGTCGACTAATTTTCGCATCTTCGGCCCCCACTGCAGCGCCGAAACCACATGCACGTCGCCCTGCGGCTCCACGGTCCAAGGCACGTCTTTGCGCGGCGCCCATCGCCCCTGGCTTTTGACCATGATCTCACTCGCTTCTTTCGATAGATGGTAATCAAGAAACAGCGCCGCGGCGTAAGGATGAGGAGCTCGAGCGAGAATAGCGATGGTCGATGGCGGCCGAACGATGGTCGGGTTCAGCACGACGTAATCGATGGGCGCACCCTTTTCCTTCAGGGCAACGGCGTTGTGAACGTAGCCATCCACGATGACGTCGTGTTCACCCGTCGCCACGAGTTGCGTCATGAAAGTATGCGATTGTCGCGATAACGTGACTTTTTGGTCTTGAGCGATTTGCCTTAAAAAATTAGTCGCTTTGGCTTCGCCCCAGAGATCGACGAGACCGGCGAGCAGATCATGGGCTTCGGCATCCATGATCAAATTGTTTTTCCAGCGCGGTTGCAGCAGATCTTCGTATCGCTTCGGCGCTTCTTTCTGCGATACTCGTTTGTTGTTGTAAATGATCGTGTATCCGATGGCGTACACGCCCGGCCAGTAACCGTCGGCATCGACAAAGCCCTTCCGGACGAACGGCACCATCGGGCTTCGATATTTTGCCAGCATTTTCTTTTCGATGAGCTCCGGCACGTAATTGCCGGTCATCGTCACCACGTCCGCGACGGTCACGCCGGCGCGCTCTTCGGTCGTGACTTTGTTCAAGACGCCCGGTCCGCCGAGACTGGTGATGCCGACTTTGACGAAGGGATAAAATTTATTAAAGCCGGTGACGATTTCCTGGGTATCGCGCAAATTGGTTGCCGCGTAAAAAGTAACGTTCCCTTCTTTCCTGGCGTTTTCGACTAATATTTTCTGGCGCTCCTCTGCCGGCTTGGCATTGAGCGCGGCGAGGGTTTCTTCGACGGTCGCTCCGGAAGCCTGGTGCGCGAAAGCTGTCAAACCCAAAATTAACAGGGATAAAACCCTGACGACACAACTACTCCGACTCATGTTAGTCACCGTCTCAATGAAAAGTTACCACCCTCGCCCATTGGGAGAGGGAAGAGTGAGGGCAAATCCCATCTATCCCTTCGTAGCCTCATGAATTCCCCGCCAGACTTTCTCCGGCGTCAACGGCAACGTTTTTATGCGCGCACCCGTGCACCAAAAAATTGCGTTCGCCACCGCGGGCGCGACCGGAATGATGCCGCCTTCGCCCAGCCCCTTGGCTCCGTACGGTCCTGGGCCATTGCCATCTTCTATGAGAATCGAGTCAAATTCGTCGGGCACGTCGCCGAAGGTGGGTACTTTGTAATCGACCAGGGACGAGTTGATGATCTGTCCGCCCTCCCACTGGTACGCTTCATAAAACGTGTGGCCGAAGCCCATCATGGCCGAGCCTTCGTCCTGTCCTTCGCACTGAAGCGGATGGATCGCTTTGCCCGCGTCCGCTGCGGTGACGTATTTTTCCACGTGAACCTTGCCCGTCTCGCGGTCGACGGAAACTTCCACGGCGCCGATGCCGATCTCCCAGAAAAGTGGATTGGCCGGAGTCGGTGCCATGCCGCTGTGCGCGTAACCGGTGCCCACCAACTCCCCGCCTTGATCCGCAAAATGCCGGTTGATCAATTCGCCGTAACTAATTTTTTTGCCGCCGGCCATCGCTTCGCCGTCGCGAAGCGTGATCGCCTCCTCCGGGCATTCGAAGTGTTCAATGGCAAGCTCGACGATTTGCCGCCGCGCGTCGCTGCCCGCCAACTCCACCGCTTTACCCATGACCGTGGTCGACCGGCTCGATCCCGTTGAACGATCGAAGGGAGTGAACGCCGTATCGATGGGGCGAATCGTAACCCGCTCGAGCGGAACGCGGAGCTCTTCGGCGATGATCTGGCTCATGATCGTTTTCGCGCCTTGCCCCAACTCGGAAGTGCCGCACATAAAAACCACGCTGCCGTCCGCGAGCACGTGCACCGTCGACGTCGATGCCAGCGGCGCGCCCGGATCGGTCGTCCCGAAACCGACCCCCCGCCCATGGCCATCCTTCGAGACTGGACCGTCCCAACCCAATTTATCCGTGACCAGCTTGAAACCTTTAGTCAGATCGGTGTCGAGGGGCCGATATTTCGGTCTCAGCTCTTCACCCTTCGCGACAAGATTTTTGAGCCGTAGCTGCACGGGGTCGATGCCGAGTTTCTCCGCGAGCATATCCAGCTGAGATTCCGTCGCCCACGCCGTTTGCGGGCCGCCGATGGAGCGGAACGAAGCGGCTGAAACCGTGTTGGTATAAACGCAATACGAATTGATTTTCAGATTTGGATAGCGGTACGGGCCGAGAATCCGCGTCAATGTTCGTCCGGCAACGATCGGCCCGGTCTCCGCGTAAGCGCCGGTGTTGAGAAAAATTTCGGCTTGTTTCGCCGTTAGGGTGCCATCGTTCTTGGCGCCGGTTTTGACTTTGCACTTGATTGAATGCCGGCGGCAGGTCACCATCGCCTCAGCAACCGATGTGACCACTCGTACGGGTCGCTGCGCTTTTCGCGCCAAGGCCGCCACCAGCGGTTCAATTTTACCTCCGGACTTGCTCCCGTACGCGCCGCCGACATAATTCACGTGCACCCGGACTTTGGAGAGCGGCAAACCAAAGACCTGCGCGACGTCGGCACGCACGCCGAAGGGATGGCCGGTGGAAGTCCAGATCGTGATGCCCTCATGGTCGA
>Ga0207645_10000722_pt1 | contig 27508 bp, 21 predicted proteins | sample KBSM53metaG_FD_184331 | JGI IMG/M metagenome (GOLD analysis project Ga0207645, IMG submission 184331) | Miscanthus rhizosphere microbial communities from Kellogg Biological Station, Michigan, USA - KBS M5-3 metaG (SPAdes) (version 2) | ecosystem: Host-associated > Plants > Roots > Rhizosphere >...
CCGGTGCTGGCGGGGCGCGCGACGGACCTGCGCGACATTGGCCGGCGCGTGCTGCACCTGCTGGTCGGGCACGGCGAAGCGAGTCTCGACGTGCCTCCGGAGTCCATCATCGTGGCCGAGGAGCTCACGCCCTCGGACACCGCGTCGTTGGACCGCACGCGCGTACGCGGGCTCTGCACGACCATGGGCAGCGCAACGTCCCATGTGGCGATCCTGGCACGCGGGCTCGGCATCCCCGCCATCGCGGGGACGGACCCGCGGGTCCTGGACCTGACGCCGGGCACGCGCGTCATCATCGACGGTGACCACGGCACGCTGAAGCCTGCGCCCACCGCCGAGGAAGAGGCGGCGGCTGTCGAGCGGCAGCAGTCCGACGAGCGGCGGCGACACAGCGAGCTGTCGGCGGCCGCCGAGCCGGCGACCACTCGCGACGGACAGCGCGTCGAGGTCGTGGCGAACATTGGCGGGGAGCGCGAGGCCCGCCGCGTGCCCGAAGTCGGCGGAGAAGGCGTCGGGCTCCTGCGGACCGAGTTCCTGTTCATGGATCGCCGGACGGCGCCTAACGAGGATGAGCAGGCCAAGACCTACGAGGCCATTGCTCGCGCGCTGGGCCCGGAGCGTATTCTCGTCATCCGGACGCTGGACGTCGGCGGCGACAAGCCGATCCCGTATCTTGCCCTCCCCGCCGAGGAGAACCCGTTCCTTGGCGAGCGCGGCGTGCGCCTCACGCTCGCCCGGCCGGAACTGTTCCGCGCGCAGGTGCGCGCGATCCTCCGCGCGTCCCCGGCCGGGAAAGTGGCCATGATGTTCCCGATGATCGCCCTGCTGTCGGAATGGCGTGCCGCGCGCGCGCTCGTCGAGCGCGAACGCGTCGCGTTAGGCGTGCCGCCGATCCCCGTCGGCATCATGGTGGAAACGGCGGCTGCCGCGCTCATCGCCGAGCGCTTCGCGCGCGAGGCGGACTTCTTCTCGATCGGGACGAACGACCTGACACAGTATACGCTGGCCATGGATCGCTCGAATGCGCGACTCGCGCCGCAGGTGGACACACTCCACCCGGCCGTGTTGCGGCTGATCGAGCGGACGGTAGCGGGGGCGCGCCAGCACGGGCGGTGGGTGGGTATCTGCGGCGCGCTCGCCGGCGACCCCCAGGCCATCCCGGTCCTCCTCGGACTCGGCGTGAACGAGCTGAGTGCTGATGTGCCGCTCGTCCCGGCGGTCAAGGCGCGCGTTCGAGCCCTGTCGATGGAGGAATGTCGCGCGACTGCTCTCGAGGCGCTCGACGCCGCTGATGGGGCGGAAGTGAGAGCCATCGTTGCGCGGCGTCATGGGTGAAATGACAACGCTCCCCACAGGAGACCCCAGATGAGTCAATGGCGTGCTGCCTTCGGGTGGCTGCAGAAGATCGGGAAGTCGCTCATGCTCCCGGTCTCGGTACTCCCAGCCGCCGGTATCTTGTTAGGCGTCGGAAGCGCGAAGTTTACGTGGCTGCCGGAGAGTGTCTCGAGCGTGATGGCGCAGGCCGGAGGCGCGGTGTTCAGCAACCTGCCGCTCATCTTCGCCATCGGGGTCGCTCTCGGGCTGACCGGCAACGACGGCGTCGCGGCCCTCGCGTCTGTCGTCGGCTTCGCGGTGATGCTCGCCACCATGGGCGTCATGGCTCCGCTCGTGGGCTACGAGCCGAAGTCGATCATGGGCATCCCGTCGATCGAGACGGGCGTATTCGGCGGCATTCTCATAGGCGCCGTCGCGGCGATTCTCTTCAATCGCTATTACCGGCTGCAGCTCCCTTCATACCTCGGCTTCTTTTCCGGCAAGCGCTCGGTGCCGATCATGACCGCGTTCCTCGCGATCGTGGTCGGCATTGTGCTGAGCCTGGTGTGGCCGCCGATCGGAAACCAGATCAATCACTTCTCGCACTGGGCCGCGAACGGAAATCCCGCCGCGGCGTTCGCGATCTACGGCGTCGTCGAGCGATCGCTGATCCCGTTCGGGCTGCACCACATCTGGAATGTCCCGTTTTTCTTCGAGGTCGGCACGTACCTCGATCCGGCCACGGGGAAGGAGATTCACGGCGAGATCTACCGCTTCACCGCCGGCGATCCGACCGCCGGCCATCTCGCCGGCGGATACCTCTTCAAGATGTGGGGACTGCCAGCGGCCGCGATCGCGATGTGGCGCGCGGCTCGCCCCGAGAACCGCGCGAAGGTCGGTGGCATCATGATCTCGGCGGCGCTCACCTCGTTCCTCACCGGAATCACCGAGCCGATCGAGTTCGCGTTTCTGTTCGTCGCGCCGGTTCTCTACGGCATACACGCGCTGCTCGCGGGCGTGGCGTACTTCGTCGCGGTCACGCTGGGCATTCACCACAGCACGACGTTCTCGCACGGCCTGATCGACTACGTCGTGTTGTACCCGAACTCGCAGCGCGGGTGGTGGCTGATCCCGCTCGGGCTCGTGTGGGCCGGCGTGTACTATGTGCTGTTCACGACGCTCATTCACCGGATGCATCTCAAGACGCCCGGCCGCGAGGTCGAGGTCGCGGAGGCGGCGACCGCGGACGCGGGAGCTGCAGTTCCGGTGGAGGTGCCCGCGGGTGCCGCGGCGGATGGCATGGCGGCGCGCCTCGTCGCGGCGTTTGGCGGTGCCGCGAACATACGGAGTCTCGATGCGTGCATAACGCGGCTCCGGGTGGAGCTCGCGGATGTCTCGCGTGCAAGCCCGGAGGCGCTCAAGGCGCTCGGCGCCGCGGGAGTCATGAAGGTCGGGAGCGGCATGCAAGCCATCTTCGGTACGCGGTCGGAAAACCTGAAGACCGACATGGAGGATTACATGAAGTCCGCGGGTGCAGTGGTGGCGGCGCCGCCCGTCTCCACGCCGCGAACCGTGAGTCCAGCGGTCACGGTCACGCCCGGGCACCGTGCGCGAGCCGCGGCACTCGCCGCGGCGCTCGGCGGCAACGACAACATCGAGTCCGTGGAGGCGGTGGCGATTACGCGACTGCGTGTCGCGCTCGGCGACGAGGGGCGAATCGACGAGCGGGCGCTCGAGCGAGCGGGAGCCGGCGGTGTCATGCGCGTGTCGGACCGTGTGGTGCACGTGATCGTTGGGGAGGACGCCGCGGGGCTCGCGGCAGCTATGGCGACCGGGGCGGCGCCGGCGACGGTGCGCTGACCGTCGTGGCATCGACAATCCGGCTCGTGTGCATCGACGTCGACGGCACGCTGGTCGGCTCGGGAGGTGCGGTCAACGAGCGCGTATGGCCTGCGGCCGCCAGGGCACGTGAAGCCGGCGTTGCACTGGCTGTCTGCTCCGGGCGGCCAGGCTTCGGCGTCACGCGCGCGCTCGCTGCGCAGGTCGATCCGTCGGGCTGGCACTGCTTTCAGAACGGTGCCAGCGTCGTCCATCTGGGGAGCGGTCAATCGCGCTCGGCGGCGCTGCCGCCTAACGCCGTGGCGATGCTCATCGAGCGCGCACGCCGCGGCAATCGACCGCTCGAGCTGTACTCCGACGCCGAGTATGTCACGGAGTGCGATGCCGAAATTCTGCGGCGGCACGCCGGCTTTCTCGGCGTCCCGTTCGCGCCACGCGCGTACGAGTCGCTGCGCGGCGCGGTGGTGCGAGGGCAGTGGCTCCTCACGCATGAGGAAGCCCCGGCGGTCCTGGCGGAACCACATCCGGAGCTCGAGGTGTCGCCATCGCTTGCGCCGGCAATGCCGGACGGGGTCTTCGTGAACCTGACGTCCACGGGCGTGGACAAGGGGTACGCCGTGCGGATCATCGCGGCCCAGTGCGGCGTGGAGCTCGAGGACGTGATGTATGTTGGCGATGGGTTCAACGACACGCCGGCGATGCGGATCGTCGGACACCCCGTGGCCATGGGCAACGCCGAAGAGGTCGCGCGGGAGCTCGCGTCGCGATCGGTGGGCACGGTGGACGACGGTGGCCTCGCGGACGCATTGGAGCTCGCAATCGACGGCGTGCGTTAGGCGGAAGGATGGCCGACGCACGGGTGGAAGCGCTCTTGGCCGCGCTGACGCTGGATGAAAAGATCTCGCTCGTGCGCGGCGGGATGCCCGGCGTCATGGGGCCGTCACCGGCCGACCCGTTAGGCGAGGTCGGGTACCTTCCTGGCATCCCTCGACTCGGGATTCCACCGCTCCGTCTCACCGATGGACCGGCCGGCGTGCGAATCACGCCTCCCACGACCGCGTTGCCCGCGCCGGTGGCGCTGGCCGCCACGTTCAGCATCGAGCTTGCGGAGCGCTACGGCCGCGTGCTCGGACACGAGTCGCGCGCGATGCGGCAGGATGTGATCTACGCACCCATGCTGAACATCGTCCGTGTACCGCAGGCCGGTCGTAACTTCGAGACGCTGGGGGAGGACCCCACGCTCACAACCCAGCTCGGCGTCGCGCAGCTGCGCGCGATACAACACGAGGGCGTGATCGCCACGGCGAAGCACTTCGCGGCGAACAACCAGGAGAACGAGCGACAGTCCATCGACGCCGTTGTGGATGAGCGGACGCTCCGAGAGATCGAGTTCCCCGCGTTCGAGGCAGCCGTGAAGGCCGGCGTGGGCTCGGTCATGTGCGCGTACAACCGCCTGAACGGGACGTTCGCGTGTGAGCATTCCGTGCTCCTCACGGACATTCTGCGCTGGGAATGGGGATTCGACGGCTTCGTCGTGTCGGATTACGGGGCCAACCACACGACCGTCGAGTCGCTGCAGGCCGGGATGGACATCGAGTTCATGAGCGACCGGTTCGCGGCGCTGAAGGATTCAGTGGCGCTGGGCAGCCTCTCCGAGGCGGTGCTGACTGAAACGGCTCGCCGCATCCTGCGGACGATGGACCGCTTCGGGCTGCTGGCGACCGCATCGCCGACCGGCGGGCGCGTCGTCGAGCGCGAACGCCCGACACTGGACGTGCTTGGCAGCGCCCAGGTGGCACGTGAGGTTGCGACGCAGGGTGCCGTGCTGCTCAAGAACACCGGCGCACTGCCGCTCGGCCCGGTGGACCTGCGCTCGATCGTCGTCATCGGTCCGAGCGCACGGCATCTCATCGTCGGCGGTGCCGGCAGCTCACGCGTCGTCGGGTTCAAGGAGCGAAAGACGACACAGCTCGAAGCGCTCCGGCAACTCGCTGGTGACGGCGCGGAGATCACGTTCGTGCCCGGCATCGATCTCGATGGCGAGCCCGTGCCGGCATCGGCCCTTTCCGCGCCCGACGGCCGCCCCGGGCTCCTGCGCACGAACGAGAGTACGGGAGAGACGCAGATCGACCCTGGGATCGACTTCGTCGGCGACCGCGCGCTCGCCCCGGGCTCGCGCCTAACGTGGTCCGGCTGGATCACGATCCCGGCGGACGGCGAGTACGAGCTCAAGGTACAGACCGATTGGGGCGTTGGGCCCTTTCTCTTCAACCCCGGCGGTCACTCCACCGTGTACGTGGACGGCCGGGAGGTGGCGTCCACGGCGCCGTTCGAGAGTCGCACGCTGAGCCTCATCCCGACGTCGTCGGGCCTAACGACTGCTTCGGGCGGTGTACAGCTCACGTCGGGCCGACACGAGATCCGTGTGGCGGCGCGACTCAAGTCGTTGTTCGCCCGCGATCCGTCACTGACCACGCCGTACCAGCTCCGACTCGCGTGGCTGACACCCGAGATGCGAGGCGCGACTCTCGACGCGGCGGCAGCGGCAGCGCGTGACGCGCCGACGGCGATCGTGTTCGTGCATAACGAGGGCGCCGAGGGAGTGGACAGGAGCTCGCTCGATCTTCCGCTCGGGCAGAACGAGCTGATCGCCGCAGTGGCGGCGGCGAATCCGCGCACGGTGGTCGTGCTCAACACCGGCGACCCGGTCGTGATGCCCTGGGCCGACCGCGCGAACGCGATCCTTCAGATGTGGTACCCAGGTCAGGAGGGTGGGGCGGCGACCGCGGACCTGCTGCTGGGCCGCGCGAATCCGAGCGGCAGGCTCCCTGTCACCTTTCCCCGGCATGACGGCGACGCGCCGACATCCATTCCCGTCCGCTATCCGGGCGTGAATGGGAGGCAGGAGTATTCGGAGGGAGTGCTGGTTGGCTACCGCTGGTACGACGCGAAGGGCATCGTGCCGCTCTTCCCGTTTGGGCACGGCCTGTCGTATACGACGTTCGCGTACACCGAGCTCACGGTGCGGCCCCGAGGCGACGGCTTCGATGTCAGTTTCCGCGTGCGCAACAGCGGCGCGGTTGCTGGCGCCGAGGTGGCGCAAGTCTACGTCGCGGCACCCGAGCATCCGCCAGTCGAGATGGCTCCGAACCAGCTCGTCGCGTTTGCGCGCGTCGATCTGGCGGCGGGCGCGGACGCGCTCATCACGCTACACGTGTCGCGGCGCGATCTCGCGTACTGGTCTGCGGAGACGAAGGACTGGGTTGTCCCACCGGGCGCGCGTGAGGTGTACGTGGGCTCTTCGTCGCGAGACATCCGCCTTCGCGGGCAACTCGATCAGCGCAGCGCCTGAATGCGATCTCGCAACAACGTGCCGCGCAGGAGGAGGAGCGCGACGATGAGCACGACGGACGTCGCGCTGACCGCGCATCTCGTTCGGCCGACAGAAGTGAACGATGACGCGCCGCTCGTGGACGCGTGCCAAACGTTGCATGCCAGGTTCTCCGCCATGTGGCTTCATTGTCCTACGTGCCCTCCGGGACGGTCACCCGAGCTGGCACACGGCCTCCCAGCGGCTGAGATTCGCCAACCGTATCGAGATCCTCGTCATGCTCCATCCACTCCCGAAGGCGGTACGAGTGACCCAGCAGGAACGGAACGGCGGTGACCACGACGTTAGGCTTGAACATGAACGCCGTCCGAATGTAGAGCGCCGTCTTGTTATGCAGCAGGTGCTCCCACCAACTCTTGGGAACGACCTCCGGAACGACGACCGTCACGAGCTCCCCCGGACTGAGCATCCGCAGGTTCTCGACATGGTCGACCAGTGGGCGCAACACCGATCGATACGGTGAGGCCAGCACGACCAGTGGCACGCCGATATCCCAGGCGTCCCAGTCCTTCTCCAGTTGCTGAGTCTTCTGAATCTCGTTCTCGACGTACACCGCCTCGACCTCGTCGGAGATCGTCGTCGCATAGACGAGCGCTCCCGCAACAGCCTTGTTGATGCCGCTCACGGGTACGATGACGGTGTGATGAAGCGGCGTGATCGGGCTCTGGCCGGTGAACTTGATCTCCTCGGCAAACCGAACGTAATGCCGATGAATCGTGAGTAGCAGCCAGATGATTAACGGGATGATGAGAACGACGATCCACGCGCCGTGCGTGAACTTGGTGGTCACTTGCACGATCGCCACAACTCCCGTTGCTGCCGCGCCAAGCCCGTTCAAGACCGCTCGGCGTCTCCATCCCGCGCTCCGCTCTTTCACCCAGTGCACGACCATTCCCGCCTGCGAGAGCGTGAAGCAGACGAACACGCCAATCGCATACAGTGGGATCAGCGCCGCCGTGTTGCCGCGGAACAGCCACGTCAAGAGAATCGCGACGACCGCGAGCACCACGATTCCGTTCGAGAATGCGAGCCGATCCCCACGGGCCGCGAACTGGCGTGGCATGTACCGATCGTTCGCGAGAATGCTCGACAATCGCGGGAAGTCGGCGAATGCGGTATTCGCCGCGAGGACGAGGATCGCGAAAGTCGCATACTGGAGCGCGAAGTAGAGCACGCCCGAACCGAAGATCTGCCGGTTGAGCTGCGAGAGGACGGTCTCCGTCGTCGTCGGCATGACGTTGAATCCTCTCGCGAGCCAGCTCGTGCCGATGAAGAACGCCGCGAGAATCGCGGCCATCCATCCGAGGGTCGTTGCCGCGTTCTTCGAGCTTGGGCGTCGAAACGCGCCGACGCCGTTGGAGATCGCCTCCGTTCCCGTCATGGCCACGCATCCTTCGGCGAACGCGCGCAAGATCAGGAAGGTGAACGCGAATCCAACGGGCAAGGCGGTGCCGTGCTGCTGTGCCGAGAGCGGATCGATCCGAGGTGGAGCGCTGCTCACCGGCACGACGTGGGTGCCCATGAGCTTCGCGATGCCGACGACGATCAGCAGGAGCATCAGCGCGATGAACACGTAGGTCGGCACGCTGAACACCACGCCGGACTCCCGCACCCCGCGAAGGTTGACGAGCATGAGCACGACGATCGACACGGTGCAGAGCAGCACCGTATGCGGCGCGAGTGACGCGTACGCAGACGTGATCGCCGCGATACCGCTGGAGATCGAGACCGCAACGGTCAGGATGTAGTCGGTCAGCAATGCCGCCGCGGCGACAAGGCCCGGCATCGCGCCGAGGTTGTCCTTGGCAACCGTATACGAACCACCTCCGCTCGGATAGGCGAAGACCGTTTGTCGATACGAGAGCGCGACGAGGATGAGGAGTCCGACGATCACGGCCGAGATCGGAAGGACGTAACCCAGCGCCGCGGTGCTCAGGACGGCGAGGACGAGGAGGATCTGTTCGGTTGCGTATGCCACCGACGAGATCGCGTCGGACGACAGCACCGCAAGCGCGGTCTTCTTGTTCAGCCGTTCGTGATCCAGCCGTTCGCTGGGAAGTGGGCGGCCAAAGAGGAGCTGCTTGACCCGCGTATAGGAGGTCGGCATGGGAGCCGGGCAGAGGTGACGGAACGACGATCAAACCTTTTAGCTAATGCCCAGGCCATAAACGGCGCACAAAGATTGGGCCGCCCGGCATAGTTAATAAGGTTGTGAGCATGTCATTCCGAGCCGAACTCGGTGTGCTGCACTGCTCCTCGCGTTAGGCACGTGGGGCCCGCTGCTGGATTCGGTCGACCTCGCGCTCGACGCCGTGCCACCGGGGATCGACCCGGTGGCCGGGAGAAGTTCCTCGCGTCCCTTCCCGGGGTCGTCGGCGTTCACGATCTTCACACCTGGGGACTCAGCACGACGCACGTCGCACTGACCGCGCACCGGGTCAAGCCCGATCCGGGACAGGAGGACGATCGGTTGACCCACGCCGGCCGCGAGCTCGCTGACTGCGCCGCGCTCAGCGCCGGCGATGTGCTGCACCATCTCGGCACCGACGCCGCCGGACTGTCCCGGGCCGAGGCAGCGAATCGGCTCGCGACGTCCGGGCCGAACGAGGTGGCCGCGCAGAAACCCGTGCACTGGTCCCGCCGGCTGCTCCGTATGCTGCGGAACCCCCTCGTGCTGCTGCTCGCCACGCTGGCCACGATATCCGTCGCGACCGGCGACCTCCGAGCCGCGACCGTCATGGGGTTCATGATCGTGCTCGGCGTGACGCTCCGCTTCGTGCAGGAGACGCGCGCCGACGCGACGGCCGAGAAGCTGCGCGCCATGATTCACGTCACGGCGACCGTGACGCGCGACGGTCAGCCGTGCGAGGTGCCGCTTCGTGAGGTCGTGCCGGGGGACCTGATCACGCTCACGGCGGGTGACATGGTTCCGGCAGATGTTCGGCTCGTCGCCGCGAAGGACCTGTTCGTGAATCAGTCGAGCCTCACGGGCGAGTCGCTGCCGGTCGAGAAGCATGACCTCGCTGAGACGCCGGGCGCACGCTCGGATGCGTCGGACCTCGATCGAGCGAACGTGTGCTTTCTCGGGACCAGTGTGCAGAGCGGCAGCGCGACCGCCGTTGCGGTCACGACCGGGCCGAAGACGTTCTTCGGCGGCATGGCCCGCAGCCTAACGACCCAAACCGCGAAGACGGCGTTCGATCGAGGGCTCGACCGTTTCACGTGGCTCATGATCGTGTTCATCGCCGTCATGGCGCCGCTGGTGTTCCTCATCAACGGCTTCACGAAGCATTCCTGGTTGGAAGCGTTCTTCTTCGCGGTGGCCGTGGCGGTCGGGCTCACGCCGGAAATGCTCCCGATGATCGTCGCCGTCTGTCTGTCGAAAGGCGCGCTCGCCATGTCGCGGAAGCGGGTCGTCGTGAAGCGGCTCAGCGCGATCCAGGATTTCGGCGCCATGGATGTCCTGTGCACCGACAAGACCGGCACGTTGACGATGGACGCCGTCATCCTGGAGCGCCATTGCGACCCGCTCGGCGAAGAGTCCGAGCGTGTGCTGCTCGCGGCCATGCTCGTCAGTCACTTTCAGTCCGGCCTCCGAAGCGTGCTGGATCGCGCGATCCTCGCCCACCGGCAGACACACCCCCACCTGCCGGTCGACGGCTACAGAAAGATCGATGAGATCCCGTTCGATTTCGTGCGACGCATCATGTCGGTCGTCGTCGAAACACCGGATGGTGGCCACCAATTACTCGCGAAGGGCGCCCCGGAGGAGATCCTCCGGCGCTGCCAGTCCTTCGAGGATGACGGTGGGGTACTTCCGACCGAACCAGCTTTTCTCGACGCGCTCGGTGAGGAGTACGATGCGCTGAGCGCCGACGGCTTCCGCGTGCTCGCCGTCGCGACGAAAGATCTCGGAAAGGGGGCGCCTCACGCGACCTACTCGAAGAACGACGAGACGGATCTCGTGTTGGTCGGCTACGTGGCGTTCCTGGATCCGCCCAAGGAGACCGCCGAACCGGCGCTCACCGCGCTCCGCGCGAGCGGGGTGTCCGTGAAGGTCCTTACCGGCGACAACGAGCTGGTGACCCGCAAGATCTGCTCGCACGTCGCGCTGTCGACCGACAACCTGTTGCTTGGCGCGGACGTCGAGCGACTCTCGGATAGCGAGCTGGCCGAGGCAGTCGAACGCACGAGCGTGTTCGCCCGAATGGCGCCGGCGCACAAACAGCGAGTCATACGGGCGCTGCAGGCCGGCGGCCACGTCGTGGGATTCCTTGGCGACGGGATCAACGACGCTCCCGCACTGCGAGCCGCCGATGTCGGAGTCTCGGTGGACAGCGCCGTCGACATCGCGAAGGAGTCGGCGGCCATCATCCTGCTCGAGAAGAACCTGCTCGTGTTGAACGAGGGAGTGCTGGAGGGGCGCAAGGTCTTCTCGAACGTGATCAAGTACGTGCGCATGGGGGCGAGCTCGAACTTCGGCAACATGTTCAGCGTGCTCGGCGCGAGCGCCTGGCTGCCGTTCGTGCCCATGGCACCCATCCAGCTCCTCACGAACAACCTGCTCTACGACTTCTCGCAGATTCCCATCCCGACCGACAACGTCGACGCCGAGCAGATCGCCCGCCCGAGGCCGTGGGCGATCGGCGATATCGGGCGTTTCATTCTCTGCATCGGGCCATTGAGCTCGATCTTCGACTATACGACGTACGCCGTGATGTTCTTCCTGTTCGGCGCGAGGACGCCGGCGCAGGCGGCGCTGTTTCAGACGGGATGGTTCGTGGAGTCGCTCATGACGCAGACCCTCATCATCCACGTCATCCGCACGAACAAGATTCCGTTCCTGCAGAGCCGGCCCAGCTGGCCGCTCATCGCGACGACGGTGACGATCATGGCGATCGGGGTCCTGCTGCCGATCTCGCCGCTGGCGCCGGCACTCGGCTTCGTGGCGCTGCCGGTGCTGTACTGGCCGATCCTCGGGCTCACGCTGCTCGCGTATCTGCTCCTGACGCAGATGGTCAAGGTTCTACTCGTTAGGCGTCACTGGATCTGAGCGGAGGTCGAGATGATCCCGCCCGTGTGATCCGCTGCCATGCCTCTCCGCCGCCGGCCTTCGCGGGCAACTCGATCACCGTCGCGTCTGAATCACCGGGAGCGGCGACTTGCGCTCGGGTCGATCACCACGTGTTCGCGCAGGTCGGCGGGCAGGGGATGGGTTGAGTTATGCGTTAGGCGCTTGTCCCGGCGGCACGCCCACCGTCGGTGTATCCGAATCGGTACACACTGGTGAGGCGTAGCATTTCGTACGACTCACTTTGGCCGACCGGACTGCCCTATCCCGTTCAGCGCGGGCGTTCATCTGGAATTGGCTCGCGACGACGGAGCTGTGCGTCCGGGAGTCCGGCAGCGGGCAGCTCCCGCTGATGCTCGTTGCCTGGCGCTTGCGGTAGCGATACGTCGCGGCTTTTCGACTCCTGGCGGGCCGCCATTCGGGTGGCTGCCGCACCCGCCGCAATGAGGGTGAACGCGGCGATGAAGCCGAGCTTCGCGACGGCCACCGCGACGAGCCACGAGCCGACACCAGGGATGTGAACGTCCCCGAGAACCGCGAGACCGGTCGTCACTCCGACGACGGCCCCGGCCGCCATCAGGACATTACCGATGCGACGCATGGTCTCAAGATAGCATCGGCTGGTTCACGCCGTCCCATGACGGGACCGGCGCGGCGCTGGATCGACGAGTCTGATTGGCGGCCGTGCGGCGGCCGGGCGGCGGGAAGCGCTTCCCGCAGGCTGCGGCACGAGCGCCACGAACGGACGGTAGAGCGACTCGAAGTCTCCTGGAGCGAGCAGGCGTCGGACAAACAAGGCGAGCGCCGCCCTGGTCGCCGCCTGACGCGCGATCGACAGCGACAAGCAGTCCCGTGACGAAGGAGCGGGTCCGGTCGCGCTGAGACCGCAATGGAATGCCGTTTCCACGTCGTCACCAATGCTCCATGCATCGTAGGCGAGCGAGTGCTGCGCAATGAGGCGATCGAGTGACGCGCTTGCGTTCGCACGCGAGCTCGCGGTGTGACGGCCGGTCTGCGTGACCGATGCAGCAAGGAACAACCAGTCAGCGAGGTCAAACGTTGCAAGGCGCTCGACGAACTGCTCGACCGCTTCCTGGTTGGTCACAATGTCCAGGTGTTCGTACGTGTTGGTCATCGTTCTCTGCACCTCCAAAACCAAATGGGAGGTTACCCGAGAGCCGCTAAAGGCCGCACAAAAACGCGGGTGGGCGCAATAAAGAGTTCGTAAAAACGCGTGCGCCGCGTAGCGGAGGCGACAGATTGCAGGCATGTCGACCGTGACCGTGCTGGTGATCGACGATGAGCCGCAAATCAGGCGTGCCGTCCGCAATGCACTGATCTCCGGCCGGTTGCTCGGGGCGAACGGCGACTCGGCGATGGACTCGCCGCCGGTGAGCGGATCGGACGGCCAGCGGCGCGTGCGTGTGGTCGAGGCGGCGACAGGGCGCGAAGGCATCGACCTCGCCGCGGCGGAGTCGCCCGCATTGGTCGTCCTCGATCTCGGCCTTCCGGACATGCCGGGGATCGAGGTCTGTCGCGAGATTCGGCGGTGGTCCTCCGCGCCGATCATCGTACTGTCCGCGCGCCACGCCGATACCGAGAAGGTCGCGCTGCTCGATGCGGGCGCGGACGACTACCTGACAAAGCCCTTCAGCACGATCGAGTTCATGGCTCGCGCACGAGCCCAGCTGCGTCGCGCGCAGACGGCAGCATCACCTAACGACGGCGTGATGACGTTCGGTGACGTCAGCGTCGACCTGCCGAAGCGACGGGTCGAACGCGCGGGAGAGCTGCTCCATCTCACCCCGACCGAGTGGCTGCTGCTCCGCACGTTCGTGACTCACCCGCGGCAGACGCTCACGCATCGCCAACTGTTCCACGCGGTCTGGGGCAACGCGGAGGGCGACGCGCAGCAGTACCTCCGCGTGTACGTCGGTCACCTCCGGCGGAAGATCGAAGCGGACCCGGTCCGCCCGCAGTTCATCCACACCGAAGCCGGCGTCGGCTATCGCTTCGAGCCGACCGGGGCGTCGTGACCCGGCAATGCACATGACGCGACGACAGCGCGTGCTGTGGCTGCTCTGGTTCGGCGTCCTCGTCGCGGTCGGCGCAACGATGCTGGTGTTACGTGCACGGCTCGACAGGGCGCACGTGGCGCTGATCTTCCTGCTCGTCGTGTTAGGCGGCAGCAGCGCCGCCGGCCGCGCCCTCGGCATCGCGCTCGCGTTCGGCGCGTTCCTCGCCTTCAACTACTTCTTCCTCCCACCGTATCTCACGTTCGCCATCGCCGACCCGCTCGACTGGCTGGTGCTGGTCACCTTTCTCATCACGAGCCTCGTTGCCGCGCAGCTCCTCTATCGGGCGAGGTCGACGGCCGAAGCGGCGATGGCACGCGCGGCGGAGGTCGACCGCCTGGCGACGTTAGGTGCGGAGACGCTGAATCTCGCTCGGCCCGAAGACGCGCTCCGCGCCATCCTCGACGTCATTCGCACAACGCTCGGCGTGGTGTCGTGCGACGTGCTCATCCATGGAGCCGGTGAGGGGTTCGTGACCATTGCGCACTCGCCCGCGGACGTGAGCGCGCAACACAATGAGCTCAGTGCCGATTGGTCGTCGCGCGGTGACCCGACGGTGCACGATGGTGTGCTCGGTTGGCCCGACACGACGGACACGGCGAGTGCGGAAGGGCTCGTCGGTTGGATCTTTGTGCATGGCCGAGGCGCCGTCGAATTGGCTGATGGCGCGATTCGCATCGTCGATGATCCACCACTCGAAACCGCGCGACCGGAGCGCAGCGACGAGGTGCGCGCGTTGTGGATCCCCCTCGCCGTACGCAACGAGACCGTCGGTGTTCTCCGCGTTCGCACGCCGGGTGATCTGAGACTCACGCTGGATCAGGCGCGGTTTCTGGACGCCCTCGCGTATTACGTCGCGCTCGGCGTCGAACGGCAGCGCCTCGTGGCCGAAGCCGAACGGGCGGAGGCGGAACGACGGGTCGAGGCACTGCGAAGCGCGCTGCTCACGGCGGTCTCGCACGACCTGCGTACGCCGCTTACGACCATCAAGGCCATTGCGCACGAGATCGCGCACGGCGGTCCTACGGACGGTGCACGCGTGATCGAGGACGAATCCGACCGGCTCGATGCCCTCGTCGGTGACCTGCTCGATCTGTCGCGCATTCAATCGGGCGCGATCGGTCCGTCGGCGGAGGTGAACACGGCCGATGACCTCATCGGCGCGGCGTTGCGACGGGCCGATGCTATCCTGCGAGGTCGTGCAATCGACATCGACCTCCCGCCTAACCAGCTGCTCGCGGGGCGGTTCGACCTGACGAACGCGTTGCGTGCGCTCGTGAATCTCCTCGAGAACGCGTCGAAGTATTCACCGACCGGCTCGCCGATCACGATCCGTGCGCGGCAAGAGGGCGATCGGCTCCGCATTGCGGTGCTCGATCGCGGGCCGGGCGTGCCAGTCGAGGAGCGCGCGCGGATCTTCGAGCCATTCTATCGACCCGCTACCACTGCGCCTGACGTTGGCGGCACGGGACTCGGGCTTTCGATCGCGCGTGGCCTCGCCGTCGCGCAGGGCGGGGGCGTCGAATTCGAGCCGCGTGCCGGAGGCGGGTCCGTGTTCACGCTCGTGCTACCCGGCGCCGAATTGGGGTCAGAGTCGACCTTCGTCGTCTGACCCAATTTTGTGCGGCTTTAATCCGGTCTTTGTGCGGCTTTTATCGGTCTGCCGCCATCCTCAGTTCATGATCGATCTCATCTACGTTCTCGGAACCATCGGCTTCTTCGCGCTCATGCTCCTCTACGTGCGAGGCTGCGAGCGCCTCGGCGGCGACACAACCGACCACACCGAGCACAGACCGTGACCACCGAGAGCTGGATCGCCGGCCTCCTCGCGGTCGCGGTCCTCGTCTACCTCGTCTACACGCTGATCCGGCCGGAGAAGTTCTGACATGACCGCGAACGGCTGGCTTCAGATCCTCTTCTTTTCGGCGTGTGTGCTGCTCGTGGCGAGGCCGTTAGGCATCTACCTGGTGAAGGTATATGACGGCTCCCTCGCGTGGCTGCGCCCCGTCGAGCGCCTCGTCTACCGCGTGTGCGGCGTCGACGAGCACGAGGATCAGCACTGGACCCGCTACGCGGCCGCGATGCTGCTCTTCAGCGTCGCCTCGATGCTCCTGACGTACATCGTGCTGCGACTGCAGCACGTCCTGCCGCTGAATCCGCAGGGCCTTCCACCCGTGGGGGACCGGCAGGCATTCGAGACATCGGCGTCGTTCACGACGAACACGAATTGGCAGAGCTACGTCGGCGAGCAGGTGATGTCGTACTTCTCGCAGATGACGCAGCTCGCGTTCCACAACTTCGCGTCGGCGGCGGTCGGCGTCGCCGTTGCCGTGGCGTTTGTCCGCGGCATTGCACGGCGCGGCAGCGAGGCCAAAGGGCGTATCGGCAACTTCTGGGTCGATCTCGTCCGAGGCACGCTCTACGTGTTCCTGCCGGGCTGCCTCGTCCTGTCGATGCTGTTCGTGCAGCAGGGGATGATCCAGAACTTCAAACCGTACCTCGAGGTCACGACGCTCGAGGGTGCGAAGCAGACGATCGCGATGGGGCCTGTCGCGAGCCAGGAGATCATCAAGCAGCTCGGGACGAACGGTGGCGGCTTCTTCAACGCGAACGCCGCGCATCCATTCGAGAACCCGACGCCGTGGACCAACTTCTGGTCCATGTTCACGATCTTCATGATCCCGTCGGCGCTCACCTACTTGTTAGGTCGGATGGTGGGGCGTCAGCGCCACGGCTGGGCGGTGTGGGCCGCGATGTTCGTGCTGTTCTTCGGGGGCGTCACAACGGCGTACTGGGCGGAGGCGCGCGGCAATCCGATCCACGCCGCTCACGGGTTGGACCTGTCGGCAACCGCGGTCAATCCGGGCGGCAACATGGAGGGGAAGGAGGTCCGCTTCGGCGTGGCCAACTCCGCGTTGTACGCCACCGTTACGACCGACGCGTCATGTGGTGCCGTGAACAGCCTGCACGACTCGTTCACGCCGTTAGGCGGCCTCGTCCCGATGGTGAACATGCAGCTCGGTGAGGTCGTCTTCGGCGGCGTAGGCGCTGGGCTCTACGGCATCCTCGTGATGGTCGTGCTCACCGTCTTCATCGCCGGACTCATGGTTGGGCGCACGCCGGAGTATTTGGGCAAGAAGATACAGGCGCGGGAGGTCCAGATGGCGATGCTGTACGCGCTCGTGTTCCCGGCGGCAATCCTGACCATGACTGCCATCTCGAGCGTGGCGAAGCCCGGCCTGGCGGGGCTCAACAACTCGGGCCCGCATGGGCTGTCGGAAATCCTCTACGCGTTTTCCTCGACGGCGGCGAACAACGGCAGCGCGTTCGCCGGCCTAACGGGGACGACCTACTACTACAACACGCTGTTGGGCCTCAACACGCTCATCGGCCGGTTCGCGATGATCGTGCCGATGATCGCGCTCGCTGGGTTCCTGGCCGAGAAGAAGCCGGCGCCAGAGTCGGTAGGGACGTTCCCGGTGACGACTCCGCTATTCGTCGTGCTTCTGGTTTCGGTGATTGTCATCGTCAGCGCCCTGACGTTCTTCCCCGCGCTCTCGCTCGGTCCGCTCGTCGAGCACCTGCTCATGGGCTCGGGGGTGACATTCCGATGACTGTCTGGGTGGGGGAAAAGCGTCAGCGCGGATACACGCGGAGACTGCAACAGCCGCGGACACACGCGGATCCGACACGGCAGCGCGTGTCACTCGGCTGCGAGCATGGGCTTGTTGGAATTGCTGTAAACCAGGCGCTCGAATTGAGCCTTCGGACCAAAGTTGAGAAGCAGACCAGGCCCTCCTCCTTGAGCCGCCCATCCGCGTCCATCCGCGTGGCAGTCATCGGCGTGAATCTGCGCTCACGCTTTTCCTCGAGCGCCACCAAACAAACGCGCAAAGGTGTCGCGCGACTGCACTAAGCCATGGCCACGCCAACCATTCCAACTCGACCGCCCATCCCTGCCGCCCCGCGCGCCGCGGAGCGCCAACCGGCACTCCGCAAGCGCCCGCTATTCGACCCGCCGATCGTCAGGCGCGCCGTACGCGATGCGTTCCTGAAGCTCGACCCTCGCCACATGGTGCGGAACCCGGTGATGTTCGTCGTCTTGTTAGGCTCGGCGTACACCACTGTGGTGCTGCTTCGCGACGTGGCGGCCGGCAAACCGGACTGGGGCTTCACGCTCCAGCTCGCGCTCTGGCTGTGGTTCACCGTCGTCTTCGCCAACTTGGCCGAGGCGATGGCGGAGGGCCGCGGCAAGGCGCAGGCTGATACGCTGCGAAAGTCGCGGACAACGACCGCCGCGAAACGGCTGCTGAACCCGGACGATCGCACCCGCTACGACGAGGTGAGCGCGCAGGTGCTCCGCCGCGGCGACACCGTGCTCTGTCTACCCGGGGATCTGATCCCCGGCGATGGTGAGGTCATCGAAGGTGTCGCGTCCGTGGACGAGAGCGCCATCACCGGCGAAAGCGCACCGGTCATCCGCGAGAGCGGCGGCGACCGCTCTGCCGTCACGGGCGGGACGAAGGTGCTGTCCGACTTCATCGTCGTGCGCATTACGGCCAACCCCGGCGAGACGTTCCTCGATCGGATGATCGCGCTCGTCGAGGGCGCGGCCCGGCAGAAAACGCCTAACGAAATAGCGCTGACGATCCTGCTGTCCGGCTTGACGGTGATCTTCCTGTTTGCCGTGGCCACGCTGCAGCCGTTCGCGATCTACTCCGGCGCGCCGGCGGCCATCCCGGTGCTGATTGCGCTGCTCGTCTGCCTGATCCCGACGACGATCGGCGGCCTGCTCTCGGCCATCGGCATCGCGGGCATGGATCGGATGATCCAGCAGAACGTGATCGCGATGAGCGGCCGAGCGGTGGAAGCGGCCGGCGATGTGAATACACTCCTGCTCGACAAGACCGGTACGATCACGTTAGGCAATCGCCAGGCAGCCGAGTTCATTCCGGTGGCTGGGACCCCGGCCGAGGCGCTCGCGGATCGTGCGCAGCTCGCCTCGCTGCCTGACGAGACGCCCGAAGGGCGGAGCATCGTCGTGCTGGCCAAGACGAAGTTCGGCCTGCGCGGTCGAGAAGTCGGCGCCGAGCACGACGGCCATCGCGACATGACCTTCGTGCCGTTCAGCGCCACGACGCGGATGAGCGGTGTGGACGCTGGGCCGTATCAGGTCCGGAAGGGCGCGGGTGACGCGGTGATCCGGTGGGTGCGCGAGCACGGCGGCGCCGAGCCGCGAGATCTACCGGCCGTCATCGAGCGCATTGCTCGCGACGGCGGCACGCCGCTCGTCGTGGCCGAGCGCGAAAATTCCTCACCGCCCAAGGTGTTGGGCGTCGTTTACCTCAAGGACATCGTCAAAGGTGGGATCCGGGAGCGCTTCGAGCGCCTGCGCGCGATGGGCATTCGGACCGTCATGATCACAGGCGATAACCCGCTCACGGCGGCGGCCATCGCCCAGGAAGCCGGCGTCGATGACTTCCTGGCCGAGGCGAAGCCGGAAGACAAGATGGCGCTCATCAAGCGCGAGCAGGGCGGTGGCAAGCTCGTGGCAATGACCGGCGACGGCACCAACGACGCGCCCGCGCTCGCGCAGGCGGACGTCGGCGTCGCGATGAACAGCGGCACCCAGGCGGCGAAGGAAGCCGGCAACATGATCGACCTCGACTCGAACCCGACGAAACTCATCGAGGTCGTCGAGATCGGAAAGCAGCTGCTCATGACGCGCGGATCGCTCACGACGTTCTCGATCGCGAACGACGTGGCGAAGTACTTCGCGATCATCCCGGCGATGTTCGCGGCGACGTATCCGGCGCTCAACGCGCTCAACATCATGCGGCTGCATTCGCCGGAGTCGGCGATCTTGGCGAGCGTCGTGTTCAACGCGCTCATCATCATCGCACTCATTCCGCTCGCGCTGCGCGGCGTGAGATATCGACCCGCTCCGGCAGCGACGATCCTGCGCCAGAATCTCCTCATCTACGGCTTCGGTGGGCTCGTCGTGCCGTTCGTCGGCATCAAGCTGCTCGACGTGCTGGTCGTGCTGTTCCACCTGGTTGCCTGACAAATGACCATGCTTCGGAAACAGCTCCGGCCCGCGATCCTCATGACGCTCATACTGTGCGTCATCACGGGATTCATCTATCCCGGCGTCGTCACCGGCCTCGCCCAGCTCATCTTCCCGCGTCAAGCGAACGGTTCGCTCGTGACCGTGAACGGCCGGGTGGTCGGCAGTGAGCTTATCGGCCAGCCCTTCACGCGACCGGAATACTTCCACCCGCGGCCGTCGGCGGCGGGCAACGGCTACGACGCGACGGCGTCTGCGGGCACGAACAAGGGCCCGACCGACCGGAAGCTCGCCGACTCGCTCATTGGTCCGCGCGCCGACAGTCTGGTCGCGGCTGGCGTGGCGAGGGGCAGCATTCCGACGGATGCGGTCACCGCGTCCGCCTCGGGACTCGACCCGCACATCTCGCCGGCCAATGCCTACCTGCAGGTCGCCCGCGTGGCAAAGGCGCGCGGGGTCGATTCCGCAGCCGTTAGGCGGGTTCTGGACGCGCACGTCGAGGGGCGCCAGTTCGGGTTCTTCGGCGAGCCGCGAGTCAACGTACTCATGCTCAACATCGCGCTCGACTCCGCGTTCGCGGCGAAGCGAACGGCTCGAACCCCCCAATGAAGTACTCCCGGTTGGTTCTTCTCACGCTGAATGGCTTCCCGATGGCGCTGCCCGCGCAAGGCGCCCAGCCCGACACCTCGATCAAGGTGACGTTCGGCGGATTCGTCGACGCCTATTATGCCTGGGACTTCGGCCGGCCGCCCTCGTTCGATCGATCGTTTGCCGGCGGCACGGTGTTCACGACCCAGCCCGCGCGACATAACGAGTTCAACGTCAACCTCGCGTTCGTCGAGGCGAAGGTCGACGCACCACGCGTTCGTGGCCGGCTCGCACTGCAGGCCGGGACGTCGGTGCAGTCCAACTACTCGGGCGAGCCCACGAACGGCAGCGTGAGCGGGCCGTCTCTCGCGCGGCACCTGCAGGAGGCATATGCGGGTGTACAGCTCGGAAGCAATGTCTGGGTGGACGGTGGCATCTTCTACTCGCACATGGGGATGGAAGGCTGGGTGTCGCGCGACAACCCGACGTACACGAGATCACTCGTCGGTGACTACTCGCCCTACTACCAGAGTGGCGCGAGGATCACGTGGACGGCCTCGTCGAAACTGACCGCGCAGCTCGATGTCGTGAACGGCTGGCAGAACATCTCCGAGAACAACTCGGGCAAGGGCGCCGGGATTCGACTGGACCTGACGCCATCGTCCACGACCACACTCAGCTACTACAACTTCTACAGCGACGAAGCCGGGAACAGGCTCCGGACATTCAACGGCGTGGGCACCAAGATCACAGCGGGGCGCCTGACATGGCTCGGCGAATTCGACGTCGGCACGCAAAGCAAATCGGCCAGTGACGGAGGAACCGCATCGTGGTACGGGCTCACGGCGATTGCTCGCGCCCAGCTGACTCCGACGGTCGCGATCTCGGGCCGTGTCGAGCGGTATGACGACAAGGACCAGATCATCGTCGCGACCGGCGCTCAGGAGAATGGCACGCCTAACGGCTCGCTCCGCACCAACGGCGGGTCCGTCGGTCTCGACGTTGTACCGCAGTCCCGCTTGTTATGGCGGACCGAGGTCCGCGGCTTCGCGAACAAGTCGGTGATCTTCCCGGACGGGAAGGCTGGCGCTCCACAGAAGCGCGATGCATTCATCGTGTCGTCGCTCGCCGTGACCTTCTGACCATGCAGCGCCAACGCATGGGTTGGTGGCGAATGCTCCTTTTTCGCCTGATGCAGCGCCGCGAGCGACGGGCGGGCAAATACTTCGGAATCCCGAGCGATCGTGTGATCGAAGTGGAGCACCGGACCGACCTGTGACCAGCCGCGCGGACCCGGGCGAACATCCCGACTCGCGACTCGCGGCGGCGCCGACCGCACGAGGGTCGGATGATCGCTCGAACGAGCCGAGCTTCCTGGAGCTCGTGCGACAGCGCGAGCGCGGGAAGCTCAAGTTGTACATCGGGTCGGCGGCCGGCACCGGCAAGACGTACCGGATGCTGCAGGAAGCCCACGAAATGCGCCGCCGCGGCGTGGACGTCGTTGTCGGTTTCGTCGAGACACATGGGCGTGCCGAGACCGAGGAACAGATCGGGGACCTGGAAGTCGTGTCGCGGAACAACATCGCCTATCGCGGCGTGACGCTGGAGGAAATGGATGTCGACGCGGTCATAACGCGCCGCCCGCAGGTTGCCATCGTCGACGAGCTGGCCCACACCAACGTCCCGGGCTCACGCAACGAGAAGCGCTGGCAGGACGTCATGCTCCTCCTCGATGAGGGCATCAACGTCATCTCCGCGGTCAACGTGCAGCATCTCGAGTCGTTGAATGACGTCATTCAGGAGACGTTAGGCGTCACCGTCCGCGAAACCGTGCCCGACTGGATCGTGGGCCAGGCCGACCAGGTCGTGAACCTCGACATCTCCGCCGAGGATCTGCGGCAGCGCCTCCGGGAAGGAAAGATCTACCGACAGGACAAGATCCAGGCAGCACTCGCCAACTTCTTCACCGACGAGAACCTGACGACGCTGCGCGAGCTCGCGCTGCGTGAGGTCGCGAGCTCGGTGGATCGCTCTCGAGAGGCGATCATCCGGCGCGACGAGAATGGCGGGGCGGCGCCAGCGAGAAAAACGGTCGATCGCGTGATGGCATGCATGTCGAGTGACCCGCCGCTGTCGCGCGTGCTGCTCCGAAAGGCGAGCCGCATTGCGGGTCGCCTGAACTCCGATTGGTATTGCGTCTACGTGCAGACCCCGGAGGAACGCCCTGATCGTATCGACTCGTCGATTCAGCGGCGCCTGGTCGACAATATCCAGCTCGCCCAGTCCCTCGGCGCAGAGGTCGTGAAGCTCGAGGGGGGCGATGTTGCGGTCGCGCTGTCCCGGTTCGTCGCCGAGCATGGCGTGACGCTTGCCATCGTCGGTGAAACCCGACGCTCGCGATGGTATCGCCTGCGGCACCGGTCCATCGTAGACCGCCTGTTGACGAGGAGCTCGGGCCTCGATGTGCTCGTCGTATCCGCTGCGGACAGGGCGGACACACGTCGTGGAGCGGGGCCGCGCGACAACGACAACGACCCGGGGACGTGGGCGTGACGACAAACTTCATCCGCCGGCACGCGTCCGTTTCCGTCGGCAGGCGACTGTTCGTCGGGCTGCTTCCCGCACTGCTCGCAGTCCTCGTCACGGCCGGGCTGGCGTACTATGGCGAATACGGCCGCGCCGTCCCGGGCATCATCCTCGCAACCGCTTCGGTGCTCTCGATCGTGTCGCTGGTCGTCACCTGGATCAACACGCGGTATCTCTCTGCCCGCATCAACCGCCTAACGGGCGCCATGCCGGAATCGGAAGCCGAGCGGCACGGTGCGTCCGACGAATTCGATCGCATCGAGCGCGTCGTCGACCACCTCGGCAGCGCGCTCTCGGCGTCGGAGGCCGAACGCGCACGCCTGAACGCCGCCGCGGCGGCGCGGCTGCGAGACGAGGCGACGATGCTCGCCGCCGTGGCGCACGATTCGATCGCTCAGCTCGACGAAGTGAGATTACCGCTCCACATCCTCCTCGAAACGCGGTTCGGGGATCTCAACGAAAATCAGGAAGAGCTGCTGCGCGACGCGCGGACCGCGGCGGACGCGATGGGCTCCGCGCTGCGACGGCTGGCGGAGGTTGCGGACGCGGACCGCGGCGCACTCGTGGTGCAGCGCGAGCTCGTACAAGTCAACGACGTCGTGCGCGCCGTTCTCCCGCTGGCGCGGGCGGCGGCCGAGCGGCAGGGCGCGCGTGTGGAGGTGACGCTGGAACCGGGGCTGCCACGCGTGCGGGCTGACCGTGCGCGCCTGGCCGAGGCGCTCACGCTGTTCACGAGCGACGCGGCTGCGGCGACCGGAGCCGAGCGACCGCTCATGGTGACGACAACGCGGCGGCCTGGTGTCGGAATCGAGATCTCGATCGCGCCTAGCGCCACTCAAGCGCCAGCGGTGGCGCCGGTCGGTCCGACGCCGGCGGACGAGCAGGACGCGAATGGTGTATCACGTGATCCGGATGTCTCCGTGGGTGGAATCATACTCGCCCGGCGCTTGATCTCCATCCAGGGCGGATCCATCGCTGATGATGCCGGGGCCTACCTCATCAGGCTGGCGGGTCCCTGAGAGCTTCGGTGCTGGCGGTCGTCTTACGAGCGTGATGGCGAAGCAGACGACCGTATCGAGGCCCCAAATCGGGCCGGACGTCGAAGTCTTCCACGAGCCCGAGGCGACGGTCGTCTGGTCGGCGTCTCATCAATTCGCGTTCGGTCGCCCGGTCAGTGCGGTCGGCAAGCAGCCAGTAGATCAACACGGCGAGAACGAGGTAGGCGAACATGTGCATGGCGGACTCCCGGAACACGGATCGCCAGCGTCGGCGTACCTGTAGGCTAGGAGCTTTGCCGTAAAGACCGCGTTAACGTCGGCACGGCGGCGCATAAAAAACGCGTGAAAAATGGCATTCAACCAAAGACGGCAGACGGCAGACAACTGAAGACAGCAGACCGCAGACGGCAGGTTGCAGAGGGCAGAGGGACACGGTCCTCTCCCGTCTGCCATCTGCCTCCTGCCGTCTACCGTCTGCAGTTGTCTGCTGTCTGCCGTCTTGTCGACACTCCGGCAGATGATCGCGATCCCTCGCCTGACAGCTCGGGTTGCCTACCCAGCGTTAGGCGGCGAATCCGCCGCCGGAAGCACCAGCGTGAACACGCTCCCGCCCCCGCGCCGAGCCTCGTACTCCACGTCGCCGCCCTGCTCGGCCGCGAGCCGCCGCGCGATCGCGAGGCCAAGCCCGGCCCCGCCGGCATCGGGGGGCACACCCGGCGCCCGATAGAACGGCTCGAAGATCCGCACCGCCTCCGCCTCCTCCACGCCCGGCCCACGATCCGCGACCGCAAACTGCAGACGATCCCCGACGCGCCTCACGGTGAGCTCAATCGGCTCGTCCGGCGGGCTGTACTTGTCTGCATTCTCCAACAAGTTCACCAACGCGCGCAGCGATTGCACGAAGTCGAACTGGCCGAGCAGGACCGGGTTGCCGTCGCCGTTCGCTGAGGCCCGACCGGCCGTGACACGAATTCGCTTCGGATCGATCGCCCCACCCACACGCCGCAGTGCTGCGCCAACCAGATCTTCCGCCGCGTTGATCTCGGGACGCATCGGCATCGCCCCCGCGTTGAGCCGCGAGAGGTCCAGCAGGTCCGCGACCAGGCGATTGAGTCGATCCGCCTCCTCCTCGATGGCCAACGCCTCGGGACTGCCTGCCTCGCCTAACGAATGTGCCAGCGCCTTGATCGTCGTGAGCGGCGTGCGCAGGTCGTGCGAGACGCCGGCGATCAGCGCCGACTTGAGCGTGTCCGCCTGGCGAAACGCCTCCGCGCGCTCGGCCTCGGCGACGAGCTGCACGCGTTCGACGCCGAGCGCCGCGTAGAACGAGAGTGCGCTGAGGAACTGCTCGCGACCGGAATCGAGCGAGAAGGGCCTGGCGTTCGAGACCCGCAGCACGCCGACGGTACGATCGCGCACGATCAGCGGAGCGAGCAGCGTGCGGATCTCGGTGTCCTCCGCCGGCCAGCGCAACAGCTCGTCCGAGTGGTCGCCCGCGCCGATCCACTTCGTGCCGTCGGCGCGCTCCGCGGCCACCGCGCGCTTCTCGGCAACCCACACCGCGAGGCTCCACGGGCTCGTGACGTCGGCTGGTGCGCCGGCGCCATCAGAGCATGGTCCCGCGCGGGTCAGCGGCGTCAGCTGCGGCGGCGTCCCGCGCGGGACGAGCACCTCGCAGCAGTCCACGCCGATAGTCGAGCGAATCACTTCGGCGATGGCGAGCAGGGCGTCTTCGGCGCGGCCGGCGTTGAGCGTCTCGGAGCCTAACGCAGCGAGTCGCTCCACCTCGATCGCCCGCTGCCGGGCAATCTCGGCGCGCTCCTGCGCGCGGTTGAGCAGCTGCGCGGCGACGACCCCGGTGGTGAGAAACGCGACGAGCACCAGCCAGTCGAGCGGGTCGCCGATGATGAACGTGTAGTACGGCGTCAGAAACAGGTAGTTGAACAGAATGAACGCGAGTACCGCGAGCGCGACACCGAGCGCCCGGCCGCCCGCCGCGCTTCCGCCGAGGACGACGATGAGGAACCCGAGCGCGACGTGTGCCTTGTCCAGCTGCGGACGCAGCGTGAGCATCACGACCGTGATGACCGTCAACACCCCGAGCCAGACGATCCACCTAACGACGACGTGCGGCGTGTCAGTCGGCGGCGCGTCCTGCGGCACGCCATAGGGACTCAGCCGAGGCTCGGCGCGTGAGCGTTCCACGTCAGCCCTCCGGCTCGAACCGGTAGCCCACGCCCGGCTCCGTCACGATGTATTTCGGCTCGTACGGGTCCGGCTCGATCTTCCGTCGAAGGTGCGCCACGTACACGCGAAGGTATTGCTGCGCGTCTCCGTGGGCCGCGCCCCACACGGCGCGGAAGAGCTGCTGATGCGTGATCGTCTTGCCAGCGCTCTTCACGAACGCGACGAGCAGTCCCCACTCCGTCGGCGTGAGATGCACAGTCGACCCGGCGCGCGTCACGGTGCGACGGGCCAAGTCGATCGTGAGATCGCCGACATGCAACGGCTCGTCACCACCGGGCACTTTCGACATTCCGGCGCGCCTCAGCTGCGCGCGGACACGCGCGCGAAACTCCGCAGGTCCGAACGGCTTCGTCACGTAGTCGTCGGCACCGGCGTCGAGCAGCGCGGTCTTCTCGGTTTCGGAGTCGCGCGCGGACAGCACGAGAATCGGTGCGCTCGTCCACCCGCGAAGTTGCCGACAGACCTCGATCCCATCCATGTCGGGAAGACCGAGGTCGAGCACGATGAGATCGGGGCGCTCGGCGGCCGCGATCGACAGGGCCTCGCTGCCGGACCGCGCCTCCAGCACGCGCGACACATCGGGACGCAGCGCGTCCTTCACGACGCGACGAATGTTGGGTTCGTCGTCGATCACGAGGACACGTCGGTCCACGGCCGCGAACAGGGGCGCGCGCGTCTCTTCGTTGGTGACCACAGCGGTAACCTATCGGGTTTTACGCTTTTTTTATGTGTCGGCGCCGCCGGATCCCTGTCAATCGCTTAGGCTGCAACGTAAGCCGTCGGATCCATCTCGCGCTCGAGTTTCGTTACAACCCGCTGTCTTCGAATGCGGCCGAACGAAGTAGAAACGCCTCCTGTCCCCTCCCGCACGAGCGTGGCCGCTCCCGAAGCAACTCCGAGCGGAGAACATGACATCGGGCAATCCGTCGCCGCCAACGGCGAACCGGACCAACACGATGGCCACGGCCATCCGCCGGCCAAACCGGTAGGCAAGCGACTCGCCATCCTCTCGCTCACGGCACTCGGCGTCGTGTATGGGGACATCGGCACGAGCCCACTCTACACGCTGCGCGAGACGTTTTCGCCGGAATACGGCATGACACCGAACCCGGCGAACGTGTACGGCATCCTCTGCCTCGTGTTCTGGGCCCTGATTCTCGTCGTTGTCTTCAAGTACCTCGTTTTCATCCTGCGCGCGGACAACCGGGGTGAGGGCGGCGTGCTGGCCATGCTCGCGCTGATCCTGCAAAAGCAGTCCCGCGCCGAGGATCGTCGGCGACGAATGGTTCTCATCATCCTTGGCGTGTTCGGAACGGCGCTCCTGTTCGGCGA
>Ga0207645_10000723_pt1 | contig 27486 bp, 25 predicted proteins | sample KBSM53metaG_FD_184331 | JGI IMG/M metagenome (GOLD analysis project Ga0207645, IMG submission 184331) | Miscanthus rhizosphere microbial communities from Kellogg Biological Station, Michigan, USA - KBS M5-3 metaG (SPAdes) (version 2) | ecosystem: Host-associated > Plants > Roots > Rhizosphere >...
TATTGTTTTATTACTGCTTGTATTTCCTTTGCATTCCCGTGTAAAAGGAACGGAGTCTATTATCCGTTTTGGCGGATTTAATTTTCAGCCGGCTGAGTTTTGTAAAATATGTGTGTGCCTCGCTCTGGCCAAATATTTATCGTTACCCGACATCGACTTTACAAGAACAAGATCGCAGCTGATAGCAGCCGGAATCACTTTGCTTCCTGCAGCATTAACCATTTTGCAAAAGGAAACGGGCCTTGCACTGGTATATCTTGCTTTCTTTCTTGTAATGTACCGGGAAGGACTTCCTTCTATTATTCTTGTCATTGGTTTTTCTTTTGGAACACTGGTGGTTGCTACATTATTGCTGGAGAAAAATACATTGGCAATTATATTGACAATTATAGCGGGAGTAGCCGTCTATATTCTTCGCCGCCAGGTAAAACGTAATCGCGGACTATTGATCGGTATTGTTGTAATCTGGTTTATCTGTGTCGGAGTACAGCGATTTGGCGTCCCTTTTATTTTCAAACATGTTTTACAAAAACACCAGATTGAAAGAATCTACAGTACAATAGGCAAAGATGTTCCCGCTGAATATACAAAAGCTGCTACCGGCGACGAGGATGCGAGTGTATCGAAAAAGAATACCGCGGATTATAATGTTAAGCAATCAAAGATTGCAATTGGCAGTGGCGGCGCTTTCGGCAAAGGTTTGCTGAAAGGAACACAAACACGTTATGAGTTTGTGCCCGAGCAGCGCACCGATTTTATTTTTTGTACTATCGGTGAAGGGTTCGGGTTTACCGGCAGTTTTATTTTAATGGCAATTTATCTTCTTTTACTTTTCAGAATTATTACGGTGGCAGAAAGGCAGCGAAGTGTATTCAGCCGCTGTTATGCTTATGGCGTTGCTGCTGTGTTCTTCTTTCACATTGCTATTAACGTTGCAATGACGGTAGGGCTCGCACCGGTAATTGGTATTCCGCTGCCGTTTATAAGTTATGGCGGTACTTCATTGATTACGTTTACTATTTTACTTTTTATTCTTATCCGGCTGGATGCGGATCGCCAAATGGTGTTACGCTAATAAGCGCTAATTTTGAGTAATCAACGCTAATAATTTCCGGCATCAGAAAAGTTATTTAATATGGTTCACCATTAGCGTGGATTAGCTTTAATCAGCGTTTATTCGTGTATGAAAATTATTCCTCTCTCCGAAGGCAGTTTTACCATCGACAAATCCAAACTATTCGTCCCCTTCGATAAAGAAAAAGATGAGTTGCAGGCAAGATCAACAGGAAGCCTGTTGGTAGAAGTGCAGCCTTTTGTTGTCATTACGTCAAAAGATGTGTTGTTATTGGATACAGGACTTGGCTTTGACGTCAATGGTGAGTTACAGATACATCAGAATCTTAAAAACGCCGGTATTGAACCATCGCAGGTTACAAAAGTCCTGTTGAGTCATCTGCATAAAGATCACGCCGGTGGTGCAGGTATAGAAGATCGCCTCAGCAGTTTAAAGGAATTGAGTTTTCCGCAAGCAAAATATTATGTACAGCGTCGTGAACTCGATTTTGCATTTGAAAAAGGGTTCCCTTCCTTTATTCCTTATGAACTTGAAATATTGAAGGAATCAACCCAAGTTGTTTTTCTCGATAACGATTCAGGGAATATTGACGATTATATCACTTATGAAATTACAGGGGCACATTCCCCTTATCACCAGGTGTTGTGGATACAAGAAGATAATCAACGTATATTCTTTGGTGCCGACGACGCACCACAGCTCGGCCAAATGAAACATCGCTTTGTAGCCAAGTATGATTATGACGGAAAAAAAGCAGCTGACCTGAGAGCGAAGTGGTGGAAAGAGGGAAATGAAGAGGGGTGGACTTTTTTGTTTTACCACGACATTAAGACGCCAATCTATACTAATGTTCGCTAATGAAACTAATTTGCACTAATAGAGCTTGATAGTTGAATATTCCGCTGCGTATATTATTTTTAATAAGAGCAAATAATCCTTTGAAATTTTAATCTGTCTTCCCCGAAGTTTATTAACAGTCCTAGCTTTACTTGAGATGCTTTGAGATAATTAATTGTCTGTTTAAAGTTATCGGGGTATACTTTCGGTGCTGCTTTTATCTCCAGGATAATAGAATTAAAAACAAAAAAATCAGCGTTAAATGAGCTTGGCAGGACGATGCCATCATATAAAATCCTGAAAGGTTTTTCCCGTTCGTAATTTATCTTATTGTTTCTAAGATCAATTTCAAGAGCATCTTTATATACGATTTCCTTAAAACCTTTGCCAAGCTTTGTGTGAATATTCATACACAAACCGACAATAAAAAAACACTCCTCCTTAAAGAGTAAATCGTGAACATAGTTTTGCATAGTGAGCGGAAATTTGAAAGATAAATATAGAAGATGATCGCAACAATAGGCGATTTCAAACGGCTAAGTCGCATTAGCGTTAATAAGTAATTATTAGCGGGAATTAGTGCATCATCAGCGTGTATCAGCATAAAAAGAAAGGCCCGCTCTGGAAAGAGCCGGCCGTTGCTAACCTATGAAAAACACCAAGTTCAAAGATATACTAAAAAGTTGTTGTTAGTATTAATTCTTTATTGTATTGCTACCTAAATTTTCTGGGACGATCATTGATTTTTTGAAGACGTTCCTGCTGCACTTGCTTCATACCACGAATAAAATCCCGCTGATGATCAAACACCTCATTACTTCTTTTCTCACCAATAATTTGTTTGAACTCGTCCCGGTATCTTAATCGTAAATCTACGATCTTCTGTTGCCTGATTATAACCGGTTCTTGTTTTGTTGTTCTCAATGTCGATCTCCAATCTCTGAAATAACGCAAAAAAACCGGGCTGAATTTTTCAGCTTCTGCTTTTGATAAACTTAATCTCTCCTGGATATACTGGCTCATTTTGTCACGGATCTTTTCATTGCCATTATCATCATCTTCCTGGGCAAAAAGTTTTACCGAAGCCAGCATGAACATACTCAATATGATTACTAATTTTTTCATTTTTACTTTGTCATATCAGTTCAGCAAAATATCAGCATCACTCTCACTCTCATCATTGCCGGCATTGGTTTTATTTAGAAAATCCTGTATATCGTTATCTGAAACATCTTTCATTAATTCTCTTATATCACTTGTACCTGCAGTAGCAACTTCTTTACCTTTTGATCCTTCGTCATCAGCCTGTATAAAACTATTCATCTCATCTGTACTCACCTTATTCATATTTTCTTCCACCCATCTATGGGTATTTGACGTTGGAATTGTATGGTTGTTAAAAAACAAATTGATTCCTGTCAGCGCAACAAACCCAATCACTACTGCCGCCGCGGCAAAGCGAAACCATTGACGGTTTACCAGCGAAACAACTTTTGCAGCAGGCTTATTATCTGATTTTAAATTAATATCCTTTCCAAAATTTTCAAAATAACCTTCCGGAACTGCATAAGGATTTTTATTACCTATGTTGCTAAGCATGGGAGAAAGTGATGACAATTCCTCTTCCGCCGTCTGGTAATCTTCATGATTACGGATCACTTCCATCACAGCTTCAGGCAATTCCCGAAAATAATTTTGCGGAACGGAAAACGGAAGTTCCCTCGATATACTGTTCAGAAAAGGCGATAAATAATTTAATTCCTCCTGCGGATTGGTTGAATCAAGTGCTTTGATACGACTCATTACACGACCTGCCAACCCTTCAAAATACCCCTGCGGAACGACATATATATTCCGGGCAGGAACATTGCTGAAACTGCTTTCTAATTGACTGAGTTCTTGTATGATATCGTTTTTTGCCATTTTTAACGTAATTGAGACAATTCCAGCCTTTGAAGGTTTAATGATTTTTGATGTAATCTTCAATTTTCTTCACCGCATGGTGATAGCTGGCTTTCAATGCACCCTCACTGGTTTCAAGTACCCGGCTCATTTCTTCATAAGGCATCTCATCATAATAACGGAGCTGAAATACAATCCTTTGCTTTTCAGGCAATTGCTGGATCGCCAATTGTAACTTCCATTCTAACTTATTGCTGTCAAAATACCTGTCGGCTTTTATCTTATTACTCAACCCGCTTTCAACGTCACTCAGGCTGACAGCTGTTCGCTTTTTCTGCTGTTCCAGGAATGTTAATGTTTCATTGGTGGCTATCCGGTACAGCCAGGTGTACAACTGGCTGTCTTCCCGAAAATTTTCAAGTCCGTTCCACACCCTGATAAAAACATTCTGCAGTACATCATTGGCATCTTCATGATCAATTACCATCCGGCGCACATGCCAATAAAGTTTTTCCTGGTATTTTTTTATTATAGAGGTAAAGGCTCTTTCTTTTGTAACCGGGTTACGGAATTGGACTAATAACTCACTATCACTGACTGCGGTTAGCTGCATGCTGTGGTTTTGGAAAGTATTGGAAGGATTATTTAAATAATCGTTTAAAAATCGACATAAAAGTAAAAAAGCAGGTCCAATTTAAATATGAACCTGCTCAAATATTATAAACTATTTTTTTAGCCTTTTTTTCTCGCCAGCACTTTTTCGGCAGCCGCTACAATGTCCGGCACATCAAGGCCATACTTTTTCAGCAGGTCTTTCGGCACACCACTTTCGCCAAATGTATCTTTTGTTCCAACATATTCTATGGGTGTTGGAATGCTTTTCGCTGCCACCTGTGCCACCGCATCGCCAAGGCCGCCGATAATATTATGTTCTTCTACCGTAACAGCGCATCGTGTTTTACTCAACGAAGTGATGATGGCATCTGCATCTATTGGTTTTATCGTGTGAATATTTATTACCTCTGCATTGATACCTTTTTCCTGCAAGATTATGCCCGCCTGGATGGCGTTCCATACCATATGACCGCAGGCAAATATGGAAACATCTGTTCCTTCGGAAAAATATTGAGCTTTACCAATAACAAAATCTTCGGGCATTGTAAAGATGGGCCATACCGGGCGGCCAAACCGCAGGTAAACCGGGCCAACATGATCTGCAATGGCAATGGTTGCCGCCTTTGTCTGGTTATAATCGCAGGGAACAATTACCGTCATTCCCGGCAGCATCTTCATCAAACCGATATCTTCCAGTATCTGGTGCGTGGCTCCGTCTTCACCCAGGGTCAGACCTGCATGGGAAGCGCATATTTTTACATTCTTTCCGCTATAGGCTACGCTCTGGCGTATCTGGTCGTATACGCGACCGGTAGAAAAATTAGCAAACGTGGTCGTGTATGGAATTTTGCCACCAATCGTTAAGCCCGCCGCAATTCCGATCATGTTTGCTTCCGCAATACCACATTGTATAAAACGTTCGGGAAATTCTTTTATAAACTGCTGCAGCTTTAATGAACCGGCAAGGTCAGCCGTAAGCGCAACCACATTTGAATTTTTACGGCCAAGTTCTGCAATACCATCTCCAAAGCCGCTGCGTGTATCTTTATTACCTGTTGGTTGAATATCCTTTAACATGTATTAAAAAATTGGAGGCAAAAGTAAGTGAAAGAACTAAGTTTATAAGTTTTAAAGTTCTTTAGCTCATCGGCAGCCAAACTAAAAAACCCAGAACTCAACACTTAATTCAACTCTTTTGGTTTTCCTGAAAAAATAGTGTTGTCCGCCTTCAATCGTTGCTCCCATTTCCAGGCCGTGGCCATCATTTCGTCCAATGAATACTTAAGTTCCCATTCCAAAACTTTTCGGGCAAGATCATTATTTGCATATATCGCGATTACATCTCCGGGCCTGCGCGGACCTATCTCGTAATTTAGCTTTACTCCGCTTACTTTTTCAAAAGCCTGTATTGCTTCCAGTACAGTAACCCCATTTCCTGTTCCGAGATTAAATACTTCGCAACGAATCTTGCTTATTCCTTTTTGAAGATATTTTATTGCAAGCGTATGCGCATGTGAAATATCGCAAACGTGAATGAAGTCCCGCAGGCACGAACCGTCTCTTGTGTCGTAATCATTACCATGAACATACATTTTTGGTATTTTACCAATCGCCGTTTGCGTAATAGCGGGAACAAGATTTTGTGGTTTACCAATTGGCAGCTCACCGATAATTGCAGAAGGATGTGCACCTACCGGGTTAAAATAGCGTAATAATATACACTGCGCAGGATAACTTTTTGCAAACTCATTTACGATTTGTTCACCCATCTGTTTGGTATATCCATAAGGCGATTCGGCAGGCTTGGGGGGCGTTGCCTCGGTAACCGGTATATGGTCGGGGTTTCCATAAACGGTGCATGAAGAAGAGAAAACAAACCAGGGAATTTTAAATTCCTGCACACACTTCAATACATTAATAAGTGAGTTCAGATTGTTTTCAAAATATACCAGCGGTTTCTCCACTGATTCATTCACCGCTTTGTACGCTGCGAAATGTATAATGCCAAGTATATCTTCATTTTCCTGGAAAATGGCGAATGTGTCATCAAAATCGCAAAGGTCAACTTTGTAGTTTTTAATTTTTACACCTGTAATTCTTTCCACTCCTTCAAGTATGCGGGCACTTGATCTGGAGTTGTCATCTACGGAAATGACTTCGAATCCATTTTCAATCAGGTCAATGATCGTATGCGAGCCTATGTATCCACAACCACCGGTAACTAAGATTTTTGCCATACTGCTTGCTTGTTTAGCGTAAATAGTTTGGCAAAAATGAGAAAAAAAAATTAAAGAAACAGGGCAACAATGCCATATACTCCGGCAGCCAATAAACCGCTTACCGGAATAGTGAGGATCCAGGCCCAAAGAAGGTTTACAGTGACGCCCCAGCGCACTGCCGATAAGCGCTTGGTAGCGCCTACCCCTATAATCGATCCTGTGATCGTATGCGTAGTGCTGACGGGGATTTTAAGATTCTCTGTTATAAATAATGTGATGGCACCCGCAGTTTCTGCAGCTACGCCTTCAAAGGGAGTGACTTTGGTTATTCTCGTACCCATTGTTTTTACAATCTTCCAGCCACCGCTCATCGTACCCAATGCGATTGCAGTATAACACGAAAGCGGTACCCAAACCGGCATTTGCTCAAAGCTGCTGATAGAGCCGCTGGAGATCAATGCTGCCGTTATAATTCCCATTACCTTTTGCGCGTCGTTACCACCGTGACCAAGACTAAAAGCGCCGGACGATACAAGTTGCAATCGTTTAAACCAGGCATTGGCTCTATGTGCATTAAGGTTACTCAGGTAAAGAGAGAAGAGTGCCATGATCACGAGAATTAATGCCAGTAAAATCCACTTAAAGTTTTTGGAATAAAAAATTACTTTGAATGCATACAACTTAAAATGGGATTGCAGTTTAACCGGGTCAGTTTCGAGTGTTCTGTAAAGAAAAAATATGACGAATATTATAACCAGTAATGAAAAAAGTTTGGGACCAATGCCTTTTTTGAATGAATTGATAAACCAGACGGAAATAATAAACGCCATGATCATACCCACCAACGGGGCAAGAAAGATAAAACTGACTGTTTTAATGACAGGTTCAGAATTTACAGATGAAAAACTTCCTGCATGAGCTATTGCAGCTCCCGCAAATCCGCCGATCAGTGTATGAGATGAAGATGAAGGTATACCCAGCCACCAGGTGAGCAGGTTCCACATTATCGCCGCGACTAATCCTGAAAATATAACCGGCAGTGTAATAAAATCCGCCTTAACAGTTTTGGAGATCGTATTTGCAACACCGTGATCTTTGAAAATAAAGAAAGCGAGAAAGTTGAAGAGTGCTGCCCATACTACAGCCTGGAAGGGCGTAAGCACTTTTGTAGATACAACAGTAGCAATTGAATTTGCTGCGTCATGAAAGCCATTGATATAATCGAAAATTAAAGCCAGTGCTATGATAACAACGAGAAAAGCGGTCATAAGATTAATGTGCTAATGTGATAATTTGCTGATTTGCTAATCCGAAACGATGATCGTGCACTTATTAATTAGCAGATCAGCACATCAGCTAATTAGCAAATTGAATTAAGCGTATTTAATAATAATAGATTCAATTACATTACCGGCATCTTCACATTTATCGGTAGCTATTTCCATTACCTGGTATATTTCTCTTTTTTTGATTACTTCCTTTGCATCTGGTTCAGTTGCGAAAAGCCGTTCAATACTCATATCAAAAATGTCATCGGCCTGGTTTTCCATACTGTTGATCTTTACCAGGGCTTCTGTTACCTGTCGCATGTTTTTCATATTGCGCAACTCAATAACGGCCTTGCTTACATGAAATGCACCTTGTTCAATCATCTCCGCGAGTTTTTTTATTCCCATATCATTTGGGTTCACACGGTAAAAATTGATCTTCTTTGCCGAAGCGTATACATAATCGGCTATATCATCGAGTGCAGAAGCGAGATAGTGAATGTCTTCCCGATCAAATGGTGTGATAAAATTTCTTCCCAATTCTGTAAAGATGCGATGCGTAAGATCGTCATTCACATGTTCAAGGTCTTCGATTTGAGCAAGTATATTGGCCCGTTTATCAAAATCAGTTTCAGACACCATTTCTTTAAGCTTCGTCGCTATCAACGCTACATTTCCTGCAACACTTTCAAAAAGATCAAAGAAGACGCGGTCCTTTGGCAGGAAAATCTTGAGAATGGAATTCAGAGCCATAGAGGTTTTTTTAGTCGGAGCGAAGATATTGACCGCATTTGGTATGATCGTGCCGGGGGGAGAATTAATAATTATTTAATATTAAAATCATGATTTCGTAACTATTTGGCAACACAAATTATATAAGCAATTATATTGCGCTTGTTTAATTGACGTATCAAAACTGAAATGAGCCGAAATTTACCAAAACTCCTTTGTGCCGCTGTGTTATTTTTTTGTGTACAAACAAGCGGTCTTTGTCAACGTTATCTTTCAGACCTGGACACTTCTTTGTTTATTAAGGATACCCTTAGGCCGTTTCTGAAACGATTTGACAATATTCATTTTAGCGGGTATATCCAGCCCCAATTCCAGGTAGCAGAAAGCAAGGGCAGCCGGTCTTATGACGGTGGTGATTTTTCCCAATATTCGTCAAGTCGGTTTATGCTACGCCGGGCTCGAATAAAACTGGACTACTTTATTCCAACCACCGACAACTACCCCAAAGCCCTGTTTACTTTTCAAATGGACGCTACGGAAAGGGGTGTCTTTGTGAGGGACATGTTTATGCGATTATATGAAACGAAAGGGCATAATTTTTCTTTCACTGCCGGTTTGTTTGCAAGACCTTTTGGTTTTGAAGTAAATCTTGGATCGAACTTTCGCGAATCGCCCGAAAGAGGCCGAATGTCGCAAATACTTATGCCGACTGAACGGGACCTGGGTATGATGATAACCTATGAGCCATTAAAGCACGAAGCAAAAAATCATTGGCTGAAAATCGATGCCGGCGTTTTTAATGGGCAAGGTTTATCCGGCACTACAGATTTCGACAGTCACAAAGATTTTATCAGCCGCGCAACGATAAAACCAATAAAGCTCGGCTACTTTGAAATCAGCGGCGGTTTATCCACCTTGCAGGGCGGCTGGCGTCAGCAATCGAAATACGTTTATACGAGTACGGTAGGTAATAATGGTGAAAAAATGTTTTCGCTTGACTCATCTGAATCGAACATCGGTAAAATATTACCGCGAAGATATTATGGCGCCGATGTGCAATTGGAATATAAACATCTGTGGGGTTCTACAGAAATCCGTGGGGAATATTGGTTTGGTAAACAACCCGGCACAGAAACATCGAGTGTTAATCCCGGCACATTGCCTGTTTTACCAGGATACATCAGAAATTTCAACGGCGCCTTTATTTATTTTTTACAGAATATCGTTAATAAAAAAAATCAGTTACTGCTGAAATACGATTGGTATGACCCGAACACAAAAGTTAAAAAAGAAGATATAGGAAAAACAGGAACCAATTTAACGGCAGCCGATATTAAGTATTCAACGCTTGGCCTCGGCTATTTATATTACTTCAGCGATAATATAAAACTGCTGCTATATTATAGTATTGTAAAAAATGAGTCTACTCTCTTAACCGGTTACACTTCGGATTCGAAGGATAATATTTTTACATTTCGCCTGCAATTCAAGTTCTAACTGACGGTTTATCTCAAGGGACAGCAAAGCTTTCTTCAAAACCGAGACATTTATTGATTTTATAAAGACATAACCCTACACGCGAACCAGGAAACAATTTGTTAACATTGCGGTCACATTGGCGTAACGCACGGAGTGTTTTTTTGCAGCCAAATAAAGTTTATGAGACTTACTTGCGCTGCTCTTCTTTTCTTTCTCTCTTTTTCATGTATGCAACTTTCCGCCCAGGAAACTACTTCAACATTAAGTGGTAGTGTTTTGGACGCGAAATCGGTACCGATAGCGGGTGCTACAGTTTCCGTAAAGCATGAGCCAACCGGCCACGTTGCAGTTACGTTGTCAAATAACAAAGGACTTTTTGTACTACCCAATTTAAGACCGGGTGGTCCATATACGATTCACATCACATTTGTAGGGCTGAAAGAAGAAACGTTTGATAATATAAATCTTTCCCTCGGCAATAACCCCGATATGGATATCCGGATGCAGGCCGATGAAAAGAATATACAGGAAGTAGTGGTGACGGGCACGAAGAAAAATTCTTTGAATGGTCTTACTGTCAGTAAAGCCCAGTTGAACACATTACCTACACTTGGAAGAAGCATTAATGATTTTACAAGACTTACTCCTCAATCGAATAACAATTCTTTTGCGGGTACTAATTTCCGTTATAACAATCTTACCATTGATGGCGCCGTAAACAATGATGCGTTTGGTTTCAGCAATTCAGCTGGTGGTGTCAGCGGTGGTGGCCAGGCCGGTGCGGCAGGTGCCGGTACACGCACGAATCCATATAGCCTTGACGTGATACAAGAGGTACAGGTGCAGCTGGCCCCCTATGATGTAAAGCTTGGAAATTTTACAGGAGGTAGTGTAAACGCAGTAACAAAGAGTGGTACAAATGACTTCCATGGCTCAGTATACGGGTATGGCAGAAATCAAACCTTCGTTGGCAAAAGTGTAGACGGCCAAAAGAAAAAAATCGGCTCTGATTTTTATGATTACCAATTTGGAGCGACAATAAGCGGTCCTATTGTAAAAAATAAAGCATTCTTTATCGTAAACTATGAACAGACCCGCAGGCAGGAACCAAGTTTTTATAATGCCGGCGATGCGGGAGCAGCAATGACTTTGGCAGAAGGACAACAGATCGTAAACCAGTTGAAAACAAAATATGGATACGATCCCGGAAGCTATGAAGGCGTATATAAAATATTTACAAATAGCGACAAGCTGTTTGCCCGCCTTGATTTTAATTTGAATTCGTCCAATACCCTGACTGTACGCGGTATTTATACAAACGGAACAGGTAATAACCTGGAAAGATCATCTACAAATTTTCAGTTTGGGTCAACAGACTTTACGCAGCATACAAAGAACTACAACATCACAGCAGAGCTGAAATCAAAGCTTAGCTACAACCTGAGCAACTTATTAAACATAAGCTATATCAATGTTCATGAATACAGGGACTTTCCCAATCAGCTCGCACCCTATATTGATATAGACAATGGTAGAATTACACTTGGCACCTGGAGAGAAGCTTCTATTTATAACCTGAAGCAACAGACTTTCGAAATCAGCGACAATGTCACGTTAACCAGGGGCATTCACAAATTTACCCTGGGCACACACAATGAATTTTATAATCTTACTTATGGATTTATCAATTCATGGAACGGACGCTGGGAATATTCGAGAGGTATCAACAGCTTCCTTGCAGATAACCCATCGCGCGTACGTGGCGCATTTACTATTGATCCCAAAATTGCAAATGACCGCAACACAATTTTCAATGATCCGCCAAATCCATTTTCTCTTGGTTTGATGAGCTTATATTTCCAGGACGAAATTTCAGTGAGCAGAAAATTCAAGGTGTCGCCGGGAGTGAGGTTTGATTATTCATTTGCAGGCAAGCAACCGTATCTCGATCCTGCAATCAATACAACTAACAGCGCCGGTTATGTGTCGCCTGACCCAACCTATACAAATACTCCTTTTAATGAACTCACGGGAAAACTTCCTTCACGGGTTACCGTATCGCCCAGACTTGGATTTAACTATGATGTGAAGGGTAATCAATCGATCGTGATTCGTGGTGGTACCGGTATATTTACCGGTCGTGTGCCATTTGCATGGTATGGATATGCTTATACATTGAATGGCGGTACATACGGGAATATCGACTGGAATGGAATTTCTTCAGGCACAACTGTTCCACTGGCAATTAATCCGCTTGGTTTGAAAGATACAGTGACCAAATACGGTGGTACATCGAGAAGCAGTACGCGTGAAGTGGATATTTTTGATAATAAGTTCAAACTGCCTACCATCTGGCGCAGCAGCATAGCTACCGATTTCAGGTTTGGTAAAGGTTATAAACTTACGCTCGATTTCATGTATACAAAGACGTTATACGATGTAAAATACGAGCAGATAAATCTGAAAGATTCTGTTCAGTATTACACTACAGGCCCAACAGAAACGCCGGTTTATGTCGGAGGCAAATACAACAGCCAGTTCTCAAACATTTACTTCCTGACAAACACCAGGGAAGGATACCGTTATAATCTGACTGCGCAGCTTTCAAAGACATCCGGCAGCATGAAAGTGGGTTCGCACGCATTCAATATGAACTGGAGTGCGGCTTACACTTATGGTGTGAGTAAAGACATTACCAATGGTATCCGTAATTCCTGGGAAAGCAGCTACAACGTTAACCCGGCTAATGTTCCCGGCAATTCTCCTTTGGCTTACTCAAACTTCGATCTTCGTCACCGTATCGTAGCAACATGGGGCGGCAACTTTATATGGAACAAGAGTAACGGTACATCATTGACATTCTTTTATTCCGGAGTTTCAGGAAGCCCGTACAGCCTTATCTACCAGTCGCCGCCATTTGGCAGCGGTTCCAATGCCCCATTACCTTATATTCCCAGGGATCAGTCTGATATAAACCTTGTAGATAAAAAAGATGCAGGAGGCAACGTTGTGTACAGCGCGCAGCAGCAATGGACAGATTTGGATAATTTTATTAGTGATGATAAATATTTGAGCAAAAGAAGAGGACAGTATGCAGAACGTAATGGTTTGAGAACATTGTGGAACCATGAACTGGATATGAAAATTATGCACGAATTCAAATTAAGTAAAACGAATAAATCACAGTCACTTCAGGTGAGCTTTGATGTGTTCAATGTTTTGAATTTGCTGAATAACGATTGGGGTCACGTTACTTTTGTTACGAACCTCAATAACTATACGGTTAACTTCCTGCAGTTTGTAAATGATGCAAACGGTATAAAACCGGGAGCACCTTCTACAGGTTATATACCTACTTTCAACTTTGTAAAACCCACCGGTTTAAACAATCACTATTACACGATTGATCCTATCAACTCACGCTGGCAGGGGCAATTGGGTATCAAATATAATTTCTGATAACAGGCGAAGAGAAATTTAAACAAGGGGGTTGTTCCGTTTAAACGGGGCAATCCCCTTGAATTTTTGGGGTTACCATTCGTACAATCAAGCTTTTGATTTTGTCGCGGAATAGTTATCCTTAAAACAATGCGCACTACCACGACTATATTACTTTGCGTTGTCTCTTTCCTGTTTATACAAGATCATTTTTTACATCGTTTGCAAAACCGTGCATCATAACTTATAAAAGATAATATCAAATTTTTTCCATTGCCAAAACTATTAATAGGAAAATACATAATTCCATTGAGCGCTACATCTATGGCAGACGGTGCCAGGAACGATAAAACCATCACTGTTGAAATTTTGATCTCTTGATTTTCCATTCCTCCTTCGCCTTCTTCATATCTTCTCTGAACTGCGCATTATTATACCAAAACTTCAACAGGTACCAGCCAATCACTCTTGATGCCTCATTATCGCTTGGATAATGTATACCCATTAATTCTCTTGACCATCGAACTTCTTCTGCCTTTGCTAAAAATAAATTTCTTTTATCAGGTATAATTTCACTGAATATAAATGCTTCAGTAAATGCCCAGAGTGAATGCCCACTCGCGAAAGAAGGCGACTTTATACGCGCAAGCGGTTGGAGTGCAGGTTCAAGGTGATACGGACGCGGCCGCCTGAAATGAAATTTTAACCTGAATTCTGTGACACGGATATCCTGTATGCAATTCAACAGCAGGTGAGTGATGGCCGGAAAGTTTCTATAATTGAACCAATGGCCAACGGTGTCGGCTATGTAAAATAACTGTTTCTGATTTTCTTCGTAATCGGGATCTGCCGGGTTCAATATATTGAACCATGACCCGATATTGGCAATGTATTCTGCCCGGGCAACCTGTTCTTTGGTACGGCCTGCCTGCAGAGAGAGTAAGTAATCGAGTTCAGCTCTTGTGCGATCAGAACTGTTTGCTGGCGGTTTTATAAGCCCGGGCAATTTTGCTTCGTTTTCTCTGCTTAAATACACGCTACGCACCAGGGAATTGGTCAATGCATTCTGGCTGTATTCTGACCAGGGATAATGAATTGTATCCAATGAAGCTCTTGATGGATTCGGTAAATCACTCAACTCATGTTGTAACTTATAATGCTTTTGAATCGGCTCAAGCGGGTGAATCGTTTGTCCATTTAAAGTACAAGCCGCCAATAAAAGAATAACCAACAGAAATAAATGACTTACCGTTAATAGTAACCGTTTGTAGGAATGCATAATTTACGTTTTATGCACAAGACGGGGAAATTCAAAAAAGGATACAATCAATTACTGCAGCATCGGCCTGTTTTCTTTTCAACTGCTACAATATTTCCATATTTATCAAAGTGATACGTGCAGCAAGCCTGTATGATTTCTTTCAATTTCTGTTTTGCACGATGCACACGGATCTTCACATTGGTTACAGATATACCGGCCTCATCTGCATATTGTTTTTGTGAGAGCCCGTTTAGCTCTGTCATAATTAATGCATCGCGGTAAATGGGTTCCAGTTGTTCTATCATCGGGCGAAGGCAACAGTCTGCCAACTGTAAAGACGCATCAGGGTAATTATATTCTTCTGCCATCAATACATCATCATCGACCTCGTTTGAAGATGTACCGTCTTTGCTCCTGTAATGATCAGTGACCGCATTATCCGCCATGCGCAATAAATAAGATCTGACATTAGATGCATTGCTTATCTTATCCATATTATGCATCACCTTGATATATACTTCCTGCAATATATCATGACAATGATCCTGGTGTTTTACCTTTTTACATATCAGGTTCGACATGTGCTGGTCGAAATTGTTTACAATGGTTGTAAGTGTCATTTCCATTTCAAAAATGTTTAAAAACGAATTAATTTTTGGAAATCGGCGTAAATCGCATGTGAACGTCGACGCTGCTTTAACTAATATCCTTTTCTTAGCATTTCGGCATATTCATCAGGCAGCGGGCTATCCTCAACTGCTTTTGCCGCTTTCTCCACATCATACTCAAACCGGATAAACTCAACATCTATACTTTCCGCCGTATGTATATTACTGAATGAATGTATAGTGAGTAAAACATAACATCCTTTAGGATTGCCATCTTTTGGCTTTCCTACAGAGCCAATGTTGACAGCATGCCGGAAGTGATCCTGGTTTTCTTCTGTTGAATTCAATACCCGGTGAAAAGGTTTATGCGTATGACCAAAACACATTATATCTGCATCCGCCTGCTGCATGATGCGGTAGAGACTTCTTTCATCACGGTCTTCAAAGAGGTATTCATTAATTTTCCTCGGGCTTCCATGTACCAGTAATAAATTGAGTTTATCCTGGTTCAGTTGAAACTCCACACGGAGATGTGCAGGCAATGTGCGCAGGTATTTTCTTTCTTCATCTTTCACAATAGAATTGGTGTAGGAAATAGAAACCTTTCCCATTTCTTTTTCCGTATCCGTTTTATACGCACAACCGCACTCATCACTGGATAATCCTATTCCCTGGTCATAATTGCCCGCAATGGTGGGTATACCTCTTCTTCTTACTTCATTGATTACTTCGTTGGGCCAGGTATTATAACCCACCAGGTCACCAAGGCAATACAGGGCATCCGGTTTTTGTTTATCTATACTTTGCAGGCAGCTTTCCAGTGCAGGAAGATTGGCGTGTATATCTGAGAATAATGCAATTTTCATGTTTATTGATTGATCTTTTTGACGGATAAATATTTCCATACCGGTATGGCTGCAGCAGCACCTGCTGTTGTTGCTATAAGGTAGATCCATAGATGTTCAGGATGTCCTGAAACAACAGCGGGTGCCAGCGAACGGGCCGGGTTCATCGATGCGCCGCATATCGGCCCTGCAAACATCGCTTCCAGTAAAACCGTTGAACCGATAGCAAGCCCGGCAAACATTCCCTGCTCTTTGCTGCCGGTGGCAACATTGATAATAACCAGCATTAAAAAGAAAGTGAGGATAAATTCCAGCACGAATGATTGCCATTCACTGGCATGCGGCATCGTTGCGCCTAACAATTGGTTGCCGGGGAAAAGAAATCTTAAAACAAGGCTCGCAGCGATTGCACCCATTAACTGGCTCATAATATAAGGCGGCAGTTGTTTTAGTGAAAACCGTTTTGCTACTGCGAAAGCAATACTTACTGCAGGGTTAAGATGTGCGCCGGATATATTACCCAATGCGTAGATCATTGCCATCACGATCAATCCGAATGTGATGGCAATGCCTGCATGAGAAACGGTGCCGTTTGTTTCCTCGTTGATTATAATAGCTCCTGTACCACAAAAAACTAATGCAAATGTGCCGATAGCTTCCGCAATATATTTCTTCATAAATCCTTTTGCATTAGAACAGCACTGGATGGACAGACATGGGTGAATTCAGATGATTGCTGCAATGATAACGGGGCATCATTTCTGCTGACCGCTTTATATCCTTTCTTTGAAAAATATCCTTCCGCGGTTTCTGTAAGCAAATAAACTGATTGTAAACCTGCTTTTCTTGCCATCGTTTCCAATTCACCGATCAATGCCGCGGCTACCTCCATTTTCCTGTATCCGGGTCTCACTACCAATGAACGAAGCAAACCGTTACTCCCGTAAATTTCTAACCCGATGGCACCAACGATAAAATCATTATCTGTTGCAGCAAAGAAATTTTTCAGATCATCAGGCAAGTCTTCGACAGGCAACTTCTCCGATTGAAGAAGACCAATAACGGCGTCACGGTTTTGCTGCATTAAGGGGCGTATGCTGATTTGATTTGACATGCTTTAGATTTAAGGTTAACAACAACTGCTGCCTGGTTCACAACAGTTCCTTTCGTCTTTTGCTGGTTTATCTGCATATACAGTTATACTCTTTATACGATGATCAGCAGATTTATAGTTGGCTATTTCTTCTTCAGTAAAATAATTACTCAGGACATCCTCAGGCAACGTTATTTCTTTTTCTTTTTGAAGCGTGATGTTTGTAAATCCTGCCTCTTCGATAATCTTTAAATAATCTGTTTTCTGAATAGCTCCCGTGATGCAGCCTGAATATAATTCCGCAACTTCTTTCCAGTGCCCCGGTAATTCTCCTTCCAATACAATATCTGAAATAGAAAAGTGTCCACCCGGTTTTAAAACGCGGAATATTTCACTGAACACTTTGTGTTTGTTCGGCACAAGATTCAAAACGCAATTGCTCACGATCACATCGGCTTTGTTGCTTGTTACGGGCATATCATCGATATCGCCCTGCCTGAATTCCACATTATTCAATCCCCGTACTTCAGCGTTTATCCTTGCCCGTTCTATCATAGCAGGTGTAAAGTCGATCCCGATCACTTTTCCTGTTTCACCGGTTTCATGTCTTGCAATAAAGGCATCATTGCCGGCACCGCTGCCAAGATCAATCACTGTATCGCCGGTTTTAATTTTTGCAAATTGTGTGGGTAAACCACAACCTAACCCGAGATCGGCATCCGGGTTATATCCTTCCATCTTTTGATAATCATCAGCCATAATGTTGATTGAATCATCACCACAACAGCCCGTTGCCCCGCAGCACGAGGAGGAATTCTGTGTTTTCGATTGATCGGCTATAACGCCATATCTTTCCCTGACGCTTTTTTTAATTTCAAGTTCTGTCTGCATAATTTAAGGTTTATAGTTTATTAATTGTAATATTACGATGAATGACTGCAAAAAAATTTAACAGCAGGAATCCTTGTTTACATAGGTAACAAAGAATGATTCAAATGCTGCCCTGTACTGGTTCCACACTTTTCCATCAATACAATAGCAAACACTCGTTCCTTCAACAGTACCTTTAATTAATCCTACCGCTTTTAACTCTTTAAGATGTTGCGAAATGGTTGCCTGGGCCAGCCCTAACTCATCCACAAGATCGCCACAAATGCAGGCCTGCGATTTGATCAGATGCTGAATAATGGCAATGCGGGCCGGATGTGCCAATGCTTTCATCATTGACGCCAGCTTATTCTGTTTATCGTTAAATATTTCTGCTTTTGTTAATCCCATATCCATCGCAATATTACGATAAATAGTTTATTTGCAAATTTTTTTTTCAAATATTTGAAAAAGTGGTTTGCCAATGGGCCTGATCAATCCGTTGCATCGCACGGGATAAATAGCTATTTTTGCAGCCGTGAGATTACTCGCATTCATACTCGCAATAATAGTACTGGCGCTTACGGGGGTGCCCTGCACGGACGTAGAGAACCTCACTGTGCATACCGGGAACGACAACGCTTTTGTTACTAAAGGCAATTGCCCGTTCAGTACTGATCAACCTGATGATTGTTCCCCATTTTGCACCTGTACCTGCTGTGCGGGATTTTCAATTAATCACATCATCACATCTGTAAGTTCAATAGAAATTTATACAAAACTTCAATTTGCCACGTATCTGCCCCCTACTACTGCAGAAATATCGTTACCCGTGTGGCAACCTCCGCAGTTATAATTTATAACAACGCTGCTTTATCATTTGATCACTGTAAGCAATAGCTACGGTGGTTCATTCTTTATTGTTATAAATAAAATTCCATGGCTATTATCGGAAAAAGCGAATCGCTCCGGAAGCAAGGTCCGGGATTAAAAGAAATTATATGGATCATTGTGCTGCTGCTTGCAGGCGCTTTTATGATCTACGCGGCACTTCGTGAAAAACGCGATGAAGAAAAGTTTCAGGATCATATCAAGAGCGAACACAAGCAGGCAAGCTGATCACAGAATCGTTTTGACAGAAATTAAAACACTTGCAACATATGTTTGACAGGATCATACGTTATTCTATAAAAAATAAGCTGGTTATTGCGGTGCTTACCCTGGCGTTGATTGTTTGGGGAGTTTACTCATTAAACAGGCTGCCGGTAGATGCGTTACCCGACATAACCAATAACCAGGTGCAGATTATAACCCGTACACCTACGCTTGCTGCGCAGGAAGTGGAGCAGTTTGTTACTTATCCAATTGAGAAATCAATGGCAAATCTCCAGGATTTGGTCGAAATGCGGTCATTCTCACGGTTTGGGTTAAGCGTTATTACAATAGTGTTTAAGGATGATGTAAATATTTATTTCGCCCGCCAGTTGATCAGTGAAAAATTAAAAGGAGCAGAAAAAGTGATACCTGAAAATATGGGCCGACCGGAATTAGCTCCTGTTACAACCGGTCTCGGTGAAATCTATCAGTACGTTATCCATCCTAAACAGGGTAGTGAAAATAAATATTCTGCCATGGACCTGCGTACCATGCAGGATTGGATCGTAAGCCGGCAGCTATATGGCATTGCCGGCGTTGCAGAGGTAACGGGGTTTGGTGGTATTACGAAACAATACGAAGTAGCCGTTAACCCCGACCGGTTGAAAGCGATGAATGTAACTATACCCGAAATATTTGAAGCACTTCAGCACAACAACGAAAATACCGGCGCTGCCTACATTGATAAGAAACCCAATGCTTATTTCATTCGTGGAATCGGTATGGTAAAAACGATAAAAGACATAGAGAGTATAGTGATAAAAAACTCTGCCGAAGGAATACCGGTGCTAATAAAAGATGTAGCAAAAGTGGAGTTTGGTTCTCCGCCTCGCTATGGTGCTATGACTTACAATGGCGAAAAAGAAGTTGTCGGTGGCCTTGTACTTATGCTCAAAGGCGCAAACAGTGCACAGGTAGTGCAGCGGGTAAAGGAACGAATGATAACAGTAAGACAATCGTTGCCCGGCGATGTAGTGATTGAGCCTTTTCTTGATCGCTCGGAGTTGGTTGGCCGCGCTATAAACACTGTAGAGAGAAACCTTATAGAAGGTGCATTGATTGTAATCTTCGTACTGATGATCTTTCTTGGCAATCTTCGGGCAGGATTGATAGTTGCTTCTGCTATTCCATTATCATTACTGTTTGCTATGGGTATGATGAATCTCTTTGGTGTGAGTGCCAACCTGATGAGCCTTGGTGCGATTGACTTTGGTTTGATCGTTGATGGTGCCGTTATTATTGTAGAAGCAACCATGCATCACCTGGGATTGCGCAAATCCATAGGAAAATTATCTCAAACGGGGATGGATACCGAAGTATATGAATCTACATCGAAAATCCGCAACAGCGCAGCCTTTGGAGAAATTATAATCCTGATCGTTTATATACCCATTCTTACATTGATAGGTATAGAAGGAAAAATGTTCAGGCCGATGGCACAAACCGTAAGCTTTGCGATACTCGGTGCTTTACTCCTGTCAATTACCTACATTCCCATGATAAGTAGTTTGTTCCTGTCAAAGAAAACAGAGCATAAAAGAAATTTTTCAGACAGGATGATGGATTTTTTTTATCGCGCCTATCAACCGGCTTTGCAAAAATCAATCCGGTTTAAATACTGGATAGTCGGTCTGACAGTTATTTTTTTTGCTGTCAGCCTGGTTGTTTTTTCACGCATAGGAGGGGAATTTATCCCAACTCTTGAAGAAGGAGATTATGCTGTTGAATTTGTTTTGCCGCAGGGCACCTCCATAACACAGACGGTAGAAACCTGCCTGCAGGCAGAAAGAATAGTGAAGGAATTTCCTGAAGTAAAAATGGTTGTAGGCAAAACGGGCTCTGCAGACGTGGCCACTGATCCTATGCCGATGAACGCAAGCGATTTGATTGTCGTTTTAAAGAATAAAAAAGAATGGAAAACAACAAAGGATTTTTATGAATTGGCGGAGATGGTGAAAGAGAAACTGGAAAACCTACCAGGTGTAATAGCAGAGCCCAGCCAGCCGATCCAGATGCGTTTTAATGAATTGATGACAGGTATAAGGCAGGATGTTGCTATAAAAATATTTGGCGAAAACCTCGATACGTTGGCATCGCTGGCACCGAAGTATGCAAAGGCAATTCAAACAATTGAAGGTGTGTCTGAACCTTTGGTGGAGCGTACAGCCGGCCTTCCGCAGATTACTATTGAGTATGACCGGGCGAGAATTGCAGGGTATGGTTTGAATATAAGCGGTATCAACCAGGTCGTAACGACAGCCTTTGCAGGACAATCAGCAGGTGTGGTTTTTGAAAATGAAAGAAAATTTGATCTTGTTGTGCGGCTCGATAGCAATCACCGCATGTCACTGAACGATGTATCAGATTTGTTTATACCTACCACAAACGGAAACCAGGTACCGCTTTCACAGGTTGCAACTGTATCTTTCAAAGAAGGTCCGGTGCAGATAAGCAGGGAAGATGGAAAGAGGAGAATCGTTGTTGGCTTCAACGTACGTGGGCGCGATGTAAAAACAGTTGTAAATGAGATTCAGCAAAAGCTGGCATTACCGCAACACAAACTGCCGGCGGGTTATTACATTACCTATGGAGGTACGTTTGAAAACCTGCAACGGGCTAGTGCCAGATTGCGGATAGCCGTTCCCGTTGCCCTTTTGCTCATCTTTATATTGTTATACTTTACATTCAACTCCATAAAGCAGGCTACATTGATCTATACTGCCATACCGATGAGTGCAATCGGCGGCGTATTTGCTTTATTGTTGAGAGGAATGCCTTTCAGTATATCGGCGGGAGTAGGCTTTATTGCGTTGTTTGGTGTTTCTGTATTGAATGGGATTGTTTTATTAAGCACATTCAACCAATTAAAAAATGAAGGTGTTGCAGATGTTATCAACCGCGTCATTGAAGGAACAAAGATCCGCTTAAGACCTGTATTGATGACTGCTACGGTGGCATCATTGGGTTTTTTACCGATGGCACTGAGTACAGGTGCCGGTGCGGAAGTACAAAAACCACTTGCAACAGTTGTTATTGGTGGTTTGATAACGGCTACATTTCTTACACTCATTGTACTTCCCTGTTTGTACATCATTTTTTCATCAAAAGAAAAGCTAACAGTGAAACCCGGAATTATTACAGTCGTTTTAGTCGTACTGCTATCTGCAGCGTCTTCATTAAAGGCACAACAACGCATCTCTGTTGATGAAGCAATTGACACGGCACAGAAAAATAATCAGCAGTATCGCATCAACGAATCAGAAATTAATAGAGCAGGCATTACTGTTAAAACATCAAATGAAATACCGAGGACAGGCGTTTTTGCGGAGAATGAAGATATGCGCCCCGGTGACCACAAGGGTATATTGAAGATTGGTTTGTCGCAAAGTATTGCCTGGCCAGGTTTATATAAAGCAAGAAAAGAATATTTTACACAACAGCTAAAGTATTACCAATTGAATACGGATGCATTGAATGCCGTTGTCAAACGAGATGTGCGAAATGCCTATTATGAATTGTGGTTCTTGCAGGATAGGCAAATACTGTATCAGCGATTGGACAGTATTTACAGTTCGCTTTTTAAAGCCGCAGAATTAAAAGTGAAGACCGGAGAAGCTGCAGGTTTGGATAAAATAGCGGCCCAGGCAAGAATGCTGGAGATAAAAGCAGTGATAGAGCAAAACCGGCAGGAAATGGAAGTGCAACAACAACAACTGATGTTGCTTTTAAATGTGAATGTATGGTTATTGCCGGTCGGGCAACCGCTTCAAAAACTTTCGTTTGAACCATTACTCACCGATTCATTGCATCCATTGTTGGTACTGCAGCAACAGAATGTAAATATTGCGTCTTCAAACATTTCAGTACAAAAGAATACAAATAAGCCTGAGTTTTCGGGTCGCTTTTTTACCCAACGATTGTATGGATTAAGTGATCCTTATTCCGGATTTTCTGTGACGGCTGCTTTTCCGCTATTTGGTAGTGGTTCTTACAGAAATAAAGTAAAAGCTGCCCGTGCGGAGATGGAGGTGCAGCAACGGCAATTAAATTATGCATCACAGGAGTTGAATACACAACAACAACAGGCATTGATTAAAATTGGAAAGAACAGGTCGTTGCTTCAATACTATGAAACTACCGGTTTGCAACAGTCGGAAGAAATAATTAAAGCAGCTACATTAAGTTATAATTCAGGCGAAATAAGTTTTGCGGAGCTTAGCCAGTTTCTTAGCCAGGCAATTGATACAAGAAAAAATTATTTGGATGTATTGAATCAATATAATCAATCGGTCATTGAATTTGATTACTATAACAATAAATAAAATATAAATGAAAAGTTTTTTAAGTGTAGTTCTAACGCTGATTTTTGTTACGTTATTTACGGGGTGTGGAAGTTCGGGAGCAAACAAAGAAAAACAGGAAGATGAAACAAAAAAAGATACTGCAACAGCACATCATGAGGAGAATACTGCGACCCTTACCGATGCGCAGCTCAAAACGATAGGCATTGAATTGGGCCCGATTGAACAAAAAGTATTGACGAACTCCATAAAAGCAAGCGGCATACTGACAGTTCCCAATCAGAATAAGGCGTTTGTAACTCCCCTTTATGCAGGCGTCATTAAATCATTGAATGTACAGCCGGGCAGTTTTGTAAAAAAGGGGCAGGCAATTGCAACGATTGTGAATCCTGAATTGCTGCAAATGCAACAGCAGTTACAACAATTAAATACACAGATAGCATTGGCGGAGACCGAAGCAAAACGGCAAAAGGAATTAGTGGAAGGTAATGCGGCACCCCTCAAAAGGCTGCAGCAGGCAGAAGCTGAGTTGGCCACATTGAAAACACAGCAATCAGGATTGCAAAAGCAGCTGGGTGCTGTGGGAGCATCACAAAATTTTTCTTCCACGATTGTTGTCAGGGCACCGATCAATGGAGCAATAAGTAAAGTATCTGCGCAGTTGGGAAGTAACGTTAATGTAAATACGCCGATAGCAGAAATCGTGAATAATTCTCAATTACATCTTGACCTGTTTGCCTACGAAAAAGATCTGACGCGGCTGAAACCTAACCAGATTATTCATTTCACACTCACAAATAATCCGGGTAAGGAATATGACGCGCAAATCTATTCCATCGGTACGGCTTTTGAGAGCGATAGTAAAACGATACCGGTACATGCCCGTGTAATGGGCGACAAAACCGGGTTGATTGACGGAATGAATATTACTGCATTGGTTAGTCTCGACAAATCGACAGTGCCGGCAGTGCCCACCGATGCCATCGTGAACTACCAGGGACAGGATTATGTTTTTGTGCGTACCAAAACAAGTGTGAAAGAGTCGTCATTTGAAAAGATACCGGTAGCGAAAGGAACTTCGGATGTGGGTTACAGTGAGATTACTTTATTGAAACAAATGCCGGATACGGTTAAGATTGTTGTGAAAGGTGCGTTCTTTATTCTCGGTAAATTGACCAATACAGAGGGGCATCAGGATTAATACCGGAAATTCCGGATGAGCGGGATAAATATTTAGACCTGCTGATAAACCGCTGCAATCAGAGCCGGCGATGCCTTTACATGTTGATATTTTCAATGCGGCAATTTTTCCCTCATAAAACCATAGGTCCATGTTCCTGCTAACGCACTGATCAATGTTACAATAACAACAATTGCGCCGGTTCCGATTTGCGCAAACAGCGGCCCCGGGCATGCACCGGTAACGGCCCATCCTGCACCAAAGATCAAACCGCCGAAAATATATCCTTTATGAAACTTTTTCGGCTTAATCACAATCGGCTGTTTATTGATATCCTTAGCATTTGTTCTCTTAATAATAAAAATAGAAATCATACCGGTGATAATAGCCGACATGATGATACCAAACATGTGAAAGCTTTGCAAGCGAAACATCTCCTGTATGCGGAACCAAGATAAAACTTCTGCCTTGATCAATAAAATGCCAAACAAAATTCCCGCTACTAAGAATTTGATGTTTGGGAAAAATATATTTTCGGGTACTTCTTTTTGCATATCCGGCGACGTTGAGTTCGTTACATCCTCTTTTATAATATCTGCAGCTTCCATGATTACAGTTTTAAAATAAGCGGTACAACAAAATTGCCAACAATAAAGCCACCCGTCATAAACGATACTGTTGCGATTATTGAGGGCCATTGAAGATTGGAAAGACCTGATATGGCATGACCTGATGTACAGCCATCACCATATCTTGTGCCGAATCCCATTAAAAATCCTCCGACCACAATAAGAATAACTCCTTTCAGCGTGAACAAAGAATGCCAGTTAATCACCTCAACGGGAACCGTATTACTATAATCAGATATGCCGTAGTGATTGAGTTGTTGCATTAGTTTCGGATTAATGTTTATCTGGTGATAATCTGCCAACCAGTTCCATGCAATGAAAGAGCCAATGATAATTCCACCGGCGAAAAATAAATTCCATGCTTCTTTTCTCCAGTCATATTTAAAGAAGGAAATATTAGCGGGGAAACAGGCAGCACAAATATGCCGCAGGCTCGAAGACATGCCAAAAACCCTGTTGCCCAATATCAACAGTAACGGAACCATCAGGCCAATCAATGGACCTGATACATACCAGGGCCAGGGCTGTTTTATAATCTCTATCATTTTAGTAGACTTTGCAAGTTAAAACATTCCCGCTAAGGCACAAAGATCATAAAGCATACTGCAGTTGATCTGCCGATAGTTGTCGGGATTATGGAAATATTGCGAATCAATTCAATTAAATTTAACGCTGCTTATTTTCGTGAGATAATTTCTTTCCGGATAGTTTATTGAAAAGCCATAGCCTTAAGGTTAAAAAATCCCTGTTACCGCATTTCATCCTGTAATAAATGACAACGCCCGAAGCCAGCGTCAGCGCACCAATTAAAATGATAGATGCATGCATGCCCATGGCATCCGCGATAACGCCGGTTATAACTGCGCCGATTGCATAACCAAGATCTCTCCACAACCGAAACACACCGAGACTTTTCGCCCTGTCATGCGGATGTGTGTTTTCAGCAATGGCGGCGAGAAAGGTAGGGTAGACCATTGCTGTTCCCCAGCCCAACGCGACGGCAAGAAGAATAAATTGGGTCATTGTTGTTGCGGCGATAAAAAGGATAAGTGCAGTTGCCTGGATGGTCATTCCCCAAAATAACATATCCTTTTTGCAAATGGTATCGGCCATTCTGCCTGTGATAACTTGTGCTATTCCCCATACGGCGGGATAAATTCCAACCACAAACCCGATTTGTTCAATACTAAAATTTTTTGAAGCCAATAAAATCGGAAAAATTCCCCACACCATTCCGTCATTCAAATTGTTGATCAAGCCCGCCTGTGTAACCGAACCAAGATTTTTGTTCTTCCATGTTGTTTCCCAAAAAATATTTTTTAACCGCGGTACATCAGACGAAGCTGCTTCATGTGTTACATGATGCTTCGTATCCCTGGCAAAAAACAAAGTGCTGAAAATGCCAAGAAATGTAAGAACCACACCTATATAAAAAGGGTAAGGACGCAGACCATATTTCCCGGCTATCCATCCCGTAAGAAATGCAATAACAGCAAGTGCGATGTAACCTGAAAACTCATTCAGCCCCATCGCAAGGCCTCTTTGTTTTTCGCCAACAAGATCAATTTTCATCATTACGGTACTCGACCAGGTGAGGCCCTGGTTGATGCCCAATAAAATATTGGCAGCGACGATCCAGTTCCAGCCGGGGGCATACATCAAAATGAAAGGAACGGGAATACCAATGATCCAGCCAATTAATAATAAATTTTTCTTCCCGATCCTGTTTGCCCATGTGCCGGTGAAATAATTGGTGATGGCCTTGGCAACGCCGAATACGATGATAAAGGAAAGAATAGCTGTTTTTGCAGCGATTTGAAATTCTGATTCCGCTATTTTCGGCAATATAGATCGTTCCATGCCAACCATTCCGCCGACAAAAGCATTTATGATAACCAGCAAAATAAATTGCTTCCGGTTTTCTTTCAGGCCTAACCGTATTTGTTGCATTCAATTGTTTTTATAAATGCAGTACTACCATT
>Ga0207645_10000728_pt1 | contig 27395 bp, 18 predicted proteins | sample KBSM53metaG_FD_184331 | JGI IMG/M metagenome (GOLD analysis project Ga0207645, IMG submission 184331) | Miscanthus rhizosphere microbial communities from Kellogg Biological Station, Michigan, USA - KBS M5-3 metaG (SPAdes) (version 2) | ecosystem: Host-associated > Plants > Roots > Rhizosphere >...
GTCGATGAAGATCCGGTCGATATCCAGCAACCGCAGCTTGACGGCTACGCTCGCGCCTGCCTTTTCGAAGCGGCTGCGCGCCTGGATGGACGACTTGCGTCGCGCCCGTTCGGCAGCTGCACGGTGCAGCTTCGCCTCCGGCAGCGGCTTCCCGAGCTCTCGTTCCACCACATCGAGAATCCAACCGGTACCTGGCGCGAACCCGACAACGGTGCGCCAGAGGTCTAGCTCCATCTGTTCGATGTTGCGGGCGGTCTCGAACTCCTGCTCCGGGCGCAAGACATCGAGCTCCGCCATGTCGCGGAAGTACATCGCGAGGAAACTCGCAGGCTCGTCGTCACCGCGCTTACGTTCAACGGTGGCTTCCTCCTCCTCGGCGTCCTCGTCTGCCTCTTCGGCGTCCTGGCCGTCGCCTGCTGCCAGGGCGGCTTCACTCGCCTCGCTCTCGACGGCCTCGGCCTCCTCTCCCTCAGGAGCAGCGGCGGGCGCCGGAGCGCGCACCTCGAGCTCCGGGAGCTCGGGCAGACCCATCTCTTCGGCCGTCAGCGGCAGAGTGTCGTTTGCCGGAATGGGCGGCCTTCCGACGCGCGCCTTGACGACGCGCGGCACACGACCGGACATTCCCTTCGTCGGATGGACCGGACGCGCGGATTTACCGCCACGTCCGCCTTCAGACGGTCGAGATTTCCGAGTCAACCTTGCCTTTGCCCTGCTCGCGTCCATTTTCGGGATCTCCATCGAGCCGTCGCCGCGGTCCGTCGCTGTCGTTTCCTGGCTCTTGTGGGATATACGAACGTCGTTGGTTAAATATTCCGGGTTTGACCGCTGCACGTCTCGTAGACTTCGATGCTTGGTCCCGCGCTAAGGTTGCAACGGCCGCAAGGTTCGGCTCGAAGATGTGCAGCGTCGTCGCGGAGACAAGGGGCGGCCCGCTTGACCCGGCATGACATCCGCCGGTTAGGCTTGCGGCACAGCGCGTTACAGCGGCTGGGCCGTGTCGGTTTCGCGCTTTTCCGCGACGATCAGGAGGCTTCGCGACACGTTCCCGAAGAACTGACCGCGTGTGTTCAAGCCGCCTGAGACGTCCATCACACGAAACCCTGCTTGTCGGAGAAGTCGTCCGATTTCGTGCAAGCTGTACGCCCGCACCGAGATTTCCTGCTCCAGTTGCCGGCCGTCCTCGAAAACGATCGAGCGGTGCGTGACGATCCGGCTCGTGTGGAAGTTGAAGTCGACCTCTTCCAGCACGACGCACCCGGTCCCTTCCCACCAGACGCGCACCGGTAAATCCGAGACGACGTAGTCGCGATTGACGACGTCGAGAAGGAACCGCGCGCCGGGCTTCAACGCCCGTCCGATCCGTTCGGCGACGCGAAGGTTGGTGTCCTCGTCGAAGTAACCGAACGAGGTCAGCATCGAGTAAGCGCCGTCGAATTGTTTCTCGAACGCCATTTCGCGCATGTCGGCGTGAACGAAGTTCACCGACAGGGCGCGTCGCTTCGATTCGTCCGCGGCGCGGAGTAGCAGCGGCAACGAAAGATCCAACCCCGTGACGTTGTAGCCGCGCTGCACGAGCTCGATGGCGTGGCGACCGTAACCGCACGCAATATCGAGGATCTCGGCGCCCGGACCGACACGCAAAGCATCCGAGATGAACTCGACCTCGCGCAAGGTCTGGTCAGCTCGCATGAACGGCAGCGTGCGCAGGTAGTCCTCGTCGAACACCTCTTCGAACCACGGCTTCGACCGTTTGGGCCGCCGTGGGCGCTGGGTGATCGCTTCCGGCACGATCGGAAGGCCGGCGACGGGCGCGCCCTCGTCGACGGGCGCAGCAGGGACGACGCGCGCGACCAATTCCGGGCCTGGCGTCCGCAAATGGCTGCCGGGGATCGGCGGCGGCGCGGCGTTTCTGAGGGACTTCGCCTGGGCGGCCGGGCTGGCGACGACTCCATCGTCGGCGCCTTCCATCATCTCGACGTGGTCGTCGCCGTCGACTTCACCGTCAAAAGCGGGGTCGCTGCCACCGCTGTCCACGAGAGCCGCCGCGGGCAAAGCCGCCAGGCCCGAGTCGGCGTTCATCGCCGCTGGCAGAGCGCCATTGTCACCGTCCATCCCGGGCGGTGCGATGACGTCGACGGGCGGCTTCAGCTCCGGCGGCGGCGTGACCTGATCGGCCGTGTCGTCGGCCGGGGTGGCCTCGGCGGATCCGCGGGGCGGGTACGGGCTGACCATGCTGACGTCCGGCGGAGGCGTTCGCGTCGCCTCGACCAGTTCGGGCGGCGGCGTCCGGATCACCGTGATTTCGGACGCCGCCTTCACCTCGGGCGGGGGCGTCCGCGTCACGTTTAGCTCGGGTGGCGGGGTGCGCGGCCCTTCGCTGACCTGCGGCGGTGGGGTCGGTTCGGGTGCTGTTTCGGCCGGCTCCGTCGATGGTGCGGCTGCGATTTCCGGCGGCGGAGTCGGCGCATCGAGGCCCCCATCGTCGGCGGGCTCTACTTTTTCGGGCGCCGCCGCCAAGACTTCGGGCGGCGGGGTCAGCGGACCCGAATCGAGAGCACGAACGGCAGCCGCCTCGGCCGCGAGCGCAGCCGCCTCGGCGTCGATGTCGACCCGCGCGCCGCTGCCGCCGCCACCGAACGGACTCTCCTCGCCCGCCACAGGCGGGGGCGGCGGCCGGATCGGCATCGCGACGGGAATCGCGTCGAGGGCGTTCATCGGACCGGGCACCGCGCCGACGTCAGTGGTGTCGGCCGGCTGCTGAGGCGCCGGAGTGAGCTGACCGTCATCGTCAATCTCGTCGGGAAGCTCCTCGGGGCCGGCCGTCACCGGCTCGTCCAGCGACGGCGCCGGCGGCTTGCCGCCGACGACCGGGACACCGCGCGGCTGCGTCGTGGTCCGCTTGCGCACGAGCGGCGTCGCAAAATCGCCTGAGCTGATGCCGATGGGCCCGCTGCGCTCGCGCGGACCGGCCGAGCGAACGCGCCGCGGGGTCGCGCCTTCAGCGACGACCTTCTTGCCGTCGGCCGCCTTGACCCCACGCGTGGGCTCCTTCGCGTTTGAAGGGTCGTCGTGGGCCTTGGACACCGGGTCTAGCCTTGGGGTTTCCCGGTCGTTGCCACCCGACCGATACCAACGCCCATCTTCACCGCCGCGCCGGCCGTCAGCGCATCGAGCTGGACCCGACCCGGCTCGAACACCACGATGGTGGTCGAGCCGAGGTGAAAGATGCCCAGCTCGTCACCGCGCGCGATCGGCTTCGGCTGCTCGTACTGGCGGTGGCGCACGGCAGCGCGGAAGAACTCCGGCCGATGCGTCGCAACCTCCGGGTCGTACGACACCGTCACGTGGCCGACGCCGACCGCTGCCACCATGACCACGGCGACGAGGCCGCCGCCGTCCATCTCGATCAGCGTGATGAAGCGTTCGTTGCGCACGAACAACCCCGGCTCGCGGCGGATGCTCGCCGCGCCGACGGAGAACAGCGTCCCGGGAACATGCCGCCAGCCCACCACCCGCCCGCCGACGGGCGAATGGACGCGGTGGTAGTCCTTGGGCGAGAGGTACGTGATGAGGTAAGCGCCGCCCTCGAGCCGCGACGCGGCCTCCGCGTCGTCGAGCAGCCCGGCCAGGTCGAAGTCGCTGCCCTTGGCTTGAATCAATTTGCCCGCGGTCGCGAGCCCGCTTTCGACGATGGTTCCGTCGGCGGGTGACACCACGCGTCCCGGCGTCCCATCGACGGGACGCGCGCCAGGTCGCAATTTGCGCGTGAAGAACTCGTCGAAGCCGGCGTACTCCGCCAGCGGCTTTTCGGCCTCGCTGACGTCAATGTCGTAGATGCGCGCGAAACGCGTCAGCATCATCGCGCGAAGCCGCGCTGGAATCCCGAGGCTAACCCCCCACCCGATGGCCCCCGACACGGCGCGTTTGGGGACGATTCTCCACACGGAGCGCGCGGCCCGGTCACTGAAAGAGAGCCCACCCATGGAGGTTTTTGGCAGCAACTACGGGATGCTGCGGACCTCGAATCTTAGGTCAGCTCGAATGCCCCGTCAAAGCCCAAAGGGCCGCCAAAGCAAACGGGGCCGGCCTCCCCAGGGGAGAGCGGCCCCGTTGCTGGTACTGCAAGACGTCGACTAGTTGTCGAAGTACAGCGCGAACTCGTACGGGTGCGGGCGCAGGCGGAGCGCATCCACCTCGTTTTCACGCTTGTAGTCGATCCAGGTCTGGATGACCTCCGACGTGAACACGTCGCCCTTGAGGAGGAAGGCGTGGTCGCGCTCGAGGGCCTTCAGCGACTCGTCGAGCGAGCCCGGCGCCTTCGGCACGTCCTTGAGCTCCTCCGGAGCCAGGGCGTAGATGTCCTTGTCGAGCGGCTTGCCCGGGTCGATCTTGTTCTGGATACCGTCGAGGCCGGCCATCAGCATGACCGAGAACGCCAGGTACGGGTTCGCCGTCGGGTCGGGGCAGCGGAACTCGAGCCGCTTCGACTTCGGCGATGCGCTGCCGATCGGGATGCGGATCGAAGCCGAGCGGTTGCGCGACGAGTACGCCAGGTTCACCGGCGCCTCGTAGCCGGGCACCAGGCGCTTGTAGCTGTTCGTGCCCGGGTTCGTGAACGCGCAGATGGCCGGCGCGTGCTTGAGGATGCCGCCGATGTAGTTGAGCGCCATCTCCGAGAGACCGGCGTACTTGTCGCCGGCGAACAGGTTCTTCTCGTCCTTCCAGATCGACTGGTGGCAGTGCATGCCCGAGCCGTTGTCCTGGAAGATCGGCTTCGGCATGAACGTCGCCGTCTTGCCGTGCTTGCGCGCGACGTTCTTGACGACGTACTTGTACCACATGGTCCAGTCGGCCATGGCCTTGAGCGTGTTGAACCGCATCGACAGCTCACACTGCCCGCCGGTCGCGACCTCGTGGTGGAACACCTCGACGGGGATGCCGACCGCTTCCAGCGTCAGCGCCATCTCCGTGCGGAGGTCGGTCAGCGTGTCCGTCGGCGGAACCGGGAAGTACCCGCCCTTGTGGGCCGGCTTGTAGCCGAGGTTCGGTCCCTCTTCGCGGTCCGTGTTCCAGCGGCCTTCGATCGAATCGACGAAGTAGCTGGAGCGGTTCGGGCCTTCCGAGTAGCGAACCTCGTCGAACACGAAGAACTCGGGCTCGGGACCGAAGTACGACGTGTCGCCGATGCCGGTCGACTTCAGGTACGCCTCGGCCTTCGCGGCGATCGTGCGCGGATCCTTCGGGTACGGCTGCTTGGTGATCGCGTCGACGATGTCGCAGGTCAGCGACAGGGTCGGCGTCGTCAGGAACGGATCCATCACGGCCGAGTTCGCGTCCGGGATGAAGATCATGTCGGACGCGTGAATCGGCTGCCAGCCGCGGATCGAGCTACCGTCGAAGAAGTAGCCATCCTTGAAGGTGCCAACTTCGAGCTTTCCGATCGGCATGGTGGTGTGCTGCCAGATGCCGAGCAGGTCGATGAACTTGAAGTCGACCATCTTCGCGCCGTTTTTCTCTGCAAGCTTCAGAGCCTCAGCTGGAGTCATGGACGTTCCCCTATTGCGTGTTGTTGTTGTTGGGTTACTCGAATCGGAACTGTTTGATGCGGCCGCGCTAGAGCGCGTCTTCGGCGCTTTCGCCGGTCCGGATGCGGATGGCTTCTTCGACGGGCGTGACGAAGATTTTTCCGTCGCCGATGCGCCCGGTGCGGGCGACCGCCGTAATCGCTTCGACGACGTCGCGGACGATATCGTCTTTGACGACGATTTCGATGCGGACTTTCGGGACGAAGTCGACGACGTACGCCGAGCCGCGATAGACCTCTTTTTTACCACCGGTGCGCCCGAACCCTTTGACCTCGTACACCGTCATACCCTGAACGCCAACTTCGCGCAGCCGATCTTTCACGTCGTCCAGCTTGAAGGGCTTGATGATGGCTTCGACCTTCTTCATGAGCGGTGGCTTAAAGCTACCGATCCCATGTTTCCACGCAGTTTCGTAGTAGTTAAATCGTCGTAACGGTAGGCAGTTCTGCGTCAGACGCGCAGCGCGCCGATCAGCTCGCGCACGTCGCTGATGCCGTCGGCCGCCAGGCGCGCCTGCAGGTCGCGTACGATGTGTCCAGACGCGTCGGGATCGACGAAGCTTTGCGTGCCGACCTGCACGGTCGTCGCGCCCGCGAGGAAGAACTCGATCGCGTCGGTCGCGTCCTGAATGCCGCCGATGCCCGAGATCGGCAGCGGCACGCCCGCGCGGTGCACCTGGAACACCATGCGCAACGCGATCGGCTTGATGGCGGGCCCCGACAAGCCCCCGAAGATCGTCGCGATCTTCGGGCGGCGCGTGCGCGCGTCGATCGCCATCCCCGTGATCGTGTTGATGATCGAAAGTCCGTCGGCGCCGCCGTCGGCGCACGCCCGCGCCAGCGCCACGATGTCGGACGTGTTTGGTGTCAGCTTGATCCAGAGCGGCTTCTTGATGACGGCGCGGCACGCGCGCACCAGATCGGCGAGCACGCGCGGATCTGTCCCGAATTCGATGCCGCCCGCCTTGATGTTCGGGCACGACACGTTCATTTCCAGCGCGTCGACGCCGTCGAGGCGATCCAGCCCGGCGCCGCACGCGATGTATTCGTCGAACGTCGCGCCGAAGAAGTTCACCAGCACGCGGGTGCCGCACTGGCGCAGGTACGGAAGCTTGTCGCGCTCGAAGCCCTCGACGCCCACGTTCTCGAGACCGATCGAGTTGAGCATTCCCGACGCGGTCTCGCAGATGCGCGGCGTCGCGTTGCCGAAACGCGGCGCGGGCGAGATCCCCTTCGTGACCAGACCGCCCAGCGCGCGCAGGTCGGTCAGCCCTTCGAACTCGCGGCCGTAGCCGAACGTGCCGGACGCCGTCAGGACGGGGTTGCGAAAGGCGACGCCGCCCGTCTCGATCGCCAGCTTCACCGACGCGGGATCGACGGGCGGGCTCACGCCGGGCACTCTGACGGCGGCGGCGGCGCGGGCGACGTGGGCTTCACATCCAGCACGTCGGCGGCGTCGAACACCGGGCCGTTGCTGCAGACGTAGCGGTAGGGCCGCGAGCGCGCCGGGATCGCGCAGCCCAGGCAAACGCCGATGCCGCACGCCATGTTCTCTTCCAGCGAGATGAAGCACGGGACCTCGCGCTCGCGCGCGATGCGCGCCGCCGCCCACAGCATCGCGTTCGGCCCGCAGCCCATCACGCGCACGCGCTTGCCGCGGTGGGCGTTCAGCCGTTCTTCCAGCGCGCGCGTGATCAGGCCTTTCGTCCCGACGGTGCCGTCCTCGGTCGTCAGGTGCAGCGCGAGGCCCATCGACTTCATCTCCGACAGCAGCACCAGGTCCTTCGTGCCGCGCCCGCCGTAGAGCATTTCGGACCGCGCGGCCAGCTTGCGCGACGCCGCCAGCTCGCCCTGCATGTACAGCGGCGGCAGCCCCACCCCGCCCGCGACCAGCAGGTCGACGCTTTCGGCATCGGGCTCGGGGAAGCTGGTGCCGAGCGGTCCGAGCACGTCGACCTCGGCGCCCGGGAGCGCACGCTCGAGCAGCGCTGTCCCACGCCCGACCGTTTTCGCGAGGATGTCGGCCGTTCCCGCCGACGGCGCGACCGCCATCAGGGAGAACGCCCGCGGCAGCAGCGGGTCGCGTCCCCAAGCACCGCGAATCATTACGAATTGTCCAGGTTTTGCGGCCGCCAGCGAAGCGCAGCCGGACAGCCTCAAAACGAAGTAGCCGCCCCCAAGTGCCCGATTTTCCGCGACCCTGGCCTGGAAGTAGCGCATCTGCTTCGCGCGTCTTTGTACCGCGAACGTTGTCGGATTTCTCTCTTAATCTTGCAGACCTAAAGGACCTGTGTTAGTAGCCGGGCTTCAAAGGTCCTCACTTTATGGACTTCATGTTCGAAGACGAGGTCGACGAGGTCGGCTCAGATGTCGAGGCATATTGCCCCAAGTGCAAGGGCGATACCACGCACGTCGTCATTTCCAAGTACGAGGATGAGATCCGCCGTGTGCAGTGCAATCCCTGCGGGGACGTGCACTCGTTCCGGAAGCCTCGTGGCGACGTAGAGGAAGACGTCCCGGAGCCCATCGCCGCCAAGAAGCGCGCGATGATGAAGAAGCCCACCTTCGACGAGTTCTTCGCGAAGCACAGCGAGAAGAACGCGAAACCCTACGAGTTCCGCGAGCACTATCACGAGAACGTGATCGTGACCCACCCGAAGTTCGGGAAGGGCTTCGTGTCCGAGATCGTCTCCGACAGCAAGGTCGAGGTGACGTTCAAGGACGCCAAGCGCGTGCTGGTCCACAACCGCAAGAACATGGTTGGGCTGCCGCTGGCGGCCGAGGGCGACGGCATCGCGCCCAACTCGAAGATCGGCAAGAAGTTGAAGAAGGCCGCCAAGGCCGCCGCGAAGAAGCCGGCGGCGGCCGTCGTGCGGCCCCAGCCGCCAGCCGCCAAGGCGGCGAAGCGCACGGCCAAGCCGGCGCGTTCGGTGCGGGTGGCGTCGGCGAAGCGGGCCGCCAAGGTCGCGAAGAAGCCGGCCAAGGTCGCGAAGCGCAAGAAGTAGTCGCGGGTCGCCCGAAAGCGGCGTGCCCTCACCCTAGCCCTCTCCCGCAAGCGGGAGAGGGGATCGGATCCGCATCAGCGGACCAGCAGCACGTAGATGTCGTAGAGGGCGTGGGTGTAGACGGCGATGGCGAAGCCGCGGGTCCAGTAGATCAGGCCGAAGAAGCAGCCCGCCAGCACGCGGAAGGTGAACACGCCGATGTGCAGCGGATCCCCGTAGGGCGGGATGTGGTGCATGGCCGAGAACAGCACCGCCGACGCGAGCAAGCCCACCGCGACCGCCACCCAGCGCCCCAGCCCCAGCACGCGTTCCAGCAGGACCGCGATGCCGGTCATGATGCCCAGCCGGAACACCGTCTCTTCCCAGACCCCCGCGCCCAGGGACATCACGAACCGCGTGCCCAGGCCCTGCTCGGCGATCATGCCGCCCGCCAGCCGCGGTGAGACGTGCAGGACCTTCGTCATCACGAACACGATCAGCGAACCCATCGTCAGCGCGTAGATCGCGCTCTCGACGAACACCGGGACGATCAACCGCGGGTCAAACCGCTGCTTTCGCCGCAGCAACACCACCGCGATCGCGAACGCGACCGCGACCACCACCGTGTACGCGAGGTAAGCGCCCTTGCTGAGGCCCAGGTTGCGGAACAGGAAGACGGTGAGGAAGTCCGCGCCGTTCAGCACCGGCAGCGTGAACAGGACGCCGATCTGGTAGATGAGGAACAGCGGAAACACCAGCACCAGGCTGGTGAGCAGGTTCCTCGGGTTGTAGTGGAGGCCCTTCATCGCCCGCGGCCACGCCGCGTCTTGCGCGCGGGCGGGGCCTCTTTCTTCTCGTCGTTGTCGTCCAGGGCGGCGATCGCCTCCGACAGCTCGTCCTTCATGCAGCGCGTGTCGGCGCCACCGAAGCGCAGCGGGCCCAGCCGGCGGCCGCCCAGCGCGCGCAACGACGGCAGCGCGCGCGCGTCGCCCAGCCCCTTCAGCTTCACGACGACGACCTTCTTCTCCTCGCAGCTGCTCGCCTTCTTCAGCTCGAGGATCGCCAGCGCCACCTGATCGACGCGCTTGCCCTCGCCGATCTCGTCCAGCGCGGCGGCGGCGCGCTGCCGGCGCTCCAGGTCGCTGCCGTCGTTGGCGACCTTCTCCAGCAGGTCGGCCGCCGGCGCGCCGATCTTTTCGATCACCAGGTCCAGCGCGCCGTCGGCCTGTCGCGGTTCGCCCAGGAAGGTATCCAGGTGCGAGAGCAGCACCGGATCGCCGCGGAATCCAGGGTCCAGCGCGATGGCGTCGCGGTAGTGGCCCAGCGACTCCTGGTGCCGGTCATCCGCGTAAGCCACACGACCGAGCATGTACCGGACGCGCCCGTCCTTGGGGCGTTCGGACAGCGCCTGCTCCAGCGCGCGGCGCGCGGACGCGATGTTGCCGTCCTCCAGCCAGGTCTCGACCTTCTTGTAGCGCTCGGCCATGTCGGGGGCCGCGGGCGCCGGCGCAGGCGGCGCCGCGACAAGCGCCCGTCCGCTCAGGCGCTTGACGCCCTTCACGCCGCCCAGCACCAGCAGAAGCACGGCGGCCAGCCCGATCGCCAGCCGTCCCGCGCGCGCGCCCGTCAACCGGCGCATCACCTGCCCGGCCGACGACGCCGCGCCCGGCGGCGCGACGCGGATGCGCCCCGAACCGCCGCTCGCCTCGTTGGGCGCCTCGGCGTCCTCCAGGGCCTGCAGGAACGCGGTCGCCGTCGCGAAGCGATGCTCGCGTGATTTCTCCAGCGACTGCATCATCGCCTGTTCGAGCGGCAGCGGAACGTCGACCGTCGGGCTGACGTCCCGGATGCGCGGCGGCGCGTGGGCGAGGTGCATCGAGATGATCTTGACCTTGTCCTCGCTCTCGAACGGCCGGCGCCCGGCGAGCATCTCGTAAAGGATGACGCCCGCCGCGTAGATGTCGGCGCGCGCGTCGACCGCCTCGCCCAGCGCCTGCTCGGGCGACAGGTACTCGGGCGTGCCGAAGATGACGCCCGCCTGCGTGAGCGACTCGCCCCCCGACTGCGGCTGCGTCACCTTCGCGATGCCGAAGTCGAGGATCTTCACCACGTCGCGCTGGCCGTCGCGTTCGACCAGCATGATGTTCTCGGGCTTGAGGTCGCGGTGGACGACGCCGGCGGCGTGGGCGTGCTCCAGCGCGCGCAGGATCTGGCGGTGGATGGCCAGCGCCCGATCGAGCGGCATCGGTCCGGCGTGGATCGCGTCGGACAGCGATTCGCCCGCGAGGAACTCCATCACCAGAAACAGCGAGCCCTCGGGCGTGTGCCCGAAGTCGGTGACGGTGATGATGTTCGGGTGGGTGAGCCGGCTGGCCGATTCGGCCTCGCGCTCGAAGCGGCGGACGAACTCTTCCTTGCCGCCCAGCTCGGGCAGCAGCACCTTGATCGCGAGATCGCGGCGCATCATCGTGTGCTCGGCGCGGTAGACGGCGCCCATCCCGCCCACGCCGATGCGGCTGACGATGCGGTAACGCCCGCCCACGACGGTGCCGATGAACGGGTCGGTGACCGGCCCACCGCAGCGCGGACAGAAGGTGTCCTCCAGCAGGACCTCGGCGGCGCAGGCTCCGCAACTGGCCATGGCTAGCGCTCCGACTCCGATCGGCCGGGTTTCCCGGACGTGCGCGCCAGCGCCGGCGCGGCGCTGGGGGGATGCACGACCGCGATGACCTCGCGGCGGGGATCGAGAGCGGCCTGGGCCGCGCGCGCGACGTCCGCGGGCGTGACGCGCGCGAGCGCGGTCGGGGCACGGCGGTAGGCGAGCATCGGAAGACCGTAACCTTCATCCCGGACGAGCGCATCGGCAACCGCCATTCGCGTTCGCAGCGCGGCCGCGCGCGCGCCGATCGCGCGCCGCACGGCCCGGCTGACCTCTTCGGGCGTGACGCCCCCCGCCACGACGCGCGCCAGCGCGGCGCGCACCGCCGTCACCGCCGCGTCCAGGCGCGCGGGCGGACACGTCATGGTCACCGCGAGGTAGCCCGGCGCCGCGGCGGGGGCGACGCGCGCGCCTGCGCGGCAGGCGAGCGTGCGCTCGTCGCCGAGGGCGGAGGCGATGCGCCCTCCGTCGCCCGCGAGAATCTCGACGAGCAGCTCGAGCGGCAACCGGTTGGGATCGCCGGCCGCGAACGTCGGATAGCCGACGACGGCGGACGATGCGGGGGCGGCAAGCGGACGAAAGACGGTGGTCGGTCTCGGTTCAGCCTGCGCCGCGCCTTGGCCCGGTACGGCAGGGGCAGGCGTTGCAGGCGCGGCCGCGGCCGGCGCGCCGACCGGCGCGGCGGGCGCGGCTGGAGCCGCGGCAACAGCGGAAGGCGATGGGGCCGCGGGGGTCGCCGCTGGCGGCGCATCCGAGGCGGGGAACGCGGCGGTGAGCGCGGTCGCGACGGCGGCGGGGTCGACGTTTCCGACGACCGCGACGATCAAGCGCGACAGCGGATAGCGGCGGCGGTAGCGATCCAGCAGCGCGAAGCGCCCGCTGGGCGGCGCGTCGGCGTCACCGCGCCGGGCCGCGTCCGGCCACGCCGTCTCGCGAAACAGCCGCCAGGCCGCGCGCTCGCCCGCCTCCGCGCGGGCCTCGTTGCGCGCACGCGCCGACAGCGTTCGTTCGGTGGCGTCGACCTCGCGTTCGCCGAACGCGGGGTGCGCCAGGCAATCGGCGACCAGCGCCAGCCCGCGCCCGAGGTGCTGCGGCAGGAAGTCGGCCCGCAGCCCGAGCACGCCCGACGCGGCGAAGCCCTTCAGCACGCCCCCGATCGCGCGCGCCTCGTCGGCGACCGCGGCGGCGGACCGCGTCCGCGTCCCCGCCTCCAGCATCGCCGCGATGGCGGGCGCCGCGTCGTCGCCGATCGCATCCGGCCCTTCGCCGCGGTCGACCCACGCCGCCTGGACGGACACCAGCGGCGCGCTTCCGTCGCTGAGCACGAGAACGCGAACGCCGCCCGGCGTGACGATGCGAACCGCGTCGCCGGCGGCGACCGGCGGGGCGGCCGGCGCGGCGTGCTTCTCCGCCAGCGCGGGCGCGGCCGCGACCATCGCCTCCAGGCGCGGGGTCAGCACCGCCGGGGTCTCGTCCCGGCCGGCGGGCGAACCATCCGGCAGCGCCACCGCGACCGTCAGCTGCTGCGCGGTGAGGACTTCGGCCGCGATCTGCTGCAGTTCGGCGGGCCCGATGCTCTGGATGGTCTCCACGTATTGCTTGCCGTCGTCGACGTCGCGCGCGATCGCGGCGGCGAACCCCAGCCGTCGCGCCCGCGCCGCGGGCCCCTCGCCCGCCCGCGCGAGATCGCTCTCCAGCGCGGCGCGCGCTTCCTCCAGCTCGTCGGCGCGGACCGGCTCCAGCGCGGCCCGCAACGCGAGGTCCAGCGTCGCCTCCGCTGCCTCGGCGATCCGGCGCGGCGCCGGCGTCACCGCGAACGCCACCAGGCCCGCGTCGCGCGATCGGAAGCTGAACGGGCGCACGCCGTCGGCCAGCCGGCGGTTGCGCACGATCTCGCGCTGCATGCGCGCGCCGTCGCCCCGGGCGAGCACCGCCGCCAGCAGATCCAGCGCGGCCGCGCGCTTGGCGGGCAATTCCTTGGTGCGGAATCCGACGATGATCTCGGCCGGCCCGCCGCCGCTGGTGACGGTCACCCGGCGCGGCGTCCCGGACGCGGCATCGGCCGGCGAACCGGCGCGTCCCCGAGGCAGCGCGCCGAATGTCCGCTCGACAGCGGCGAGCGCGCTCTTGTCGACGTCGCCGACGACCACCACCGTCATCGCCCCGGCGGCGTGCGTCTCGGGGAAGTGCGCAGCCAGCGCCGCCGGCGTCAGCGCGACGACCGACGCCGCCGTCCCCATCACGGGCCGGGCGTGACGATCGCCGGCGAACGCGGCTGCGAACAGCGCCTGGTTGGCGCGCAGCCGCGGATCGACCGCCGCGGCCGCGATCTCGTCGAGCGCAAGTTTGCGCACGCGGTCGACCTCGCCAGGATCGAAGGTCGGGCTGGCGATCGCGTCAGCGAGCACGTCCAGCCCCAGCTCGAAGAAAGGCGCGGCGACGACCGTGTGATAGACGGTCTCGTCGAGACCCGTCCACGCACCGACGGTGCCCTTGACCGCTTCGATCTCGCGCGCCCCGCCGCCCGGCCCGCGCCGCTTGCCGCCGCGCAGGACCAGGTGCTCGTAGAGGTGCGCGGCGCCGGACAGCGCGGGCGGGTCGTCTGCCGCGCCGGAAGCGACCCACACCTGGACCGCGACCAGGGGCGCGACGTGATTCTCCTCGATGACCACCCGGACACCGTTTCCCAGGACCGTCTCGGCGCGCGGCGGCGGCACGCCCATCGCCGGCGGGACACCGGGCGTCACGTCGCCGCGACGGCCAGCCGCGCGGGTGGTCCCACAGCCCGCCGCGAGCGGCGCGGCGGCCAGCGCGACCATCAAGGCAAGCGCAGCACGGACGGACAGCGGGGAAGTCACCGAACCGGCGGAGCCTACCAGAAACCCTCGACGGTTCCCGAGATGGTGACCGCCCGGGCTAGCCCCGAAGGTGTACTCTGCCGCGAGCATGAAACGGCGGGCGTTCTTGCGGGGGATGGGCGGCGCCGCGGGTGGCCTCGCCTTCGCTCCCGCGCTCGCGCTGGGGGCGCCCGCCGGACGCAACCAGGTCCTCGATCGCCTGCGGGAGGCGGGCATCGAGATTCGATCGCGCGCGGACATCGTCAGCAGCAAATCGGCTGTCACCTCCGAGGTGCTTGAGGTCGCGCTGGCGAACGCGCGCGCAGGAGGCCCCGCCCGTCGCAGCGGCGCGCTGGCGCTGTCGGTGGTTCCGGTCGCGGGGCGCCCGGACGCCGTCGACATCGTGTCGACGCTGGGGATGTCGAGTCCCTCCGTGACGGCCCACCTGGTCGCCCTCGATTTCCGCGTGTGGTCCCGCAACAACTACGTCGTATTTCCGGGGGCGTGTTACGCGGGCAACCGCTTCCAGTCCCGCCGCGCCGCCGCGTACCCGCCGCTGCTGACCGAGCGCGCTGACATCGGTCCGCACGTCCCGCCCATCGTCCCCGACATCCCCCACCTCAGCGTCGGGGACGGCCCGTCATCCATCTCCATGGAGGCGACGGACCTCGCGACGCCCGCCGTCGGGATCTTCATCCCGGGTTCGCGTCTCGGCGTCATCGTGATGACCGAGCTCGAGACGCCCGACGGCCGGAGAACGCTGGCCGTCGAGGAAAACGCCGATCGCAGCCGCGCGTCGCTCGTGGTCGCCACGCGGACGATGTCGCGCAACGCCAAACCCGGTGTCGCGCCCCGCGCGAGCGGCGCCATGCGGCTGGGCCCGAGGGTCCACGTCTTCGACTGCGCCGACATTCCCGCGCTGCACGAGCGCCTGTTCGCGCTGCGCAAGGACGTGACCGGGCGGACGGCGCTGGTCAACGAGCTGCCGTTCTCGGCGGCGTTCGCGCGGCACGAGCAGCGCGCCGTCGCGCGCTGGGTGGAGAAGCCCGGATTCCTGGCGGTGGGCGACCGCTCCAGCCCGCAAGCGACGTGGCAAACCGGATGGTGCGGGGGCCTCATGACGACGCTGCCGCTGCTCGCCGCCGGCGGCAAGCTGTCGCGCGAGCGCGCGGCGGCGACGATCGCGTTCGCGCTGGACGGCGGGCAGACGCTGGCGGGGTTCTTTCACGGCGTCTCCGACGGGAAGACGTGGTCGGAGGACGGCTTCGCTTACAAGCACGCGCGCCGCTGGCACCTGGTTCGCCGCACCGCCGAGGCGCTGACGTTTCTCGTCAAGCAACTGTCGTTGCTGGAACGCCGGCCCGAGCTTCGCGCCGGCGCGAAGAGCGAGCGCTGGTCCGAGGCCGCCCGCTCCGCCGCCGACGCGCTGGTCAAGCTGTGGGACCGTTACAAGCAGCTGGGTCAGTTCGTCGACATCGACAGCGGCGAGCTGATCGTGGGCGGGTCGACGTCCGCCGGGCTGGCGCCGGCCGGGCTGGCGCTGGCGGCCGCGCACCTCAAGGAGCCGCGCTACCTGCAGGCCGCCCGGGCGATCGGCGATCACTACTACGATCGTTTCGTCCGCGTCGGGCTCACGTGCGGCGGGCCCGGCGATGCGCTGCAGGCGCCCGACAGCGAGTCGGCGGCGGCGCTGCTCGATTCGTTCATGACGCTGTACGAGGCGACGCGCGAGCGGATCTGGATCGATCGCGCGCGCGCGGCGGCGCACCTGCTGGCGAGCTGGGTCATCGCGTACGACACCCCGGCCGCGACGTCGGCGTGCATGGCGTCGAACGCGCGCGCCGCGGGCGGCGTCCTGTGGAGCGCGGCGGCCCGGCGCGGATCGCCGGGGGTCCTGCTGTCGTCGGGCGACGGGCTGCTGCGGCTCTACCGGGAGACCGGCGACGTCGCGCTGCTCGAGCTGCTGCGCGACACGGTCCACAACCTGGGCCAGTACCTGCCGCCCGCCGGCGCGGCGCCCGCGCCCGGCCGGGTCGAGGGCCCCTGCCCGCGCACCAACACGGATCGCTGGCTGGACCCGGGCGGTGGTGTCGTCCCCGTCGAGGGCGTGTTCGACGCGATCGCGCTGCTCTCGTACACGGAGGTTCCCGGCATCTACGTTCGCGTCGACACCGGCTTCGTGTTCGTGTTCGATCACGTCACCGCGCGCATCAAGGAACGGGCACCGGGGCGGATGGTGCTGACGGTCGCGAACCCGACCCGCGACGAGGCGACCGTCCGCATCCTCGCGGAGGCGGCCGCCGGTGCTGCGGAGCCGCTACGGCCCGGGGCGGTCGTGGACGGGCAGACGGCCGTCGTCCCCGCGGGCGGCAGCGTCCAGGTCCCTGTCGCGCTGTAAGCGCGCAAGCCTCTGCTACTATTGCCCTTCGTGTCCGACGCCGGCCCTCTGCTGACGCTGCTGCGGCGAATCCGGCGCCGGCTGCGGTTGTGGATGGCGGTGGAAGGCGCGGTCGCGGGGGCGGCGGCGGGCGCTGTCGCGCTGGCGGGGGCCGTGACCGCGTTGCGCGTCGCGGGGCACGCGGTCGGCCTCGCCCGCCCGCTGGCGCTGCTGGCGGGCGCCGTGGCGGTGGGCGCCCTGATCCGGGCGGCGCGCCGCATCCCGCTGGCGAGCTGCGCGCGTTTCGCCGACGCCGCGCTCGACCGCCAGGATCGCGTGCTGTCCGCGTTCTGCCTGCACGGCGATCAATCGCCGCTGGCGCGCGCGCTGATGCAGGACGCGGTGGAACGCACGCGCACGCTGGCGCCGGGTAGCGCCGTGGCGCCGCGGCGCCCGAAAGGCCTGCCCGCGCTGGCGATCGGCGCGCTGGTGCTCGGCGCGGCCGCGATCGTCCCGGTGCGCTCGCGCGCGGCGCGCATGCCGGTCGTGGCGCCGCCCGCGTCGGGGGTTCCGCTGGCGGTGGGCACCCTGGACGTCGAACGCGAAGAGGCGCGACGCGCGGCCGAGGCGGCCGCCCGCCTTCACGACGAGCGGCTGGCCGCGCTGGCGGGCGAGCTGCAGCGCACGCTGCGCCGGCTGGCGGCGGGGCAGCTCAGCGACGGCGACGCGCTTGAAAAACTTTCCGCGTTGCAACGCGAGGCTGCTCAGGCCGCCGCGGAGGCGGCGCGCGACGCAAACGCGTTCGAGGCCGCCAAGAAGGCGCTGGAGGGCGAGGCGGCGACGCGCGGCGCGGGCGAGATGCTCTCCGCCGAGGACGCCGACGCCGCTCGGGCGCGGGCGGCGCTGGGCAGCGCCGCCGCCGAAAACCCCACGGAGACGGGTCGTGCTTTATCGGCGGCCGCGCGCGGCGTCGCCAGCGCGCTCGGTGCGCCCGCCGAGGATGGCGACAAGAACCCGCGCCGACTTCAACGCGAGGGCGACGGGAAGAACGGCCAGGACGGCGCTTCCGCGGACAAGCCGCGCGACGCCGAGCGCCGCCTGGAACGGCTGCAACGCGATCTGGGCGACGCGGCGAGCGCCTGCCGCGACGGCGATCCCAGCTGCAAATCGCGCGCGGAGAAGAGCGGCGGCGATCTCGGCCAGATGGGCGGACGCGGCGCCAGCGCCGAATCGCTGCGCCAGCTGGAACGCGCGCTGCGACAGATGCGCGACCGGCTGGGCCGCGGCGAGATGCGCAGCGGCGATCAGCAGGCGATGCGCAGCTTCGAGCGCGCGGCGCGCGGCGAGAACGGCCAGTCGGGACAGCAGGGCGGCCAGGGACAGCAGCAAGGACAGCAGGATGACGGCCAGCAAGGCGAGGGCGTCGGCACCGGTGAGGGCAGCGGCCAGGGCCAGGGCGATTCCGTCGCCGAGGGGGAGCAGAGCGGCGGCGGCGAAAGCGGCAAGGGCAGCGACGGCAAAGGCAGCGACGGCAAGGGCGGCAAGGGCAGCGACGGCAAGGGCAAGGCGTCCGGCAACGGCAAGGAAGGTGAAGGCGCCGGGGCCGCCGAAGGCATCGCGATGCTCGGCGAGCGCAAGACCGTCGAATCGACGGCCAGCAACGCTCCCGGCGAAGGCCAGGGGAACGGCGCCGGCGGACCGCCGCTGGGCCAGCGCGGCGACATGCAGACGCGCGGTCACGAGACCGAGGCGCGCGTCGCGAACGGCGCGGGCCCGAACCGCGCGGAGGTGATCGGCGGCGCCGCCGATCGCGGCTTCGCGCAGCACGGCTACGCGCGCGTGTTCGCCGACTACCAGGCGGCGGTCGAGGACGCGCTGGCGACGACCGCCGTCCCGGAGGGCCGCCGCTACGTCGTGCGGCGGTACTTCGATCTCATTCGGCCGCGCACGGGTAAGAGCACCGGCAACAGTGCGGGCAGTACGGGCAGGACGGGAAGGACCGGCGGACGATGACCGCTCCCGCCGATCGCGTGTCGTCGAACGACGTGGCCACCGCCGCCGTGGCGGCGTTCCGCGCCGACCTGGATCGGCTGCTCGCCGAGATCGCGCGGCGCATGGTGGGGCAAAACGAGATCGCCGGCTCGGTCGCGTCGGCGCTGCTGGCGGGCGGGCACGTGTTGCTGGAAGGCGTCCCCGGCCTGGGCAAGACGCTGCTGGTGCGGACGCTGGCGGAGACGCTGGAGCTCTCGTTCTCGCGCATCCAGTTCACGCCCGACCTGATGCCCGCCGACGTGCTGGGGACGAACCTGATCGTCGAGTCTGCCCAGCCGGGCGAGACGTCACGCCGCTTCGAGTTCCAGCGCGGTCCGATCTTCGCGCACATCGTGCTCGCCGACGAGATCAACCGCGCGACGCCGAAGACGCAGTCCGCGCTGCTGGAGGCGATGCAGGAACAGTCGGTGACCGTCGGCAAGCAGACCTACCCGCTGCCGCCGCCGTTCTTCGTGCTGGCGACGCAGAACCCGATCGAGATGGAGGGGACGTACCCGCTGCCCGAGGCGCAGCTGGATCGCTTCACGTTCAAGCTGCGCGTCGAACCGCCCGCCCGCGAAGAGCTGCACGCGATCCTCGAGCGCACGACCGGCAGCGATGAACCGGCGGTCCGCCCGGTGCTGGGGCGCGAGCGCCTGCTGGAGATGCGCGCCCTGGTTCGCCAGGTTCCCGTCGCCCGCCCCGTGCAGGACTACGCGGTCCGCCTGGTCGAGGCGACGCACCCGACGCGATCGCCGGTCGCCGAGGTGAAGCGCTTCGTGCGTTACGGCAGCTCGCCGCGCGGCGCGCAGGCGGTGATGCTGGCCGCGAAGATCGAGGCGCTGCGGGACGGCCGCTTCGCGCCGTCGTTCGCGGACGTCCGGCGCGTGGCGCTGCCCGCGCTGCGCCACCGCGTTCTGCTCAACTTCGACGGCGAGGCCGAAGGCGTGACCGCCGACGCGCTCGTGTCGGCGGTGCTGGCCGGATTGCCCGAGATGGCGTGATGGCGGGGGCGCGCGCCGCGGAGACCGTTCCCCGGCCAGACGGCGCGCCGCCGCGCGCGGGCCGCTTCGACGAACGCTTCCTGCGCCGGCTGGAATCGCTGGTGCTGACGATCCGGCGCAGCGCGCGCATGTCCGCCGGGCTGCTGCGCGCCAACCGCGCCTCGAAGCGCGTCGGCGCCGGTCTGGAGTTCGCCGATCACCGCGACTACGCGGCGGGCGACGATCTGCGCTACCTCGACTGGAACCTGTACGGCCGCCTGGGCCGCCTCGCGCTGCGCCTGTTCCAGGAGGAAGAAGATCTGCTGGTCGAGGTGCTGGTCGACGCGAGCGCGTCGATGGGCGTCGGCAACCCGCCCAAGCTGGATCTGGCGCTGCAGATCGGCGCCGCGCTCGCGTACGTCGGGCTCGCGAACCTGGATCGCGTCGCGCTGAGCCCGCTGGGCGACGACGCCGCGCCGGCGCTGCCGCCCGCGCGCGGCAAGGGCGCGATCCTGCCGATCCTGCGTTTCCTCGACGGCGTTCGCGCCGGCGGCCGCGTCGGGCTGGCGGCGGCCGTGCGGGCGTTCCTGTCGCGGCGGCGCCGGCGGCGGCGTGGCCTGGCGATCGTCATCTCGGATTTCTACGATCCGGCCGGCCATCGCGCGGCGCTGGACCTGCTGCGCCATCACCGGCTGGAGGTGGTCGCCATCCAGGTGAGCGCGCCGCAGGAGCTGGCGCCCGAGCTGCACGGCGACGTCGAGCTGCGCGACATCGAGACGGGCGAGTCGCGGGAGCTGACCGTATCGCCGTCGGTGCTGGCGGCCTACCGGCGGCGCCACCAGACGCTGCTGCGGGATCTCGAGGGCTACTGCCGCGAGCGCGCCATCCCCTGCTACACGGTCGTCTCGGACCAGCCGTTCGACGCGGCGGTGCTGCGCATGTTCCGCGCCGGCGGCCTGCTGCGGTAGACGGCGATGGGGCTGGGCAGGCTGCTCTCGGGTCCGCTGTCGGCGAGCGCGGTCCTGGTCGCGACGGCGATCGGGGCCGCGGTCATCGGCGTGCTCTACCTGGTGCGCTTGCGGCGGCGGCGCGTGGTGGTGTCGTTCGCGCCGCTGTGGCTGGACGCGGCCGGCCCGCGCCGGACCACCACCTGGGCACGCCGCCTCCGCGACCTGCTGTCGTTCCTGCTCGCGACGGCGCTGCTGGCGCTGGTCGTGGCCGCGACGATGGACACGCGCGCGTCCACCGCCGACGCGGACGGGCGCAGCCTGGTCGTGCTGATCGATCGCTCCGCGTCGATGTCGGCGCGCGTCGGCGCGACCGGCGTGGTGGGCAAGGTGGGCAAGGCGCGATCGACGTCGCGGCTGGACGCGGCGAAGGCGCGCGCGACAGCGATCGTCGACGGGCTGGGACCCGCGGACCGGGCGCTGGTCGCGTCGTTCGCCGCGGACACCGTCGCCGAGATCGGGTTCGAGTCCGACGGCGGCCGCTTGCGGCGCGCGGTGGCGGCGGTGGCCCCCAGCGAGGAGCCGGGCGACCTGCCGCGCGCGCTGACCTTCGCGTCGGCGGTGCTGCGCGGCCGCCCGCGGCCGACGGTGGTGCTGGTCAGCGACGGCGCCTTCACCGAGGAAGCGCGGCGCGCGATCCCGGCCGGCATCGACGTGCGCTACGCGGGGGTCGGGCAGACGGGCCGGCGCGAGGGCGGCAACGTCGGCATCATCTCCTTCGCCGCGCGGCGCGTGCCCGCCGACCCGAGCGCGGTGGAGGCGGCGGTCGTCGCCCAGAACTTCGGCACCCGCCCGGCGGCGGTCGCGCTGGAGATCTCGGCCGGCGCCGCCACCGTCGAGCGCGTGCGGCTGGAGCTCGGTCCCGGCGAACGCCGCCGTCACCAGCTGCCCAACGTGTTCGCCGCCGACGCGCGTCTGCAAGCGCGCCTGCTGACCGCCGACGGCAAGCCGCTGGCGGACGGCGGCGACGACGAGCTGGCGCTGGACGACACCGCCTTCGCGGTCGTGCCGCTCCTGCCCCGCCGGCGCGTGCTGCGCGTGGGTGGCCCGAACCTTTACCTCGACGGCGCGCTGCTGAGCCTGGGCAACACCGTCACCGTCGATCGCCTGGCGCCGGCGGCCGCCGAGGCGCAGCGCGCGCGCTGGCCCGACTACGACCTGGTCATCTTCGACGGCGTTGCGCCCGGTCCGCCGCCGACGCAGGGGCGGTTTCTCTACCTCGACGCGCACGGAGCCGGCAGCCCGTTCGCCGAGCGCGGTGCCGTACGTGATCCCGTGATCGGCGACGTGCGCCGCGATCATCCGCTCGCGCGCCAGCTGGATCTCAGCGACGTGAACATCTCCGCCGCGCGCCGGCTCGCGCTGGCGCCGGGTGACGTCGCGGTGGCGGGCTCGTTCGGCGTTCCGCTGGTGATCGCGCGCGAGCGCCCCGGCCTGCGCGTCGCCGCGACCAGCTTCGACCCGCGCAAGTCCGACCTGCCGATGCGGCCCGCGTTTCCGCTGCTGATCGCCAACGCGCTGGCGTGGGCCCCAGGACGTTCGGCGGACGCGGCGATCGACGCGCCCCCTGCCCTCCTCACCGGCGCCAGCGCGCGGCCGCGCGAGGACCTGCCCGAGATCGCGATCGCGCACGTCGGGTTCCACCAGGCGGGCGACATGATCGTCGCCGCCAACCTGGGCGACGTGCGCGAGTCGGACACGACGCCGGCCGCCGAGCTGGACCTGGGCGGGCACCGGCTGGCGCCGCCCGATCCGCCCGCCTGGCGCGGCCGCGTCCACCTCCCCACGCTGGCGCTGTGGCTGGCGCTGGCGCTGCTGCTGGTCGAGTGCGTCACCTACCACCGCCGGTGGACGACATGAGCGCGCTGTCCGACGCGCTGTCGAACGGCACGCTGTCGTTCGAGCACCCGCTGTGGCTGCTCGCGCTGCCGGCGGCGCCGCTGGTCTGGCTGATCGTCCGGCGATCGCTCGCCGATTTCGCGCGCGGGCAGCTGCGCGTGCAGGCGCTGGTGCGGGCGCTGGTGTTCGCGGGCGTGGTCGTCGCGCTGGCCGGCCCGATGTCGCGGCGCCCGGCGCGCGCCGTCTCGGCCGTCGCGCTGGTCGACGTCTCCGACAGCGTCTCGGACGGCGCCATCGCGTTCGCCGGCCAGACCGTCGCGGCGTTGACCCGGGCCGCCGCCGAACGCGGCGATCCGGCGCCACGCGTGGTCCAGTTCGCGGCGCGCGCCGAGGAGATCGACGCGAAGAATCGCCCGCTCTCGCGCTTGCCCGCGCCCGACGGCGCGGCCACCGACCTGGCCCTGGCGGTCGGCTTCGGCGCCGGCCTGGTCGACGCGACCGCCATCCCGCGCCTGCTGCTCATCTCCGACGGCGTTCCGACGCGCGGCGATCTGGTCGCGACAAGCGAACGGCTGCGCGATCGCGGCTTGCCCCTGTTCGCGTTCCCGTTGCCCGCCGACGAACGCGGCGACGTCGCGGTCACCGGCCTGACCGCGCCCGACGACGTCCGGGCCCGCACGCCCTTCCGCGTCGACGTTCACCTGCTCGCCGACCGCGCCGGCGAGGCGCGCGTGCGTCTGGACGGCGCGGGCGACCCACACGTCGTCATCGACGAGCCCGAACAGACGCTGGCGCTCGCGCCAGGAACGACCACCGCGACGTTCACCGTGCGCATCAACGAACCCGGCACCGCGACGCTGCACGTCCGCGCGACCGCCACCGGCGGCGATCGCCATCCCGAGAACGACGAGGGCGTCCTCGCGATCGCGACCGAGCACGATCCGCGTATCCTGGTCCTGGAAGGCAACAGCGGCGCCGCCGGATCGTTCGCGCGCGCGCTCGCCGCCGAACACGTTGCCGCGGACGTACGGTCCGCCCGCGGCCTGCCCCGCGACTTCGACTTCGGCCGTTACGATCTGGTCGCGCTGGCCGACGTACCGCGCGCGCAGCTGCCCGAATCGACGCTGGCGGCGCTGGACGGCTTCGTGCGCGGCGGCGGCGGGCTGCTGGTCGCGGGCGGCACGCAGAGCTTCGGCCCCGGCGGTTACATGGCGACGCGCCTTGAACAGATGCTTCCCGTTCGCCTCGACATTCCCGAACGCCGCGAGGAGGCGACGCTGGCGCTGGCGCTGGTCATCGACAAGTCGGGGTCGATGGCCGGTCCCAAGATGGACCTCACCAAGGAGGCCGCGCGCGCCACCGCCGAGGCGCTGCCGCCCGCCGATCAGATCGCCGTCATCGTGTTCGACAGCGCTGCCAACCCGGTCGTGCGCCTGCAGCGCGCCGCCAACCGGCAGCGCATCCTGGGCGACATCGCGCGCATCACCGCCAGCGGCGGCACCAACATCCTGTCGGGCCTGCGCGAGGCGGTCGACGAGCTGCTGCCTGCGCGCGCGCGCAAGAAGCACATCATCCTGCTGTCCGACGGACAATCTCCCTACGACGAGATCCCGGACCTGATGGACGCGGCGACCGCGGCGCGCATCACCGTGTCGGCGGTGGGCGTCGGCGACGGCGCCGACCAGACGCTGCTGAAGATGATCGCGAACCGCGGCGGCGGCCGCTTCTATCACACGCGCGATCCGGCCAGCATCCCGCGCATCTTCTCGCGCGAGACGTCCGAGCTGGGCGATCGTTCGATCGTCGAACGGCCCACCGCGGTGCGCGTCGCCAAGCGCGTCGCGGCGCTGGCGGGCGTGCCGCTGGAGTCGGCGCCGGCGCTGGGCGGCTACGTGGTGACGCGGCCGCGCGCCCAGGCCGAGCTGATCCTGACGACCGCCGACGGCACGCCCCTGTTCGCGCGCTGGCAGCTGGGCCTGGGACAGGTGGCCGCCTGGACCAGCGACCTCGGAGCGCGCTGGGCGGCGTCGTGGTCGCGCTGGCCGCCGTACGAGAAGCTGTGGGCGCAGGTGGCGCGCGCGACCATGCGGCGGCGGGCGGCGTCGCACTTCCCGATCCGCAGCGCGCGGGTCGGCGATCTGGTGCGCCTGACCGTCGACGCGGTCGGCGCCGACGACCGCTTCATGGTCGGGCTGGACGGCGGCGTCCAGGTGACGGCGGTCAGCCCGGGACGCCCGGCGGCGCCGCCCCGCACGCTGCCCATGGCGGAGACCGCGCCCGGGCGCTACGAGGCCAGCTTCCACCCCGACGTCGACACCGGCGCTCTGCTTTTCTCCGCGACGCTGTCGGCGGGCAAGGTCCCGGCGGCCGCGGCAGCGGGTCGGATGACCCTGCCCTTCGCGCCCGAGCTGCGCCCGCACCCGCAGATGACTGCCGGGGCGGTCGCAGAGGGCCCCGCGTTGCTGGGCGCCACGGCCGCCCGGACCGGCGGCCGCGTCGTAAACGACGTTCGCGAGCTTTACGACACCGGCGCCGACCGGCGCGAAACCCGCCAGCGGCTGCGGACGCCGGTCCTGCTGGCGACCGCCCTGCTGTTCCTCGTCGACGTCTTCCTGCGCCGCGTCCGACTGCGCGCCGATTGATCGCGGGATTGATCGATTGACTGGCGCACGTAAGTTTGGCAGATCACTGCGTTCCCGAAGTATCCTTCTCGTTCAGTTTCAAGCCACGGGGCGTGGCGCAGTCTGGTAGCGCGTTCGGTTCGGGACCGAAAGGTCGGAGGTTCAAATCCTCTCGCCCCGACAACTCTAAGGCCGCGGGATCGCTTTCCAGCGGTTCCTCGTCGAGTCGACGGTGCGTGGACTTGCGCTCGCCGGCTTTCGACTCCAGCTCTCAGGTGTACCGACGCCGCACGTGACCAGTGCGGTGACGAGCCGTTCCGAGATCAAGGAGAAGCACCCATGCGCGCAGCTGTCTTCAACGGACCACACGCGATCGAAATCGCGGAACGGCCCGACCCAAGGATTCAGGCTCCGACGGACGCCATCGTTCGCGTCACGCTCGGCTGTGTCTGTGGCTCCGACCTCTGGTACTACCGCGGGGACTCTCCGCACGCGCAGGGGCCGATCGGGCACGAGTTCATCGGCGTCGTCGAGGACATCGGGAAGGAGGTGCATGGGATCGCGCGGGGAGATCTCGTCGTGGCGCCGTTCACATATTGCGACGGGACCTGTCCGAACTGTCTCGCGGGCGTGACTTCTCAGTGCGTCTCCGGAGGCTCCTTCGGAAATCGCGGGATCGACGGCGGCCAGGGAGAGGCGGTCCGCGTACCGCTTGCCGGCAGCACCCTCGTCCCGGTACCCGGCCGTGGCCATTCGGAGGAGATCCTGCGTTCACTCACCGCGCTCTCCGACGTGATGTGCACCGGCCACCACGCGGCGGTCAGTGGTGGCGTCAAGCCCGGCGGCGTGGTTGCGGTCGTCGGTGACGGTGCCGTGGGGCTGTGCGCCACAATCGCATCTCGTCGGCTCGGCGCGGGACGCATCATCGTCCTCAGTCGGAACAAGAAGCGCCAGGAGCTGGCGCGGGCGTTCGGAGCCACGGACATTCTCGAGGCGCGCGGCGAAGCCGCGGTCCAGGCGGTCAAGGACATGACCAAGGGGATCGGTGTCGATTCGTCGCTCGAGTGCGTCGGCACCGGAGAATCCCTGAAGACGGCGATGAACATCGCGCGTCCTGGCTCCGTGGTCGCGGCGATCGGCGCGCCTCACGGGATCGACTTCCCGGTGATGGAGACGGTCGTCTACCGCAACATCGGTCTGCGCGGCGGCGTGGCCCCGGCGCGCGCTTACATCCCCGAGCTCCTGCCGGACGTTCTCGAGGGCCGCATCAAACCCGGAATGGTTTTCGACTTCGAGACGAAGCTCGACGGAATCGTCGAGGCCTATCGAGCCATGGACGAGCGCCGCGCGATCAAGTCCTTGCTTCGCATCGGAGCCGCCTGAGCGTCATGGACATCTCGCGAAACGGTACCCGACCGTCGGCCAAGGGGCCGGCAGAGCACTTCACCGGGAACGTCCGCATTGATCCGCTGTTCCAGGCGAACGCGCCCGCGCGCGCCGGCGCCGCGTACGTGACCTTCGAGCCGTGCGCGCGGAGCGATTGGCACACGCACCCGCTCGGCCAGACGTTGATCGTCACGTTCGGCTGCGGGCTTCACCAACGGTGGGGCGGCCCCGTCGAAGAGATCCGACCTGGCGACGTCGTCACCGTGGAGCCGAACGAGAAGCACTGGCACGGGGCCTCACCAACCACGGCAATGACTCACATCGCGATCCAGGAGTCGCTCGACGGGAAGGCGGTCGAATGGCTCGAGAAGGTCACCGACGAACAGTACCGAGGCAAGGCGTGAGGAGGATGGTGAGATGAGCGACGGAAGATCGCCCGGCAAGACTGTCATCGTGGTCATCGGGGCGGGGTCGATCGGGCAGGCGATCGCTCGGCGGGTCAGCGCCGGGAAGCACGTGCTGCTGGCCGATCTGCGGCAGGAGAACGCCGCCGCCGCGGCCGAGGTCCTCAGCAACGCCGGATTCGAAGTGAGCACCGCGATCGTCGACGTGTCCTCGCGCGATTCGATTCACAAGCTCGTCGAGGCGGCGAAGGCTCGAGGAGACGTCACCGGCGTCATCCACGCCGCGGGCGTCTCCCCGTCGCAGGCGTCGCCCAAAACCATCCTCGCCGTCGATCTCTACGGCACAGCGGTCGTGCTCGAGGAATTCGGCAAGGTCATCGCGAATGGCGGCGCCGGCGTCGTGATCGCTTCACAGTCCGGCCATCGCCTGGGGGCGCTGACCGCCGAGCAGGACAAAGCTCTGGCGACCACACCCGCCGACGAGCTGCTGGCTCTGCCCATGCTCCAGCCCGACAAGGTGAAGGATTCGCTGCACGCCTATCAGCTGGCCAAACGCGGAAACTCGCTGCGCGTGATGGCGGAGGCGGTGAGGTGGGGCAAGCGCGGGGGCCGGGTCAACACGATCAGTCCCGGCATCATCATCACGCCGCTCGCCAAGGACGAACTGACGGGCCCGCGGAGCG
>Ga0207645_10000731_pt1 | contig 27383 bp, 12 predicted proteins | sample KBSM53metaG_FD_184331 | JGI IMG/M metagenome (GOLD analysis project Ga0207645, IMG submission 184331) | Miscanthus rhizosphere microbial communities from Kellogg Biological Station, Michigan, USA - KBS M5-3 metaG (SPAdes) (version 2) | ecosystem: Host-associated > Plants > Roots > Rhizosphere >...
GGTCGGAGCGGACCGTGACGCGACCGGCCGGGCGGGTGAACTTGACTGCGTTGGCGAGCAGGTTCAGGAGGATCTGCCTAACGCGTCGCTCGTCGCCCGTCAGCTCCCCGAAGACTTCGCTGCAGGCCGTCGCGTCGATCTCGACGCCGGCGCCCGCCGCCTGCGGCCGCAGCAGTGTAACGGCGGCGTGGACCACTCGCGACGCGCTGACCGGGCCGACCTCGACGCGCATCTGCCCGGCCTCGACCTTCGCGATGTCGAGCACCTCCTCGACGAGCCCGAGGAGGTGTCGGCCGCTGACGCGCGTGCGCTCCACGAAATCCCGTTGTGGCGGCGCGAGCGGTCCGGCGAGGCCATCGATCAGCAACGCGGCATAGCCAAGGATGGCGTTGAGCGGGGTTCTCAGCTCGTGCGACATCGTCGCGAGGAACGCGGACTTCGCGCGATTCGCGGCTTCGGCGGCGACCTGGGCTCCCCGAGCCGACTCGGCCGTCGCGGCGAGCTCGGCGTTCGCCCGTCGCAGCGCAGCCACCGTCAATTCAAGCTCGCTGGCGGTCGCCTCGAGCTCTCCGGTCTGCGACTCCAGCTGTCGCCGATAGAGATCGAGCGCGTCGGCGAGCCGGGCGCGCGAGATCGTGGGGCCAGCGCCTGCCGCGATGAGCTCCAGGAGGTAGCGATCGTCCTCGACGAATCGACTGACCGTCTTTGACCCCGCGTAGAGCACCCCAATGAGGCGTCCCTGATCGACGACGGGCACACCGATCACGGACACGATCTGCTCGCTGCCGACCGCGCTTGGCACGTCGCTGAGCCGTTTGACGTTGTCGAGCACCGTCGTCTCACGCCGCTCCGCGATGCGGCCAAGGACGCCGTGGCCAACCGGGATGCGCGATGGCGCCATGTCCGCCGCGCGTCCCCGCCACGACTGCATAACGAGTACGGGACCTTCGCTCGTGTCCTCGGCGAGCAACATCGCGACGGTGTCTGCACCGAGCGCATCGCGGACCCCAACGACCAGCACGTCGAGCGCCGCGATGACCGCGGTCTCGCGATTAATGGCCTCCGTGATGCGAAGGGCGGTCGCGATACGCGACGGGCTGCGTGCCGCGAGGCCGCGCGCCAACGCGTCCGGTTCCACCGGGGCGCGAAATCGCTCGTCGTCGGGTTTCGACACGTTGTGTTTGACACTCACCGGATCAGACCGTCGCGGCGGTGACATTCGAAGAAAGCATTGGGACCGCGGCGCGATGCAGCGACCGCGGGCGCGAATCGGCAGCGAACGAGCCTGGTGCCGGATCGCGCGTTGGCGAGCCAGCAAGACTCCGGCCGCCACGCTAATTGGCCGTCCGTATTTGTACGGACCGATCGCTCCGTAGGCTGCCGAATGTTCGGTTGGTACCGCCACTCATATGCTAGGCGCGACAGGCGGGCGCTCGCCGATGACACCGTTCGGCCGCTGCGCCCCTTTGTCGTTTCTCGTCGACCGGAGACAAGGCCATGAAGGCTGGGCTGTTCGTTTTGTGCACGTTCGCCGCGCCGGCAGCGGTCAGCGCCGTCGGCGCGCAATCGCCATTACGCAAGGATTCTACGCGCGCGGACTCGTCGCGATCGCGGATGACCTCGCTGAGCCAGGTCACCATTACGGCCACGCGAACGGAAAAGGATGTTTTCGATACGCCATCCGCGGTGAGCGTGATCGACTCGGCGACGCTCGGGCGTCGCCTGCCTAACACGCCGGTCGACGCCTTTCGCGACCTTCCCGGGCTCGATGTGACAGGCGTTGGAACGAACCAAACACGGCCAACGATCCGCGGGCTTGGTGGCCAACGCATCCTGCTGCTCGAGGACGGGCTCCGTCTCAACAACTCGCGCCGCCAGCAGGACTTCGGAGAGCTCCCCGCCATTGCCGGGATCTCGGGCATCGATCGCGTCGACATCGTGCGCGGACCAGCGTCGGTATTGTATGGTACCGATGCGATCGGCGGCGTCGTGAACATCATCACCGCGCCACTTCCCTCGGTCAGCGACGGGATTCACGGGTGGGCAGGTTTCCGATACGCGACCGCCGACCAGCAGCAAACGCCGAGCGGAGGGCTCGAAGGTCGTTTCGGCCGCTTCGCGTTCAGGGCCAGCGGCGCCTACCGAGACACAAAATCGTACGACGCTCCGTCCGGGCGCTTCGGGGACATCTCATTCGATGATGAGGTCAAGGTCAACGATACGGGGGTTCGCGACTACTCGTATAACGCGCTGGCGGGATGGGACCTCGGGAAGTCGCAGACGATCTGGGCGCGGGCGGAGCGCTACACGGCGCGCGATGCCGGGTTCGGCTACGTCGCGAACGCGGATCTCGGAGCGACCGATGCACCGTCGATCCAGATCACCTATCCGGATCAGGATGTCCAGCGGTATTCGCTCGGCTGGCGCGCAACGTCGCTCGGGACCGCGATCGCCGATCGCGTCGAGGTGACGACGTATCTGCAGGACAACACGCGACACCTCGACCTCGACGTGTTCGTTCCGTTCGGGAGTGGGCTCCCGCCGACAGCGGGCGTGACGTCGCAGCTGCGCAACTGGACCGACATGCGCACGTTAGGTTTCCGTGCCGAAGCGACGAAGCTCGTCGGGGCCCGCACGATCCTGACGTACGGCACCGACGCGTTCGAGGACCGTTCCGACAACACCGACTCGAGCCTGACGACCGTGACCGGCTTCGGCCCGCCGCAGAGCGAGGCGAGCACGCGACCGCAGGTGCCCAACGCGTCGTTCCGGAGCGCCGGCGTCTTCGCGCAGGGCGACGTCCGGCTCGCCGATCGCGTGTCGGTCATCGTCGGCGGCCGGTACCAGGACGTCCTCGCGAAAACGCGGTCCACGCCGGGTATCACCGATCCGCCATCCGAGAGCAAGGACCGAACGGCGGTCGGCGCTGCGAATCTGCTCGTGCGCGCCATGCCCGGACTCAATCTCATTGCGTCGGTCGGGCGCGGTTTCCGCTCGCCGAACCTCGTGGAGCGCTTCTTCGAAGGACCGACGCCGGAGGGGTCGGGCTACCAGGCGCGGAACCCGAGCCTCGATCCGGAGACGAGCGTGAACGTGGACCTCGGCGCGCGATGGAGGCAGGGCGTATTCTTCGCCGAAGGGTTCGTGTTCCAGAACAATGTGCACGATGGAATCGCGATCGCCGCGACGGGTGATACGATCAACCAACTGCCCGTGTATCAGAACGTGAACGTCGACAAGCTGCGCTTCCGCGGGCTCGAGCTCACCGCGGGGGCGCGGGCTCTCCGTACGTTCGATCTCTCGGCGAATTTCTCGAGGATCGAATCGAAGAACGTGACGGATCCGAATAGTCCAGTGGGCGACACGTACTCGCGCAAGATCGTGTTCGACGCGGCGTGGCATCCAGTCGCCAACCGACTCTCCTTCGGCTATGCACTACGGCACAACGGAGAGCAAAAGGATGTGATCGCGGGGACGAGCCCCGTCGGTGATGTGCTGCCGGCGTTCACGGTGCACGATCTTCGCGCGGAAGCGGCGCTATTCGACCGTGGGCGCAACCGTACCTCGCTCGTCGTGCGAGTGAACAATCTGACGAACGAACTGTATGCCGAGTTCGCGAATGCATCGTTCTTCCGCCCTGAGCCACGGCGGAATGTGAGCACTGCGATCGTAGTGGGCTTCTAGTTCCTGGAGGAAGGAGAGGCGATGCGGACCGCGGTGTACTTCGTTCCGATCGTCACGACGGTCATCGCGCTGGGGTTTGCTGGCGTCGTGATCGCACGATGGTTGGACCGGCGCCAGCCACACCTCCTCTGGTGGGGCGTTGGGCTGCTGACGTACGCGGCGGGTACCATCACCGAGTCGGCCACGACCTTGCTTGGCTGGCACGAGGTGCTCTTCCGGGCGTGGTACATCACCGGCGCACTCCTCGGCGGTGCCCCGCTCGCGCAGGGCTCCGTCTATCTGCACCTGCCGCGGAAGACGGCGAACCGGCTCACGGTGGTCGTCGCGACGGTGATCGTGATCGCGAGCCTTTGTGTGATCGCGTCGCCCATTGACTACGCGTTGGTCGAGCCGTTTCGCCTCTCCGGGAGCGTGCTGGCGTGGCGGTGGGTTCGACTGTTCAGCCCGTTCATCAATCTGTACGCCGTTATCTTCCTCGTGGGCGGGGCGATCGTGTCCGCCGTGCGGTACCGTCGGACGCGCGAGACATATTCGCGGTTCATCGGAAACGTATATATAGCGATCGGGGCGATTCTTCCCGGCATCGGGGGAACGTTCACGCGATTCGGGCACACCGAGGTGCTGTACGTGACCGAATTGATCGGGCTGCTTTGTATCTTCGCCGGGTATCGACTAAACGTTACAGGTCGGGGAGTCCGGGAAGCGAGAGACGGGAGACGGGAGACGGGAGATGAGAATGACGCGGAATCCCTGGGGATGCCTCACTATCAGCGATGAGCATCCGGAGAGTTTTTCGCACCTTACCCGTCTCCTGTCTTCCGTCTCCAGCGTCCGGATCACTACACAGCGGCCCGTTAACTGCTAAGGTTCCGTCCACGACTCCGTTGATTGAAGCGTGGCAACCAGCACACCACCCGCGAGAAGACCAGGACTCCTCGCGCGCCTGTTAGCGCGCACATCGAATGGTGGGCAAGAGCCGCTCGTCGGTCCGATCCGCGGCGAGCTGCTCGGCGCCGACCGGCTCGGGGAGCATGCGCGCGCCCTAGCGCGACGACAGCGCGTTCGACCGCCCGGCAAAGGGCGCAAGAAGGCTGCGCTCCTCGAGCGACTCGAGGAGACGCACGAGATCCTCCTCGACGGGCGCGAGACGCTTGGCCAGGCAGCCGATGAAGGCATCGACGTCGGCCCGGCCGGCGAATGGCTGCTCGACAACTTCTACACTGTCGAGGAGCACATCCGGGAAATTCGCGCGACCCTCCCGCGAGGCTACTACCGTGAGCTTCCGGAGCTCGCGAGTGGCCCGCTCGCTCGATTTCCGCGTGTCTACGAGATCGCCATCGAGCTGATCGCAAATACCGAGGGACACCTCGATCTCGCGAACACGGAGCTGTTCGTTCGCGAGTACCAGCGCGTCACACGACTGCGCATCGGTGAATTGTGGGCGATTCCCGCGATGCTGCGGCTCGGGCTGATCGAGAACATCCGTCGGATGACGCGGCGCACCATCTCACGGCTCGACGAGGTGCGCGCCGCAGACGACGCCGCGGAGCGTCTCCGCCGAGCGAGCGAAGCGGGCCCAAAGGCGCTCGCCGCAGCGCTCCATGACTTCGTCGATCACACGCCGAAGCTATCCGCGGTCTTCATCGCGCGCTTCCTGTCACAGGTCCGGAACTACCAGGCGACCTTTACGCCTCTCGTGTGGCTGGAGCAGTGGATCGGCGAAGACCTGATGAGCGCGGAGGAGGCGGTCGCGAGAACGAACCAGCGCGCCGCTCTCACGCGCGTCACGATCGCGAACAGCATCACCAGCCTCCGCACGATCGCGCGACTCGACTGGAACAGCTTCGTCGAGTCGCAGAGCGCGATCGAGCGAGTGCTCCGCAGCGACCCATCCGGCGATTACGCGTCGATGACCTTCGCGGCGCGCGACCGATACCGTCACGAGATCGAGCGACTCGCGAAGCGCACGGAGCGCGACGAGGCGAAGGTTGCGGAAATCGCGATCGATCTCGCGAGTCGTCAGGCGACCGACGGGCCTGAGCGTCGTCGACGCCACGTCGGCTATTGGCTCGTCGATGACGGATTGGTGGAGCTCGAGGTCGCGGTTGCCTACAAGCCCCGCGTCCACGAGCGCCTGCGCCGCGCCGCCACGCGACACCCGAACGCGGTCTACTTCCCCGCGATACTGCTCGTGACATTGGCGGCACTCGCCGCCGGCTTTGCCCTGTCAGGACCGATCGGGGCTGGCGGCGCGCTCGTCGTATTCCTGTTAGGCATCGTCCCGGCGAGCGAGATCGGCGTCAGCGCTGTGAATCAGCTCGTCACACTACTGACGCAGCCGCGGGTCGTCCCGAAGATGGATTTTCGCGATCGCGGCACGCCACCCGAATGGCGCACGGCGGTCGTGGTGCCGACGCTCATCGGGAGCGCCGATGCGGCTCGCGAGGCGGTGGAGCACCTCGAAGTGCAGTTCCTCGCGAACCGCGATCCGCAGTTGCAGTTCGCGCTGCTGACCGACTTCCTGGATGCTGCCACCGAGACGATGGCTGACGACGCCGCGATTCTGGACGCGGCGGCCGAGGGCATTGCCGCGCTGAACGAGAAATACGCACGAGGCAAAGCGCCGCCCTTCTATCTCTTTCATCGGCCACGCCGCTGGAACGAGGGCGAGGGCGTGTGGATGGGCTGGGAGCGAAAGCGCGGCAAGCTGGCCGAATTCAATCAGTATCTTCGCGGCGGCGCGCGAGAAGCGTTCTCACGGATCGTCGGCGACACGACGTCGCTTCGCGACGTCAAGTTCGTCATCACACTCGACTCGGACACAGTGCTGCCGCCTGACGCGGCGCAGCTGCTCGTCGGCGCGATGGCGCATCCGCTCAACCGTCCGGTGTTCGACGCGGAGCGTGGCCTCATCACGAAGGGGTACGGAATCCTGCAACCCCGCGTCGGTGTTTCGCTCACGAGCGCCTACCGATCGCGGTTCGCGTCGATCCACTCGGGACACCCCGGCGTCGATCCGTATACGACCGCCGTCTCGGACGTGTACCAGGATCTATTCGCGGAAGGCTCGTATACCGGTAAGGGGATCTATGACGTCGATGCCTTCGAGCGCGCGACGCACGGCCGATTCGCCGAGAACGTGCTGCTCAGCCACGACCTGATCGAGGGAGCGTTTGCACGGGCGGGGCTCGTCACCGACATCGAGCTGTACGACGACTACCCGACGCGCTACCTGACGTACACGCGCCGCAAGCACCGGTGGATCCGCGGCGACTGGCAGATACTGCGCTGGATCGGGCCAGCCATCGCGCGCGCCGACGGGCGGCCCGAGCCGAACCGGCTCTCCGCGGTCTCCCGCTGGAAGATCTTCGACAACCTGCGGCGCAGCACCGTCGAGATTTTCCAGCTTCTGCTCCTCGTCGCCGGCTGGACCGTGCTCCCGACGTCGCGGGTGGCATGGACGGCGGGCATTCTCGGCGCCATCGCGTTCCCATGGCTCCTGAGCCTAACGCTTGCCGCGCTGCGACCGCCAACCGACAAATCGCTCCGGGCGTATTACTCGGCCATCGGGCGCGACGCCGTCGCGTCCGCGAACCAGTTCGCGCTGGCGGTTACCGTGCTCCCCCATCAGGCGTGGGTGTCGGCCGACGCGATCGTCCGGACGCTCTCACGGCTCCTCGTCTCGAAGCGACACCTCCTCGAGTGGCAGACGGCCTCGCAGACCGAGCGAACCACGAAGAACTCGTTCCGCGAGCTGTGGCGCCGCATGATGCCGGCCGAGCTGATCACGCTCGCGATCACCGGACTCGTGATGCTGTCGGTCTGGCAGCGAACCCCGACGGTCCTCTCCATCGGGCGGGCGCACGGTCCAACGCTCGTGGTCGTCTTCCCGATCATTCTGCTCTGGCTACTCAGCCCCGTCGTCGCGCATGCGCTGAGCGCGCCGGCACTGCGCCGTGACCTTCGCCTCGCCACCGACGACCGCGAACGGGCGATGCGTTATGCCGTCTACCATTGGCGGTTCTTCGAGCGGTTCGTCGGCGAGGCCACCCAGTGGCTGGCGCCCGACAACTTCCAGGAGCATCCGGATCCCGTGGTCGCCCTGCGCACGTCGCCCACGAACATCGGGCTTCAACTGCTGGGCGTCACGAGCGCATACGATCTCGGGCTGCTGACATGCGGCGAGATGATCGAGCGCCTCGAGCAGGTGTTCAAGACGCTCGAGCGGATGCGCCGGCATCGCGGGCATTTCTTCAACTGGTACGAGCTCGAAGGGTTGAACGTTCTTCAGCCCGCGTACATCTCTACGGTCGACAGCGGCAATCTCGCGGGCCATTTCCTCGCGCTGAAGCAGGCATGCCGCGAGATCATCGAGAATCCCCCGGATGTGCGTGCGCCCCTGCGCGCGTTGACGTCGGCGCTCTCGATCACACGAGAGGCGTTCGCAGACGCCGCGAGCTCGGGACGCGTCGGCGATCCCGCAAAATGGCAGGCGGTGACCAAGGCAGCCGGACTCCTCAAGGCGGCGCGCAGCGAGCTCACCGCAAGCACCGACGATGCCGGGCTCGCCCACGTCGCGCGCGCGCTGTCCGACGCCGACCGGACGCTCAGCGCCGCCGGTCTCGGGCCGAAGGAAGCGCCTCGGGCGAGAGAGTGGCTGGCGTGGTCGGCTCACCTCGCCGAGCGGCAGGTGGCGGAGCGGACGCGGCTCGGCGCCGCGGCGCGGCAATCGGTGCGCGATGCGGCTGCGACCAGCGCACTGGCGCGGGAACGGATCGAGCGGCTCGAAGCGATCGCGCTCACCGCGCATCGCTACGTCATGGAGATGGACTTCACGTTCCTGTACGATGCGCGCCGCAAGCTGTTCGCGATCGGCTACAGCGCCGACTCGGCCACGCTCGACAACTCGTACTACGACCTACTCGCGTCCGAGGCGCGGCTCGCCAGCTATATCGCGATCGCGAAGGATGACGTGCCCGTCGAGCACTGGTTCCGGCTGGGCCGCTCGCTCACCGCGTCGTCGCACGCGACAGCGCTGGTGTCATGGAGCGGCAGCATGTTCGAGTACCTAATGCCGCTGCTCGTCATGCGGTCGTTCCCGCACACGCTGCTCGATCAGACATATCGCGGCGCGGTGCGCCGTCACATCGAGTACGCCGCCGAGCGGTCCGTGCCGTGGGGGATATCGGAGTCGGCGTACAACGTACGCGACCGGCACATGACGTATCAGTACCGCGCGTTCGGCGTGCCCGACCTCGCGCTCAAGCGAGGATTGGGCAAGGATCTCGTCATTGCGCCATACGCGACGGCGCTCGCGCTCCTGGTCGAACCACACGAGGCGATCCGGAACCTCGGCGTGCTGGAGCGGGAGGGCGTGCTGGGACCCTATGGGTTCCGCGAGGCCGTGGACTACACGCGGCCCGAGCTGGGCGAGACGAAGGCCGTCGTCGGTGCGTACATGGCGCACCACATCGGCATGACTTTCGTCGCGCTCGCGAATGCCCTCGGGGATCACCTGTGGCAGCGCCGGTTCCATTCGGAGCCGCTGGCCCGGGCGGTGGAGCTGGTTCTGCACGAGCGGATTCCCCGCCGCCTCGTTATGCAGGACGCGCAGGAGACCGATGGTGAGGGAGGCCGCATGCCGATCGAGACCGAGAAGCCAGCCGTTAGGCAGATCGAGACACCGGATACGCCCCAGCCTCGCGTCGGGCTGCTGGCGAGCCTGCCGTTCACCGTCATGCTGAGCAACGCCGGTGCCGGGTACAGCCGATACGATCAGCTGGCGATCACGCGTTGGCGCGCCGACGGCACGCGCGACGATCACGGGCAGTGGTGCTACGTCCGGGACCTCACGACCGATCAGGTGTGGTCGGTCACGCACCAACCCACGGCGAAACGTGCCGATGCGTACACCGCCGCATTCGCCACCGACCGCATCTCGTTCGGTCGGCGGGACGGCGACGTCGAGACTCGGCTCGATGTGACCGTTGTGTCGGACGACATGGCGGAAGTCAGGCGCGTGTCCCTCGTGAATCACTCGGGTGTCGAGCGCGAGATCGAGCTCACGAGCTACGGCGAAATCGTGCTCGCCCCGCCCGATGCAGACCGCGCGCATCCGGCGTTCGCGAACCTGTTCGTCGAGACGGAGTGGCGGCCGACCGAGGCGGCGATCCTGGCGACACGACGACCGCGGGCGAGCAACGAGGCGCGTCGGTGGCTCGCCCACGTCGCGGCCGTCGGTCACGAGCTGGTCGGTGACATCACGTGCGAGACCGATCGGGCCCGATTCGTCGGGCGAGGCCGCAGCGTGCGCAACCCGGTAGCGATGGAGGCGTCGGCGAAGCTGAGCGGCACGGCGGGCGCGGTGCTGGACCCCATCTTCGCGCTGCGCGTGCGCGTGCGGCTGGCGCCCGGGCAGTCGGCCCGCGTCGCGTTCACGACACTCGTCGCCGAGACGCGCGAGCGAGCGATCGAGCTCGCGGATCTCTATCGGCAGCCGTACAGTGCTCAGCGCGCGCTCGACCTGTCGTGGACGCGCACCCAGGTGGAGCTTCGCGACCTCGGCCTAACGCCGTCCGATGCGGCGCTGTTCCAACAGATCGCCGGGCATCTCTTCTACTCGAACCCGCCGATACGCGCTCCGCAACACGAGCTCAAGTTGAACATGCTCGGGCAGCGCGAGCTCTGGAGCATCGGCCTGTCCGGTGACTGGCCGATTCTGCTCGCCACGATCGATTCGATGGAAGGGTTGCCGACGGCCAGGCAGCTGTTGCACGCGCACCACTACTGGCGCCTCAAGGGAATGACCGTCGACATGGTTTTCCTCATCACCAGGCCGCCGTCGTACCAGCAGGAGCTGGCCGACCAGCTGCTGGCCACGGTGATGGGATCGAGTGAGACGTATCTCGCCGATAAACCGGGCGGGATCTTCATCCGGCGCGCCGACGTTCTGGGAGCCGACGTGCTGCAGCTCCTGCGCACGACGGCACGCGTGCACATTGCCTGCGACGGGCTGGGCCTGGGCCGCGTGCTCGACATGCCCGAGGTCGAGGAGCAGCCGCCCGATGAGCCGGAGCGGCCGCGACGGTTATCGATATTCTCGAACCGCGACTCCGGCTTCGCTTCGTGGGAAACGGGCGGACGCGACGCCAACGGTGGCGAAGGCGTGATGAGCGCGGTGCTCGCACGCGCGGCGGCATACGCGCGCGATGCCGCCCTCGATCTGGCCGAGAGCTTCGAGCTGCCGGAATTCAGAATCGGCAAGGCGGGGAACGGAGAGCCGGACCGGAAGGGAACTGGGAACAGGGAACGGGGAACCATGCGCCGAAGCGGAGGACCGGTTCCCGGTTCCCAGGTCCCGGTTCCCGCCCACGGCCTAACGCCGCAATTGGACTACGAGATCAAGCTGACGGCCGACGCGCTTCCGCCGGCGCCATGGTCCAACGTGATCGCGAACCCGGAGGCGGGCTTCGTCATCACCGAGCGCGGTGGTGGATTCTCCTGGGTGGAGAACAGCTATTTCTTCCGCCTGACGCCATGGTATAACGACCCGGTGAGCGACCCGGCGACCGAGATTCTCTACCTGCGGGACGGGTCGGGTGCGCTCTGGTCACCGACGCCGGCCATTGCGCGCGATAGCTCGTCGTACACGGTGCGCCACGGGGCAGGGTTCACGACGTTCACCCACGAACGCGGCGGGATCGGCAGCGAGCTGACCGTCAGCATGCCGCCGAACGATCCGGTCAAGATCACCCGGCTCCGTCTCGTGAACCGGACCGGCCGTCCGGCATCGCTGGTGCTCACGAGCTTCGTCGAGTTGGCACTCGGCGTTATGCGGGAGCACACGCAGCATCAGATCGTCACCGGCTTCGATCGCGAGACCCAGGCCATCCTGGCATCCAACTACTTCGACGCGAGCTTCGCCGACCGGGTCGCGTTCAGCTGGATCAGCGAGCCGCTGGCCGGGTACACGGCCGATCGCCGGGAATTCATCGGGCGAAACGGCGATCTCACCAACCCGGCGGCGGTCGGAAAGGGGGTGCCGTTAGGCGAGACGACCGGGGCCGCGTTCGATCCGTGTGCCGCCCTGCAGGTGAACGTCGAACTGGCACCGAACGAAACGCGCGACGTCATCGTGCTGCTCGGCGCCGCGCGCGGACAGGATGCCGCGCGACAGCTGATTGCCAGATACGGCTCGAGCAGCGCCGCCAACGCGGCGATCGACGCGATGACCCAGGACTGGGCTCGCCGACTCTCGACCATCACGGTGAAGACGCCCGAGCCGACGTTCGACGCCATGATGAACCGCTGGTCGCTGTACCAGGCGCTATCGTGCCGGATGTGGGCGCGGTCGGCGTTCTACCAATCGAGCGGCGCCTATGGCTTTCGCGATCAGCTCCAGGATGTCATGGCGTTCGTCTACCACGATCAGGCGATCGCGCGCGAGCACATCCTGCGCGCCGCCTCACGACAGTTCGTGGAGGGCGACGTACAGCACTGGTGGCATCCGCACACGGGACGGGGAACGCGCACGCGCTTCTCGGATGATCTCGTGTGGCTCCCATACGTTGTGGACCACTATGTGAGGATCACCGGCGACAACGCCGTGCTCGACGAGGTCGTCCCGTTCCTTCAGATGCGTCCGCTCGAACCGCATGAGCACGAGGTGTACGACCTGCCAACCGTCTCCGACGAGACGGGATCGCTCTACGAGCATTGTCTGCGGGCGCTGCGTCACGCCTGCACCGTCGGAGCGCACGGGCTCCCGCTCATCGGCGTGGGTGACTGGAACGACGGAATGAATCGGGTCGGCATCGAGGGGAAGGGCGAGAGCGTGTGGCTCGCCTGGTTCCTCAACGACACGCTCCGCGCGTTTGCCGACCACTGCGACAGCCGAGGCGACGGGGCCGCCGCCGGCGAGCTGCGGGTGCATGCCGACACCTATGCGCGGGCCGCCAACGAGTCAGCGTGGGACGGCGCATGGTACCGCCGCGCCTACTTCGACGACGGTGCGCCGTTAGGCTCGGCCGAGAACGACGAATGCAAGATCGACTCGATCGCGCAGAGCTGGAGCGTCATCTCGGCCGCAGGAGAGGTCGACAAGCGCGACCGCGCCATGGCCTCGCTCCGCCACTGGCTCGTGCGAGAGGACGCACGCCTCATCATGCTGCTCACGCCACCGTTCGACAAAACGGCGCACGATCCAGGATACATCAAGGGCTACCTGCCCGGTGTTCGCGAAAACGGCGCGCAGTACACGCATGCGGCCCTGTGGGCAGTTCTGGCGACGGCCTTGAACGGAGAGCAGGATCGGGCGTTCGAGCTGTACCAGATGATCAATCCACTCACGCATGCCGCGACGCCGGACGACGTGCATACGTATAAGGTAGAACCGTACGTGGTGGCGGCCGACGTCTATACCGCCGCCGGCCACCTTGGGCGCGGTGGCTGGACGTGGTACACGGGCTCCGCATCGTGGATGTACCGGATCGGGCTCGAGACCATCCTCGGTTTTACGAGGCAAGGTGATACCCTCACGATCGAGCCGTGCGTTCCGCAAGCGTGGCCGGAATTCTCGCTCGAGTACCGACACGGCTCCGCCGTTTACGCGATTCGCGTCGTGAGACGCGGACGAGGCGCCGAGGCTTTGCGGGTTACCGTCGACGGCGTCGAGCGCGGCGATCGGACGATTTCACTCGTCGACGATGGTCGGCGTCACGAGGTGACGGTCGAGCTCGGGTAATGCGCTGTTCCTGTCGCGCCCGGTGCCGATTTCTCGTTCTCGAATTAGGTGCCCACTCCGTCCAGCATTCCGCTTGCCGGACGTAGTAAGACTTTGGCCGTGACCAGCTTGACATTACGTGGACAAGGGACGAATTAGAAGTTTCTTCACGCGGTGAACCGGCCGGGGGACGGCCGGCGCGAATTCTCGCACCCACGAGGGCCCTAGTGGAGTTGTGTGTCTTCGGACGCCTGCCCCGAGCTCTGGGCGCCACGCTCCTTCTCCTTACAGCAATTACCCCGGCGCGGAACCCTCTCGGTGCCCAGCGGCGCCAGGAGTTCACGCAACAGGGGTTGCTCGTTTCGCCGTTCAAGAGCGCTGATAAGAAGCTCGGCAACCACGTTGCCGATGAGGTCCGCGGGCGAGTCGAGAAGACGGCGAACAAGCGCGAGCTGGAGGTCATCGACGAGAAGGCGATGACGACGGCGCTCGTCAACGCCGGCTTCCCGTTCGACATGGTTCCCGATCTCTCACAGGTTCGCGCCCTCTCGCGATATTTGCGGGCGGACGAGTATCTCATGGGCACGGTGGACAGAACGCCGGCCGGGTTCCGAGTCAGAGCGCGGTTGATCCTCGCGCGCGACGTCCGGATGCAGCAGCCGTTGCCGGAGGTGGTCGATCCCGATCCGGATCGTGCCGCCGCCCTTATCGCTGCCGCCGTGACGGAGGCCCGTCGCCAGCTGGCCCCACAGCGGCGGTGCGAGAACAATCTGCGCGATGGCCGACCGAGGGAGGCGATCACTGCGGCAGCCCAAGGCGTCGGGATCTATCCGCGGTCGACGCTCGCGCGCGGCTGCCTGCTGGCGGCGCAGCTGGTCGTCGGTACCGCCGCGGACTCGGTACTGGCGATTGCCGGCGAAATGCTCCGCGTCGACTCCGCGAGCTTCTACGCGCTGCAAGGGGCGGCGGAGGCGTACGATGCGCTGAAGGACAAGGAGCGTGCGGCCGCGATGTGGACGCGTTTGCACGGCATCGACACCGTGGACGTCGAGCTGAGCGAGCGCATCGTGGCGGCGCTGCTGTACAACGGAAACGCGAAGAAGGCCGAGCCGCTCATCGAACGCATGTCGGATGCAGCGCCGGATCGCGTGGGACTCCTGCGGTTGCGCTGGCAGGTGCTGTTCGCGAACAAATCGTGGAAAGAAGCGACGCGCGTCGGTGGCATCCTGCTCGCGACCGACTCCGCGTCGATGAAGGACTCGACGTTCCTGCTTCGGCTCGCGAACGCGTACAAGTCGAACGGGGAATCGGTGCGCGCCGTCGAGGTGGCAGCTCGCGGGCTGCAGGCGTTCCCGAAGGACCAGCGGATCTTCTCGACCTACGTGCAGCTCGTGCGAGGCGAAGCCGTCGATGGCCTAACGCGGGGACTGGCGGCGTTTCCGCAGAACGCCGAGTTCAAGGTCATGCAGTCGCAGGACCTCAAGGTTCGGGGCAAGGCCGAGGAGTCGGTGGATGCGATGCGCGCGGCGCTCGCGCTGGACTCGACCATCGAGCACGGCCAGATCCAGCTCGCGCGCGCGCAGGCGGACCTCGGGCAGAACGACAGCGCGTACGCGTCGCTCAAGCGTGCGTTGGCCGCCGGCGAGGACAGCTCGCTCGTCGCGCAGTTCGCGCTGGCCCGCGGGAACCAGCTTCTTCGCGCTGCGAGTCAGACCAAGACGCGGGAGGACTACCTGCTGGCGATGCGCTTCGCCTCGCTGGCCGACAGCGTTCGTGATACGCCGAACGCGAAGTTCCTCATGGGGATCACCGCGACCAACGTGGCGCTGAGTGCAGCAACCGAAGCGCCGAAGACAAAAGACTGTGAGCTCAGTCGGCTCGGCTTCGACATGATCGCGATCGCGCAGCCGAATCTCGCGGCGGGCGCGGACATCGCCGCGGAGGCGGTAAAGCAGTACCAGGACTATCTCACGCAGCTCCAGCCCGTGTCGGCCAAGCAGGTCGAGGTCTTCTGCAAGGCGGCGTCGGATACATCGGTCGTGAAAGTGCCAGGGACGGCTCACAGGTAATTGGTTACTGGGATTGGTTATCAGTGCTTTAAACCCTCGGGATTCTCATCTTGCCGAAGAGAGACGTCCCGAGGGTTTTGTAACCAATAACCAATTCCAGTAACCAATTACCTGTGCGTCTCGCTGTCACTACGATGGTCGGCTTCCTAGACCAACCCCGAGCGGTTAGCCTATGTCCCAATGGCTCACCGACGAAGATTCCCGTACCTGCCGCCGCGGATTGAAGGTCTCGCGTCGCTGGCGATGAACATTTCGTGGAGTTGGAGTCGCAGCGCCCGATCGCTTTTCGCCTCGATCGACGAGCCGCTGTGGCACTTCACCCGGCACAATCCGATCATGGTCCTGCGCCGCGTGCATCCCGAGCGGCTCAGCGCCGTTGCACGCGATCCGCAATTCCTCGCGCTCTACGATCGGCTCATGCGCAAAACGGATCGCGAGCGCACGAGTCAGGGAACCTGGGTCGGGAATCATTATCCCGAGCTCGTCGATCGGCCGATCGCGTACTTCTGCGCGGAATTCGGGTTGCACAACTCCGTGCCGATCTACTCCGGTGGCCTTGGCGTGCTGGCCGGCGATCACTGCAAGGCGGCGTCGGATCTCGGGGTCCCACTCGTGGGCGTTGGTCTGTTTTACACGAAGGGCTACTTCGACCAACACCTGCGGCTCGACGGCTGGCAGGAGGATTCGGACGAGCAGTTCGACCCGACCAGCGCTCCGTTGGAGCAGGTGTTCGGACCCGGACAGAAGCCCTGGCTCGCCGTCGTGAATACGCACGGGCGCGACATTCACGTCGGCGCGTGGCGGATGATGGTCGGCCGCGTACCCGTGTACTTCCTCGACACGAACCTCGAGGAGAACGATCCGCAGGATCGCGACCTCGCGAGCAAGCTCTACGCGGGCGGTCCCGATCTGCGGCTGCGCCAGGAGTGGATCCTCGGCGTCGGAGGCGTGCGAGTGCTGCGCGCCGTGGGGATCGAGCCGCGCGCGTGGCATGCGAACGAGGGCCACGCCGCGTTCATGCTCGTTGAGCGCGTGCGCGAGCTCGTGCTCTCCGGCATGGACTTCGAAGAGGCGACGCGCCGCGTGCGCGCGACGAGCGTGTTCACGACGCACACGCCGGTGCCGGCGGGTCATGACGCGTTCATGGTGGACCAGGTCGCGAAGTGCACGGGGCCGATCTGGGAGGAGATGAAGGTCTCCCAGGAAAAGGTGCTCGACATCGGACGCCACCCGGTGGAGAATCACGGGCAGTTCCACATGACAGTGGCGGCGATCCGGCTGTCGTCGCACGTGAACGGTGTCGCGAAGCGCCATGGCGAAGTCTCGCGCGACATCTGGCGCACGCTGTGGCCGGAGCGTCCGGCCGACGGCGTGCCGATCGGCCACATCACGAACGGGGTGCACCTCGCGACGTGGATGGCGCGTGACGTCATGGAGCTCCTCGACCAGCGCCTCGGAAAGAACTGGGGGAATCGGCTCGACGAGCCAGGCATCTGGGACTGCGTGCTGTCGATCGATGACGGCGAGCTCTGGCGGGTCCACCATCGAATGAAGCGAATCCTCATGGGATTCGTTCGAGAACAGGCCCGCCGGCGATGGGCTCGACAGTGGAAAGAGGCGGCGCACGTCGTCGGTGCAGGGACGCTGCTGGACCCGAACGCGCTCACGATCGGCTTCGCGCGACGGTTTGCGACGTACAAGCGCGCAAACCTGATTTTCGAAGACCTCGAGCGCTTGCGCGAGCTGCTGACCAATCAGCGCCGGCCGGTGCAGCTCATTTTCGCCGGGAAGGCACATCCCTCGGACAATCCCGGCAAGGAAATACTGCAGACGGTCTACAATTTCAGCCGGGACCCGAGTCTCGAGGGGCGGGTGGCGTTCATGGAGGACTACGACCTGCACGTTGCGCACGTTCTGGTGCAGGGTGTCGATCTGTGGATGAATCTGCCGAGAGTCCCGATGGAGGCGAGCGGCACCAGCGGAATGAAAGCGGCACTGAATGGTGTGCCGCATCTTTCGACGCTCGATGGTTGGTGGCCCGAAGCGTTCGACGGCTTGAATGGTTGGGCGATTCCGACTGCGGCTCGGGGAACCGACGCGGATCGCGAAGACGTCGAGCGGCTGTACATTTTGCTCGAGCGCCATGTCGTGCCGCTGTTCTACGATCGCAACGAGGACAACGTGCCGGTTGGTTGGGTGCAGAAGATGAAGCACGCGCTGCGCGTGTCCGGTTCCTTCTTCACGGCCCGCCGAATGCTGCAGGAGTACGTGACCAAGTACTACGTGCCCGCCGTGCTCGGGGACTCGACGGCGGATGATCCGCCGACGGCGTAACTGGCAATTCCTGGAGGAGCCCGATGGGCGAAGAACGCGGCGAGACGCCGGCCGTTGGCGAAGGCGGTGAGGAGAAAACCGCGTACAACGCGGGCGCGAACGCGCCCGCCCCGCCAGGAGCCGGCACCGGGTTCGGAGACCGCGAGGTCGAGTTAGGCGCGCCGGTGGTTCCGGTGCCGCCCGATGACGTCGATCGCGCTCTCGAGGCGTCGGCACCGGTGAGCAGCGTCCGCGGCGCGTCCGCGCAGAAATCCGCGGCGCCGTCGCCACCGACGCCGCTCAAAACCAACGACGGCCGCGTCGTGTCGGTCGTGCACATCGTCGCGGAACTGGCGCCGTTCGCTCGAACCGGCGGACTGGGCGAAGCAGCCAAGAGCCTCGCCGAGTTCCAGAGTGCATCCGGAATACCGACGGCCATCATCATGCCGCTCTACCGGCAAGTGCACACCGTAGCGCCGAATCTGGAGCAGGTGGGAGAGCCGTTCACGGTGCAGCTCGGCGTGCAGCAGGAGCATGCGAGGCTGTGGCAGATCGCCCCCGATCGGCGAGTGCGCGGACGACCGCGAGTCTATTTCATCGACCATCCCCATTTCTTCGATCGACCGGGGTTGTACGGCGAGAACGGGTACGACTATCCAGACAATCCTCGCCGGTATGCATTCTTCTCGCTCGCCGCGCTCACCGCGGTGCAACGCGTTGCACCGAACGCGCCGGTGATCATGCACGCGCACGATTGGCATGCCGCGCTCGCATCCGTGTACCTGCGCACGTACTTCATGAGCGATCCGTTTTACCGGCAGATTCGCACGGTGCTGTCGGTGCATAACGCGGGATTTCAGGGCCAGTACCCGTCGCGCACGATGGCCGACGTAGGGCTCCCCTGGGAGCTGTACACGTACCGGCATCTCGAGTGGTACGAGCGCATGAACTACCTGAAGGGAGGGCTCACGTTCTCCGACATGGTGACGACGGTGAGCCCGACGCATGCGCACGAGCTTCGCACGCCGTTCGGCGGGTTCGGTCTCCACGACACCTTCATCGGGCTGCGCGACCGGTTCGTCGGGATCGTGAACGGTATCGACCAGCGCGTGTGGGACCCGGCGACCGACAAGCAGATCACCGCGCACTACACGGCAGAGACGCTCGAGGTGAAGAAGAAGTGCAAGGCGTCGCTGCAGCGGGTATTCGGGCTCAAACAGCGGGCGAACATTCCGATCTTCGCCATGAGCGCGCGCTTGACGTACCAGAAGGGGTTGGAGCTCATCCTTGGCTACAACGACTACTTCGCGCTCGACGGACAGTTCCTGTTCCTTGGCGCCGGGGACCCGCGGTACATGGAGGAGTTGACCGAGCTCGCGGGCCGCGCGCCGGGCCGCATCGCGTGCGAGTTCAACTTCACCGACCGCCTCGAGCATCGCCTGATGGCGGGCGCCGACATGTGTCTCATGCCGTCGCAGTACGAGCCGTGCGGGCTCACGCAGATGCGCGCGCAGCGGTACGGAACCATCCCTGTCGCGCGTCGGGTGGGGGGGCTGGCAGACACGATCGAGGACGGCGTGACGGGATTCCTGTTCGATGGCTACACGTCCGAGGAGTTCATGAACGCCGCCGTGAGGGCGCTCGACCAGTATCACGACCCGTCAGGCTGGCGCGCCATGATGCGCGAAGCCATGTCTCGAGACTTTGGTTGGGAGCGTTCGGAATCCCGATACCGGGATGTTTACCGGAGAGCGCTGGGAGTAACCGTGACCGTGTGACGTTCAGTCGTTCCTTCTCCTTGTCTGACCCTGTCCGCATTCCGCATGGACTTCGTCTTGACGCTTCACAGCCACTTGCCGTACGTCCTCAACCACGGACGGTGGCCGCACGGGAGTGACTGGATCACCGAAGCGGCGATCGACACCTACCTGCCGCTCATCGATGCACTGCACGGGCTCGACGCCGAAGGCGTCACGGCGCCGGTCACGGTGGGGTTCACGCCGGTGCTGGCCAACCAGCTCGCGAGCGACGCGTTTCGCGGTGAGCTCGAGCGGTACTTCGAGCAGCGCCTAACGCATTGCGACGAAGCGCCGGCGTCGCTCGCGCAAACGGGAGACACGCACCTCATCCCGCTCGTGGATTACTGGCGGGACCGCCTCACGCGGCTCCGGAGCCTGTTCCGGTCGATCGACGGCGACATCGTTGGCGTCTTTCGGGACCTCGAGCACCGCGGGCGCCTCGAGGTCATCGGGTCGGCCGCGACACACGCGTTCCTGCCGCTGCTTTCGCGCGACGAGAGCATCCAGCTTCAGCTCGACGTTGGCCAGCGCGAGCACCGGCGGCTCTTCGGGCGCCTGCCGCGCGGATGTTGGGTGCCGGAGTGTGCCTACCGCCCGCGAGGCCCGTGGAAGCCGCTGCCTAACGCTCCGGACAGCGGAGAACGCCCCGGGATCGAAGAATACCTTGCCGCGGCCGGCTTCCAATTCTTCTTCGCCGATGCGCACATGGCCCGGGCGGGAAGCCCGCTCGGCCTCTACGGTCAGGTCGTGGCGAATGAGCTCGAGCACGTCGCCTCGCCCGACGCGCATTGGGAGGCGACCAGGACGCCCTATCGTGCCTATCGGGTGACCTCGGCATACACCACTGAAACGGTGGCCGCCTTCATCCGCGACCCGGAGTCCTCGGCGCAGGTATGGAGTCGTCACCAGGGATATCCGGGTGACGGCCGCTACCTCGAGTTCCACAAGATTCGGTGGCCTGGTGGGCTCAAGCTGTGGCGCGTGACGGGGAACGACATCGATCTGGGACTGAAGGAGCCGTACGATCCCGCCACGGCGAGCGCCATGTCATCAGCGCACGCCGCACATTTCGCGAGCCTGCTCGCCACCATCGCGACGACGAATCCGGCGCACCGGCGCGGCGTCGTCGTGGCCCCGTTCGATACCGAGCTGTTTGGCCATTGGTGGTACGAGGGCCCACAATTTCTCGGCAACATGTATCGGGCGCTTCGGCTTCAGCCCCACGTCCGCCCCGTGACTGCCTCCGATCACCTGGGGACCTACCGCGTCCGCAACGGTCTGCGGCTGAGCGCGGGCTCGTGGGGAGCGAACGGCGATTACAGCATGTGGCTGAACTCGCAGACGGCGTGGATGTGGCCGAGAATCTGGAAGCTGGAGGACAGGTTCTGGACCATGGCGCGTGAGGCGATCGAGTTCCCAACTGCCCACGAGTCACTGGCGCAAGCCGCTCGCGAGCTGCTGCTGCTGCAATCGTCGGACTGGCAGTTCATCGTCTCGACGGGCGCGGTCGTGGATTATGGAATCCGTCGATTCACCGGTCACGGTGACGCATGCGACCGGCTGTTCGGCGCGATCGAAGCCGGCTTGGCGACGGGCGACCTAACGAGTGCGACGAACGTCGCGCGCGAGCTGAGAGTGCAGGACGATCTCTTTCCGAACGTATTGGAATCCGTGAAAGCGGTCTTGAAGGGCGACGGGCGACGGGCGACGGGAGACGAACTACCGGGGACGGGCGACGGGGGACGGGCGACGGCTAGAAAGCGAGAACCCTCGGGAGGCCTCTCTCAGTGAGATGAGCCTCCCGAGGGTGTCCGCATCTTCCCGTCGCCTGTCCCCCGTCGCCCGTCCCCGGTCCCCGGCAGTTACATGCGCTCCATCGTCATCCACGGTCACTTCTACCAGCCCCCACGGGAAAACCCGTGGCTGGAAGAGATCGAGCAAGAAGCCTCCGCAGCGCCACACCACGACTGGAACGCGCGCATCGAGCAGGAATGTTACCGCCCGGTAGTCGCGGCGCGCGTCCTCGCCGGCGACGGGCGTATCAGCCGCATCGTGAACACGCTCGAGCACATCAGCTTCAACTTCGGGCCCACACTGCTCGAGTGGCTGGAGGTCGCGGCGCCCGACACATACGCCCGCGTGCTCGACGCCGACCGCAAGAGCATCGCGCGCCTCGGCCACGGCAACGCCATCGCGCAGCCGTACCACCACGCAATCCTCCCGCTCTCGAGCCGTCGGGACAAGGTCACCGAAGTCCGCTGGGGGATCGCCGACTTCCGGCGTCGGTTCGGACGCGATCCCGAAGGCATGTGGCTGCCCGAGACGGCGCTCGACGACGAGACCCTCGACGTGCTGGCACAGGAGGGGATGCGCTTCACGATCGTCGCCCCCGGACAGGTCCGGTCGGTGCCTAACGACGGACACCCGGGACGCTACACCACGGCCAACGGCCGCACGATCGCGCTTTGCATCTATGACGGCGACATCTCCCACGGGATCGCGTTCGGTGGCCTGCTGGTCGATGCGCACGTCTGGGCGAAGCGCATGCTCGCGCGCTCGGAGCGTCGACACACGCCGCGCGATCCCGCGCACGCCGCCGTCGAGGCCGGACACTGGGAGCCACCTCCGGAGACCGATGGGGGCACGCGTCCGCTCACCACGGGCGAGTTTTTCGCGGTGACGGCGACCGACGAGCCGGCGCCACGCACATTGCGCCACCGCCTGCTATCGGCCGCCACGGATGGCGAGACCTACGGCCACCATCACCGATTCGGCGAGATGGCACTGGCGCGCGTCGTACTCGACCTCGAGGCAACGCGGGCCGTCCACGTCGAGAACTTCGCATCGTTCCTCGCACACCACCCGGCGACGGAGGACGTCGAGATCGTCGGGCCGAGCGCGTGGAGCTGTGCCCATGGGGTAGAACGGTGGCGGTCGAACTGCAGCTGTCGCATGCGCGGTGGAACCGACCAGGCTTGGCGCACACCGCTTCGGGATGCGATCGCCACGCTCGCCGATGGGCTACACGAGATCTACGAGCGCGAAGCAACGCGGTATTTCGACGATCCGTGGGCGATTCGCGACGCGTACGGCGAGGTGGTTGCGACGCCGGAGCGTATCGAATCCTGGGTGTCCGAACGCGTGAAACCCGCGGCACGGTCATCGGACGCGGCTCCCGCCGCGTCCTTAGTCCCCAGTCCCCAGTCCCTTCTGGAGATGGAACGCGGCGCGCTCCGGATCTTCACGTCGTGCGCCTGGTTCTTCGACGACATCGGCGGGCTCGAACCCATCGAGGTTCTTCGATATGCCGCACGCGCCATCGAGCTGGCGGGTCCTCCGGGTGTGGCGCTCGAGGAGGCGTTCGTGGCTCGCCTGGCCGAGGCGAAGAGCAACGACCCGGGCGTCGGGACCGGTCAGGACGTCTATCTGAGGATGGCGAGGCCTAGGCTCGACCAATTTGCACGCCTTGCCGGGTCGGTTGCGGCCGCGCGGACGATTGCTGGTGACGATCCACGCTCGCGCGACGCCAGCCGTGCCATCCAGGTTCGCGCGATCGACGGCTCGGTCACCGTCCACCAGCACCGTAGCGGCCAGCGAAAGACGTATTCCGTGAGCCTGAGTGGTCTTCCGCACGGAAGCGGTGCGATCACGAATGAGAGTAGCGCGGGTTGGTCGCCCTGGCTGATATCGGCCCAGCTCAGCGACCCTCCGGTGGACATAACGCTCGCCCAGATGACGGAACGCCAGCGTGGCATCGTCGAGGACCGCGTTCGGCAGCGACTCGTCGCCGCCGCGTTCGGTGACGAGGCGCCGTTCCTCGACTCGCGGTACGCCGCGGACCGACTCTCGAACGCGGTCGTCCATGCGGTCGACCAGCTCGGCCACGAGCGCTCGCGAAGCCTAACGAGATTACACGCTCTGCTCGACCTGCTCGAGATCGAGCGGCTGCGCGTGCCATTCGATGCGCAGACGCGGTTCTACGACGCGTTTCTCGCCGACGGGCTGTGGCCGGAGGGTGAGCTCGGGGGTCTGGCGACGCGACTGGGTTTTGTGAAGGCGGAACGGGTCTAGCTCACGGCAACGCGGCCATCGCCAACTTGGGCCCCCGGTCGATCAGCCGCTTGCTGCGGGGATCTACCATGAGGCCAAGGCCCTCGAGCGCTCGAGACCCGAGCAGCAGATGATCGCCAGGTTCCGCGAACACCACCTCGTCGATCGTCTCACGCGTCCGCTCTGGACGAATATGGTCGGCGATGGTGACGTCGACGGTGAAGGTGCCCACGGGACTGCCGCTCTCGGTCATAGGGATTCCCCGAACATGTGGGTGTCGACCAACTTATCCATCATCGCCTCAACGCAATCGTGCCGCCTTTCTTGCCAAGTATACGCTCGGCTCCACGCGCGGGATCACTCCTCGCGCGCTCAGTCGGTGGGCTTGCCGTCGCCGGGATCATGGGGTGCGCGACGGCCAATCCGTCGCGCGAGCCGCTCATCTCCGATCGCCCGGACTTCACCGAGTCGACCGCCACAATGAAGCGCGGGGAGGTGCAGCTCGAAGGTGGTGACACGTTCGAGCACGCCGCGTCGGTGAAGACGAACACGATTGGCGAGCTGTTGCTCCGTATCGGGCTTGCGTCTCGCGCCGAGCTTCGGATCGAGCCAGGATCGTACACGAAAGTCACGTCACCGGATGGCGACGCCAGTGGGTGGGTGGACGCTGCCGTCGGAACAAAGCTGCGCCTCTACGAACCGCCCAACGAAAACCCTTCGTTCGTGCCGACCGTGTCGCTGATCGTCTTGACGAGCGTGCCTACCGGAAGCGCCGAGTTCCGGGAAACGAAGTTGCAGCCCGAAGCCAAGCTGGCGGCGGAATGGACGCTCAGCGATCGCATTGGTGTCGCCACGAACTTCAACGTGTCCCGGCCACGAGACGACGAGAACGGGCGATACACTGTGTTCGAGGGCAGCGTGTCGTTCGGTTTCGAGCTCACACGGCGACTCGGTGCGTACACCGAGGTATTCGGATTCGCGCCGCAGCTGAGTAGTGTCGGACACTCGCGGTACGGGAACACGGGGCTGACGTTCAGCCTAACGCCTGATTTTCAGCTCGACCTGCGTGGAGGAATGGGATTCAACGGCGTGCAGCCCGACTACTTCGTTGGAGCGGGACTGGTTCACCGATGGTAAAACCCGGGACAACGCCGGCGCAATCGGGCACCACGGTCTCTCCTCGGGCGCTCAATCGCGCCTTTCTAGCCCGGCAGATGCTCCTCGACCGGCAGAAGGTATCGGCGCTCGACGCCATCGAGCGACTCGTTGGGCTGCAGGCGCAGGTGGCCCGCCCTCCATTCGTCGGACTGTGGACTCGACTGCAGAGCTTCTCCCGCAGCGAGCTGGCGACCGCGCTTCACGACCGCCGCGCCGTTCGTGTCACCGCCATGCGCGGCACGCTGCACGTGATGACGACCGCGGACTACATCGCCATGCGCGGTGCCATGCAGCCGATGCTCACACGCGGCATGCAAGCGACGCTGCGGGGGCGTGGCGCCTTGCTGGAGATGGAAGCGCTCGAGGTCGAGGCGCGCAAATTCTTCGGCAAATCGGCCGCGACGTTCGATGCGCTGCGCGACCACCTCAAAGCGAAGTTTCCGGGTGCCGACGAACGCGCGATGGCGTATGCGATCAGGACGCACGTCCCGCTCGTGCAAGTGCCGACCGATGCTCCCTGGGCTTTTCCGGCGGCCGCGGACTTCGCGCTCGCCGACCGATGGTTGTCGAAGAAAGTCTCGACGTCCGCGTCAAGGCCGGAAGCGCTCGTGCTCCGCTACCTCGCCGCGTTTGGTCCGGCAACGCCAGCCGATGCGCAGGCATGGTCGGGACTGCCCGCGCTCCGCGAGGTGTTCGATTCGCTGAGGCCGTCGCTCGTGACGTTTCGCGATGAACGAAAGCGCGAGCTGTTCGACTTGCCTGACGCCGCCAGGCCGGACGAGGACACCGAGGCGCCAGTCCGTTTCATTCCCGACTTCGACAACCTCGTCCTCTCGCACGACGATCGCTCGCGCATCATGGCGGACGCACACCGCAGTCGTATAACGCTCAAGAACCTGCAGGTGCGTGCGACGTTCCTCGTCGACGGCGTGGTCGCCGGTACGTGGAAGTCGGAACGAAAGCGAGCGGTGGCGGTATTGGTGATCGAGCCGTTCGGCAGCATCCCGAAGCGCGCGAAGGCTGCGCTCGAGGAGGAAGGCGACGCACTCCTCGCCTTTCTGGAGGAGGACGCGGGGCAACGCGAGGTACGCTGGGCATCGTGACGTGACAGCCCGCTTGGGCGGGCGGTCGGGAGGCGAGATGGAACTGTCACTCCGTCGGTGGAAACCGGGGCAGTTGCTGTTGGGATGGGCTGCGTACTGGGCGGGTCTCATCGGCGTCACGCTCTCGCCGGCGATCGCCGCCACGTGGCGCGCAACGCACCTCCCGGAGGGGCACGGCAGCGTGTCCGCCTCCGTCGGCGATGGAGGTCTCAGCTACACGGTCATCGAGGAGGGCGTGAAGACGTGGGTGGGCACGACGCCCGTGACGATGGCGCTGCTCTGGGTCGTCGCGCCGCCGCTCCTGCTCTGGGTCGTGTGGCTGATCGTGCGCCAGCGGCCGGATAGCGGGGTACGGTCAGTTGCGGGCGGCGCGTCCCGTGCGTTGCCTGAGGGGTCCGCGCCGGCGGAGGATTGGCGAGTGCGGCGCGACGACCGCGCGCCAGCCGAGCGCGGTCGCGTGACCACGCCGAATCCCTAACGCGCGCCTTCGACGTCCGCTTCGCGACGCGAGGGAAGCGAGAACGCGAACACCGATCCTTTCGCGGGGAACTCCGCCCACGCCTGTCCGCCGAGACTCCCCAGGGTGTCGCGGATGATGCTGAGCCCGAGGCCGGTGCCCTCGACGTGGGGCATCAAGGCCTCGTGCGCGCGGAAGAATCGCTGGAAGAGCCGTGCGCGCGCTTCGACGGGGACGCCGACGCCGTTATCTGCCACCTCGACAACGACCTCGCAGCCGCCATCGTCTCGCGTGACAGCGCGGCCCCGAACCTCGACCCACCGGTCGTCCGAGTCCGGATCGGAGTACTTGATCGCGTTGGCGATCAGGTTCGTTAGGCAGAGCTCGACCGCCGCCGCGCTCACCTCGACGGGAGGCAGGTCCGGATCGATCCGCACCGTCACCGACCGGGCCTTGGCCGCAGCGCGAACCTGGCGCGCGGCTTCGTGCGCTGCCTCCGGGAGCTGCACGTGGCGCTGCTGGCGGCTCTCGAGCGTGACGCCCGTCAGCACGAGCAGGTTGTCCAGCACGGTGCGCATGCTCTCGACGTTGCGGAGCACCACACCGTTGAGTCGATGCCGTTCGCCCGGATCGATCTCCGGCATGTCCATGATCTGCGACGCGCCAAGCGCGGCACCGATCCGGTTGCGAAGCTCGTGGGTGAGCGCGCGATTGAACGTCCGAAGGCGTTCCTCGCGCTCGGCTACCTGCGCCCGCGCCAGCATGAGGAACTGGGTCGTGGTTGCCTGCTGGATGACGGCGATGGCCTGGAACAGCCGGGCGGCGCACGCCACCAACTCGGCGCGCGTGCACTCCGCGTCGACCTCGCTCACGGCTTCGGAGAGAAACTGGAACAGGATCCCGCCGAGGATCTCGTATTCCTTGAGAAGCTGGTGCTCGTCGAATCCCTGGGTGTGTCGGAGCGCGCCGAGCTCCATCGCCTTGGCGATCACGGGCGTCTCGGCCAGGACAGGCCGGGCCGGGTTCTCG
>Ga0207645_10000733_pt1 | contig 27302 bp, 26 predicted proteins | sample KBSM53metaG_FD_184331 | JGI IMG/M metagenome (GOLD analysis project Ga0207645, IMG submission 184331) | Miscanthus rhizosphere microbial communities from Kellogg Biological Station, Michigan, USA - KBS M5-3 metaG (SPAdes) (version 2) | ecosystem: Host-associated > Plants > Roots > Rhizosphere >...
AGAAATGGAGTAAAACATTTTAAGTATAATGGCACTTCGACTCTTGTGTAGTTCGATAAACTTACAATAAACGAAGCTCCTATAGCTAAATATATCATTTGAAATAACATAAGAAACAGTTGTTATCTACCTTAAAAGTAAGGTCTAAAGCCGAAACATCTCCGGGGTTATAAAAATTATTCCAAATCTTCTACATTAGCGGCAATAACATTATATCCAAATATATTTCGGCATTTTGAGCCGGCATAAAAATGCAGTCGTATACAAAGTATACAAAACTATATTCACAACGATCAATAAAACCACCAAGACATTTGTTATCGCTTTGAGAAACAGAAGAAAAAACATCATATGGCCACGAATAGCAAGATGCCGTAATAATTAGGAATTCTAAACCAATCAAGGACGATGGTTTGCTGGAAAGATTAAAAATGCCAATGAACAACTCGCAAGAAATGAAGCCGGTAAAACAGAAAGATTGCAAAATAGCTTTTTTAGCGTCATACAAGTTAAACTAGACTCGTAAACTAATAATCCCCTTTCAGAGATAGAAGGAAATTTATCTGGAATTGAAAATATCATTGTCGCAACCTCAGCGAGAGGCCGTTTTCTGTATCTTAATCGTGGACAAAAAAGAAATTATAAATAAAGTGTATAACAATATATTCATGACATTGATGATTAGAAATATATTTTTCAATAATGTCCTTGGAATCTCTGAAAGAAAAGTAGCAAGTCCAAATAAAGGAAGACTACAGCAATAATAAAACGTTAAGCCCGAACAAATCCAAAAGGAAGGTTCTGTAGTCAACTTTATTGATTTCGGTTTCCTGAATAATTCAAGGAAATAATAAATACAAAATGATACAACCAGTAAACAGCTTAATGAATATGTAATCGAATTGAACCTATACTTTTGAATAAAAATGATGTTTATAAATGCAATTAATGCGTTAATCACCAATGTGTATCTGATAATTTTTTTTACTGCAACGTTATTAATAATACAGCTTAGTACAAATAAATAGAAAGCAAATTCTATCGCTGTAAACACACTGTAAAGTTCAATGTTCCTGCGTCCGAATTTGCTTAAATAAATAGCATACCACTCTACAGCTATACTTGTGCCAAGAAAGATTGGAAATAGCTTCAAATAGAAATCCGAGTTGGACTGGCGATAAACAATAAAACTTACGATAAACGACGCTACTATAAAATAAAAATATATTGGAGTACCTGTCATTTGAATGACGTTTTGGCAAATGTAACTATCAAAAAAATAACCTCCAGAATATGGAGGTTATTCATTCTGATCCGCCAGTATTTGTTTAGATGACAACAACTCCGTTTTGACCTCTATCAACAATTGTTATGCCTAGTCCGTCGTCGGCACTCGTACCTCCTTTTGGATCGCAAAATGGTGGACATAATTTTCCGCTGTTAAACGCTAACACCTGGCTTCTAGCTTCTATATTAACGTAGATGTCTTTATTAGCCAATCCATTTTCAGTTTCTTTTTGTTTCGTAGCAACCATGACGATCGTTTGACGACCGGCATAAACGGGTTGTGCAGGGTAATCTTTAGGATACGCAGCAAAATAAAACCGGATACCATCTCCACCATGTTCTTTTGCCTTTGCAATCAAATCTTCGAGTTCTTCGATGCTATGCCAAACGCTCAGCGAATCTTCCTTTCCCAAACGTTCAGAATTGTGAACCCATCTTTCCTGCTTGTACGTCCGTATTACCGTATCCACATGTTCGGTATTGACGAACTTTCCCACCTTTAATGATTTTTTTTCAATTGTCAACATAGCTTTAGGTTTTAAAGTGTTTTTTAAAAATGCATTTCCAGTAAAGCTATCATTGACCCCTTGATTAACGGCTCGTAACCAAATGCAGAACAACTAATTATAAATTAAAATTATTTGTATATTTAAGATTATCAAGGAATAACGATGAAAAAATGGTAAAAATACCGTTTAAATAATACACATAAACGTGTAAAATAATATGATTACACCCGTTTAAATAATGCATTTTTTCTTCGAAAAAGCTGCTGTCCGTAAAAATGAGTTGTTTCGAAGCAAGACCCGGACATCCCAAGGTTTACTTTTTCTTTTCGGGTTTCTGAATCTCCACGTCATCACTTTAGAATATCCCTGAATGTGAATTACAAAAGTTATCTGTATTTGGCAACGTGTCCTGTACGCCGTAATTTGACAAATGCCGTATCGTTATGTATCGCCCTGGAAAAAAATGCCGTTTGTCAAATTGCTTATCCCACTCGCAGCAGGCATTATTATCCAGTGGTATTTGCCGTTAGCATTGTCGGTATGGCTCGTCATATTAGCAGCTTCATCTTCGCTTTTTATTCTGTTCTTCTTTTTGCCTTTGCATCATCTTTACAGGATGGTGACTGTAAACGGGCTGATAGCAGTTATCATGTTTATAGCCTGCGGTGCAATACTGGCTTTTCATCATGATATCCGCAACAACAATCTTTGGTTTGGGAAAAAACAGTTCATCAATTCATATTACCAGGTTACGCTGAAAGAAAATCCTGTTGAAAAAGCAAGGTCATTTAAAGCAAACACAGCGGTCAATGCAATTGTCGCAAACGATCAGCAATATCCATCCGCAGGTAACGTAATTGTATACTTTTCAAAAGATTCTTTTCCTCCACAAATCAGTGATGGAACTCAAATTGTTTTTAGTAAATCATTGCAGGAAATAAAAAATGCGGGAAATCCGGGTGGCTTTGATTACAGGCGATACTGTTTATTTCAACAGATCACGCACCAGGTATACCTGCAGCCGGGAGATTACATTGTATTGAATGATCGAAATGCTTCAATGCTTTCCGGGTTTATTAATGCAATTCGTAAAAAAACTTTATCAATTTTAAGAACGCATATCCCTGGTGAAAAAGAAAGAGGGCTGGCAGAAGCACTTTTGATCGGTTACAAAGATGATCTAGATAAAACATTGGTGCAATCTTACTCCAATACCGGCGTTGTACACATCATTGCTATATCAGGGCTGCACCTTGGACTTATCTATTGGCTATTGATTCAGTTATTAAAACCACTGCAGCGAAAAAAACATACAAGATGGCTTAAACCTGTAATCATTATCGGGGGGCTTTGGTTATTCAGTTTACTGGCCGGGGCACAACCTTCCGTGCTTCGCTCTGCTGTCATGTTCACCTGCATTGTGCTTGGCGAAAGTTTGGGAAGGAAATCCTCTATTTATAACAGCCTTGCTGCATCCGCATTTATGTTGCTATGTTATAATCCTTATTGGCTATGGGATGTCGGGTTTCAATTGTCCTACACAGCAGTGTTGAGCATTGTTATTTTCATGAAACCGATTTATAACTGGTTTTATATAAAAAACAAAGTGCTTGATTTTACCTGGAAAATGAATGCTGTTACACTCGCTGCACAGGTACTCACTGTACCGTTAAGCATTTACCATTTTCACCAGTTCCCGAATTATTTTCTATTGACCAACCTGGTTGCCGTTCCTGTATCAAGTGTAATCGTATTGAGTGAAATTTTACTTTGCGTTGTTTCATTTATTGCGCCTGTTGCAACTGCTGTTGGCAACATTCTTCATTATCTTATCTGGTTTATGAATTCGTGGATTCAAAGAATTGAAGCGCTTCCTTTTTCACTGTGGGATGGACTACAGATCAGCCTGCTTCAAACGATTTTACTGGTTGCAGCAACTTGTTTTCTTTCTTACTGGCTGTTGGAAAAAAAGAAACAAGGACTGATAACCGGCCTCTTCGTGTTTTTGTGTTTTATTTCTCTTCGTGCCGTGTCATTTATTATCGCCCGGCAACAGGAAAAAATTATTGTTTACAATGTCCCCCGTTTCAAAGCTGTTGATTTTATCAACGGAAGAAAATATCAGTTTGCAGGAGATTCCGCATTGGAAACAGATGATTTTGCACGTAATTTCCATTTGAAACCTTCCCGAACGTTGTACCGTGTAGAAAAAGAGCGGTCTAATGATAACGAAAATATCTCCGGATTTTTTTCTTACAACAACATGAATATCCTCATGATTGATTCGACAATAAGAATGAATAAATCTGAAGATAAACGAATAATTGACCTGCTTATCATTTCCAAAAACCCAAAACTGTATATTTCAAACCTTGCTGATAACTTTATAATAAGGCAGGTTGTTTTTGATGGTTCGGTGCCCGCAGGGAAATGCAAATACTGGAAAAAAGACTGTGATTCACTGAATATCCCCAATTATGATGTAACAGAGAAAGGCGCCTTTGTGATGAATCTCCGGTGACTTACCTTTGCCGCTCTCAAAACTGCGTGACCTGCTTCAATTAACTGCAGGTCAATTCAATTAATGATATGAACAAAAGAATTCAATCTGCACTTATCTCTGTTTTTTATAAAGATGGGCTGGAAAATATCGTAAAACTGTTGTCAGAACTCGGCATCACTATTTATTCCACCGGCGGTACGCAACAGTTTATAGAAAAGCTGGGCATAGCTGTCGTGCCGGTAGAGAACCTGACGAGTTATCCTTCCATCCTTGGCGGAAGAGTAAAAACATTACATCCTTCTGTATTTGGTGGTATTCTTGGCAAACGGGACGATGAAACACATGTACAGGAAATGAAACAATACAATATACCGGAAATAGACCTGGTTATTGTCGATCTCTATCCCTTTGAAGAAACTGTCGCCTCAACGACAGAGGAGAAACTGATCATCGAAAAGATTGATATCGGCGGACCTTCTATGATACGCGGTGCTGCGAAAAATTTTAAAGACGTTGTAGTTGTGGCTGCAAAAAAAGATTATGCAACCCTCGAAAATCTATTAAAAGAGCAAAAAGGAGAAACCACTATTGAACAACGCAAATCTTTTGCAGCAAAGGCATTTGAAGTGGTAGCTCACTATGACGTAGCGATCGCGAAATACTTTAACTCATCTGAGTCTCTCTATTTCCTGGAATCGGTTACCAATCCGAAAGCAATGCGCTATGGTGAGAACCCGCATCAATCCGGTGTATTTTACGGTGACCTGGAAAAACTGTTTGATCAATTGAATGGAAAAGAATTATCCTATAATAATCTCGTTGATGTTGATGCGGCTATGCAATTGATCGCCGAATTTTCAGATACTACGTTTGCAATCATTAAACATACCAATGTTTGCGGAGTGTCACAACGACCCACTGTAAAGGAAAGTTGGGATGCGGCTCTTGCCGGAGATCCTGAAAGTGCATTTGGCGGAGTACTTGTGTGCAATGGCACTGTTGACAAAGCAACTGCAAATGCTATTAATGAAATTTTCTTTGAAGTATTGATTGCCCCGGCATTTGATGAAGATGCATTAACTATTCTCAAATCGAAGAAGAACAGGATATTATTGAAATTAAAAAAACAACCGGATACAACAGAGCAATACAAATCGGTTTTAAATGGTGTGTTGATTCAGGAAGTTGACAAAGGGAATTTTGCAGAATGGAAAGAAGCGGGTGGCAGAGAAACAACTGATGCTGAAAAGCAGGATTTAAAATTTGCAAATCTTGTCTGCAAACATTTAAAGTCAAATGCTATTGCATTGATAAAAAATAAACAGCTGATCGGCAAAGGTTGCGGTCAAACCAGCCGTATAGATTCATTGCGGCAGTCAATTGAAAAAGCAAAGCAGTTTAATTTTGATTTGCATGGTGCCGTATTGGCGAGTGACGCATTTTTTCCCTTTAATGACAGTGTGAAACTGGCACATGAAGCCGGTATTACGGCGTTTATCCAACCGGGAGGTTCTGTTCGCGATAAGGATTCGATTGACTATTGCGTGGAAAATAAATTAGCAATGGTAATAACGGGCATGCGGCATTTCAAACATTGATTGAGCACCGGACCTTTTTGGATTTAAAAAATTTTGGGGATAAACTAATGAACGTTTAAGTTTAAGACTGTCTATTAAACTTTAAACTATTAAACCTTAAACTTCGATGTCCCTTTTTGATGACATAAATAAAACACTGACTCAAACCGGAGATTCTTTCAAACAATTATCTGTATTAAATCCTCTTACTATTCATAAGAAGGGTGGCAAGGCAAAAGCCATCTTTGCTTTATCGCTGGTTTGCTTTTTCTGGGGTACCACATGGGTTGCATCCAGGCAGGGTGTTTTACATATGCCTGCATTGCAACTCGCGGGTATGCGACAGTTTATCGGGGGTTTATGTTATGTTATCTTCTTCAGCATTCGCGGTGAGCAATGGCCCAATGGCAAGCAATGGCGAACGATCATTGTTTTGGGAATTTTAAATTTTCTTTTGAGCAATGGTTTAACAACATGGGGTGTAAAATATATTTCAGCGGGGCTTGGTTCCATTATCGGCGCTACATTCCCTTTATGGATTGTGATCGTTAACCTGTTCGCACCCAAAGCAAAAGTTCAATGGAGGGGAATAATTGGTTTCATTATCGGCTTTGCTGGAATTTGCATTATTTTTTATGAGCATCTTCGCGATTTCTCCAATCCTGATTTCCGGTTTGGCATTTTACTCGCTTTTACAGGCACGACAGCCTGGGCTTTCGGTACACTATATACGAAAAAAAAGGCGGAGAGCTTTAATCCTTATTTCAGCCTGGGGTTGCAGATGTGTGTTTCAGGGTCGGGACTGTTAACAATAGCTGGTTTTACAGGAGCCACTATTTCTGTTACTGCCATTCCATGGCAATCCTGGCTGGCTCTGAGCTATCTTGTTATTTTCGGATCTGTTTTTTCATTTATTGCCTACATGTACGCTTTGCAAAATCTGAAAACCGAGCAGGCATCGATTTACGCATATATCAACCCGATAGTCGCCGTTCTCATTGGTTGGCTGATCTTTGATGAAAACCTGACTGTGTATATTGCAATCGGCGGGTTGATAACCTTGGTCGGCGTATATCTTATCAATAAAGCTTACAAAACGCCGGCGGCAGTGCTGCCCGAAGCAGAAGGTGTTTGATCTAAAATTTCTGCAATAAACTTTTCATAGGCTTCTTTCCAACCCGCATATAATTTATCCGATCCCAAAAAATTATTATGCCAAATGGAAACCATAGTACCGTTTACCGCGGTTACTGCGTTATAATAATGCTTCATCTCATCGAAGGCCTGTTGCGGTGAATATTGTTGTTCATAAAAACTATTGGCATCCATATAGCAAAACGGGTAAAGCAACAAACTGGTTGTTTCATTTTTTTCAAGATCAAACCAGTAAAAAGAGGAGGCCACCGATGCACGAAAACCATTGATACTGCCATAGCCCATCGAAAAATCATTTTTGATCCCGGCAGTTATAAGATGGCGAAAAGTTTGCGGTAAAGTGAATCGGATATAATGTTGTCTTGAATCGGTAATCTTCGTTCCGGTAATTTTTTCCAACGTGCGTCTCTCTTTTTCTATTAACGATATATCATCACCACTTTGCCAAGATGGATGTATGCCGGTGTGGTATTGATTTGCATGCTGACGGATAATATCCTGCATCCCCTTTTTTGCCGGCGATATATTCTTGTCATATTTACCGGCAGCATTGGCAACAATAAAAAAATAAAACGTAGCCAGGCTATACTTTTTATTCAACTGGTCCATCCACCGGTATGCATCGAATGGATCATTTTCTTTCCCGGTTAATACATCCCATCTTTCTTTAACAGAATGTACTTTTCCTTTTGCCAGTGACCGCAAAAAACCAATAGCATTCTTCCAAAACGGTTTATGTTTATACGAATATGCCTGGTCGATATCATAGGTTGCCAGGAAAGGAATTCGTGGCTCGGGTTTATTAAATACATAACCCGGAAACTTTGCCTCCAATTGGCTTCTGAATGCTTTTACCCAGATATTTATCAGCGGAAGCTGTAAAAATCCTTCGCGGAAGGCTAATGAATTTTCATGCGCATAACGGCCATATATATCTTTTTTATGCGGCAGGTATTCTTCGTAACGGCTCAATAAATAAAATGAAGCAGCAAAAATATCAAATGCAAAATCTCCTTCCGTCTGAAAAAATGCTTTATAATTATCAACGTTGAAGCAATTTATTTCTACCCGTTTTATTCCCTGCTCTGATAAAAGTGAATGAGGTGAAAGCCAGCATACATCACTGTCAATTATTTCATCACTGTAATTGAGTTTTGGTTCATTGCTGTTTCTGTAAGTATCAATGTCATCTGTAAGCTGGAAAAAATTATCACCGCCAATTTCTTTTCCTAAAAAATCAGCGATATAACGGAGACGTGAAGTAATTGTATGTGCATAAATAATCACTCAATGAAGATAATCAGCTCTTGCCGTATTTTTCTTTCCATTGCTGGTTGAAAGATTTTTTTGGAAACTCCAGCTTGCTGCGGTGTTCCGTCCAGGCTTTACCGATTGAATTGATCAATTTACTTTTCATATTGCCATTCGCCAAATTCATCCAGCTTCTGCGAAGCATTGCTATACGCCACATCTTCCAGGCTACTTTTTCTGCAAACGGCGCATATCCTTGCGCTTCATACCTGTTTTCAAGCAATAATTCATGCAGGTTAATCTTTACCGCGCAAACCTCTGTACAATTTCCGCAAAGTGATGACGCATGACTTAAATGTTTCCAATCGCCAAGGTCGCGGAGATGAGGGGTGATAACTGCACCTATCGGCCCGCTGTATGTAGTGGAATATGTATGACCGCCAATATTTTTGTAAACCGGGCAAGCATTGAGGCATGCGCCGCAACGGATACAATAAAGGCTCTCTCTTGCCTTTTCATTTTTGAGAATATTGGTACGGCCATTATCAAGTAAGATCACATACATCTCATCCGGACCATCAGTTTCGTTTACCTGTCGCGGACCTGCAATGATTGTATTATACGATGTGATCTTTTGCCCTGTACCAAATGTTGCCAGCAATGGCCAGAATAAAGCGAGATCGGTTATAGAAGGAATTACTTTTTCAATACCGGCAACAGCGATATGTGTTTTTGGCCAGGCGCAGCTCAATCGTGCATTACCTTCATTTTCGGTAACGGCAATAGCACCGGTATCAGCAATAATAAAATTAGCGCCGGTGATTCCTATCTCCGCCTGCACATATTTTTCCCGCAGTTTTTCTCTCGCAACTAATGTAAGTTCCTCTGGTGAAAGTGTTGGATCAGTCCCTAATTTTTCCGCAAAAAGATTGGCCACATCTTCTTTGCTTTTATGCATTGCCGGTGTTACGATATGATATGGTGGCTCATCATCTAACTGTTGAATGTATTCGCCAAGATCGGTCTCCACACTTTCGATATCGTTCTCGGCGAGAAAATCATTCAAATGAATTTCTTCTGTCACCATACTCTTGCTTTTTACAATCGTACGGCAATTTTTTTCTCTACAAATTTTCAGAATTTCCTCAACGGCTTGCTGTGCTGTTTCAGCCCATATTACTTTGGCGCCCCGCCGGCTGATGTTGGCCTCGAATAATTCAAGAAAATGATCCAGTTGCTCGAGTGCACGCCATTTTGTATTCTTTGCTCTTTCTCTTGCCTGGCTGAGTTCGGCAAACTGGCTTTTGCCTTGCGGCACAACGGAATTGTACTTACCGATATTGTAGTTAATGGTATGACGGTGAGCCCTGTCCGCAGTTTTTTCGGTGCTCTTTTCATTAAATACTGATGATTGTTCCGACATAAACTAATCCTGCATTTATATCTTTTCTTCCCTCTGCTTTGCTATGCTATCCAGCAGATCATAAAACTCTTTGCCGAATTTCCGGATTAACGCTTCTTTTAAAAATTCATACACCGGCACCTGCAACTGCTTACCCAGGCTACAGGCAGGATTACATAGTTTTTGTCTCGGCTCATAATTCACCCGCTCGTATCCGCTATGTTTACCCTTTTTTGTTGTTACAGGAAAAAGATGACAACTGATCGGTTTTTTCCAGTTCGTCTTCCCATCATAATATGCCTGTTCAAAAGCGCATTTAATAATTCCTTTTTCATCACGTAAACCATACACGCATATTTCGCTGTCATCGCCCAATGTCGGTGTTACCCAACCAAATTCCTTATGATAAACATAGTTGCCTTTCTGTTCAATTTCTTTTATTGACGCTTCGGAAAGATATGGTTTCACTTTTTCATACACAGACAAAATCATATCCAATTCTGCATCTTCAAGCGGCGCACCGGCGTCCCCTTCTTCGCAGCATCCTCCTTTGCATTTTGCAAGGTCACAGACAAATTGTTTTTCCACTACGTCATCACTCACCAGTATATTGTCAATCACAATCATTGTTCAAAGTTAACTTACACACTACTAAAAAACCCACATAAATTTATTTCCACTTAACGGTATTGATTAAATGCTCGAGGTCTTTTTTTACAAAATCGTTTACCACGCTTAGAGAATCCTCGTTGGGTGTAGCATAAAAATATAAAGCACCACGCAAAAAATGTTTCGTGGAATCTGTGAGAAAAAATTGATTCGCGGTCGCAGTATTACCCGACAAACTGAAATAGACCCCACTTATATTATTCGCAGTAACAAAAGGCTGCGGTTCTATGGACGACGCCTTGTATGTATGTTGTTTGTAGGACATCTTGAACGCGTCGTTTACCAGTGAATCAAAATTGTTTCTACCAATCTCTTTGTAGCTGACATATATACGGCCTAAAAAAACCGGCAGATCAATATTCAGCCACCACGGATTTTCCGGTTTATCATCAAAAAATGTTGTATCCTTTTTTATTTCCGCATACGCAGGATACTCAAATGAATAAGGATACCCCTGTTGGTCAAACAGTTTATATTTTCTTTCCGGTAAATCAATTTTGAAATAACCTCTTTTTTTAAATGTGTAAGGGCTATTACATGAAAAACAAACCAGCGAACAAACAATGAAAATAAAATAGTTCTTTTTCAGCATCAGCGTTTTTATTCTTTATCAGATTTTTCGGTTGATCGTTACTTTCACCTGCCGGATACGGCTTTTGTCCGATTCAATAATTGTAAATTCAAAATCGCCACAGGGTATCACAGCTCCGTCGGAGGGAAACTCGCCGGCAAGTTCAAGCACCAGGCCAGCCAGCGATTCGCTGTCTCCTTTTACCTTATCAAAAGTATCGGCCGGTATTCCCATTATTCTGCAGGCATCGTGAACCATTGTACGGCCTTCGAAGATATAATTGTTATCATCCAGTTTGCGGTTGGCACTTTCTTCTTCATCAAACTCATCTTTTATTTCGCCTATAATTTCTTCCAGAACATCTTCCAGCGTCACGATACCGCTTGTACCGCCAAACTCATCCACAACAACGGCGAAGTGAATCCGCTTTGATTGAAAATCTTTCAGAAGGTCTTCAATCAATTTTGATTCAGGAACGAAATAGGGTTGCCTCATCAGTTTACGCCAATCGAAATCTTCATTTTCGTTCAGATATGGAAGAAGATCTTTTGTATTGATGATGCCGGCAATTTCATCAAGATTGGTTTTAAATACAGGTATTCGTGAATAATGATAGTCTTCAATCCATTTTACGACATCCCTGAAATTATTATTGTAATCAATCCCATTTATCTCCAGCCGGCTTCGCATGATTTGCCTTACGGATATATTTCCAAACTTGACAATGCCTTTCAAAATCTTCTTTTCTTCCTCCGAAGTCTCGCTACCGGATGTCACATCGATCGCTTTATCCAGTTCACGCAGGCTTTTCAACTGTGAGCGGTTAGCGCCTAATCTTTTTCCAATGCTATCGGCAATCGTTACCATTCTTAAACTGATGCGCCGGAGTAAAAGATGCAACGACTCTATTACAAAAGACGCTCCGTAAGCAAAGCGGATATTATTTTGTGTGGCCCACACTTTTGGCAATATCCTTCCAAGAAAGATAAGTCCAAACGCAATGATCAACACTTTTACAATTAATTCAACTACCGGTGCAAATCCATCAAGACCGCGAAACAGGTTTTCAAGCGGAACGAATTCGGTAATCAGGAAGTTTGAAAGCAGAATGATGCAGATATTGAAGAACGTATTTGCAATCAACATGGATGTATAGACCGTCTTCCTTTCTTCGAGAAGATTAATAATTCTTTTTGCAGCAGTATGTTGTTTTGTTTTCAGCACATTTATGTCGCGGGCCGTAAGAGAGAACAAAGCGACTTCGGCACCGGAAATTGTGAACACAAGCAATAGCAATACGATCAATAAAATAATCAGAAAAGTAGTGCCCTGCAGGTTTACCGCAAGAAGGATATAAGAGAAGTTGTTATAAACGGATAAAATGGCCGAATGATAATCCAACTCAAGGCTTTTTAGTGAACAATTCTTTAATCATACAGGCAGGTCATAAGGCCTGCCTGTAATAATTACGTGGCAAATGTATAATTTAAAACGGTAAATTCTCGGAAGGATCACCTATGGGAGGCGGGACATCAGTGCCCGTCATGCCTTCAATATGGCTGTCACCATGTGTAGTTGGCGAACCTCCTCCGTCCATTCTCTTGTCGAGCATTATAAGATTATCGCCTACGACTTCTGTGGCGAACTTGCGATTGCCTTCTTTATCTTCCCAACTCCGGGTGCGCAATCGTCCTTCGATATATACAAGGCTGCCTTTGTGTAAATATTTCTGGGCCAGTTCAGCAAGGCCTCTCCATAAAACTACAGTATGCCATTCTGTTTGAGATACTAATTTCCCTGAGCGATCTTTAAATGTTTCTGTAGTTGCCAACGGAAATTTAGCGACTGCAATATTTCCTTCCAGGAATTGTACATCCGGATCTTTTCCAAGGTTGCCAATGAGCATTACCCGGTTTACTCCTCTCATACGTTTACATTTTTATAATCAATCTGACGGTGCTCTATTCTTAAAATTAATTTTTTTTGCACGGAAACCGAAAAAATTTATGCGCCCGCCCCGTCCGGCCTCCCTTGACATATGGCTACCCGTGATACGGAGAGATGGTTCAACCATGTTGTAGAATATAATACCCACCGGGTAAATGGTACCAAATAAGATCGCCGGTCGACTGACCGGCGATCTTTAATAATACTATTAAAAAAATCAAATCACTTTTACTCCATTGGCAGATATCGTCAATTCTTTTGAAGATCCTTTTATTTTTTCAATCTCATCTTTGCTCTTCCCGGCGTCCTGTGCATAATGCTTCCGCATTTTCTCAGATATTTCGGTTGCATTGGCTTCACCGTCCACGATCACATTTTTGCCCACAATATCTTTAGGCATCGTAAAACCATGATCTTTTGCTTTTACCAATATCGTTGAACCGTCTGTCTTTTGCAATTTTACCCAACAACCCATTGCCTGGCATACTTCAACTACTTTACCTGTCACTTTCCCGTTGTATTTATTTTCTTTCAGGCTCGACTCCAGTTTATCAATTGACACCATCTCTCCTTTATCTTTTACCTCGCCATATACAACACCGCTTGCTGCAGACTCCTGCGCATTTATGATGAAAGAAAACCCAAAGGCCACAAAAAATAATATCAACTGCTTCATAACTTTTGTTTTGACAAATATCGCAATTAACTCAAAATGTCGGGGGCATAAAAAAACCACCTGCAGTTGCAGGTGGTTCAGGAGTATATCTTATAAAAACTTATTAAGATTTCTTTTCGAGCAACTGGAAGAACTGATCCAATTGTGGCAGGATAACAATTCTTGTGCGACGGTTTGCTGCTTTGCCTTCTTTAGAATCGTTTGCTGTTACCGGCTTGTACTCGCTTCTGCCTGCTGCAGCAATTTTAGCGGGATCAAGACCATATTCATTTTGCAAAACTCTAACAACGGCTGTAGCTCTTTTCACACTTAAATCCCAGTTGTCTAACAATACACCGTTACTCTTGAAAGGCACATTATCCGTATGTCCTTCTACCATGAATTCTATATCAGGTTGATTTTTTAATACAGCTGCTACTTTTCCCAATACAGTTTTCGCACTTGGGCTGATATTATATTTTCCGCTGCTGAATAATAGTTTATCGGAAATATCGATAAACACAACGCCTCTGTCTACTTTGATATTTATATCCTGGTCGTCAAGATTACCAACTGCACCTTTAAGATTCATCACTAAAGCCATATTCAACGAATCTTTTCTTGCCAGCGATTCCTGTAATGTTTGTATATAAGAATCCTTAGCGCCTATATTTTCCAATGATTTCTTGATGTTGTCTGCCTGGGTTGCTGAGATCACTGATAAATCCTGCAATTGCTTTAACGCTTGTGTGTTGTTCTCTTTCAGGTAAGCAAGCTGCTTGTTGAGATTATCAATTTCTCCCTGAAGCGATTCGTTCTTTTTGGCGGCGTCCGCTTTGTCCGTGTTACACTTACTCAAATCGCCTTGCAATTGCGCATACTTATTATTTAAGTCGCTTAAACTAGCCTGCGCCGCCTTATATTTTTTGCTGCTGACACAGGAAACCAATAAAACAGAGACAAGAGCTGCCAATGCAGTAGTCCGGAATTTCATAATTGAACATTTTTTTGGTGATAGAATATCGTTTCCCATTGTTAAGTATAAACTGGTATGCGGCCGCAAATATAGTTTAATAATCAGCATTCACTAAAGCCAACTTTTAAAACACTGTTAATACAATCGTTCGGCAGCAAAATACCATCGTAATATAATCCACTTGTATGTTGATATTACCATTTTCTTTCAATTTTGCTAAATAAATGTTTGCATAGGCCACCCTTTTTAATTTACTTGTAACATTGCCAAAAATTTTATAGTTCACCTGCATGGCTGTAAGAAAGAAAAAAATAACTGCCTGGGGAAAATGGCTGCGCATAGCTGTTGTATTTATCTTTTTAGCTGTCGGGGGGTATTTTTTTTATCACTGGTGGTTGTACCGACGGGCCATGTTTGTCCGGTATCCGCAGTTTGGTATATCCATTCCTGAAAGTTATTCCATACATGGCATCGATGTTTCCAAATACCAGGAAATGATTGCATGGGATGAAGTGAAGTCTATGCAGGTAAAGAATATTAAACTGGGATTTGCTTTTATAAAGGCGACGGAAGGCATCGGCAATATGGATGCGCAGTTTCCCCGGAACTGGAGGAAAGTAAAAGAAGCCGGTATAACGCGTGGCGCCTACCATTTTTTTCTTGCCACAAAAGATGGACGCATGCAGGCAGAAAATTTTATCAAATGTGTGAACCTGAAACCGGGTGACCTGCCGCCTGTACTCGATATCGAACAAACCTATGGTATAGCAAGCGATGTTTTAAAAAGAGAAGTAAAAGAATGGCTGGAGATAGCAGAAAACTACTACCACATAAAACCGATAATCTACACCAACGTGGATTTTTACAAAAGAAACCTCGGCAGCGATTTTGATGACTACCCATTATGGGTGGCCCACTATTATCAGCCCAATCAACCACGAATTAAAAGAGACTGGCTCTTTTGGCAGCATAGCGAAGAAGGACGTGTCAATGGTATACTCAGCAAGGTAGACTTCAACGTATTTGGCGGAGATTCGCTTGAATTCAGAAGTATATTGATTCCGTAGGAAAGGCCGTCGGCTGTAAGCTGTAAGCAATAAGCTGTAAGCTGTGAACCCATAGTCAAATTCCGGCTTTGTACTGTAACTCTCCTCTCGTAGCCCGCACCTCACGCGAATATTGTACCTTACCTTGTATGGAACAGGGTTTCGATCCGGAAGTAAAAAAATATTTCAGAAAAATAATCAGTTCATTTTTCCTGGGCTTCCTTTGGTTATTATCGAATGTAACTGCCGGATTGTACTTCGGGTTAGGCTATCGAAGCGAACGACCTTTTGTCTATACCATTATATTTTATGTTTTCTTGGCAGGAACGCTTGGTCTGTTGCTCTTTTACTATTACCGCCTGTGGCGCAAATAGGTTATTTAACTACTGTGATCGGCGATAATAAACCATTGGCCTTTTATTTTTCTGAATAAAAGATCATAATGGCCGGACAAATCGCCAATGGACCGCGCCAGGTGCCATTTACCAACTACATAATAAAATTCTGCGGATAATTTTTTGATCAGTAAAATGGTAAAATCCAACTTACCCATTGCCGTTGTATCCGGGTAACTTTTTTTATAATTCTCAAGCGTGGTTTGCCATCCCCATTTTACTCCGTTTTTACCTATAAACATCAATGAATCGCTGTGCCAGTACGTGGTCATGAATGATTCGATATCTCCGTTGTTCCAGCTTTCCGTTTGTTTGGTAAGAACCGATCTTATCCGGGATTCATCTTTTGCCTGGCTAAAAGAACTAACGGCAATGAACAGTGATAAACAGGTAAGTATACATTTCATACTGTAAATTTACCGGTTAAGTTAACTCAAAAAATTATTGGAAACATTAATGAGCGCAGTCGTCAACATGGCAATGATTGGATTGCCTGCAGAAATAATAATTGAGAAAATGAGCAGATAAAATAAAAATAACAGCAGGCGCAAGGAACCACAATTCTGCACTATGAAAAAATTGTTTCAATACAAGAAAAATGAACCCGGCAGAGAAAACCGCAAAAGGAAGATAACGATGATGATGTCTTCTGAAACCATGATACAAAGAGAAGCTGCCAACAAAAAAAGCGAGCACGATCATGACCACTTCAAACGTGAGGTTGTGAATGATATTTATTCCAAACAATGGAAGACTGCTAAAGAATAAAGGCAACAGCGCGCAGTGAATGGCACACGCAATAGATGTAGCGATTCCTAGTCCGTCCAGATTGATTTTTAGTTTCATGCCCAGGCAAAGTTATCATTTTGCAACTTAGCTGCAAAATAAATTATATAAGGGTTCAAGATACACATTATTTCTTCTGCCCCTGCTAACTTTGTGCACATAAACGTAAGAATGAGTAAAAAACTGATTTTTTATATAGCTTTTTTCGCGGCGTTGGTGATTATTTTCTTCGTGGTAATTTCAAAACTGATCCCTGGCTTTGCTACCTCACGCATGCCCCCGATAGGCTATGTTCAGCCTTTCCGGTTTATAACCCAGGATGGAGAACAGTTTACCGATAAAGACGTGTCAGGCAAAGTGTTTGTAGCTGAATATTTTTTTACAACATGTAAAGGAATTTGTCCCCGGTTGAATACAAATATGCGTGTTATATACGACCGGTTTAAAAATGAAAAAGACTTTCTCATCCTTTCCCATACCTGTAACCCCGAAACCGATTCAGCATCGCGGCTAAAAGAATATGCCGACTCGATGAAAGTGTCTACAAACCGTTGGATATTTCTCACCGGCAGAAAAGACAGCCTGTATTACCAGGCCAGGCTAAGCTACCACATTGATGACCCCAAAAATAATCTCCGGTCCATTGACGAAGACTTCCTGCACACCCAATTCTTTGCCCTGGTTGATAAAAAAGGCGAGGTAAAAAAAATTTATGACGGCTTGAAGCAAAGCGAGGTGGAAGAAATGATCAGCGATATCGAAAAACTGCTAAAGAAGTAAATATAATTTTCGAAACATCGTAGATTATTCCTAAATTAGTTTTAAACTTACCACACAAACTTACCAACTATGACATCAGATCTTGACGATCTTTTGAAGCGTAATCACCTGAGTATTACTGAAAGCCGGAAAAAAATTCTTAGTCTCTTTATCAATCATACCGGCGCCCTCGCCCACGGGGACATTGAGAAAAAAGCCGGTGAAAAATTTGACAGGGTAACCGTCTACCGCACTTTACAGACTTTCGTTGAAAAGGGAATTATTCATACCATTCCAACTTCAGATAATATGGTGAGGTATGCGTTGTGCAAAGACAATTGTACAGAAGGCCATCATCACGACAACCATGTTCATTTTGTTTGTAAGGTATGTGGCAAAACAGAATGCCTTGACCAGGTATCTGCCCCCGACCTGGATTTACCATATGGATATTCCGCTAAAACTGTTGAAGTGGTAGTGAGCGGTGTTTGTAAAGACTGTATTGCTGAACGCGAATGAATGCGAATGGAAACTAATTGATGTTGCTGGTGTCCTATTGTTGCCGTCTCACCTTTCTATCTGACAGTTATTTTTTATTTACCAGCGTTATTTAAAAAGCAAAAGCTCCTGCGTTGAAGACTCCATAATCTCCAACATTGAAGCAGTATCTTCTACAACAAAACAAGCTTGGAGATTTAAAACTCTATTAAAGTAATACGCTGATAAAACAATCAGACCTTACCCCCATTTGCTTAATTAGCATTTAAAAAGTAAGCCCCGATGTGGAAACACCGGGACTTAGGTTAAGGCTCTGATTAGTAGCTATTTTAAATAGCTGCTACATAACTTAGGCAGCAGGCTATGATTATATTATTAAAAACTAGAATCCAAAAATAATGTACCCCTCCCACATTTCCGAAAAAACTCCCTACCACTTTCAGGGTATTTTTAATTACGTTTTTGTTAATTGCTGCAGCTCCAAATCCACAAAAGACATCAACGTTTGTATGTGTCCGGGCGAAAAATCAAATTTTAATCCGGCCGCTTCAAACAATGCAGGTAACGTTTTCGTTCCCCCAAAGTGAAGGGCGTTTATATAATTTGAAAGGGCTGCCGCAGGATCTTTTTTGTATTGCATCCACAAGCCTATTGCACCGATCTGCGCAATGCCGTATTCGATATAATAAAACGGAACTTCGAACAGGTGCAGTTGCCTTTGCCAATTGTATTTCCGGAAATGATCCAAACCGGAAAAATCTATTACCGACGAAGAAAACTCATTTTGAAGTTCTATCCATTTTGTTGTTCGTTCGTCTGAAGTATGAGCCGGGTTTTCATACACCCAATGCTGAAATTTATCTACCAGTGCTATCCATGGGAAAATTGTTATTACCCGTTCTAGCTGATGAATTTTCGCCCGTTTTAAATCATTCTGATCAGAAAAAAATATATCCCAATGGTTCATGGTGAACAATTCCATAGACATGCTGGCTACTTCAGCAATTTCCATTGGGTATTCTTTAAATCCATTCAGCTCCAGGTGATGAGAAAGAAAAGAATGTATGGCGTGACCGCCTTCATGTAACATAGTTGTTACATCACCCATTTGGCCGGCGGCGTTCATAAATATAAATGGTGCGCCCGATTCCGGCAGCGGACAATTGTATCCGCCGGGTGCTTTCCCTCTCCTGCTTTCTAAATCGAGGTGGCCAATACTTTTCATTTTGCGCAGGCAGTCTCCAAAAAATGGATTGAGTCCGGAAAAACAGTGAATGGATTTCTCAATTAATTCATCAACAGTTTTAAAAGGGTTTAATGCATTGACACCGGCAGGTTCGGCTTCCGTATCCCATGGACGAAGTGTAGCCAATCCAAGCTTTTGCTGTTTATAAGCGTACACTTTATCGGCAAGCGGCAGCACGTGCAGTTTTACTGCTTCATGAAAATTGAAACAATCTTCTTTCTTATAATCGAACCGCCCCATTTCAACAAACTTATAATCACGATAGTTTTGAAAGCCCGCATTTAACGCTACTTTGTTTCTTTTCTCAATAAGTGTTGAATACAATTTATCCAACGCTTCTTTATCCTGCAGTCTGCGTTCATTTATTTTGCGATATACTTCCTCGCGTAAGTTCCTGTCATGGCTTTCAAGGAATTTTGTGGCTTGCTGCAGCGTATATTCCTGCCCGTTAACATTCACCGTCATCTTACCGGATATCGCACCAAACTGTTGCGCCAACACACTCAATTCTGATTGGATCGGTACGTTTTCTTCACGGAAGAGCGTGATATGTTTTTTTACATTTCGTAAATAAGTAAAATACTTTGCCTGGTCTATTTCATTTACATAAGGGCTATCCATCAACTTACGGTTCAGCTTATCCGCAAAGGGCTGAACCTTCGGTTGTATCTGCATCACGAAAAACGCAAACGCTTCTTCCAGTTTTTTATTTTCTGTGTCGCAGGTCATGCGTATCTGCCGCCAGCACGCATCTTCGCTGATCACTGCTTCCACCTCGCTGCCGTCTTTCAGCCATTGCTCCAGTTCTTCCTTCGAATTGATTTCTCTTTCTAAAAGGTTTTTGAAGTAAGGTTCCAGTGCTTCCCAATTTGTGACTTCAAAATCAGCGGGCAAAAAATGCCGCGGAAGCTTTTTAATCTCTGCGCTGTATTGCATAGTTATTCAGGTAATGGAAGGAGATATTTATGTTCTGCTGCAGAAAAAATCAATAATTATTTTTTCTTTTTAGTTGCCGATGAAGATTTATCGTCTTTTTTCTTCTCTGCTTTGGGTTTTGCAGCTTTAGGTTTTTCTTTTGCAGCACTTTCTTTAGTCGATTTTGCAGCCGGCTTTTTCTTTGGCTCTTCTTTCTTGGCCGGTTTTGCTTCTTTGGTTTTTGCGGCCTTTGGTTCTTCTGCCTTTTCTTTTACTTTTTCTTTAGCGGCAGGCGCTGCTTTTTTTGCAACGGGTTTTTTGGGAGCATCTGCCACCACTACCAATTCTTCTTTTGTTTCTTCTTCTTCTGCTGCTTCTTCTTCGGCAGGTGGTTCGGATAATTTTATTTCGATATTATTTTTCTTCAACACTTCATACCATTTCACCATTTTTTTCAAATCGCTGCCGTATACTTTTTCAAAATCGAGGTCGGGGTATATTTTCTCGAAATATTTTTTAACAGCATCATTATCCTTGCTGTCAGGCAACGATCCGCCTTCTTTGTCTATCGCATTGAATATTTCAACAAGGTTCACGTTGTCGCTGGTTGTATATACTTCGATACTTTCCAGGTGTGAGAAATTATGTATCCGGCTGGAAGCGAACCGGGTGCTTTTATCGTCCAGCGATCGTATAACTGCTCCATCGTTTTTACTATTGATCAACTCGTATAAGCCAGGCAAACCGCTTACTGCAATAATTTTACTGTATTCCATAGTCCTTCTTATGATTTAAGGGCTGCAAGATAAAACGATTTCGGAAAACCGTCGTTGGCAAAAATTTGGTAAAGACTTGTTATATAAACTTAAATAAAATTCAGTGCCAGCCTGTTTTTGCAAAAGTCCCGAAAGGAAGATTTTTCTTTTAGCGTCAAATGGCCCGAAACATGCCCCAACATGAAGAGAATCTGCACCGTTCTGTCCTTATTGATCTTTTTTTCCGTGTCCGCCAATTCCCAAAGCATAAAAGGTAAACTGCTCGATCTTATAGATAATACGCCGCTGCCGGGAGCCACTTTACAACTTACAAAACTAAAAGACAGCACGGTCACACTTAGCGCGGTGAGCGACAGCAAAGGATTGTTCCAGTTTAAAAATTTATCAGTTGATTCATTTCTTTTAAAAATAAGTTTTGTCGGTTATGTTGAATACCGGCAGTTTGTAACATTAACCGATTCAATAGATAACGTAAATCTCGGTTCGCTGCTTATTCCAAAAAAGACGAAAGACCTGCAGGTGGTCACTATTGTGTCCAAAACACCACCTACACAGCAAAAAGGAGACACCGTTGAATACAATGCCAGTCAATTTAAAGTAAACCCCGATGCTACTGTGGAAGACCTGGTAAAAAAAATGCCGGGCATTACAGTTGACAAAAGCGGGACAGTAACGGCGCATGGCGAACAGGTACAAAAAGTAACAGTTGATGGCAAAGATTTTTTTGGTGATGATGCGACTGCCGCAATGCGTAACCTTCCTTCGCAGATTGTAGATAAGATCCAGGTATTTGATCGTTTGAGCGACCAGGCCCAATTCACCGGGTTCGACGATGGCAGTTCCGTTAAATCAATAAACATTGTGACAAAAACGGGTATGCGTAACGGTCAGTTTGGTCGCTTGTTTGCGGGTTATGGCACCGACGACCGGTACTCAGCCGGCGGCAATGTCAGTTTTTTCAATAAGGACAGGAGACTATCTATTATAGGGCTCGCAAATAATATTAACCAGCAAAATTTCGGCTCGCAGGATTTGTTGGGCCTTACAAGTGGCAACAGCGGAGGCCGGTCGGGTGGCGGTGGAAATCGTCCCGGAGGCGGGGGCCGTACCGGCACTGGCGGCGGAAACTATTCATTTGGGAACAGTGCCAATAATTTCCAGGTAGGCCAGCAAAACGGAATCAGTAAAACCAATGCAGCGGGCATTAATTATTCAGATAAATGGGGGAAAAAATGGGATGTACAAGCCAGTTATTTTTTTAATAACGGCGATAACACCAATGACCAGTTATTAAAAAGCCAAACATTGTTGAATGGAGGCAAAACCCAATACCTCAACCAGGGAAGTTTATCAGACAGCAGGAATTATAATCATCGTTTCAATTTAAGAATGGAATACAAAATTGATTCTTCCAATTCTATACTTATCAATCCAAGTCTGAATTTCCAAAACAACCGGACAATTACTTCTTCCAATGCCCAAACGTTTTATGGAGCGGCAGATACGGCGAATACTTCAGACAATAACGGCACGGCGTACCGGTCGGGATATAACTTAAGAAACAATGTTCTGTATCGTCATTCATTTGCAAAAAGAGGAAGAACGCTTTCCATCGGAATAACCACAACCTTCAATAAAAATGATGGAGACAGCTACTCATTTTCTGAATACCGGTTTTTCGAAAATGGCTTTATTAATGATTCGTTGCTCAACCAGCATTCCCTGAATAATACAAATGGCTATACGCTGTCATCCAATATCGCTTACACGGAGCCGATAGGAAAAAGCGGGCAGGTTCAAATCAGCTATACACCTTCCTATTCAAAAAATATGGCTGATCAGCAAACTTTCCTTTTTGATAATGCAGTAGAAAAATATTCACGGTTCGATACGATACTTTCCAATAAATTCGACAATACCGTCACCACGCAGAACGCAGGCGTAAGCTACCGGCTTGGCCGGAGCAGGGATAACCAGTTTGCGGCCGGTGTCAGTTTTCAATATTCGAAATTGGAGAGTGACCGGACATTTCCAACAATCACGACGGTAAACCAGTCATTTGCCAATATTTTACCAAACCTGTTATGGCGCAAAAAAATATCCGGTAAGAGTACAATTAATATTCTATACCGGGCTTCTACAAACTTTCCAAGCGTTACTCAATTGCAGGATGTAGTTAACCTCAGCGATCCGTTGCGGGTAAGCAGCGGTAATCCTGATCTCAGGCAATCTTATGCGCATTTTTTATCGGGTCGTTATACATTTATCAATACGCAAAAAGGACAAAGTTTCTTTGCCAATATTTTTCTGCAGGCCGCGCAGAATTACATTACCAATGCCACATATATCGCTGCGGCAGATTCTTTGATCCAGCATGGAATTGTATTAAAGTCAGGGTCGCAATTTTCAAAACCAATCAATCTCAACGGTTATAAAAGTTTCCGCTCTTTCTTTACATACAGTATGCCGGTTAAGTTTATAAAATCAAATATCAACCTGAATGCCGGGTTTAGTTATTCCAAATTGCCCGGGATTATAAATAATATAACCAGCAACACAGACAATTTCGTTTATAATGCAGGAGTTGTCATTGCAAGCAACATCAGCGAGTATGTGGACTTTAATCTTTCCTATTCTGCCAATTTTAATAATGCCAAAAGTTCGGTGCAGGGACAAGCTGATAACAATTACGTAAACCAGGCAGCAGGCATTGAGTTTAATCTATTGTCAAAAAACGGGTGGTTTATTCAAAACGATTTGACGAACCAGATATACAGTGGCCTTTCCAGCGGTCTTAATCAAAACTATTGGCTTTGGAATGCTGCGCTCGGAAAAAAATTTCTTAAAAACAAAAAAGGAGAGCTGAAGCTGTCGGTATTTGACCTGTTGAAACAAAATCAAAGCATCATGCGCACGGTTCAACCAAATTATATAGAGGATACGCAGACAAAAGTCCTGCAGCAATATTTCATGCTCACGTTTACCTATAGCCTGAAAAACTTCGGAACACCAACGCCTTCGGCACCGATGCGCAGGCAACGGCCGGGGTTTTAAAAATTGACAGACAAAAAATGATCTTTGATAAAGGGTAATGAACTCAACCGATTTTTTGCGTAATATCGCCCGATTAGTCCCCAATTCTGACACTTTGGATGAACGGATTTTAATTGAGCAATTAAAGCATGGCGATGAAACTGCCTTTAAGACCATTGTTGAAAAATGGCAGGATATGGTGTATAATACGGCTCTTGGTATTGTGCAGAATGCCGAAGACGCTGAAGATATATCCCAGGAGGTTTTTGTACAGGTTTACCAATCGGTACACTCTTTTAAGGGCGAATCAAAATTTTCGACCTGGTTATACCGTATTACTATCGCAAAAGCGCTTGACCATGAACGGCGGAAAAAAAGGAAGAAGCGGTTTGCTATCGTTAAAAAGATATTTGGCGATCCTGCAGATGAAGGGCTGCTGCCCGATTTCCAGCATCCGGGTGTAACATTTGATAAAAAGGAAACGGCAGCAATTCTGTTTAAAGCCATCAAAGAGCTGCCTGAGAACCAGCGGATTGCTTTTACCTTGCATAAGGTAGAGGGATTAAGTTACCAGGAAGTGAGCGACGTAATGAAGACGAGTGTATCTTCGGTGGAATCGCTTATGCACCGGGCTAAAAACAACCTTAAAAAACTGTTGGAAAATTATTATAAACAACAACAATAGACACAAGTTTGTGCAATAGCCAACGTCAAATGATTTTAGATTATGACGCAAAAAGATAACATTCAAAAGAAAGTAGAAGAAGCGCTGAACAGCCTTGACGGCATTCAGCCAGCTACGGTGCAGCCTTTCTTTTATACGCGGTTACAGGCAAGGCTGGAGCAAACCAAAGGGGTTTGGGAGAGTATAAGCTCTTTTATCAGCAGGCCCGCGATGACGTTATCTACCGTATGCCTGGTGATATTATTAAACCTGGCTGTGCTCTATAAAAACTATTCCTCGTCTGCGAAGGTTTCTTCTGCAGACCAGACTGAGCAAACATTGGATAATGCGTACGATGTAGCCTCAAATTCGAATACCACTCTTTATAATATCTGGAGCCAGGATAATGACCAACGCACCCAAAAATAGAGCGCTGATTTTGCTCATTATTATTTTACTGCTAACCAATATAGCCGTACTGGCTTATTTTTTATGGCCAAAGCAGCCCGATAAACTGAATGCGGAAAGAAACAAGTATAAACTGCTTGAGCCGTTAAAAAATGAAGTTGGATTCAGCGACAACCAGATTGCCGAATATAAAAAGATAAAAGATAGCCGGTCCGGACGAATAAGAGCCAAAGTCGATGACTTGAGAAAGGTAAGAGATAATTTTTATCGTTTGTTGAGTACCGACAATCCGGCGGATTCTCTACTGAATATGTCATCAGACAGCATTGCTTACAGGCAAAAACTGCTCGACCTGGAAACTTTTGAGCATTTTAAACTGGTAAGAAAAATATGCACTCCTGACCAGGAAGTGAAATACGACTCCATGGTACAACGCATAGTGCATAGATGGGGTAGTCCTATCCGTAATAGTGAACCACCCCGGCAGCGCTAAAAAAATAAAATTTTGATGAAATTTTATTTTATGCGGCGAAAGGTTTTTTTCCCCGTAACGTCTTATACCTAAAGTTCTTTGCAAAAAATGTGTAGTATGAAAACAAAATTTATTCTGACAGCAGTCGTCCTGTTTATAGCAGGCATAGCCGCTAATGCACAAGGTGGAGGATTTCCCCGGCGCACAGTGGAAGAAAGGTTAAAAGCAGTAGATGACAAAATCGCTGTATTTAATCTTGAGAAATCAAAGAAGGATCAGGCCGATACAGTTTTTACCCAATATTTCAGAGCAGTGGATGCAAAACGTGACGAAATAATGGGCGGTGGTTCGCCTGACAGAGAAAAAATGAGAAGTGAAATGCAGAAACTTTCAGCAGACAGAGATGATAAACTGAAAGGCATTTTCACAGATGAACAGTTTAAAAAATGGAAAGATGAGATAGAGCCTTCGTTGAGACCACAACGCCCTAACGGCGGCGGTGGCAGAAATGGAGGCAGTTAATAACTCTTTAAGGTTTAATGGTAAGTTTCATGCATGCTTATTAGCAGGCAGTTTAAAGCATTCCGTTTCAACGGAGTGCTTTTTTATTTTGATCAACTCCTGATTCATCGAATCGTATAAACCCCATGTGAAATAAAAAAAATTCCTTAGGACTATTGCATAATCCAAAACTGGAATATACTTTTACACTCATATCTCGCTAATAAGTCCGTATCTCCTTTGTTATTCCGAATTACTTCCTGGAAAAATTAAGTTTCATCCAAAATCTTTTTTAAGCCTTTTTCAATTATCCCTCTTGGTTAACCGCCAATAGCATTCTATTTCCATTTTCCCCGAGAAAGCCAAATACAGAGGTTAATCTAAACTCTAAAATAAACTTGAGCAAAATGAAAAAGGTCTACATTCTTTTAATCGCTGCTGCGTCTGTATTGGATGCATTGGCACAATCAGCACCGGGTCCGGCTCCGGCTACTTTCAAGGCATGTACAAGTACATGTACCGCTGCCAGCAACATATGTGTTGCAGGTTCACCAAACACAGTAACTAATTTTAATGACAAGCAATACGTAACTGGTACCGGTTCGGGTCAGAACTCGGTTGGCGCTGTATGGAAATTCTACAATGTTGCTATGGACAACAGTTCAGCAACTCCACTGCAGGTAAATGCAACCATAACTATTGAAAGTGCTTATCGTGCAGCAGTAACAAGTTTTGATGATGACGCGGCAAAAGATCAGAATGGCAATGCCACGCTTGCCAGTCTTTTTGCCCCTACTATCAGTGCCGATCAAACGCTTGGCAGCAACGATCGCGCAGGTTACATTCAATTCAGAATTACATTTTATAAAAATACAATGACCGGTTCAGGCAATAAATGGAACGCAAACAACTACTCGGAAACAATTCAGCTGACCGGCCTGAACTATGTTCACTACGATATTGATGGTACAGCAAGTCCTACTAATACGTACCAGCTTAGGGAAACAGGTACTGTGAAAGAGGTAACAACAACAAATCCTGCTATCACGGTAAACTCTAACTCAGAGTTAAACCCGTATAACTATACCGGTGATGCGTCAAACTGGAGAGGTTTTATGGGTTCCACCTGCAACAGGGAAAGTACTTCTAAATGTGCTGAGGTAGTTGCAGCATTCAAATTCAATGGCGCCTTATCAACAGTGGTATTCCGTATGGGTTATAACTACGATCGTATCTCTGGTAACTTAAATGATGCGCCGGGCCGTTTATACGCTTCTACCTTTGGCTGTTTTTCATTCCCG
>Ga0207645_10000734_pt1 | contig 27296 bp, 24 predicted proteins | sample KBSM53metaG_FD_184331 | JGI IMG/M metagenome (GOLD analysis project Ga0207645, IMG submission 184331) | Miscanthus rhizosphere microbial communities from Kellogg Biological Station, Michigan, USA - KBS M5-3 metaG (SPAdes) (version 2) | ecosystem: Host-associated > Plants > Roots > Rhizosphere >...
GTACCAGAGTCAACCGCATGTGGCGCCAACCATAAGGACAACAATGCAAAACCCAGCGGAATCAAGCCACGATAGCCTCGGGCGGGCAAGCACACGCAACGGACTGCCCTCCGATGCGGCGCTTCTCGCCGACGCGCATAGCGTTTGGCTTGCGCGGATCGTCGGACGCGAACCGCAGAACGGCGCACGGCTTCCGCACCGCTGGCACGAGGAACAGCAACGGGCCGCAGATCGCGCTGCGGCGGGCCGGCACGTCAGCGAGCAACTCGTAATGGTCTCGCACGAATTGCGCAATTGCCTCGGCGCAATCCGAATCGCGGCCAGCCTCATCAAGCTAAAGCAGCATCAACCGGCCGCCGCGGAGAGCGCACGGCTGGTCATCGAGCGCCAGGCCGCGCAGATGGCGGCGCTGATCAACGATCTGCTCGACGTAGCTTTGCTCGAAGTATCACAGAGCGTTGGCGGTTGGCCCCCCCTGCGGTGCGAGCGAGTCGATCTACGGGTCGTGGCAAGGCACGCGCTGGACACCGTCGCAGCGGAGATCGGCCGTCGCAATCAGCGGCTGACGATCACTCTGCCTGAAGCGCCGGTATGGCTGCAGGCCGACGCCGGCCGACTGGAGCAGATACTGGTGAACCTGCTCGGCAACGCGTCGAAGTACACCGACGATGCCGGGGACCTGCGATTCTCAGTGCAGCACGCCACCGGTGAGGCCACGGTGCGCGTGGCCGATTCCGGCGCTGGTATCGCCCCCGACTTGCTGCCGCATGTGTTCGACCCGTTCGTGCAGGCGCATTCGTTGTCCCGCGCCGAACCGGGGATCGGCATCGGTCTGACCGTGGTCCGCGATCTGACCGAGATGCACGGTGGCCACGTGACTGCGGCGAGCGCCGGCCTGGGACAGGGAAGCGAGTTCACGGTGCATCTGCCCCTCGCCCTGGGCTGAACACCGACTCGGGCTGCAGCTTTAGCGGCTGCAACGCATCCAGCCGGGCGCTCGATCTCCTCAGGCTGACCGCGGCGCGGCGCGCGACGGGTCGAGCAACAGCTCGACCTTGTCACGGAAGCTGCGACTGAGCTTGATCTCCTGGCCCGAGGCGAGCTTGAGAAAGCACTCGCCGTTCGAGTGCGGGCGCAGTGAACGCACACGCGCCAGGTTGACGATGGTCGAGCGGTGGACACGCTGGAAGACGTCGGGGTCGAGCATCTCCTCCAGTTCCTTCATCGTCGCGCGCAGCACATGGGTCTGGCCCGTGGCGTGCAGGCACATGTAGTCACCCGCGGCGTCGATCCAGTCGATAGTCGCGACGTCGAGGCGCACGGTCTCGCGGCCGACGCGGATCGGGATCATCGCCGCGTAGCGGCGCGAGGGCGAGCCTGCGATCGCTGCCAGCGTGTCCGCCTCGATCTCGCCCTTGCCCGTGAGGTCGGCGAGCAGCGCCATGAGCTGCTCGCGCTGCGCCAGCGCCTGGCGCTGGTGCCACTGACCCCGCACGCGCTCGAGAGCGCGTGCAAGCCGCTCCTCGTCGACCGGCTTCAGGAGGTAGTCGAGCGCGCGTGCTTCGAAGGCGTCGATGGCGAAGCGATCGAAGGCGGTCACGAACACGACCATCGGCATGCTTTCCTGCGGCACGCTTGCCAGCACGTCGAGGCCCGACAATCCGGGCATCTGGATATCGAGAAACATCAGATCGGGGGCGTGCTCGGATATCGCGGCGAGCGCCTGCCGGCCGTTCGCGCACTGCGCGACGATTTCGATGTCCTGTGCGTCCTGCAGCCGGATCTCGAGACCCCGGCGTGCGAGCTCCTCATCGTCCACGATGATCGTGCGAATACTCATGCTGCTCATCACCTCTACAACTGGGCTGCGCGCTCGTAGGGCAGCGTGATCTCGATGCGCAGACCCGGCTGGGCGTTGCGCATCGTCACGCAGTTGTGGTCGCTGTACAGCACCGCCAACCGCTCCCTGGTATTGCGCAATCCTACGCCACGCCCGTTGCCTGTCTCCACGCCCGGCGCGAGCCCCGGCCCGTCGTCCTGCACGGCGAGCCCCAGGGACTTGCCGCGGACGCAGCCCTCGATTCGCAGGCGCCCGCCCTCCTCACGTGGCGCGACCGCGTATTTCAGTGCGTTCTCGATGAGGGGCTGCAGGATCAGCGACGGAACCAGGCCCTGGTAGGCCGCGTCCTCGATGTCGAAGCTGAGCTTGAGCCGGTCGCCGAACCGCAGCTTCTCGATCCCGAGATACAGGTTGAGCGCGTCGATCTCCTGGCGCAGGGAGACGCGCTTCATCGGGTCCTTGTCCAGCGTATAGCGCAGGAAGTCGGACAGGCGCGTGACCGCCAGGTTGGCTATCTTGCTCTGGCCGTCGAGGATCAGGGTCGAGATCGCGTTGAGTGTGTTGAACAGGAAATGCGGATTGAGCTGGTAGCGCAGCATCTTGACCTGGGCTTCCTGCGCGAGTGCGGACGCCTTGAGGGCCGCCTCGCGCTGCTGCTGGAGCGCCTCGAAGTGCTTGATCCCGAAATAAAGTCCCGACCACAGCAACAAGAGGTACGTCGAGGGAAGCGCGTAGCCGAAAATTGCATACCAGGGCTCCTCGTGGAGCCAGGCCTCCATGTACCGGTCGAAGGCCAGGTTGATGAATACCCGCCAGACGAGCGCGGTAACCCAGGCCGCGAGCGGCACCAGGATCAGGATCGTCACCGGCTGCCGGGCCCACATCCAGCGGTAGAGGTAGCGCAGGGGGATCGTCAGCAGAAAGCCCGAGATGCCCGCAATCAGCAGCACCTTGATGTACGAGCCAGGCTTGTCGTACAGCAGGGCTCCGACGTACTGCACGATGACGTAGGCGCTCCAGCCAACCGTCTGGAGCACCCAGAACAGCAGATTGCGGTTGCGTCTGAGGTCGTCGAGCGTCATGTATTCGTCTTGCGCGGGCGACGGACGCGTCCCGGGCAGCGAACCGGTCCGCCCTGCCCGGCGTCCGGTCACAGTCACCCGGCGAAGCTTAGCGGGTCATCCCCCCGGTCGAGAACACCTCGTCGCAATCACGCCACGCTTCGCCGCCGGTTCGGGGGCCGTACGCTTCTGTGACGGGGGTCGTGCAATATGTCCGCGGGCTCGGGTACCGTCGCGCTCCGGGTGACCGGTGAATCCTTGCCGGCGACCCACGCCGCCAACATAGCACCGATCGAACAAGACCCCTTGGAGACCTCGCATGGCCAATACGTATGACTCCCCCAACGACCGCGCCTCGATCCTGGGCCCCACGCTCCGCTTCAAGGGCGAGCTGGCTGCCGACGAGGACCTCGTGATCCACGGCCAGGTCGAGGGAAGCGTTGGCCCGGCCCCTCGGGTGACCATCGGTCCCGAAGCCATGGTCAAGGCCACGGTGACAGCCGACGTAATCGTCGTCGAGGGAAAGATCGAGGGCGACCTGAAGGCCCAGACGTCGGTCGCCGTGCGCCAGAAGGCGAACGTGCGCGGCAACATCGAGGCGCCGGCGATCAACATCGCCGAGGGCGCCTGCTTCAACGGCAGTATCAAGATGGATACCACCCGGGCGAGCCAGGTCGAGAAGCTGGCGCGCTCGCCGGGCGCCGTGCGCACCGGCACCGGTGACTGATCCGCGAGGAATCCCGACATGTGGAAGCGAGAGCGATCTGAGCGCAATGCGCTCGACGACATGATGGCTGAAACGACCAAACCCTATCCCCCCGCGTTCCCGCCTCCGGCCGCCGCGCCGGTCGCGAACGTGGTGACGCCGCCGCCGACCCCGCCAGCGGCTCCCGTGGCTCCGGCGGTGGACTCGCCTGCGCGCACTGCGGCCAGTGCCGCTCCGGGCTCGAAGGTCTCGGTACTGGGACCGTCGCTCAGGTTCAAGGGCGATCTCGTGGCCGACGAGGATCTCGTTGTGCAGGGACAGATCGAAGGATCGATCCTGCACACGCGGAGCCTGACGATCGGTGCGCAGGGCCGCATGCAGGGCGACATCAAGGCGCGCCGAATCACCGTCGAAGGGACGGTGGACGGCGATCTCTATGCGCTGGACAGCGTGGTGCTGCGCGCGGGCGCGATCGTTCGCGGCAACGTCTTCGCCAACAAGGTCTCGGTGGCCGAGGGTGCGAAGTTCAGCGGCCGGATCGACATGGACAATGCGCCGACCGTTCCCAGCGTGACCGGCCGGACCGCCGGCGGCAGCGACGCTGCTGGTGACAACCTGACCGACCAGCAGGTCGGCGAACTGCTCGCAAAGGCCTGAAACAGACGGCGGTCAGGCTTCTTTCCGGCTCCGGAAAGAAGCCTGCCCACGCGATCGCTCAACCCATGAAGAAGACGTTGAGCTTGTTGCCGTCCAGGTCGCGGAAGTATCCGGCGTAGAACCCCTGCCCGCGCGGGCCGGGCGCGCCTTCGTCCTTCGCCCCTAGCGACATCGCCTTGCGGTGGAGGCGATCGACCACCTCGGTGCTGTCCGCGGCGAGCGCCACCATCGTGCCGTTGCCGGGCGTGGCTGCGCGACCATCGAAGGGGAGTATCACGCCCAGCGCCGGCAGGTCCGGCCGCACCGACCAGGCGACGAATTTCTCGGATTCCATGTAGCGCTTCGCGCCGACCTCTGCGAGCAGCGCGTCGTAGAACGTCGCGGCCCGCTTGAGATCGCTTGTGCCGAGAGTGATATAGCCGATCACGATGCTGCTTCCGACTGCGCCCACTGCGGCGGCAGGCGAGTATACGGCAGCGACGTGACGGCTCAGCGCGTTCCGCCCAGCACCCGCGCGGGCAACATGACGATGGCGCGCAGCAGCGCGAACAACCCGTTCACCGTGATTCCCAGCAGCCGAAACGGCAGCAGCAGCAGCCACACGAGCGGATAGAGCAGGAGTGCCGCTATGGCGAGCGGCCAGCAGAAGAGCAGCAGGAAGAGCCAAAGCAGGAAGCCGATCATCAGTTCGTGCCGTTTGTGTTCGTACTCGAATTGTGCACTGGCGTGCACTCTCTCCGCGCCCGGCCGCAGCCGCAGCCGTCGCATCCACAGCGCGCCCCATCGCGTCGTGCCACGGATGAACCCGTCAGCGTGGCGGCACCCAGTTGTGATGCTCGATATGAGCCGGCAGCGCGGGCCGCTTCGTTTCGCGCTCCTGCAGCCGCTCGGCGAGCCACTGAAACCACTCCTCGATCGTGTCGCGCCCGGTTACGACCCGCTCGCCGATGACGTGCCCCTGGAGCTTGCGCCACGAAATCAGTATCGGACCACTGAAGAAGTCCTCGACCAGATCGAGGTCGACGTCACCCATGTGGACGAGAATTCCGAGGCTTTCCCAAGTCGTCATCAGCGAGTAGAGGACGTGAAATCGTCCCTCGAGTCGTGTCTCGAGTGCCTCCCGCGACAGGCCGTCAGGCAGGTTGTAGACGATGTTCAGCGCCTCGGCGAACGCAGGCGTCTGGAACGAATGCAACAGCTCGATCGCAGTCGCACGTCGCCTGTCGCGGCGGTACTGACGCACCTGCACGATCGCGAATGCGACGCCTATGGTCACCGCCGCGGTTTCCATCGCCTGTAGCACGGCCTCCATCGACATCGTCGTACGCTCCCCCGCCCGATCACGAGCGTGCACCGATCGCGGGTGGCTCGCAATTGCGTCCGAGCCACTCAGCGGATATCGGTGACCACCACGAGCTGAAACGCGCGCTGCTGGATCCAGCGGAACCCCTCGTCGTCCTGCGCTTCCCAGGCAAACTCATCCGTGACGTTGGTGACGGACGCGCGCACGCTGACCGGAGCGTTACGCACGTCGAAGCTGTACCGCAGCCCGAGATCGAGCGTCGTCCAGGGTTCCGATTCGACGCTGTTGTCGGCCTTGGCCTCGGCTGCACCGTTGCTCGCGACCGAGACGCTGAGCCCGAATCCCCGCCAGCGCTCGGGCTCGTAGTCGACTTCGACGACACCGGAGTATTCAGCGATCGCGATCGCGAGGGATCCGACGCCCTCTGGAGCGTCGACCATCCGCGGACGCTGTGCCAGCAGCCCCGCCACCACGCTCAGCCCCTCGTGCGGATGCGAAACCATCGACACCTCGACGCCGTCGTTCCGCACCAGGCCCGAGAGACCGAACCGGCCGTCGGGATCGAGCGCGCGATTCGGGCGTTCGAGCCGGAACACCGATCCGACCAGGTCGGTGTCGGAGCCGAGTGGCCAGCGCAGACCCGCGTCCCATTGTTCGGTACGCGACGCAGGCAGAACCTCGCCCGCGTTCACGGCGAAGCTCGGGGCGATACCGCTGTCCTCGAAGCCGCGCGCGTAGGCGGTATACGCGCGCAGACCATTCTCGAGCGCAAACGAAACGGAGGCGGCACCCATCCACGGACGCTCATCGATGGCATGCGACTCACTGGTGAGACCCGAAGACACTTCGCGTCGATAGTCCGCTCGCTGCACGCCGAGCTGCAGCTCAAGCCGGTCCCGCCAGGCGAGCCGCATCATCGCGCCGGGAGTCAACTGGCGGACCGACTCGCGATCGTCCGGACCATCGTTCAGGCCGGGCTCCGGGAGCGGCGGAACCGGCTCTCCCGCCAAGTAGGGTGCTTCCACGGGATCGGGCTCGCGCGGCGAGCGGACCCGCACATCGCGCCCCCGCAGGCTCAGCAGCAGGTTCGCTCGCCAGTCCGTCGCGACGTCGAAGTCGCGCGCAGCCTGCAGCTCACCCGACCACGAGCCGTAGTCCCGTCCCGGATACAGGATCGCGCCAAACACTCCGTCGCCAGCTTCCGTGACGGCGTCCAGGTACTGGAACACCTCGCGCTCGCTCACCCACTCGGAGCGGAATGCGCCCAGCTTGAAGCTCCAGGCGCCGAGCGACATACGGTCCATGATCAGTCCGTAGTTGCGATCCTCGCCGGTGTCGCCGGCCCAGACCTGACCCAGGTACGGTCCGCGCTCTGCGCGCGGTGGCCGCCACGGGCCGGCCGTGTAGTAAGCGAGCGGGCTCTCGTAGTCCTCGTAACGGTCTTCGCTTGCGTAGGCGGTCACGCGCAGTCCCGAGTCGGCGATCCAGCTCGGACTCAGGAACCACACGTAGTAGCGACCATCGCCGCCGTGCTTCTCGTTCTCGTCGGGGTACACACTCAGGCCGGCCGCAAGCGCGTAGCCCTGCTCGCCACCGACGGTCCAGTCGAGGTCGATGAACGGCGAGCCAAAAGATGCCACGCCGCCGGCGATGCTCAGCAATGCATCGGCTCCTGGACGGCGCAGCGAGTAATCGGCGATGCCGGAAGGCGCCGGCAGCGGTGTTTCGAGTGCGGTCGCTCCCACGCGGACGGCCACATCGGCGAAGAGCCGGTCGGTGAACTCACCCTGCCGGTCGATATAGAGACCATCGAGACGCAGGTTGCCCGCATTGACCGGGCTGAAACCGCGCACGTACTTGTCGGAGTAGAGCCCGATCGTCTCCCCCGCCACCGACAGACCGAAGGCGTCGTCGGCCTCCGACGCGGCCGTCGTATCGGCGCGTTGCGCCGACGCGGTGCCGGTCGCGAACATCAGCGCGGCGAGGAGTAGCGAGGTGCGCGGCAAGTCCAGCGGGCGATCAGGGGATCTGGATCTTCCCGCGTGGCGGTAGACCGCCCTGACCGATTGCAGCAGCGGCGCTGGCATCCGGTATCACAATCGACGACGCCTGCTGTCGGCGCATCTCCTGCAGTTCCTTCAGCGTCTCGTCGAAGGCCACCTTGGCGGCATCGGCAAACCGGTCGCAGGCTTCCTTGAGATTGTTCGCGGGGATCTCGAAGCTGAGCGGGAGCAGGCCACCCGGCGTCATGATCTGCGCCTGGCCTACGTAGCTCGGCTGACGCAGCGGATCGGGGGTGCCGTCGGACTTGACCGGCGTCATGACCCGGATCGTGCCGACTTTGCGGTCGGAGTAGACGTCCTCGCGGTACAGATCCTGGGCGTCCATCCGTGGTTCTGGGGCGTTGCTCGGGCCGGCCATCGTGGCTTGTCCTTGGGTCAGCAGTTTCGATCCGGGGGCGACACGGTACCGGAACGGGTTTAGCCGCGCCAGCCGATCCCCCGGGCTTGCCGTCATAATAGCGTCGCCATGCTGAGCCGGCGATTGCGATCCTCACATGTCGCCCGAGCGGCCGGCCGGACCATCATCGGCGGAACATTGGCCGTAACCCTCGCCTGCAGATATCTGGCCTCGCGGATGAAGACATGAACGACACTGGTCGAGGACCGATTCGCGCGCCACGCGGCACGTCCATCACGGCGCGCAGCTGGCTGACCGAAGCGCCGCTGCGCATGCTGATGAACAACCTCGATCCCGAGGTCGCCGAGCGGCCCGAGGAACTGGTCGTCTACGGCGGCATCGGCCGCGCTGCGCGCAACTGGGACTGTTACGACCGGATCGTCGCGGCGCTGCGCGCGCTCGGCGACGACGAGACGCTGCTGGTCCAGTCGGGCAAGCCGGTGGGCGTCTTCCGCACCCATGCGGATGCACCGCGCGTCCTCATCGCGAACTCGAACCTGGTCGGGCACTGGTCGACCTGGGAGCACTTCAACGAGCTCGACCGCAAGGGGCTGATGATGTACGGCCAGATGACGGCCGGCTCGTGGATCTACATCGGCAGCCAGGGCATCGTGCAGGGCACCTACGAAACCTTTGTCGAGATGGGCCGACAACATTACGGCGGCAGTCTCGCCGGCCGCTGGATCCTGACCGCGGGTCTGGGCGGGATGGGCGGCGCGCAGCCGCTCGCGGCGACCATGGCGGGCGCCTCGATGCTCGCAATCGAGTGCCGGGCGGAGCGCATCCAGAAGCGGCTCGATACGCGCTATCTCGATGTCAGCACGACCAGGCTCGACGAGGCGTTGTCGCTCATCGAGCGGTCGACGCGCGACCGGCAGCCGCTGTCGGTCGGGCTGCTCGGCAACGCCGCGGAGATCGTGCCCGAGCTCCTGCGCCGCGGGATCAGGCCGGACGCGGTCACCGATCAGACCTCGGCGCACGACCCGGTCAACGGGTATCTGCCGGAAGGCTGGCCGGTCGCGCAGTGGGACCGCCTGCGCACGGAAAATCCGCGCGCGGTCGAGACGGCAGCGCGCGCCTCCATGGCCAGGCATGTCGCGGCGATGCTCGGCTTCCAGAAGCAGGGCATCCCGGTATTCGACTACGGCAACAACATCCGCCAGGTCGCCTACGACGAGGGCGTGAAAGACGCGTTCGCCTTCCCGGGTTTCGTGCCAGCCTACGTGCGACCGCTCTTCTGTCGCGGCGTCGGACCCTTCCGGTGGGCGGCGCTCTCCGGCGACCCGCAGGACATCGACCGCACCGATGCACGGGTCAAGGAGCTGATCCCCGACGACCCGCATCTGCACCGCTGGATCAACCTCGCACGCGAGCGAATCCAGTACCAGGGGTTGCCGGCGCGCATCTGCTGGGTGGGTCTCGGCCAGCGCCAGCGGCTCGGGCTCGCGTTCAACGAGATGGTCGCGAGCGGCGAGCTCAAGGCGCCGATCGTAATCGGCCGAGATCATCTCGACTCCGGCTCGGTCGCGAGCCCCAACCGCGAGACCGAAGCGATGCGCGACGGCTCCGACGCGGTCGCCGACTGGCCGATGCTCAACGCGCTCCTGAACACCGCGAGCGGCGCAACCTGGGTATCGATCCACAACGGCGGCGGTGTGGGCATCGGCTATTCGCAGCACGCGGGTGTGGTGATCGTCTGCGACGGCACGCCCGCCGCCGCGCGCCGGATCGAGCGCGTGCTCTGGAACGATCCGGGAACCGGGGTCATGCGTCACGCGGACGCCGGCTACGAGATCGCGATCGACTGCGCGCGCGAGCAGGGTCTCAACCTGCCGTTCCTGGGCTGAGCGGGAGCGCGCTGCCACGGCATGCCAACGCTCTGGCGCAACGTTCACATCGCAAGCTGCGACGAGCAGCGACACATCCATTCACCGGGCGCCGTGCTCACCGAGGCGGGTCGCATCGCCTGGATCGGCGCTGAGGCGGACTTGCCGGCTGGGACGCGTCCAGAGCGGACCATCGAGCTCGCAGGCCGGTGGCTGACGCCCGGTCTGATCGACTGCCACACCCACCTAGTGTTTGGCGGGCAGCGCGCAGCCGAGTTCGCCCAGCGCACGTCGGGCAGGAGCTACTCCGAAATCGCGCGCGGTGGCGGCGGGATCCTGTCGACCGTTCGCGCCACGCGAGGCGCGAGCGAGTCGCAACTGATCGAAGCCGCTCGACCACGGCTCGCCTCGCTGCTCGCCGAGGGTGTGACCTGCATCGAGATCAAGTCCGGCTACGGGCTCACGCTCGACGCAGAGGCCCGCATGCTTCGCGTCGGAAGATGGCTCGGAGCGAATTTTCCGGTGACGGTGTCGACGAGCTTCCTGGGCGCACATGCGCTGCCGCCGGAGTTCGCGGGCCGAGCCGACGAGTACATCGAGGTCGTTGCTCGGAAGTGGCTGCCGGCGCTCGCGCGCGATGGCCTGGTCGATACGGTCGACGCGTGGTGCGAGGACATTGCCTTCACCGCGGCGCAGTGCGAGCGGGTGTTCGAAGCCGCGGCTGGTCTTGGTCTGCGCGTCCGGCTACACGCCGAGCAGCTCTCGAACGTCGGCGGCAGCCGGATGGCTGCGCGGCACCGGGCGCTTTCCTGCGATCACCTCGAGTACACCTCGGAGGAAGACGCCGCGGCGCTCGCCGGCGCCGGCACCGTTGCGGTGATGCTGCCGATCGCCTTTTACACGCTCGCAGAAACACGGCTACCCCCGATCGATGCATTCCGCCGGCTCGGCGTGCCGATGGCGGTGGCCTCCGATTGCAACCCCGGCTCCGCGCCCGGCGCCTCGCTCCTGCTCGCGATGAACATGGCACGGCGGCTGTTTGGCCTGACCAGCGAGGAGGTCCTCCTGGGTGTTACGCGGCACGCCGCGCGTGCACTGGCTCTGGACGGCGAGCGCGGCGCGCTCACCGCGGGACGCGCTGCGGATTTCGCCGTCTGGTCGATCGACGGCCTCGACGAGCTCGGCTACTGGGTGGGATTCAATCCGTGCAGCATGGTCGTGCGCGCCGGCGAGATCGTGCTCGAGCGTCCGGTGTAGGCTCTCGTCATCCCGTACCGGGGGCAGAGGCCGGCTCAGGTCGCCGGGCAGCGCCTTCTTCGCGATGCCCGTAGGCAGCGGCTTGCCGCGCACGAGATTCTTGGCGATGCCCGGAGGCAGCGCATTCTGCTTCTGTTTCCCGGACCTTAATGTCAGGCGCGTACCATCGCGCGTTTCCGCACATCCGCGGCGGTCGATGACCGCCATCTTTCACAAGATTCGCGCCAGCATGATCAAGCACGGGGAAGTCATCCACTTGAGCGCGTCCGACCTCGTCGGGCACCTCGACTGCCGACACCTCACGGACCTGGACGTCGAGGCGCTGCACGGCCGTATCCAGCGGCCTCATTTCCACGATCCGCTGCTCGAGATCCTCGTCGAACGCGGCGCGCTCCATGAGCGGAGCTACCTCGAGCATCTGGCCGGCCGGGGGTACCAGATAGTCGAGATCGAAGGCGCGGGAGTTACACAGGGGCTCGCAGATCGCACCCTCCACGCGATGCGAAGCGGCGCGCAGGCCATTGCTCAGGCGGCGTTGCTGCACGATGGCTGGGGCGGTCGCGCCGACCTGCTGCTGCGGGTCCCGACGCCCAGTGCGCTCGGGGACTGGAGCTATGAGGCGATCGATACGAAGCTCGCACGCGAGACCCGCGGCGGAACGATCCTCCAGCTCTCGCTCTACTCGGACCTCATCTCCGTCGCGCAGGGGGCGAATCCCGAGCGAATGCACGTCGTGATCCCGGGATCCGGCTTCGAGCCGGAGAGTTACCGGACGGCCGCGTTCGCAGCCTATTACCGTTACGCGAGGCGACGGCTCGAGCGATCGCTCGCGGAACGCATCGGGGTCGGCACGTATCCCGAACCCAACGAGCACTGCGAGATCTGTCGCTGGCGCGTGCCCTGCGATGCGAGGCGACGGCGCGACGATCATCTCTGCCTCGTGGCCGGGATCAGCACGGTGCAGATCGACGAGCTCAGGCGGCACGACGTCGATACCGCGGCGGCGCTCGCCCGCCTGTCGCTGCCGTTGCCCTGGAAACCCGCGCGTGGCGCGGCGCAGTCCTACGAGCGCACCCGGGAGCAGGCGCGCATCCAGGTGGAGGGTCGTGCCGCGAACCGGCCGATCTACGAGACGCTGCCGCCGTCGGCCAGCCTCGGGTTGTCGCGGCTGCCGGCCTCGTCCGAGGGCGACGTGTTCCTCGACCTCGAAGGCGATCCGTTCGTGGACGACGGCGGGCTCGAGTACCTGTTTGGACACGTCACACGCACGACCGAAGGAGACGAACGCTACGTCGAGGACTGGGCGCTCACCCGCGACGACGAGAAGGCCACGTTCCAGCGCTTCGTCGCGCTGGTGATGGCGCGCTGGACGCGCTACCCGGACATGCACGTCTATCACTACGCCCCCTACGAGCCAGCTGCGCTAAAGCGGCTGATGGGACGGCATGCGACCTGCGAGGAAGAGATCGACCGGATGCTTCGTGGCCAGCTCTTCGTCGACCTGTTCGCGATCGTGAAACAGGGCATCCGGGCCAGCGTCGAGAGCTACACGATCAAGAATCTCGAGGCCTTCTACGACTACCGGCGGCCCGTGGCTCTGCCGGATGCGCGGCGAGCGCTCGCCGCCATCCAGGGCTGCCTGGAGCTCGATGATCACGCCGGCATCACCGACGACGTGAAGCGCATCATCGCCGGCTATAACCGTGACGACTGCATATCGGCGCTCAGGCTGCGCGACTGGCTCGAAGGCCTTCGGGCCCGCCTGATTGCGGATGGTGCAAGTCTGCCGAGGCCTGATCTCGGGTCGCCGGAACCCGCCGAGGAAATCAGCGAGCGGCAGCAGAGGGTCGCCGAGCTCGCAGCACGCCTCATCACGGAGGTGCCGGCGAACCTCGCGGACCGCAACCCCGAACAACAGGCCCGGTGGATCCTGGCGAACACGCTCGACTGGCATCGGCGGGAGCTCAAGTCGGCGTGGTGGGAATACTTCCGACTCGCGGCGTTGCCGGCGGAAGATCTGCTCGACGAACGCTGCGCGCTCTCCGGATTGATCTTCGCGGGTGTGGCCGGCGGGACGGCCAAAGCACCGGTGCACCGGTATCGCTTCCCGCCACAGGAAGTCGAACTCCGCGGCGGCGAGTCACTTCGCGCCGCCGGCGGCGCGAAGCTCGGCGAGGTGACGGCCATCTCGCTCGAGGATCGAACGGTCGACATCAAGAAGCGTCGAGACACCGCATCGGTGCATCCGGATGCCGTGTTCGCACACGACCTGGTCGGAACGGACGTCATGTCGGACGCGGTCTTCCGGATCGGCGAGTACGTGGCCGCCAACGGGATGACAGGCGCCGGCCGCTTCCGGGCCGCCCGGGACGTGCTGCTGCGGCGACCGCCGCGGCTCGGCGGCGACGAACCTCTCCATCGTCCCGACGAGAGCGCGGTCGCCTCGGCGGTCCGGATCGCGCCGCGGCTCGCGGGCGGCGTGCTGGCGATCCAGGGACCGCCCGGCGCCGGAAAGACCTACACCGCCGCGCGGATGATCTGCGCACTCGTGCAGGCCGGCAGGCGTGTCGGGATCACCGCCAACAGCCACAAGGTCATCCGCAACCTGCTCGACGCCGTGGTCGAGGCAGCCGACGAGCGGCGCATCGACGTTCGGTGCATTCAGAAGGTGACAGACCCGCAGGACGATGCTCATCGCATCCGGTTCGCCACGAAGAACGAGGAAGTATTCGCAGCCGTCGGAACGTCCTGTCAGCTCGCCGCGGGAACCGCGTGGCTGTGGTCGCGCGAGGACGCCTTCGAGGCAGTCGACGTCCTGTTCGTCGACGAAGCGGCGCAGATGTCGCTTGCGAACGTGCTGGCCGTGTCGCAAGCCTGCACGACGCTCGTGCTGCTCGGTGATCCGCAGCAGCTCGAGCAGCCGATGCAGGGCAGCCACCCCGAGGGAACGGGCGTCTCGGCGCTGGATCACATCCTCGCGGGCAAGGCGACCATCGACGATACCGAGGGCCTGTTCCTCGAGGAGACGTGGCGTCTGCATCCCGACATCTGCGCGTTCACGTCCGAGCTCTTCTACGAGGGACGCCTGCGGTCGCATGCCGGGCTCGAACGTCAATCCTTGAAATCCACGAGCCGCTGCGCCGGCACCGGTCTTCGGTACCTGCCCGTTGCGCACCAGGGGAACCAGAGTTCTTCGCCCGAAGAGGCAGATCGGATCCGCGATCTGGTCAACGAGATCCTGGACGCACGCAGCACCTGGGTCGATCGTCACGGTCAGGAACAGCCCATCACGCTTGAGGACATACTGATCATCGCGCCGTACAACGCCCAGGTATTCGAACTGCAGGAGCGCCTGGCGGGCGCGCGCATCGGCACGGTCGACAAGTTCCAGGGGCAGGAGGCGCCTGTCGTGATCTATTCGCTGGCAACGTCCTCGCATTCCGACGCGCCGCGAGGAATGGAATTCCTGTACAGCCTGAATCGCCTGAACGTCGCGACATCCCGGGCAAGGTGCATCTGCATACTGGTCGCCTCACCCGCGCTCTTCGAGCCCGTCTGCCGAACGCCGCACCAGATGCAAATGGCGAACGCGTTCTGCCGCTATCTTGAACTCGCCACGGCCTGCTGAAGCACACTGCACCACTTACCAAAGTCAGTGGTGTCAGCTGACTGATCGCGCTGCCGCGCACGACATTACTCGCCGATACTTCCGCACCGTCCCTGACAGCAGTTCCAAGAGTATTTCGCGCCATGCGCGCTCATGCCACAGCAGAACCTTCGGAAACCTTTGCCCGCGGTGTGGCCCGCGATCCTTACCCGATGTATGAAGTGCTCCGCGACGCGGGGCCGGTCGTGTGGAGCGACGACGTGCTCGGCGGCGCGTGGCTGCTGACGCGCTACGCGGACATCGTCACCGCCCTGCAGGACCCGCGGCTCTCGGCAGCACGGGCCGATGCGTTCGCGCAGCAGTTCGACGGGGCTCGACAGCGGCAGCTCACGCCATTCACCGAGGCATTCGGTCGCTGGCTGCTATTCATGGACGCACCGCATCACTCGCGGCTGCGCAAGGCATTGAATTACGGCTTCAAGCCGGCTGTGCTCGAGGCCCTGCGGCCGAGAATCGAGCGCTTGGTCGACGAGCTGCTGCTGCCCCTTCTGTCGCCCGACATGAACCCGGACTCAGGCAACCCGCCGCGCGAGTTCGACTTCATCCGAGAGTTTGCGCATCCGCTGCCCGCGCGCGTGATCGCGGAGATGCTCGGCGTACCCGAGAGCGAGCAGCCTCGATTCATACGTTGGTCGGACGACATCGTGGCGTTCATGGGGAGCCTGTCCGCGGGGTTCGAGACCGCGCTCCGCGCGCAGGACGCGCTGCTCGACATGACGGCCTATTTTGGAGAGCTGCTTGCCCGAAGGGCGGGCGAACAGGATGAACTCCAGGACCTGACCGGTCTGCTCCTCGCGGCACAGCGGCGCGGCGAGTTCGCGGCGGACGAGGAGTTGCTGGCGCAGTGCTCGATGTTCTTCGCCGCCGGACACGAAACGACGCGCAACCTGTTCGGCAACGGCCTGCATGCGCTGCTCCGCCATCCCGATCAGGCGGCGCTGCTGCGCGTCGATCCTGGACTCATGCCCCGGGCGCTACGGGAGCTGCTGCGTTACGACAGCCCGGTGCAGTTCACAGGTCGCCGCGCGAGTGAGGACCTTAGGCTGCACGGCTGCACGATCCGGCGCGGCCAGCACGTCCTGCTCCTGATCGGGTCGGGCAACCGCGACCCGGATCGATTTGCCGATCCCGATCGGCTCGACCTCACCCGCGACCAGGGGCCGCCGCTTTCCTTTGGCTACGGACCTCATGTCTGCATCGGTGCAACGCTGAGCTACCTGGAAGCGGGCATCGCTTTCGCGCGGCTCGTGGCAGATCTGCCCGGCGTCCGTTGCCTCGACGCCGATCCGCACTGGGTCGACAACCCCGCCTTCCGTGGTCTACATAGCCTCCGGCTGACGCGGGTGGCGTCAGCCGGTGTGACGCCGGAAGGCCTGGGCGAATCGAAAACCCGGGCCGGCGCCATGGACGGCACCGGTTCGTGGTCGACTGCTGGCTAGACCATCTTTGAGCAACGCTGGCGGCGGTGTGCGCATCCACGGGCCGGGTCTACCATGCGCGCATGCTTCAGGAAGCCGCCGGCCCGCACCAGGCCTGCATCGCGCGCCAGGGTCAACCATGAACGAACAAGTAGTCGTCAGCGCCCCGACCCGCGTGCTTCTCGTCGATGATCACGCGATCGTGCGCGAAGGGTTGCGCGCGCTGCTCGACCAGACCGATTCGTTGCAGATCGTGGGCGAGGCGGCCGACGGCACCGCCGCGCTCGAGCTCGTGCGCCAGCTGCGACCGGACATCGTGTTGATGGATTTCAAGATGCCGGGTCTGCCCGCCGCGGACGCGATCCGTACGATCCGCGCACAGTATCCGGCGACGCAGGTGCTGGTACTGACAAGCTACGCGGAAGACGCGCAGGTCGAGCAGGTTCTGCGTGCCGGTGCGCTCGGCTATGTCATCAAGAGCATCGTGGCCGCCGACCTCGTCCGCGCGATCGCGACCGTCGCGCGCGGCGAGGCGTGGCTGCATGCAGAGGCGCAGCGTTCGCTTGTCAACCGCATGCGCCGACCAGCGGATCCGAGCCCGCTTGCGCTCCTGACCGAGCGCGAGCTCTCGATACTCCGCCTGCTCGCGAAGGGTAAGAGCAATCGGGAGATCGGCCGCGTGCTGCACCTCACCGAAGGAACGGTGAAGGGCTATGTGAGCAAGGTGCTCGCAAAGCTCAAGCTCACGGACCGCACGCAGGCCGCCCTGCTCGCGGTGCGGCTCGGCGTCGACAGGGAGGACGGATGAATTCGCAGCTCGCATTCGCGTTCGACCGGTTCGTCCTCGACCCGGTGGCCGGGAGGCTCTACGGTCGGTCTGGCGCGTTGCCGCTGACACCAAAGGCATCCGCGCTGCTGGAATACCTCGCGTCGAACGCGGGTCGGCTGCTGACCAAGCGCGAGCTGCTCGACACGCTCTGGCCGCGGGCATACGTGACGGACGGCGTCCTCAAGGTGTGCATCCGCGAGATCCGGCGCGCGCTCGACGACGATGCGCGTACTCCACGCATCATCGAGACGGCGCACCGACGCGGGTATCGCTTCATCGCGCTGGTCGAAACAGTGGTGCCCATGGACCGCTCGCGACCGGTCGATCCGATCTGGATCTGCGGCGCTGCGCACCAGGCGGGTGTCAGCGTCGCTCACTGATCGCTAACCATTCCCTAACCCTTTGCTCATGAATCGCCGGATCGCGGCTCGTACAGTCCGCGCCCGGCAGAGGCACATGTCGTGCCCACTGAGCTCAAGGAGATCCCGATGAAGTATTCCCTCTATGTGGCGGTTGCGGCCGTGCTCACTACGTCACTGGTGACCTGGCGGCCGATCGAAGCGGCGACCGCGCCGGTCGCCAGGGCGCGCAGCTACGAGCCGCCGATTGTTTTCCAGGCGGCAGGACCCACCGCTGCGTCGATCCAGGCGGCGGTCGACGCGTTCCGATCCGAGCTGGGCGAGGTCAACAACGGTAACGCCTCAGGTCCGCTTGCGAGCGGTCGTCGCGAGATCAACTGGGACGGCGGCGGGTCGACGGCGACCGCGATCGCGACAACGCCCTTCGCGGGGTTCCTGAATACCCGCGGCGCATTGTTCGCGACGCCGGGCAGCGGCTTTGTCCAGGCGCCTTCGTCCGGTCTCGCCGAAACTTTCTCGAACCCGGACTACGCGACGATCTTCGCGCCGTTCAGCCCGGTGCGTCTCTTCAGCCCGATCGGCAGCAACGTCACGCACGTCGAGTTCTTCCTGCCGGGCAGCGCCGGCGGCCTGCTGGCAACCACGCGCGGATTCGGCGCAGTCTTGAGCGACGTCGACCTGCCGGACGGCAGCGGCCCGGGCGGCAAACAGGGCAACCGCAAGGCGAGCACGTTGGTGGAGTACTTCGCTCTCGATGGCGGGCTGCTCTACAGCAGCTTCGTCTCGGCGTCGCCCGGCGACGCAGGCTTTGCGTTCCTTGGTATCGCGTTCGACGATCCGCGCATCGCCCGCGTGCGGATCAGCACCGGGGATTCGGTGCCCGGCGCCGACGATGAGCGGCCGCACGACGTGGTCGTCATGGACGATTTCATCTTCGGCGAGCCGCAGCTCGTGCAATGAGGCGGTCGAGCCGGCCGGGGGCGTAACATCCTGCTACGCCCTCAGCCGGCCTGGCTCATGTCCACCGCCATCGACCGTCCCCCTGTTCACGTCAATCCCGACGTCCGAACACAGCTCGAGCTGCTGTCGCAGATGGTCGAGGAGATCTCCGGCGAGCTCGCGCTCGAGCCGCTCCTCGCGCGGCTGGTGGAACGTGCCTGCAAGCTGATTGGCGCGGACGACGGCGCGATCGGGTTGTACGTGCCGGAGCGCGACATCATCCGCACCGCGGCGAGCCATGCCATACCCGGGGCGCAACTTCACGCCGAGCTGCCCCGCGGTCACGGCTTGACCGGCCGCGTCCTGGAGCTCGGCAAGCCGGTCCGCTGTCGCTACGGCGACCTGCCCCACCCCAGCAGGACCGCCGCGAGGGAAATGAACATGATCGGCATGCCGATCATGAGCCGCGGCGAGCTGATCGGCGTGTTTGGTATCGGCGCGTGGCCACCCAAGCAGCTCGGAGACGCCGAGCAGGCGCTTCTCGAGCACTTTGCCCGTCACGCCGCCGTCGCGATCGTCAACGCACGCCGCTACGCCGACGAGCAGCGCCGGGCGGCGCGCTTCGCCATGATCGCGCGGGTCGCCGGCCTCATCGCGAGCGAGACCGAGCTCGACCAGTTGCTACAGCGGGCCGCGGACTCGATCCACGAACTGCTCGGCTTCGCGAGCGTCGACATACCGCTGCTTGAGCCGCCTGACCTGCAGACCCTCGTGATCAGGGTTCGAGGCGGCGAGTACAAGAAGCGCATCCACCACGTCGACCGGCTGCCGATCAGCAGCGGCATCATGGGTGCCGCGGCTCGCACACGGCGCACCCAGCTTGTCAACGATGTGGCCGCCGATCCGCGCTATGTGACGCCGCCCGGGGTACCGCGCGCTGGTGCGGAACTGGCCGTTCCCATGACCTACGGCGACGAGGTGCTTGGCGTCATCAACGTCGAGGGTGACGAGCGTTTCGACGAGCTCGACCTCATGAGCCTGGGGGTAGTCGCCGAGCATCTGGCCGTGGCGATCCACAACGCACGGCTCAAAGAGCAGTCGCAGCGGCTCGCCGTGCTCGAGGAGCGCCAGCGACTGGCGCGCGAGCTACACGACAATGTGACGCAGATACTGTCATCCATCAGCCTGATGGCGCAGTCCCTGAGCGCGGCCTGGGGAAAGGATCCGCGCGACGGCGAGCGCCGCGCCGCGCGTCTGGGTCAGCTCGCACAGATGGCGTTCGACGAAATGCGCGCGCTGCTCGAGGAGCTGACGCCTGGCGAAGCCCCAGCCAGCGTCGACCGCAGCGCCGGACCCCTGCAGGTGCTCGCCGGGGCGCTTCTGGAGCAGCACGGCCTGGCGACGGCCGTGACGCGGCTGCTGCCGGTCATGGTGCCGGGCAGGCTGGCACTACATCTGGATTTCGATGGCTACGTGCCGCAGGCAAAGGCACGGGAACGGGCCCTGTTGCGCGTCTGTCAGGAGGCCGTATCGAACGTGATCCGCCATGCCGAGGCCGGACGCGTCAAGGTCTCCGCGCGGGTCGATGCGGAGCAGGTGTACCTCCGTGTATCCGACGATGGCCGTGGCGTCGCCGAGGACGCGCCGCGCGGGCTTGGACTCGCAAGCATGGAGCGTCGGCTCGTCGAGCTCGGGGGCACGCTGCGTATGCGGCCGCGCCGGCCGCACGGCACCGTCCTGCTGGCCTCGATCCCGAGGCATGACGGAGTGCAGTAATCAGTCGCTCACATCCGGCTCGATGAAGCACCAGCCGATCTCGGGATAGCGCTCCTTGATCTGACGCTCGAGGCGATTGATGCAGTCAACCGCTTTATCGATCGACAGGCCGGGCTTCATGCGGATCTTGGCCGCCAGCATGACCTGCGGTCCGAACTGGATCGTGAGCGCGTTGAACAGCTCCTCGATGGAGTCATCCTCGGCGATCATCTGCTCGAGCCTGCGCTCGAGCTCCGGTTCGGCCGAGCGTCCGACGAGGAGTCCCTTGACGCGGAGCGAGATGAAAAGCGCGACGACGATCAGCACGACCCCGATCGCGATCGACCCTGCAGCGTCCCAGCGCGTATCGCCGGTCCAGTCGGCGGCTGCCACGAACACGAAGGCGAGCGCCAGCCCGATCTCGGCGGCAATGTCTTCGCCGAGCACGACGACGAGCTCGGCGTTGCGCGTGTGCTTGAGCCAGTCGAAAAACGGTCGTCCGCGCCTGATCTTGTGGATCTCCTTCAGGCACCCGAGCAGGCTCAGCGTCTCGAGCACGATCGCGATTCCGAGCACGGTGAGCGCCACCCATGCCTGGTTGAGCGGCTCGGGCTCGTGCAGCTTGTGCCAGCCTTCGTAGATCGAGAACAGGCCACCCATGCTGAAGAGCAGTAAGGCCACCACGAAGCTCCAGAAGTAGGTCGCCTTGCCGAATCCGAGCGGATGCTCGTCGGTCGGCGGCTTCGCCGACTGCTTGAGGCCGATGAAAAGCAGGACCTGGTTGGTCGCGTCCGCGGTCGAGTGGATGGCTTCGGCGAGCATGCTGCCCGAGTTCGTGTAGACCGCCGCGAACCCCTTGGTGATCGCGATCCCCAGGTTGGCGAAGAAGGCGTAGGCGATCGCCTTCGCGGAGGAGCCGTGGTTGCCGCTCATGCGAATCCGTAGCCGGATCGGGATGGGTCTCGGACAATACCGGGCCGCAAGACCGTTGCGCAACGCGCCTGGGACCGCTAGCGTGAGCGCATGAGGACCACGTCGTACCGTGGCGTGCTGGTCGTTTCCTGCGCGCTGCTCACGCTTGCGGGCTGCGGCCGCAAGGCGCCCGCTCCCGACGCGGCGCCCCCGGTCGCTGCAACCGCCGGCGCCGGCGAGACTCATCTTCCCAAGGGCATCGACTGGTTCGACGGCGACGTAGACGCCGCCTTCGCCGCGGCGAAGGCGGCCGATAAGCCCCTGTTCCTGTATTGGGGCGCCGAGTGGTGTCCGCCTTGCTCGCAGATCAAGGCGACGATCTTCAACCAGCGGGAGTTCCAGGAGCGCTCGCGCCTGTTCGTGCCCGTCTATCTCGATGGCGACACGCCCAGCGCGCAGAAGCACGGCGAGACCTTCGCCGTAAACGGTTACCCGACGATGATCCTGTTCCGCTCGGACGGGAAGGAAATCACGCGACTGCCCGGCGGGGTCGACGTGACCCGGTACGCCACCATCCTCGACGTGGCGCTCGCCGATGCGCGACCGGTGACCGAGCTGCTGGCGGCTCAGCGCAAGGGCGATGTCCTGTCGCACAACGACTGGCGCCTGCTGGCCTATCATTCCTGGGTCACCGACGCCGGGCACACGCTGCCGGAAGCGGAGCGTATCGCTACCTTCCGGCAGCTGAGCGCGCGTTGCCCGGTAGAACTCGAGGCCGACTGCACACGGCTGTTCTTCGAGTATCTGTACTCGGCCGCCGCCGTGGCCGGCGAAGGCGGCGAGCCGTTCTCGGGTCTCGAGCGCGCGGAAGCACGCGAGAGGCTGCTGGCGCGGCTTGGCAAGCCCTCGGTGGTGCAGGCCAACGTGCAGAACCTGTCCTATGGCGCCACCCACGCCATCGGTTTGCTGTCGGACCAGGGTTCCCCGGAACGCGGCGACCTGACAGCGGCCTGGACGAAGGCGCTCGACATGTTGGCCAGTGGTGAAGCCGGTACGGCGCTTTCGGCACCCGAACGCCTCAACCTGGTTCGCGCTCGCGTGGAGCTCGCGCGCCTCGACTCGCCCGCCGGTCCGCTGCCGCCGGAGCTGATCGCGCAGGCACGCGCCGAGGTTGCGAAGGTGGATGCGGAGGTGAAGGACGGCTACGCACGCCAGGCGGCTATCAATGCTGCGGCAAACCTGTACTGGGAGGCCGGCCTCGACGAGGACGCGAACCGGCTGCTGACCACGGAGCTCACGCAAACGGCATCGCCTTATTACTTCATGCTGTCGTTGGCGGATATCGCGCAGAAGGCCGGCCGCGAGGAGGAAGCCGTGGAGTGGCTCGCGCGTGCCTACGCCGACGCCAAGGGTCCGGCCACGCGCTTCCAATGGGGAACGAACTACCTGCTCGGCCTGCTCGAGATGACGCCCGAGGACACGCAGCGCATCGAGCGCGCCGGGCTCGACCTGATCGGTGAGCTCGACGACAGCCCCGACGCCTTCTACCAGCGGACCCGTATGCGCCTCGAGCAGCTCAACACGAAGCTGCTCGACTGGGGCCAGGGCGCGGATCGCGCGCAGGTGATCGAGAAGCTGCGCGCGCGCACCGCCGAGATCTGCCGCGGCCTGCCGGAAAACGACGCGGGCCGCCGCAACTGCGAGAGCTTCCTCAAGCCGTCCGCGCCGCCTGCCACTGCGACCGCGTGATCGAATATTTGACCGCGGCACATTCTGCGGCGCTGCGCGCCCCGATCATGTCCTGCGGATATACGAAGTCCGTTTCGTAGCGCAGCCCGCACTTCTCCATCACCGCCCGCGAGGCGGCGTTGCCTGCGAGCGCACGTGCCGAGATCTTGTCGGCGCCGACCTGCCGGAACCCGTGCTCGACCAGCGCTGCGGCGCCCTCGGTCGCGAAGCCGCGCCCCCAGCTCGCGCGTCGCAGCCGGTAGCCGAGCTCCTGCTCGCCGGCATCGATGCGGTCCGGTCGAAGATGAAACCAGCCGTGAAATTCGCTGGTGGCGCGCTCCTCGGCGGCCCAGTAGCCGAGCAGCGGCGTCTCGCGGTAGATCGCGAACCAGCGTGGCAGGAAGACGTCGACGTACCGGTCGCGCGGCGTCGGTGCGCCGAAGGTGACGTAGCGCATCACCTCCGGGTCGGAATCGAGCTCGACCAGCCGGTCGACGTCGTTCGACGTGAATTGCCGCAGCCGCAGCCGCGCCGTCTCTAGCAGGACCATCCCCTCCTCCCGTACCCTCGCCTCATGGGCGAGACCATCTACGACTTCCGCAGCGACAACGTCGACGGCGCCGCGCCCGAGCTGCTCGACGCCCTGGTCGCGGCTAATGCCGGCACCGCGAGCCCCTACGGCGACGACGACTGGACGCGGCGCATGGTCGAGCGCGTGGGTGCGGTATTCGAACGCCCGGTCAGTGCGTTCCCCCTCGCCTGCGGCACGGGCTCGAATTCTATCGCTCTCGCGGCGCTCGCCAACCCGTTCGGGGCCGTCTATTGCCACGAGACGGCGCACATCAACGTCCACGAGTGCGGCGCGCCCGAGCTCTTCACCGGCGCCAAGCTGGTCGCCCTGCCGGGCCGCGACTACAAGCTGTCCGCCGCGGAGCTCGACGAGAGACTTGCGCTCGCCGGCCGCGGCAACCGCAACCGGGTCCAGCCATTTGCGCTCAACATCACTCAGCCCACCGACTTCGGCACTCTGTATCGGCCCGCCCAGATCTCAGCTCTGGCCGAAGTCGCGCACCGCCACGGCCTCAAGGTGCAGATGGACGGCGCGCGCTTCGCGAACGCCGTCGCAGCGCTCGGCTGCAGCCCCGCCGAGATCACCTGGCGCGCGGGCGTCGACCTTCTGTCGCTCGGCGCGACCAAGAATGGCGCTATCAACGCCGAAGTGTTGATCGTTTTCGAGGAGGCGCTCGCGGCGCAGATACCGTTCCTGATGAGGCGCGGCGGCCAGGTATTGTCGAAGGCGCGCTTCGTGTCGGCGCAGATCGAGCGCTATCTCGCAGACGATCGCTGGCTCGAGCGTGGGCGCAGCGCCAATGCGCATGCCGCGGAGCTTGCGCGTCGCCTGGCACCGCTGCCCGGTGTCGAGGTCGTGGCGCCGGTCGAGACGAACGTGCTCTTCCTGCGATTGCCGCCGCGCGCGACGGATGCGCTCGCGCGCGGACCATTCCGCTTCTACACGCTGGGGCGCGAACAGCGGTTCGTCTGCCGCGCGGACCAGGAGCCCGCGGGCATCGACGCCCTGGTGCGCTGCGTGTCGGAGACGCTGCAAACCGTCGCGCGCGAACCTCGCCGATGAGCCGCAGGACATCGCCGTGCGCCTGGCGCCGTGCGCTCGCGGCGCTGGTCCTCGGCTGCCTCGGCCTCGTGACGGCGCAAGCACAGCAGATGCAGGTCATCGAGCTCGATTTCCGCATGGCGCAGGACCTGATCCCGATCCTCGAGCCGCTGCTCGAACCGGGCGGCGTCCTTACCGGCTCGGATGACCTGCTCTTCGTGCGCACCGGCCCGGAGAACCTCGAGCAGATCCGCGCAGCGGTCGCGACGCTCGATCGCGCGCCCCGTCAACTCCTCATCACGGTCGGCCAGGGCACGGTGCGTGATGTGGATGCAGCACGCGCCGAGGGCTCGGCCACGATCGGCGACGAGGACGTGCAGGTCGGGGTCAACCGGCCGCCGGGTGCGGACTCCGGCGCCCAGGTCACCGTCCGCGCCCGCCATCAACAGGCGGATCTGCGCAACGTGAGCAGCGTCCGTGTGCTGGAGGGCACCGAGACCTGGATCGGTGCGGGTCAGAGCGTGCCGCTCACCGAGACTACGGTGCAGCACCGGCCCGGAGGCGTAGTACAGCAGACCACGACCTATCGCGACGTCAGCTCGGGCTTCTACGCCACAGCGCGCGTGAGCGGCGATCAGGTAATCCTCGACATTTCTCCGCGCCAGCAACAATACCGGCCCGGAAGCGGCACGATCGCGACGCAGGGGGCGACGACCACGATCACCGGACGCCTTGGCGAGTGGTTCGAGCTGGGCGGGGTGGAACAGAGCGGTGCGTCCTCGACCGGCGGGCTGCTGACCTCGGGCCGGCGTACCGAGGCGTCGCATTACTCGATCTGGGTCAAGGTCGACGAGCAGTAACGGTTGTAGTGCGCTTCGCCGAAGTCGATCTCACTGCGAAGCCGCAGGCTCGACAGCCGCGTCGCCGGACTTCTCGAACAGCAGCGGCGGCCCGACGATCTCCACGTCCTCCACGAAATAATCCGTGTCGCCGAAGCAGCTGGTGGGCAGCCCGGGGTGTTCGGTGTAGTGCAACCGCACCTGGCGGCCAACGGCTTTCGTGAGCGCAGCCGCCGTCGCCTCGTCGCGAACGCTGAAATGCCAGATCTGCGGCGCGACACCGCCCACGACGTACATGGCGATCTCGCCCTCGTAGGTCTTGCAGATCCAGCCTCGCTTCGAGAACTTCTGGAGCACGCCCGCACGCTCGCCTTCCGAGTAGCTCCACCACAGCATGAACAGCGTGTAGAGCGTGACCAGTACGAGGGCTGCGATCAGGCTCCACACCAGGTACGAGGTAAAGCTGCGGTGCCGTCTCGGCGGCGGTCCGGCGTCGGCCGCAGTCGGCGTCGGGATGGAATTCATTATTCTTGCCTGGCTCCGATTGACCCGCGCATCATACGCCGCGGCGCGGCGATCACCGCTAGAGCTGCGACTCGATCGGCAGCGCACGCAGCAGGTTGACGCCGATCCGGCGCCAGGTGCTTGCATCGGGCTCGGTCGTCGAACGGCGATCCTGTTCGCCGATCCTGTCGTACCAGACGAGCTTGCCGTCTTCGAGCTCGACCCGGTAGCTCAGTTCCGGCGTGATGCTGCGCTCGAACTGTCCACGCACCTGCCTGGCGAGGACGGTGCTCTCGATCAGCACGCCCATCTCCGTGTTCAGATTCGCGCGCGGATCGATGTTCATGGAGCCGATGTACACCCACCGGTCATCCACGATGATCGCCTTGGTGTGCAGGCTCGCGCCCGAGGAACCGGTGACGCTGATCCTGCGCCGGCCCGCGTCGCTATCGGCCAGGCTCTTGGTCTCGTAGAGCTCGACACCGGCGCGGAGCAGATCCTTGCGATAACGCATATAGCCGGTGTGCACGGCCGCGACGTCGGTCGCCGCCAGCGAGTTCGTCTGGACCACCACGCGTACGCCGCGCTGCTCGAGCTCCGCAAAGCGGCGCGTCCCGGCCTCGCCGGGCACGAAATAAGCGGACACGATCAACACCTCGCGCTCCGCGCTCTGCATCGTCCGCTCGAGCCCCTCCATCACGCGTGACGACTCGCCTTCGCTCAGCTCGACACCAACCTTCGCGGGATCGTCCACCAGCAGCTCGATCTCGCGCACCTTGAGCGGCGGCGGCTGCGCCGCGAGCATGTCGGCGCGCTTCTGCACGTCCTGCAGGGCGACGAGGTACGGGCTGTCACTCGCCGTGCGACGATACTTGCGGGCATCTTCGATGAGCTGCGGAAGCGCTTCGGGCGGCGGCGGCTTGCGTTCGAAGCGATCGACGGGCACGGCGTTCGGGTTATTCCAGTACTCGTCGAACGACGCACTGATCCGATCGACGATGGGTCCGGCGAGCACCAGATCGAGATCGGCGAAGTTAGACTGGTCCGAGGCGCCGAAGTATTCGTCGCCTATGTTGCGTCCACCCACGATCGCGACCCTGTTGTCGACGATCCATGCCTTGTTGTGCATGCGCCGGTTGAGGCGACGGCCCCGGATCAGCCATTCGGTCAGTTGTCCGAACCAACCCGATCGGCTGTAGAACGGATTGAAGATCCGAACCTCGATGTTCTCGTGCAGGTCCGCGACCTGGAACAGATCGTGCTTGGCACGGGCATCGATGTCGTCGACGAGCACGCGAACCTTCACGCCCCGCTCCGCCGCGCGCAGAACCTCGGCGGCGACCAGCTTGCCGGTGAGATCGTTGTTCCAGATGTAGTATTGGATGTCGAGCGAGCGCTGCGCACTCGCGGCCGTTGCGGCGCGGTAGCCGAAGGCCATGGAGTTCTGCTCGATCAACCGCACGGCAGACATGCCCGGCTCATCGCCGAGACCGGCATCGATCACCCGGTCGAGCATGGTGGTGTGGCCCGGTGGAATGGCGTGGCCGGGCTGAACGTCGTCAAGCCTGGGTGCCGCGGAACAATGGGCGAGCAGCGGCAGCGTCGCGACGACGGCGAGCCTCGC
>Ga0207645_10000736_pt1 | contig 27275 bp, 24 predicted proteins | sample KBSM53metaG_FD_184331 | JGI IMG/M metagenome (GOLD analysis project Ga0207645, IMG submission 184331) | Miscanthus rhizosphere microbial communities from Kellogg Biological Station, Michigan, USA - KBS M5-3 metaG (SPAdes) (version 2) | ecosystem: Host-associated > Plants > Roots > Rhizosphere >...
GCGGCGATCAGCGCGCTCGAGGAGCGGGGCGCCTCCGTGCGAGAGGTGAGCCTCCCGCACCTGCCGCTGTCGGTGCCGACCTATTACGTCGTGGCTCCGGCGGAGTGTTCCTCCAACCTTTCGCGGTTTGACGGCGTACGGTTCGGTCATCGTTGCGAGAAGCCGCGTGACCTGCTCGACATGTACGAGCGCTCGCGCGGCGAGGGCTTCGGCGACGAAGTCAAGCGCCGGATCATGACCGGCACCTACGTGCTGTCCGCTGGGTACTACGACGCGTATTACCTCAAGGCGCAGAAAGTGCGGCAACTGATCGCGGGTGATTTTGCCCGGGCCTTTGCCGAGGTGGACGTCGTGATCGGTCCGACCACGCCGACCGCGGCCTTCGAGCTCGGCGCCAAGACCAGCGACCCGATCACCATGTACCTGAACGACATCTACACGATCGGCGCGAACCTGGCCGGGCTCCCGGCGGTGTCGGTCCCGTGCGGCTTCGTCCGCGAGGGCGATCGCGAGCTGCCGGCCGGACTGCAACTCATCGGCCCGCACTTCGGCGAGGCCCGGCTGCTCGGCATCGCGCACCAGTACCAGCTCATGACCGACTGGCACCGGCGCATGCCGCCGGGCTACGAGTAACGGCATGGAATGGGAAACCGTCATCGGGCTCGAGATCCACGCCCAGCTCGCCACGCGGAGCAAGATCTTCTCGGAGTCCTCGACCGCGTACGGCGCCGCGCCCAACACGCAGGCGAACCTGGTCGATCTCGGCTACCCGGGCGTGCTGCCGGTGCTGAACAGCGCGGCGGTGCGCATGGCAGTGCGCTTCGGCCTCGCGACGGGCGCGACGGTGCGGCGACGCTCCATCTTTGCGCGAAAGAATTATTTCTATCCGGATCTGCCGAAGGGCTACCAGATCAGCCAGTACGAGCTGCCCATCGTCGAGGACGGTTCGCTCGACATCCTGCTCGAGGACGGCAGCCGCAAGAGCATCGGCATCACCCGCGCGCATCTAGAGGAGGATGCCGGCAAATCCCTGCACGAGGGCTTCCAGGGCATTTCCGGCATCGACCTCAACCGCGCCGGCACGCCGCTGCTCGAGATCGTGTCCGAGCCCGACATGCGCTCGGCAAAGGAAGCCATCGCGTACATGAAGAAGGTGCACACGCTGGTGCGCTATCTCGGCATCTGCGACGGCAACATGCAGGAAGGCTCGTTTCGCTGCGACGCCAACGTATCGGTGCGCCCGCAGGGACAGGCGGCGCTCGGCACACGCGCGGAGATCAAGAACCTGAACTCCTTCCGCTTCGTCGAGCGCGCGATCAACCACGAGGTCGTGCGCCAGGTCGGGGTGCTCGAATCCGGTGGCAGCGTCGTGCAGGAGACCCGGCTTTATGATCCGGATCGTAACGAGACGCGTGCGATGCGCTCCAAGGAGGAAGCAAACGACTACCGCTACTTCCCCGACCCGGATCTGCTGCCGCTCGTCATCGACGATGCGTTGGTCGAGGAGGTCCGGGGCACGCTGCCCGAGCTGCCGGACGAAAAGGCCGCGCGGTACTGCCGGGATTTCGAGCTCTCCGCGTACGATGCGGGCGTGCTCACCGCGAGTCGCGACCTGGCGATGTACTTCGAGGCTGTCGTGGAAAAGCTCGGCGGTCAGCCCAAGCTCGCTGCCAACTGGGTGATGGGCGAGCTTTCGGGCGCGCTCAACCGCGATGGCCTCGAGGTCGACGCGAGCCGCGTGCCCGCCACGGCGCTCGCCGGACTCCTGGCGCGGATCGGCGACGACACGATCTCGGGCAAGCTCGCCAAGGAAGTCTTCGAGGCGATGTGGTCCGAGGGCCGCGGCGCCGACGAAATCATCGACGCGCGTGGTCTCAGGCAGATCACGGACACCGGGGCGATCGAGCAGGCGATCGACGCCATCATGGCGGCCAATCCGAAGCAGCTTGCCGAGTATCGCAGCGGCAAGGACAAGCTCTTCGGGTTTTTCGTCGGGCAGGTGATGAAGGCTACCCAGGGCAAGGCGAACCCGGCCCAGCTCAACGAGCTCCTGAAGCGCAAACTCGGCGGCGCCTGATCCGCCTGGCTCGCGCCTGGCCGCTGCGAGGGCGGCGATCGAGAAGGCCATGACCACGATTCGCGAGGACGATTTCATCCAGAGCGTCGCCGACGCTCTGCAGTACATCTCGTACTACCACCCGGTCGACTACATCGAGCATCTCGGTCGTGCCTACGAGCGCGAACAGTCGCCCGCGGCCAAGGATGCGATCGCGCAGATCCTGACCAACTCACGGATGTGCGCCGAGGGCCGCCGACCGATCTGCCAGGACACCGGGATCGTCAACGTGTTCCTCAAGGTCGGGATGAAGGTGCGCTTCGACACGCCCTTGAGCGTCGCCGAGCTTACCGACGAAGGCGTGCGCCGCGCCTACGCCCATCCCGACAATCGCCTGCGTGCCTCGATCGTCGACGATCCGCTCTTCGCGCGCCGCAACACCCGCGACAACACGCCAGCGGTGCTGCATGTCGAACTGGTGCCCGGCGACACGGTCGATGTGACGGTGGCGGCCAAGGGCGGCGGCTCGGAGAACAAGTCGAAGTTCGTGATGCTGAACCCGAGTGACTCGCTCACCGACTGGGTGTTGAGGACCGTGCCTTCGATGGGCGCGGGCTGGTGCCCGCCGGGGATGCTCGGGATCGGCGTAGGCGGGACGGCCGAAAAGGCCATGCTCCTCGCGAAGGAATCGCTGATGGATCCGATCGACATGCACGAGCTGCTCGAGCGCGGACCTCGTGATCCGCTCGAGGAGCTGCGCATCGAGCTCTACGAGAAGGTGAACGCGCTCGGGATCGGCGCCCAGGGGCTGGGCGGGCTCACGACTGTCCTCGACATCAAGATCAAGAGCTACCCCACCCATGCCGCCTCGAAGCCCGTCGCGATGATCCCGAACTGCGCCGCGACCCGGCACGCGCACTTCGTGCTCGACGGCACGGGTCCGGTAGCCTTGGATCCGCCGCCGCTAGAAGCATGGCCGCGGGTGACCTGGAGCGCGGGCGCGGCCTCGCGCCGCGTCGACCTCGATGCACTGACCCGCGAGGAGGTCGCCAGCTGGAAGCCCGGGGAGCCACTGCTCCTGAGCGGTCGGATGCTCACCGGACGCGACGCCGCGCACAAGCGCATCGCGGACCTGTTTGCCTCCGGCGCGGGCCTGCCAGAGGGTATCGATTTTACAAAACGCGTGATCTATTACGTCGGACCGGTGGACCCGGTGCGGGACGAGGTGGTGGGCCCGGCGGGTCCGACGACCGCGACCCGCATGGACAAGTTCACCGACCTCATGCTCGAGCGTACCGGTTTGCTCGCGATGGTAGGCAAGGCGGAACGCGGGCCCGCCGCGATCGAATCGATCCGCCGGCATGGTGCCGCGTATCTGGTGGCGGTCGGCGGCGCAGCGTATCTCGTATCCAAGGCGGTACGCGGCGCCCGTGTCGTGGCATTCTCCGATCTTGGTATGGAAGCCATCTACGAATTCGTGGTCAGGGACATGCCCGTCACCGTCGCGGTAGACGCACGCGGCGAATCGGTGCATACATCGGGGCCTGCGGAATGGAGCTCGCGTATCCGCACACTCGGGATACCGGTGCGTGTTGCATGAGCAGCGACGTCGACAACGACGACAGCCTGCGCCGCTTCGTGTTCGAGCGCTATCCCTTCCGGGGCCAGCTCGTGCATCTCGGCCCCTCGTGGCGAGCGATGATGGAACATCACGACTACCCGGCACGTGTCCGTGACAGTCTTGGCGAGGCGGTGGCCGCTGCTGTATTACTGTCGGCCACCCTGAAGTACCAGGGACTGTTGAGCCTGCAGCTCCGCGGGGACGGGCCGATGCACCTGATGCTGGTCGAATGCAGCGACGGACTCGCGGTGCGTGCGGTGGCGCGGTTCCGCGATCCGCCCGACACGCGCGACCTGCGCGTGCTGTCGGGCGGCGGAACCCTGACGGTGACGCTGGAGAACGACGACGTGGCCAACCGTTACCAGGGGATCGTCCCGCTCGCCGGCGAACGCATGAGCGACTGCCTGCGCGAATATTTTGAGAGCTCCGAGCAGCTGCCGACGCGTCTGTGGCTGCGCGCCGACGGCGCAGGCGCCAGCGGCCTGCTCCTGCAGCGCCTGCCGGTGACTTCGCGGCCGCGCGCGGTGAGCGAATCGGGCCGCGGCGCGCTGCCGGAAGACGAGGTCGAGGATGCGTGGCGGCGTGTGCAGCTCGTCGCGGCCACTGTCACCGACCGCGAGCTGGCGGCTCTCGCCGACCGCGACCTGCTGCGGCGGCTGTTCGCGGAAGACGATGTGCGGATGTTCGAGTCGGCGCCGGTTTACTTCCGCTGCCGTTGCTCCCGCGAGCGCGTGACGACGATGCTCAAGGCCCTGGGCCAGGCCGAGATCGCCGGGGTACTGGCGGAACGCGGGCTGGTGGAGGTGCGCTGCGAGTTCTGCAGCCGCGCCTACCAGTTCGATGCTGTCGACGTCGAGTCGATCTTTCTTACTGGCACCGTCCAGCCGCCACGCGGCGGACCGGCGCATTGATCATGTCGGGTCGCCTGAGCCGCAGTCTCGAGCAGATTCGCGCCGCGCTGGCGGCGGCGGGCGAGGCTGCACGTGAGCGCACCGGCAAGAGCCGTGCCCGCCAGGCGTTCGAGATGATGGTGCTGCGCGCGCGCGGCTACTCGCCGGACGACTACTACACCCAGCGGCTCTACGAGCGGCCAGCGGGGTCGGCGGACGGACTGCTGCGCCGACGCGAATTCAGCCGCCTGCGCTATCGGCTGAATCCGAAGCACGCCGAGGTGGTGCCCTTCAACAAGTGGGTGTCAGCGCTCTACCTGGAGACGCTCGGCGTACGCGTTCCAACCTGTCACGGTATGTATCACCGCCATCGCGGGATACTCCGCAACGGACAACGGCTGAGCTCCGCGGCCGACCTGGCGCTGCTCCTTGGGCGGATGCCGGGCGGTCTCGTCATCAAGCCGGTCGACGGGTCTCACGGGCGCGACGTCATCGTGATCGTCGCCTACGACGCGGCGCACGGTCGCCTCCAACGCGCCGATGGCAGCGAGCTCGCGCTCGATCAGCTCGTCGCCAGGCTCGACGAGTCGGCCGACGGCTGGATTGTGCAGGAGCGAATCATCCAGCATCCCACCCTGGCGGCGCTCCACCCGCAGTCGGTCAACACGGCGCGACTAGTGACACTGTGCAGCGACGATGGCATGCCGGCGGTGATCGCCGGCGTGCTGCGGATCGGAACCGGGGATTCGGAGGTCGACAACACGACTGGCGGGGGCATCGTTGCGAACGTGGATCTCGCCACGGGCCGGTGTGGCCCCGCGATATCCCGCTACCGCGTGGCGGAGCACGCGGTGCATCCTCAGAGCGGCGAGCAGGTCGCTGGCTTCGAGCTGCCGCTCTGGGCGCTGGTCACCTCCGAGGTCATCCGCGCACATCGGCTCTTGCCGTTCCCGCGAACCTTGGGCTGGGACGTGGCTATCGAGGATCGCGGCCCCGTTATTCTGGAAGTCAACTCCGACTACTACTACAACCACCTGCAGCTCGACGGCGGCTCTGCGGCGGTCGGTCTACTGCGTGAGGCTGTGCATCCCCATCCGTAAGGGATTCCTGCTCAGATCCCCGATCCCGAGTCTTGGTCTTCGAAATCGAAGAGATTCATCAAAGGAGGGCACCCTTGCTTGTATTTGATTAATAACTTGGTTATATATGCAAGTAATGAATCAGCCGCTGGAGCAGTTCGTGCAACTGCTGCGATCCGCAGCCGAACCGACGCGGTTGCGAATCCTGGCGTTGCTGGCAGCCGGGGAGCTGTCGGTATCGGACATTGCGGCCGTACTCGGACAAAGCCAGCCGCGTGTGTCCCGGCACTTGAAGGTGCTCTGCGATGCGGGACTGCTGTTGCGGACCCGGGAGCAGCACTGGATCTATTACCGGCTCGCCGACACCGGCGCTCCCGGAGAGTTCGTCCGATCGACTCTCGAATCGCTGGATCCCGCCGATCCGGCGCTCGCGCTCGACCTCGAGCGCAGCCGCGCGTTGCAAGCGCGGCGCAGCGAGCCTGAGGCCGCCACGCTGCCCTCGGTGGCGGCGGAAACGTGGCAGGACAGCGAGGAGCTTGGCGCCGTGCTCGGCACGGAGCTCGGCGAGGCACCTGTCGACGCGCTTCTGTATGCGGGAGACGCCCCGCTTGCGGTCGTTCCGGCGCTCGCGAGCCGCGTCAGCCGCGCGGTCGTGCTCGTCAGCTCCCGGGAGCACCTTGGCAGCGCACGCAAGCGCCTGGACGGGCGAGGGCCGGCGCTGCGGGCGGAGCTGCGCCTCGGTGATCCACGCGCGCTCCCATTCTCCGCCGCGAGCTTCGACGCGGTGATCATCGACCGTCTCGACGATCCGGATCTGACGAAGCTGCGCGAGGCAACGCGCGTGTTGCGCCCGGGTGGCCGGCTGGTCGTCATCGACGACTACGATCGACTCGAGGAGCGAGCGGCGGGCGCCAACCCGCTCATCGCCGTCCGCGAGCGCCTGGCGCGCGCGGGTCTCAGCTGCACGCGCCTGCGTCCGCTGGACCTGGACAACGCCCGGTTGCTGCTTGCGATGGCCGCGCCCATCGCGCGCGAAGCGGCGGCCTGACGGCATGGGGACGCGGGTGTCGAGCTCGGCACGGCTTCATGGTTCTGTCCTCGAGCAGGCCGCCGGCCTGCGACGGCCGGTACCCGTGTCGTTCGAGTTCTTTCCACCGGGCGATGCCCCCATGGAGCAGACGCTGTGGGCCTCCGTGCAACGCCTGGCACCGCTTGGGCCGCGCTTCGTGTCAGTCACCTACGGCGCGGACGGCTCGACGCGCGAGCGCACGCACAACATCGTCATGCGCATCCTGAGGGAAACGACGCTGACGCCTGCGCCGCACCTGACATGCATCGGCGCTTCGCGGGATGAGATCCTTGCGATTGCGCGCGGGTACTGGAACGCGGGTATCCGCCATATCGTCGCGCTGCGCGGCGATCCGCCGGCGGGGCAGGGCGCTTATCGCCCGCGCACCGACGGCTTCGGCTACGCGGTCGACCTGGTGAGCGGGCTGCGCTCCGTGGGCGACTTCGACATTTCCGTGGCGGCCTATCCCGAAGTGCACCCCGAGGCACCCGATCCCGCCTACGACCTGGATAACCTGCGCGCGAAGATCGACGCGGGCGCAAGCCGGGCGATCACGCAGTTCTTCTTCGATACCGACACATACCTGCGATTTCGCGACCGCTGCGCCAGCGGCGGGATCGAAGCGGAGATCGTGCCCGGCATACTGCCGATCACGCGCTTTCCGCACATGCTGCGATTCGCCGAGCGCTGCGGGGCGAGCGTCCCCGACTGGCTCAGGGAACGCTTCGATGGGCTCGACGACGACGCCGATACCCGCCGGCTGATCGCTGCGAGCGTCGCGATCGAGCAGGTCCGCCGGCTCCAGGAGGAGGGCGTCGACGAGTTTCATTTCTACACGCTGAACCGCGCCGAGCTGACCTACGCAATCTGTCATGCGCTCGGCGTGCGGCCGAGCGCCGCGCGGCCGGCGGCGGCCGGGAGCTGAGGCATGCTGCGCCAGGAACGGCTGCGTGAGTTTCGCCGTCTGCTCGACGAGCGGATCCTCATCCTCGACGGCGCGATGGGCACCGTCATCCAGTCGTACCGCCTGGACGAGTCGGAATATCGCGGCGAGCGATTCCGGGACTGGGCCCGCGACCTCAAGGGCAACAACGACCTGCTGTCGATCACCCGACCGGAACTGATTGCGGAGATCCATCGCCTTTACCTCGATGCCGGCGCGGACATCATCGAGACCAACACGTTCAACGCCAGCGCGCCGTCGCAATCGGACTATGGTCTTGAAGGGCTGGTGCACGAGCTCAATCTCGCCTCGGCGCGGATCGCGCGGCGCGCGGCGGACGAAGCGGCGGCGCGCACCGGCCGGCCGCGCTTCGTTGCCGGCGCACTCGGGCCCACCAGTCGCACGGCATCGCTGTCGCCCAAGGTGAACGACCCGGGCTTCCGCAACACCAGTTTCGAGGAACTGGCTACAAGCTATGCCGAGGCGACGCGCGGGCTGATCGAGGGCGGCGTCGACATGATCCTGGTCGAGACGATCTTCGACACGCTGAACGCCAAGGCGGCGCTCTTCGCCGTGCGTCAGGTGCTCGACGAGCTCGCGCTCGGGCTGCCGATCCTCGTATCGGGCACGATCACCGACGCCTCGGGCCGCACGCTCTCCGGGCAGACCGTCGAGGCCTTCTGGAACTCGATCCGTCACGCGCGTCCCCTGGTCGTAGGACTCAACTGCGCACTGGGTGCGAAGCAGCTCCGGCCCTACGTCGAGGAGCTTGCGCGGATCGCCGATGCCTACGTCTGCGCATACCCCAACGCGGGCCTGCCGAACGCGTTCGGTGAATATGACGAGACCGCCTGCGAAACCGCCGAGCTATTGCGCGACTTCGCCGCCAGCGGCTTCGTCAACATCGTGGGGGGCTGCTGCGGAACAACACCGGATCACGTGGCGCACATCCGCGAAGCCGTGGATAAGCTGCCGCCGCGACGCCCGCCCGCGATCGAGGTGCGCACGCGGCTTGCCGGTCTCGAGCCACTCAACATCGGTCCGGACAGCCTGTTCGTCAACGTGGGCGAGCGCACCAACGTCACCGGCTCGGCCAAGTTCCGCCGCCTGATCGAGGCCGACGACTACACGGGCGCGCTCGAGGTCGCGCGGCAGCAGGTCGCCAACGGCGCACAGATGATCGACATCAACATGGACGAGGGGATGCTCGATTCCGAGGACGCGATGGTCCGCTTCCTCAACCTGCTTGCCGCCGAGCCCGACGTCGCGCGCGTGCCGGTGATGATCGATTCGTCGAAGTGGTCGGTGATCGAAGCGGGACTCAAGTGCCTGCAGGGCAAGGGCGTCGTCAATTCGATCAGCCTCAAGGAAGGCGAGACGCCATTCCTCGCGCAGGCGCGGCGCGTCCGTGCGTACGGCGCAGCGGTGGTGGTGATGGCGTTCGACGAGGCGGGGCAGGCCGACACGGTCGCGCGCAAGATCTCGATCTGCGAGCGCAGCTATAGGCTCCTGGTGGAGATCGTCGGTTTTCCGCCGGAGGACATCATCTTCGATCCGAACATCTTCGCTGTCGCAACGGGTATCGAGCAGCACGACCGGTATGCGCTCGACTTCATCGAGGCCACGGCGAAGATCCACGCGGCCTGTCCGCACGTGCAGGTGAGCGGCGGCCTGAGCAACGTCTCGTTCTCGTTCCGCGGCAACGACCCGGTGCGCGAGGCGATGCATTCCGCGTTCCTGTACCACGCCATCAAGGCCGGGATGAGCCTGGGTATCGTCAACGCCGGGCAGCTCGCAATCCTCGACGACATCGACGCCGAGCTGCGCGAGCGCGTCGAGGACGTGATCCTCGCACGGCGCCCTGACTCGACGGAGCGCCTGCTCGAGATCGCGGCGCGGTTCCGCGGCGAAACTGCGACGCGCCGCGCCGAGGACAACGCGTGGCGCTCCTGGCCGGTCGAGAAGCGGCTCGAGCACGCGCTCGTCAAGGGGATCGACGAGTTCATCGTCGAGGACACCGAAGCGGCACGCGTGGAGTCCGGCAAGCCGCTCTCCGTCATCGAAGGACCCCTGATGGACGGCATGAACGTGGTCGGCGACCTGTTCGGCGCCGGCAAGATGTTTCTGCCGCAGGTGGTCAAGTCGGCGCGCGTCATGAAAAAAGCCGTCGCGTGGCTGGTGCCGTTCCTCGAGCGTGAGCCCGGCGAGGCGCCGCGCTCCAACGGCAAGATCGTGATCGCGACCGTCAAGGGCGACGTGCACGACATCGGCAAGAACATCGTCGGCGTCGTCCTCCAGTGCAACAACTTCGAGGTGATCGATCTCGGCGTGATGGTTCCGGCCGAGCGGATCCTCGAGACGGCGCGGCGCGAGAAGGCCGACATGGTCGGTCTGTCCGGGCTGATCACCCCGTCGCTCGACGAGATGGTGCACGTCGCGAAGGAGATGAAGCGGCTGCAGTTCGAGGTGCCGCTGCTGATCGGCGGCGCGACGACCTCGCCCGCGCACACCGCGGTCAAGATCGATCCGGAATACGCGGGCCCGGTGGCCTACGTGAAGGACGCGTCGCGCGCCGTCGGCGTCTGCCAGTCGCTCTCGACGCCCGAGGCGCGCGCGCAGCTGACGACCCGCCTCAAGCGCGAGCATGCCGAGCGGCGCGAGCAGCACCGTGGACGCAAGATCAAGGCGCCGGCGCTGACGCTCGAGCAGGCGCGCGCCAACCGCTTCCGCGGCAATTGGGCCGCCTACCGGCCGCCGGTGCCACGCGTTCTGGGGGTGAGGACCTTCGAGGACGTGCCGCTCGACGGCCTGCTGCGCTATATCGACTGGATGCCGTTCTTCAACGCCTGGGAATTCACCGGCCGGTTCCCCGACCTGCTGACCGATCCCCTGGTGGGTGACGCTGCGAGCAACCTGTACGCCGACGCACGCCGAGTACTGCGCCAGATGATCGCCGAGCGATGGGTTCGGGCGCGCGCGGTGATCGGGTTCTTCCCCGCGAACTCGGTGGACGACGACATCGAGGTGTACGCCGACGAATCGCGCCGCGAAGTCGTGCATCGTCTGCATCACCTGCGGCAACAGAAGACAAAGCCGAACGGCCAGCCGCACCTCGCGTTGTCGGATTTCGTGGCGCCGCGCGATTCGGGCATCGCCGACTGGATCGGCGGCTTCGCCGTCACCACCGGCCTGGGGGTAGATGAGAAGGCGCGCGAGTTCGAGGCGCGACACGACGATTACAACTCGATCATGGTCAAGGCGCTCGCCGATCGGCTTGCCGAGGCGCTCGCCGAGGCCACGCACGAGCGTGTTCGTCGCGAGTTCTGGGGCTACGCTCCAGAGGAGCGGCACACGAACGACGAGCTGATTCGCGAGAACTACCGCGGCATACGCCCCGCACCCGGTTACCCAGCGTGTCCCGATCACACGGAAAAGGCGGCGCTCTGGCGGCTGCTCGATCCCGAACGCAATGCCGGCATCGTGCTGACCGAAAGCTATGCGATGCATCCCGCCGCCGCGGTGAGCGGCTGGTACTTCTCACACCCGGATTCGAGCTATTTCGGCGTCGGCGCCATCGATCGCGACCAGGTCGCGGACTACGCGCGGCGCAAGCGAATGAGCCTCGCAGATGCCGAGCGCTGGCTCGCGCCGCTGATCGGCTACACGCAACCCGCCGACGCTGCCTGAAGATCAGGATTCCACGCGACCGACGGCGCGCTCAGTCCCCAAGCCGGTTGAGCACCGCCGGGCCGCCAATCGACGCCATCTGCCCCAATATCTCCTGCTGGCGCCGGCGAACGTAGGCGGATGGTGCATGGACCCGCATCCGGCGCGGGTTCGGGAGCACCGCGGCGAGCAGTGCCGCATCGCTCGCAGTCAGGCGTGCGGCGCTCTTGCGGAAGAAGCGCTGGCTCGCGGCCTCGACGCCCCAGGTGCCGCGCCCGAACTCCGCGATGTTCAGATAAACCTCGAGGATCCGCTGCTTGCTCCAGGTGATTTCGATCAGGATCGTGAGACCGGCTTCGAGACCCTTGCGAAACCAGTTCTGGCCCGGCCAGAGGAAGAGGTTCTTTGCCACCTGCTGCGTGATGGTGCTTGCACCGCGCATCCGGCGCCCGCGCTCGCGGTCGGCGAGCGCGCGGTCGATCTGCCTGAAGTCGAACCCATCGTGCAGCGGGAACGCCTGGTCCTCGGCGGCAATCACGGCTACGCCCGCATCCGCCGAGATTGCCGACCAGTCACGCCACTCGTAGCGAAACGTGTAGCCACGTTCCCCGGTCGCAAACGCGTCGAAGCGATCCCGCAGCATGAAGGCAGTCGTCGGCGGGTCGATCCAGCGCATCGCGATCACCGCCGCTGCCATCGCCGCGAGCCATCCGAAGAACAGCAGGCCCGCGCCGCGCAGCAGGCGGTACGCCGGGCTGCGTCGCCGCGTCGGCATTCGTTCCGAGCCGGATTCCGATCAGGTCTTCGCGTCGACTGCGCTCGCGCGAACCACGACCACCGGCTCGACCGGCACGTCGTCGTGACCCGCCTTGCGACCGGTCTTGCTCGCAGCGATTGCATCGATGACCGCCATGCCCTCGGTCACGCAGCCGAACACCGCGTAACCGGCACCGCCGCGGCCCGGATCGAGAAACGCGTTGTCGACCAGGTTGACGAAGAACTGCGAGGTTGCGCTGTGCGGATCGTTGGTCCGCGCCATCGAGAGCGTTCCGCGGCGGTTCTTGACGCCGTTGTCGGCCTCGTTACGGATCGGCGCCCGCGTCTTCTTTTGCTGCATGTCAGCGGTGAAGCCGCCCCCCTGGATGACGAAGCCGGGAATCACCCGGTGGAAGATCGTACCGTCGAAGAAACCCGCCGCGACGTAGTCGCGGAAGTTCTGCGCCGACAGCGGCGCCTCCTTGTCGTAGAGCTCGATCGTAAAGCCACCGAGCGACGTCTCGAAGCGGATCATGGTGACCTGCGCGGGGATTCAGGGGCCGGAATAGTGCACGCAAGCCACGCGACTGTCACGTGGGGCGTCGAGACGGAAGCATCCCCTCCGTGCAGCGTTCGTGGCCGGCGAGGTCGCGGAAGGTGCTCACTTCCGTGAAACGTGCCGCGGCGAGCAACGCGCGCACGGCCTCGCCCTGCGTGGAGCCGTGCTCGAGGACGAGCCAGCCAGCCGGGAGCAGGTGGGCCGGTGCGCCGGCGACCACCGTGTGCAGCGCCTCGAGACCGGTCGGTCCCGCATACAGCGCCCGATGGGGCTCGTGACGCCGCACCTGCCACGCGAGACCGGCATCGCCGTCGGCAACGTACGGCGGATTGCATGTGATCACGTCGAACAGCTCTTCGCTCGCGGGCTCGTACCACGTGCCCGTTTCGAAACGTGCGTTTGCAAGGCCGAGCCGTTGGGTGTTCGCGGTCGCAAGCGCAATCGCTGCGCTCGACACGTCCGTCCCCAACACCCGGCGCGCTGGACGCTCGCGCGCGATTGCGAGTGCGATCGCGCCGCTGCCGGTCGCGAGGTCGAGCACGCGCTGTGCGCCGCGTTCGGCGAGGTGCGCGAGTGCGCGCTCGACTACGAGCTCGGTCTCCGGGCGCGGCACCAGCACGTCGCGCGTCACCGCAAGCGTCATCGACCAGAATTCCTTCTCGCCCATGATGTAGGCGACGGGCTCTCCGCTCGCGCGCCGTGTGACATGCGATTCGTACCGGTCGGTCGCCTCGCAGTCGAGGACCCGCTCCCCGGGGTTCGCGAGCAACCAGGCGCGGCTGCGGCCGAGCGCGTCCGCGAGCAGCAGCTCCGCCTCGCGGCGGGGGTCGTCCGTGGCGCGGCGCAGCCGCGCGACGCCTTCCTCGATGAGCGCTCGGATCTCGGTCGCCACTGATTCCTCAGTCGAGCTGTGCGAGCTGCTCAGCCTGCCATTCCTGCTGCAGCGGCACGATCAGCTCCTCGAGCGCGCCGTCCATGATCGCAGGAAGCTGGTGCAGGGTGAGGTTGATGCGGTGATCGGTGACGCGCGCCTGCGGGTAGTTGTAGGTGCGGATCCGTTCGGATCGGTCGCCGCTGCCGACCTGCAGCCGTCGCTCCTGTGCCTGCTGCGCCGTCTGGCGCTGCTGTTCCGACGCGCGCAGCCGCGCGCGCAGCAGCGACATGGCCCGCGAGCGGTTCTTGTGCTGCGATCGCTCGTCCTGGCACTCGACGACGATGCCCGTGGGGAGGTGCGTAATGCGGATCGCCGAGTCGGTCTTGTTGACGTGCTGCCCGCCGGCGCCCGATGCGCGGAAGGTGTCGACGCGAAGCTCCGCGGGATTCAACTCCACCTCGCCGACCTCCTCGAGCTCGGGCAGGATTGCGACGGTGCACGCCGAGGTGTGAATCCGTCCCTGGGATTCCGTCGCCGGCACGCGCTGTACACGGTGCGTACCGGACTCGAACTTGAGCTGTGAATACGCGGCCCGACCGACCACGCGGCTGATGATCTCGCGGTAGCCGCCGTGCTCGCCGGAGCTCTCGCTCAGAACCTCGACGCGCCAGCCCTGGCGCTCGGCGTAGCGTGAGTACATCCGGAACAGGTCGCCAGCGAAAATCGCGGCCTCGTCGCCGCCCGTGCCCGCCCGGACCTCGAGGAAGATGTTGCTCTCGTCGCGCGGGTCCTTCGGGATCAGGAGCCGCGTGAGCTCGGCGGATTCCGCCTCCAGCCGCACCGCGATCGCGCGCAATTCCTCGAGCGCGAGCTCGCGCATCTCGGCGTCGCCGGCGTCGGCCATTTCGCGCGCCTGCCGCTCGTCGCCCTCGAGGCGGCGAAACTCCCGGTAGCGGGCGGCGAAAGGCTCGAGCCGCGCATACTCGACCGACAGGTCGCGGAAGCGCGCGCTGCCGCCGGCGAGGCCGGGCTCGGCGAGGAGCGCGCTCACTTCCTCGAATCGCTCGATCGTACGCTCGAGCTGACGGCGCACCGATTCGTTCATTGCTCCGCGTCCGGGCGATAGATGGCGGCGATCGCCTCCACGGTCCCCGCATCGCCCGATTCCGCCGCCTCCTTGAGCCGCATGCTGGGGGCGTGCATCAGCCGGTTGGTGAGCGTGGTGGAAAGGAACTCCAGGACCTCGCGCGCCGGCTGACCATTCGCGAGCATGCGCTCGGCCTGCTCGAGCGTCTGCCGGCGGGCACGATCCGCCTCGGCGCGCAACCGCCGGATCGCCGGATCCGCATCGCGTATGCGCTGCGTTGCTTCGAATCGGGCAACTTCCTCGGCGATCAGGACATCCGCGGCCCGCGCGGCCTGGCGGCGCCCCTCGAGGTTGCCGGCCACGACCGACTGCAGGTCGTCGATCGTGAACAGGTAGACGTCCTCGAGCTTCGCCACGGCCGGATCGATGTCGCGGGGCACGGCGATGTCGAGCATCAGGATCGGGCGGCGGCGCCGCGCCGCCAGCGCATCCGCGACCATCGCGCGAGTGACGATCGGGGTCGGGCTCGCGGTCGAGGCGAGGACGATATCCGCCTCGGGTAGATGCGCGCCGATGTCCTCGAGCCCGATAGCGAAGGCCTGGAACTCGGCCGCGAGCTGCCGTGCCGCATCGATGCTGCGGTTGGCAATGATCATGCGGCGCAGACCATCCGCGCGCAGGTGACGGGCGGCGAGCGCAGCGGTGTCGCCGGCGCCGATCAGCAGCGCGGTGCGTTGCTCGAGACCGGCGAACACGGTGTGGGTCATCGACACCGCCGCGGACGCGACCGACACCGCGTTGGCGCCGATGTCCGTCTCGGTCCGCACGCGCTTGGCCACCGAGAACGCCGCCTGGAACAGGCGGTTGAGCACCGGTCCGGTGCTGCCGGTCTCCTGTGCCGCGCGATAGGCGTCCTTGAGCTGGCCCAGGATCTGCGGCTCGCCGAGCACCATCGAGTCGAGACCGGCCGCGACGCCAAAGGTGTGCGCGACGGCGGTGCGCTCGTCGAGCCGGTACAGTCTGTCCTGTATGCCCGCGCCGAGCCCGTGATAGCGCTGTAGCCAGCCGCCGAGATCGACCTCGCCCGAAGCGCCGTCGAGGACGCAATACAGCTCGGTGCGATTGCAGGTCGAGACGATCACCGCCTCGCTCACGTGCGGCAGCCCGAGTAGCTCGCGCAACGCGTCCGACAGCCGGAGCGGCTCGAATACTACGCGCTCGCGCACATCGACCGGGGCAGTGCGGTGATTTATACCGACGACGTGAAGCGACATCAGGGAGCCGGGCGCGGAAACGCGGGGATTCTGGTGGATGAACCCTGGCAAGACAAGCGCGCCGGGACGGCATCGCGACGCTTCCGCTATAGTCCGCGGTAATGCCGGATATGACTCGCATCGCCTGCTGCATCCTCGCCGCCGCGCTCGGCGGTTGCGCCGCAATCGGCACCGAGCGCCCGGCAGAGCCCGATCCCGCCGCAACACCGGCGCAGCTGCAGGCAGACGGCGACGCCGCGCTCGAGCGGCAAGCCTACCCGCTCGCGGCCAACTACTACCGTCGCGCCGCAGAACGTGCCGACGACGAGCGGGTTGCCGAGCAGGCCACCCAGATCGCCTACGACAACCAGCAGCAGCGCGAAGCGGCGGCGGCAGCCGAGCGCTGGCTCGAGCTCAACCCGACCAGTGAGCAGGCACGTCGTCATGCCGGCGTGGCCGCACTGCAGCTCCACCGGCTGGATGCCGCCGACGCGCACTTCGCCGTGCTGCTCGAGACTGCATACCTGAGCCCGGCGGCCGGCTTCCTGGCGCTATATCCGGTCATCGCCGACGAGGGAACGCCTGCCGACGTGACCGAGCTGTTCCAGCGTCTCTCCGCGCGTCATCCGAAGGTCGCAGAGGGGCAGTACGCGCTCGCCGGAGCCGCACTGCGCTCGGAGAACTACGCGCTGGCGGTCGAATCTGCGACGCGCGCCACGCAGCTCGCGCCCTACTGGGTCCCCGCGCGGATGCTTCGCGCGCGCACCCTGATCGCGAACGGGCAGGACGAACAGGGTCTCGCGCTCGCACTCGAAGTCGTCAACGACAATGAGGCTGACGTGGCGACGCATCTCGAGTACGCCCTGCTGCTGTCGTCCACGGGGCACGATGAAGAAGCGCGCGCGATGTTGACGCCGTACGCGAGCGGGACGACCGTCGTGCCCGGTGCGCTGCGCGCCCTGGGTCTCATGGATCTGCAGCAGGGTGATCTTGATTCGGCGAGCAAACGGTTCGACGCGCTACTCTCGACCGGGGCGCAAACCTACGAGTCGCTGTTTCATCTCGGGGCGATAGCCGAGCAGCGCGAGGACGCCGACCGCGCGCTGCGCAACTACGCGCGCGTCACCGGCGGTGACTTCGCGCTCCCTGCGCAGGTCCGCGTGGCGCGTATCAAGGCGGATAAGTCGGGGACCGAGGCGGGCCTGCTGCATCTGGAGGAGTTCGCGCGCGCGCGCCCGGAGCTCGCGGTCGACGTAATCGTGCAGCGTGCCGCGCTGCTCTCCGAGCGTGACGACGAGCGCGGCGCGCTCGCGGAGCTCGACGCCGGAATCGAACGCTACCCGGATTCGGTCGATCTCCGGATGGCGCGTGTGTTCCTGCTCGAGCGCACCGACCGTGTTGATGCGTCGGTCCGCGAGCTGCGACAGCTGCTCAAGGAACGGCCGGGCGACGCCATCATCCAGAACGCGCTCGGCTACACGCTCGCCGATCGCACGCGCGAATACGACGAGGCGCATACCTTGATTGCGAGCGCGCTCACGCAGACGCCCGACAGTGCTGCGGTGCTCGACAGCATGGGCTGGGTGCTCTATCGCCAGGAGCGGCCGCGCGAGGCCCTGCCATACCTGCGGCGCGCGCGCGAGCTCGCGAGCGACACCGAGATCGACCTGCACCTGGGCGAGGTCCTTTGGGCGGTGGGCGACCAGGCCGAGGCCCGCAAGACCTGGCAGGCGGCACTCGAGCGCAGCCCCGATGACGAGAAGCTCAAGGAGCGGCTGGAGCGCGCAGGGCCGTGACCCGGATTGCGCTCGTGCTGCTGGCCGGTCTGCTGGCCGGCTGCGCGGGTATCGCGACGCGTCCACCACCCGCGGCGAGCACGGCCGGAATCGCGGCGCTCACCGGCTGGGTGGCGGCCGGACGTCTCGCGGTGGCGGCGGGCAGCGAGGGTGGGAGCGGGGGCTTCGTTTGGCAGCAACAGGGCCCCGAAACCCGGCTCCGGTTGCGCGGGCCACTAGGCGCGGGCTCTTTCGAAATCGCGAGCGACGGCGAACGGATCTCCGTCACCGACGCCGCGGGGCAGGTGCTCGGGGCGGATGCCCGCGCCACGCTTCGCTCCAGGCTGGGTGCCGATCTGCCGCTGTCGAGCCTGCGCTACTGGATGATCGGGCTGCCGGATCCCGCATCCACGGCCAGGGTGATCGAGTCGGAAGCCACACCGTTGCGGATCATCGAGCAACACGGCTGGACGATCGCCTACGACGCGTTTACATCGACCGACGGTTTCGCCCTCCCAGCGCGGGTTACGGCGACCAGCGGTGACGTGCGGCTACGCCTCACTGTCAGCGACTGGACCGATCTCCGGGCGGCACCTGAATGAACGCCCCTCAGGCGCTCGGACACTCTTGTCCGTGGCCGGCACCGGGAAAGCTGAACCTGTTCCTGCACATCGTCGGTCGCCGGTCTGACGGCTATCACCTGCTCCAGACGGCGTTTCAATTCATCGACCTGTGCGACGAGCTCAGTTTCTGGCATAGGGCCGACGGCGTCATCGAGCGGGTCGGCGAGGTGACCGGCGTCCCGGCGGACGCGGATCTCGCGCTGCGCGCCGCACGGGTGCTCGCGGCGCAGCACGGTGTCCGCGCCGGCGTCGGCATAGAGCTCCGCAAGCGGCTGCCGGTCCAGGGCGGCGTCGGGGGCGGAAGCTCGGATGCGGCCACAGTGCTGGTCGCACTCAACCGGCTGTGGCGGCTCGATTTGTCCGTGGAGGCGCTGGCGGCGCTCGGCCTTGGTCTCGGCGCAGATGTACCGGTCTTCGTTCGCGGTCAGGCCGCCTGGGCGGAGGGCGTCGGTGAGCAACTGACCCCGGCCGATTTCCCGGCTCCGGTCTACGTCCTCGTCCAGCCGGATGCTACGGTCACGACGGCCGAGCTCTTTCAGGCCACTGAATTGACAAGGGATTCGCCCGTAATCACAATGACCGGTTTTCTGACAACGGGTGGGCGAAACGACTTCGAGCCGGTGGTCCGGCGGCGGTATCCGGCGGTGGCCGAGGCGCTCGACTGGCTCGGGCGGGTCGCACCGGCGCGGCTGACCGGTACGGGGTCGTGCGTATACGCAGCGATGCCGGATGAACGCACCGCACGAGAGACGCTGGCGCGGCTGCCGGTGCGGTGGCGAGGAGACGTGGTGCGGGGTCTGAATCGCTCGCCCCTGCTCGAGCGCGTTCGGCTCGAGGAGGCGCAGGCCGGAGTCGCTCGCTGACGATTACGCTGGGGTGTCGCCAAGCGGTAAGGCAGCGGGTTTTGATCCCGCCATTCGGAGGTTCGAATCCTTCCACCCCAGCCAACCCCGGAATCCGGCTCGGAGCCGGATTTCCGGTGGCGTAATGTGGTTCTGAGCCGAGTGTTGTGAGGAGCGAGGCGCGATGGACGCGGCGACGGTTGCGGTATTCACGGGCAATGCGAATCCGCAGCTCGCTCACGACATCGCGAAGCATCTTCAGATGCCCCTCGGACGCGCGAGCGTCGGGCGGTTCAGCGACGGTGAGGTGACCGTCGAGCTGATGGAGAACGTGCGCGGGCGCGACGTGTTCGTGGTGCAGCCCACGTGCCCTCCGGCGAACGACAACCTGATGGAGCTGCTGGTGATGGTCGACGCTTGCCGTCGCGCATCAGCAGGTCGGATCACCGCCGTCATGCCGTACTTCGGTTATGCGCGGCAGGATCGGCGCCCGCGTGCGACGCGAGTGCCGATCACGGCCAAGCTGGTGGCCAACATGATGGCGAGCGCGGGAGTGCACCGGCTGCTGACGGTGGATCTGCACGCGGACCAGATCCAGGGGTTCTTCGACATCCCCGTGGACAACGTCTACGCCTCACCGGTGCTGCTGGGCGAGGTGTGGAAGCAGAAGTACGACGACCTGCTGGTCGTCGCGCCGGACGTCGGCGGCGTGGTGCGGGCGCGCGCGATCGCGAAGCGGCTCGATGACGCGGACCTCGCGATCATCGACAAGCGCCGGCCGCGGGCGAACGAATCGCAGGTGATGAACATCATCGGCGAAGTGGAAGGCAAGACCTGCGTGCTGGTCGACGACCTCGTCGACACGGCTGGCACGCTCTGCCATGCGGCGAGCGCGCTCAAGGACGTGGGCGCGAAGAGCGTGGTGGCCTACATCACGCATCCCGTGCTGTCGGGTCCGGCGGTCGAGCGGATCGAGGATTCGGTGCTCGACCAGCTGGTGGTGACGGACACGATTCCGCTGCGCGAAGAGGCGCGCGCGTGCCGCAAGATCCGGCAGCTGTCCGTTGCGGGGCTGCTGGCGGAGACCATGCGCCGCATCCGCGACGAGGAGAGCGTGAGCTCGCTCTACATCGATTGAGGGCAGGCGGGTCGCGAGGCCCGGCTGCCCGAACGTGGAGCCTCGACCCTGGTCGCGGGGCGGGCTCCGAAACCAAGACGACTGGAGAACTGATCATGAAGACCGCATTCGAACTCAATGCCGAGTTCCGTGACGCCGAGGGCAAGGGTGCGAGCCGCCGCCTGCGTCGTGCGAACAAGGTGCCGGCCATCCTCTACGGAGGCCACCGCGAGCCGCGTGCGCTCGCGCTCGACCACACCAGGCTGCTGCTGATGCTCCAGAACGAGCGCTTTTACTCGACCATCATCAACCTCAAGGTCGGTGACGTCAGCCAGGCCGCGGTGCTCAAGGACGTGCAGCGCCATCCGGCGCGCAACGCCGTGCTGCACGTCGACCTGCAGCGGGTGCTCGAGAACGAGGCCATCCGCATCGCGATTCCGCTGCACTTCAAGGGCGACGGCGCGGCGCCGGGCGTCAAGGCGGGCGGCGTCGTGTCACACCTGCGCAACGAGGTCGAGGTGAGCTGTCTGCCGAAGGACCTGCCGGAGTTCCTGGAGGTGGACGTGTCGGCGATGAACATCAACGACCTGCTGCACCTGTCGGACTTGAAGTTGCCGGCGGGCGTGGAGATCCCGGAGCTCTCACACGGCCGCGATTCGCCGATCGTCTCGGTACATCACGCGCGTGCCGAGGAGGTCGACCAGCCGACCGAGGAAGCCGCGGCCGCCGCTGCGGCGCTGCCGGTTGCCGGGGCGCCCCCGGCGGGTGCGCCGGCCGCGGCCCCAGCCGATGCCAAGGGCGCGAAGCCCGCGGCGGATGCCAAGGCTGCGAAGCCGGCGGAGGCAAAGGGCGGCAAGGACGCGAAGAAGTAACCGGCCTCCTGGGACCGGTGGCATCGGGCCGCCCACGCGGGCGGCCCGGTCTTTTTCGGAGTCGACATGGCAGGCACGGCGCTTCAGATCATCGCGGGGCTCGGCAATCCGGGCCCGGAACACCGGCTTACCCGTCACAACGCGGGTTTCTGGTTCGTGGATGCGCTCGCGCGCGCCCATGGCGCGCAGTTCCGCGCGCATTCGCGCTACCACGGCGAGATCTGCCGCGTAACGATCGAGGGGCACGATCTCGTGCTGCTCAAGCCGCAGACCTACATGAACCGCAGCGGAATCGCCGTGCGCGCGCTGGTTGACTACCTGAAGGCCCCGGTGGCGGAGCTGCTGGTGGTGCACGACGAGCTTGATCTGCCCATTGGCGTTGCGCGGCTCAAGCTCGCGGGCGGACCCGGCGGACACAACGGTATGCGGGACGTGATCACGCACTGCGGTCCGGACTTCTGGCGACTGCGGCTGGGCATCGGTCATCCCGGCGATCGCTCGATGGTGATTGACTACGTGCTGCAGCGCGCCACGCCGGACGAGGAGCAGGCGATCGTAGGAACCATGCCGGCGGCGGTCGATGCGCTGACGACCTTTCTCACCGAGGGCGCGGAGAAGGCCATGCATCGGCTGCACAGCCGGACGCCCGGCGACAACGGGGGCAACGGCAACAACGGCAACGGTAGCGGCAACAGTCCGGGCCGGTGCAACGGCGATAACGGCAACGGCCGCAACGGCGCCGTCTCGTCAGCACCGGACGCCTGAGCGGACCGCGAGGGACCATGGGTATCAAGTGCGGGATCGTCGGGCTGCCGAACGTCGGGAAATCGACTCTCTTCAATGCGCTCACACAGGCGCAGAACGCGGCCGCGGCGAACTATCCGTTCTGCACCATCGATCCGAACATCGGCGTGGTGCCCGTGCCGGATCCGCGGCTGATCCGGCTGGCGGACATCGCGAAATCCGAGAAGGTGATCGCGACCACCGTCGAGTTCGTCGATATCGCCGGCCTGGTCGCCGGCGCGTCGAAGGGCGAGGGGCTCGGCAACAAGTTCCTGGCGCACATCCGCGAGGTCGACGCCGTTGCGCACGTCGTGCGCTGCTTCGAAAACGACGACGTGGTGCACGTCTCCGGCCGCATCGACCCGCTGCGCGACATCGAAATCATCAACACCGAGCTCGCGCTTGCGGATCTCGATACCGTCGAGCGCGCGCTCGCCCGCGCCGAGAAGGTCTCGAAAGCCGGCGACAAGGACGCGATCCGGCTGCGTGAGCTGCTGAAGCGTATTCGTGCGCACCTCGACCAGGGACGGCCGGCGCGCTCGCTCACGATCGACGTCGCGGAGCGACCGCTGCTCAAGGAGACGCCGCTCATCACGATGAAGCCACTGATGTACGTTGCGAACGTCGCGGAGAACGGCTTCCACGGCAATCCGCATCTCGATGCGGTGCGTCGGCTCGCGGCTGTGGAAGGCGCCGAGGTCGTGCCGGTATGCGCGGCGATCGAGTCCGAGATCGCGTTGCTCGACGAAGGCGACCGCGCGGCGTTTCTCACCGAGCTCGGGCTGGAGGAGCCCGGTCTCAACCGGGTGATCCGTGCAGCGTACCGGCTGCTCGGACTGCTGACGTTCTTTACGGCCGGACCGAAGGAGGCGCGGGCGTGGACCGCGCACTCGGGTGCGCTCGCGCCTCAGGCCGCCGGCGAGATCCACACGGACTTCGAGAAGGGCTTCATCCGTGCCGAGGTCATTGCCTATGACGATTATGTCGCGCTCGAGGGCGAGCTGGGCGCGAAAGAGGCCGGGAAGCTCCGGCTCGAAGGCAAGGAATACGTCGTCCGCGAGGGCGACGTGATGCACTTCCGGTTCAACGTCTGAGGCCCTAGAATTCCGGCCCCTTCCGGGGGTCGGCCCCCGAGGCTCGCCCGGGAACAGACACAGTGGTGAGGTAGCTCAGTCGGTTAGAGCGAGGGATTCATAACCCCTAGGTCGGCGGTTCGATCCCGCCCCTCACCACCACATCCCTCACTACCAATCCTGACAGACCTCCCGCTGTGCGCGGACCGTGGGCGGGTGCGGGTTTACCCTGGCGGGCGGCTGCGGGGCCATTTGTCGGCGCCGGCGTCATCCCCCGCCGGGTACAAGACAGCCCCGGTGAAGATATTCCTAGTTAGCGGCAAACTCGACTAGCATTACGTCTTGCTGCGTCGCGCGCACGCGTTGCACGCAGGCGTCGGCTGCCAGCTGATGCCGAAACAGTCAGTCTTACCAAGCACACTCACCGGAGAATGGAAATGAAGGGATTTATCAGGGCCGCCTGCATAGTGGCGCTCGTCATGCCGGTACTCACCGTCGCAAAGGAATATGGTTGCGACGACGTGAACTGGGGCGAGGAAGTCTTGAAGGAGTTTCCGAACGCAGCCAACGCCTGCCAGGGCGTCATGATGAAGGGCGATCAGCCATACGCCAAGTTCACGGCGGAAGTCGAGAGCGCGAACAAGGAGCAGGCGGTCGTTCACTTCCTGGACAAGCAAGACAAGCCTCTCTCTAAGGTCACCTTCGGCCTGAAGGAAGGCGCGACCGTCAAGGTCGATGGAAAGGACACCCGAGTTTCGGATCTGAAGAAGGGCGACCGGGTGAGCTTCTACGTTCAGCACAAGAAATGGGGCCTGTATGCAAACCCGGACGGGACCGCACCCCTTACTGTCCTGAGCCGAGAGCAGATGTAATTTTTGCGATGAACTGACCTTCACGGCGCCGTGGTGTAACACGGCGTGAAGCCAAGGATGTCTGGACGAGGCTGCCCCGTTGCCACGCGACGGTCTTGGCATCGGGCGCAATGAGACGTGCCCGACAGGCCGCGTTTGGTATGCGATTTGCGCATCTCAGCCCCTAAGCGTACCTGTCGTACCGCGCGTTGCACTGCACTGGATTGTCGGCCACGGGCGACGTCCTTACGCCTCCGCCAGAGGCGCACCCGGCCGGACTTCGACGCTGCAAGGGGCACTGTGAGGTGCCCAGGCGTTCGAACAGCAGGCGCCCGGGGCGCGGACCTGGCTATGCCGGCCGTCGTTGCACATATTCTTCTAGTTGGCCTGAAACTCGACTAGCATTGGAGCTTGGCGCGCCGCGCATGGGTTTTTCACGCAAGTGCCGGCTGCCAGAGCCGACGCCGATATATTCAAATGCTTACCAAGTCATATTCACGGGAGAATGGAAAATGAAGGGAATTTTCAGAGCAGCCTGTCTGGCGATCCTTATCGCCCCGGCGATCTCCGCCGCCCAGGAATACGGGTGCGACAAGGTGAACTGGGGCGAGGAGGTCCTGAAGGCTTTTCCGAACGCGAGCAAGGGCTGCCACTCGGTCATGATGAAGAACAACCAGCCGTACGCAAAGTACGTTGCCGAAGTTGAGAGTGTGGACAAGTCGACCAAGGAAGTGACGCTTCACATGCTCGACACGAAGGACAAGGCATTTTCAAAAGTCGTGATTGCGCCCAAAGAAGGCGCATCCGTCAAGATCGACGGCAAGGACACCCCAGTCGCTAAGCTGAAGAAGGGCGACCGGGTGAGCTTCTACATCCCGCACGACCGTTGGGGGCTGTACTCTGATCCAGACAGCACACCGATCAATATCGTCAGCCGCGAGGATCTCTGATCCTCGGTAGGATTTGATCTGCCTACGGCGCCGCGAGCCTTACCGTTCGCGGCGCCGTTTTCTTATGTGGGCCGGATGACGGCGGTGGATGCCTGCACAACCCGCGCGCCAGTCCGGAGTTAGTTGCTGCCGGAGCATTACCGGCATCGCGAAAAAAAGAGCGAGAAGGCCTGGTCCATGTCCGACATCGACACGCGGCTCGCCAACCGGATCCTGCTGGGCCTCGTGATCGGCGCGATCGCCGGAGCGATCACGCTCGTGATCGGCGGCGCGGTACCTGGCGTGCTCACTGGCGCCCGCTGGCTTGCGACGACCGTGCTCGATCCCATCGGGCAGGTCTTCCTGCGCATGCTGTTCTTCGTCGTGATCCCGCTGGTGTTCGCCTCGCTCGCCTACGGCGTCGTTCAGCTCGGCGAGCTGCGCGACCTGGGCCCACTGGCCGGACGCACCTTCCTGTTGTTCTTCGCAAACATGGCGATCGCCGCGACGCTTGGCCTGGTGATGATGAATGTGCTCGAGCCCGGCGCACGTCTGAACGACGACACGACCGCCCGGCTCCTCAGCGAGTACAGCCAGCAGGCGTCACAGCATGTCGAGAAGGGCGCGGCCCGGCCGGACATGACACCCATGGCCATCGTGGACATGTTCATGCCGCGCAACCTGTTCGGCGCGTTCGTCGGCAACCAGCGCAATCTTCTTGGCGACGTCCTGCCGCTTATCACGTTCGCGATCCTGGTGGGGGCCGCCGGGCTCGGGCTGCCGCACGACCGGCGCAAGCGGTTCGAGGAGGGGCTCGAGACCGTCGCGCAGCTCATGACGGGCATCGTCCACTTTGCCTTGCGCCTCGCGCCGATCGCGGTACCGGCGATGATCTTCAGCGTGGTCGTCAAGGTGGGCTTCGAAATCATCCTGGCGCTCGGATTGTTCGTGCTTGGCTGCGTCACGATGCTGCTCCTGCACCTGTTCGGCACCATGTCGATCTGGCTGCGGTTTCTGGCCCGCCGCAGCCCAAGGCAATTCTTCCGCCAGATCAAGGACGTGCTGGTGACCGCGTTCTCGACCAGCTCGAGCAGCGCCACCCTGCCTGCGGCGCTGGCCGCCGCGCGCGATCCGCTCGGTATCCGTCCGTCGACGGCCGGGTTCGTGCTGCCGCTCGGTACCACCATGAACATGAGCGGCACGGCGCTCTATGAGGGCTGCGTCGTGCTGTTCGTCGCCCAGGTGTTCGGTGTGCACCTCGACATTGCCCAGCAGATCACACTGGTTTTCCTGGCGGTGCTGAGCGCGGTCGCGGTGGCGGCCATTCCGGGCGGGGCCTTGCCGCTCATAGCGGGTCTGCTCGGCGCCTTCGGGATTCCGCCCGAGGGGATTGGGATCATCCTCGGTGTGGACCGCATCCTCGACATGACGCGGACTATGGTAAATGTCGGCTCCGACCTCGTAACCACGGCCGTGGTCGATGCGGCGTCCCCGGGTGTACCCTTGGGTCGAGCAGGCTGAGCCACCGGGGCGGGCCCCAGGGAACGGCGAGCGCCAGCTCGGAACCGGGGAAGTCACCCCGGGCCAATCCCAGATGAGGACCTGCAACAGTGGCAACACCCATCCAGATCACGTTCCGGCACATCGAGGCATCCCCGGCCGTCGAGGCACGCGTTCGCAGCCTCGCCGATCATCTGCATGTGTTCAGCGACCGCATACAGTCGTGTCGCGTCGTCGTTGATGCCCCGCATCGTCATCACCACCAGGGCAAGGTGTTCAATGTGACGGTGCAGGTCGGTTTGCCGGGCGAGAACGTGGTCGTGGACATGGAACGGCCGCAGCGGGATGGGCACGAGGATGTGTACGTGGTGATCCGCGACGCATTCGACGCCGCAAAGCGTCAGCTCCAGCAGCGTATGGCGAGTCTGCGCGGTGACGAGGCCCGTCGGTGACCACGGGCAAGACGACCCTAGAGATCATCCGGATCGATGAACAGTCGGGCGAGGCGGAGCCGCTCCGCCTCGATGCGACGCGTCTCGCGCCCGGCAGTCCGATGCCCGATCAGACCACACGGAACCTCTTTACTGATTCGACGGGGCGGTTCTTCTCGGGCATCTGGAGCAGCACGCGTGGCGCCTGGCGCGTTTCCTACACCGAGAACGAGCTCTGCGTGCTGACGCAGGGCAGCATTCGAATCACCGACGATGCGGGGCGAAGCTGGACCTTCGGGCCCGGCGAATGCTTTGTGGTGCCCGCGGGCTTCGAGGGTCTGTGGGAAGTGCTCGAGGACGCAAGCAAGTTCTACGCAATCTTCGAGCCGACTTCTGGCGAGCGCTGAGCTTCGCCGCAGGTCCGAACTCAGTGCACCGAACTGGCACGGTGCGCCGTTGCGGTGCACGCGACCGCCTCGGCGTCGAGATTTCACGTGCTTGTTGCTGGCATGAAACCTGCAGCTCCTTATGGAAACGGGCCTTCGTGTGCCCTCTGCTACAATCTGTGCGTCGGCCGCAACCTTTCCGTGGTTTTCACGCAACTAAGGGGTGAACAATGAGATTAA
>Ga0207645_10000737_pt1 | contig 27273 bp, 22 predicted proteins | sample KBSM53metaG_FD_184331 | JGI IMG/M metagenome (GOLD analysis project Ga0207645, IMG submission 184331) | Miscanthus rhizosphere microbial communities from Kellogg Biological Station, Michigan, USA - KBS M5-3 metaG (SPAdes) (version 2) | ecosystem: Host-associated > Plants > Roots > Rhizosphere >...
CTGCCGGCGCGCTACGCAGGCGGAGCCGCGCGCGTGAGGAACGACAGCGCCGTGCATCTCTTCACCGCGATGAGCCCGTGAGCAGCCAGCACGCCGGGCTCGCGCCGAGCGGCTGTCAACTCACCTTCCTTGGCACGCTCGTGTACTCGTCATAGCCTGCCCCGATTCCCGCGCTGCGGTCCGTGCGACGTGAGTGCCTAACAAGTAAGGCCATTTCGCGCTGTTGCTCTGCAACGCGCAAAGGTAGAAAGGCGCCCTCGGACCGGTCGTTAGCTTATGCAAATGGCGCTGCTCGGTATGCAGGATGTTAGTATCGCGTTCGGCGGACCGCCGGTCCTCGATCACGCGTCATTTCACATCGAGCGAGGTGACCGCGTGTGTCTCCTCGGGCGCAATGGCGCCGGAAAGAGCACCCTCATGAAGGTGCTCGACGGGATGCTCGCGCCCGATAGCGGGACCATCACACGCGAGGCGGGCGCGAGCGTCGCACGACTCGAGCAGGAGGTCCCGGAGGACGTCACGGGCTCCACATTCGACGTCGTTGCCGCGGGGCTCGGCGAGCGTGGCCAGTTGCTCGCGCGCTATCACGACGCGGCGCACCGCGTCGCCGTGGAAGGCACGGAGGCCGCGTTGCGCGAGCTCGATCGCCTTCATCACACGCTTGATGCCTCCGACGCGTGGCAGCTCTACACGCGGGTCGAGACGGTCCTCTCACACCTGGGCCTCGACGCCGACCTTCCGTTCGGCAATGCATCTGGCGGCCGCAAGCGCCAGACACTGCTCGCGCGCGCCCTCGTTCGCGATCCCGATGTGCTCCTGCTCGATGAGCCCACCAATCACCTCGACCTGGGCGCGATCGAGTGGCTGGAGGACTTGCTGATCGACCGAGGCAAAGCGCTCCTGTTCGTGACGCACGATCGCGCATTTCTGCGGCGCGTCGCGACGCGCATCATGGAGGTCGACCGAGGACGACTCGCCGATTGGGGCGGCGATTACGACGCCTATCTCGAGCGCAAGGAGGCGGCGCTCGCCACCGAGGCGCGCGAGCAGGCGGCGTTCGACAGAAAGCTGGCGAGGGAGGAGGTCTGGATTCGCACGGGAATCCGGGCGCGCCGCACGCGGAACGAAGGCCGAGTTCGCGCCCTCGAGGCGTTGCGCGTCGAGCGCAGCGCCCGACGCGACCGCGCCGGCAGCGTTAGGCTCCAGACTCAGGAAGCCGAACGGTCGGGCAGGCTGGTCGTCGAGATGCGGAACGTGAGTTTGGCGTTAGGCAATCGCGCGATCGTCACGGACTTCAGCACGTCGATCACACGGGGCGACCGCGTTGGCCTGATCGGCCCGAATGGCTCGGGCAAGACGACGCTGCTCCGATTGCTGATCGGCGAGCTCGCGCCAAACAGTGGAACGATCCGCATGGGGACGGGCATCGAGCTCGCGTACTTCGATCAGATGCGCGAGCAACTCGATCCGGAGCGCAGCGTGTTCGACAGCATTGCCGACGGCGCCGAGTTCGTCGAGATCGGCACAGTGCGGAAGCACGTGATGGGCTACCTGCAGGGTTTCCTCTTCCCGCCCGAGAGGGTGCGGACCCCGGTCGCGGCTCTTTCGGGCGGCGAGCGCAATCGCTTACTGCTGGCGCGACTGTTCAGGCGGTCCTTCAACGTGCTCGTGCTCGACGAGCCGACGAATGACCTCGACATCGAGACGCTCGACCTGCTCGAGGAGCTGTTGCTCGAGTTCTCCGGGACGCTTCTGGTCGTGAGCCACGATCGCGCGTTCCTCGACGCCGTCGTGACGAGCACCCTCGTGTTCGAGGGCGGGGGCACGGTAGGCGAGTACGTCGGCGGGTACAGCGACTGGGTGCGGCAGCGCAAACAGGCCGCGGCGGCCGCCGCGCCGACCAACCCGCCCAAGCGGCCGGCGCCCGCGCCGCCAACGCCGAGGGCGAGGCCACGCCGTCTCACGTTCAAGGAGATGACCGAGCTGGCCGATCTTCCTGACCGGATCGATGCGCTGGAACGAGAGCGCGCGACGCTCTACCTGTCGCTCGCCGATCCCACGGTGCTGCGTGACGGGTCGGCCGTTGCGGCGGTGCGATCGCGGCTCGCCGCGCTGGAGCCGGAGATCACCGGGCTGACGGAACGATGGGAGACGCTGGAGACGATCGCGACACAAGCGTGATCGAGGTGTGATGAAGCGAGGCGGAAGATCACCAGCGGCAACGAGTGCGAAGAGTTCGACCGCGTTGCCTAACGCCCGTTCGCCGCCGACTGATTCGTCGCCCACCACTCCCGCGCCCGGTCCTGCGTCCAGGCGTTCGCGCCTTCCACGTCGGCAAGCCGAAGCGACAGTTCTTTGGCGGACTGCGGTCGATTCGCGGGGTCCTTCGCCAGACAGGATAGCACGAGGTCCTCGAGTGCCTTGGGGATCGGCAGATCGGTCCGGACCGATGGCGGAACCGGCGGCTTCTGGGCGTGCTGCACGAGCATCCCCATGGGGGTCTGGGAGGTGAAGACGAATTGCCCGGTGAGGAGCCAGTAGGCCAGACAGCCCGTGGCGTAAATGTCGGCGCGCCCGTCCACATCAGCCCCTAACGCCTGCTCGGGAGACATAAAGGCTGGTGTACCCTGTACCGCGTTCTCTCGTGTGGGCCCCGCGCTCGTGTTGGCGGCGTCTCCAATTGCGCGCACGATTCCGAAATCCAGCACCTTCACGAAGTCGTATTCCTCGCCATACCGGCAGAGGAAGACGTTGGCCGGTTTGATGTCGCGATGGACCAGGCCGTGAGACTGGGCCTCGGACAGCGAGTGACAGATCTGCCGAAGGACGTAGATGGCACGTTCGGGCGGCGTTGGCCCGAAGCGCCGGAGCAGCGCGTCGGCGTCGAGGCCATCGAGCAGCTCCATGACGTAGTAGAAGGCGCCGTCATCAGCCATCCCGAAGTCGAAGAGCTCCACGGTATGGGGTGAGCGGAGCTGGGCGATCACCTGCGCTTCACGCTCGAAACGGCGAATTGCCTCGTCCGACGCTCCGGCCCGCCCATTCCAGTCGACCGAGGGTCGAATGAGCTTGATCGCGGCGGGCCTCGCCAGCATGCGATGGCGGGCTCGCCAGACCTCCCCCATCCCACCTTCTCCGAGCTTCTCCTCCAGCCTGTAGCTCCCCAGGTCGCGTGCGCGCTTGACTTCGGTGCCCAGGTGATAGACGACACGGGCACCGACATAGGCCATGCACACCACGAGGAGATAGGGAAACACGAGCCCGAAGAAGAACTCCATCGGAACCAACGTGAGCGAGACAACGCCGGACGCGATCATGAGCCCGATGACGACCGGGACCGAGCTCACCGACACAAGCGCCGCCAACATCGCCCTGCGCGGGGCGGTTGGCACGACGACGGTGAACAGCACGACCCATACGGCGACCCACGAGAGTCCCAAGTAGCCGCGATGAATCTCGAGCTGTTGCGGATCGCCAAACTCGGCCGCGACGATGCCGTAGCTGCTGACGATTTCGAATGCGAGGCCGATGGTCATTACGACGGGAAGCTGTAGCCGGCCGCTTCCAATCACGGCCGCGACGAGCAAGGCCCCTGCGATCGCGATCACCGCAGGACCCCACTGCATGAAACTCCCGAGGAATCGCGCCCTTTCAGTCGGAATTACCAGCGCGGGGAGGATCCCGGCCATGAAGAAGACGAACGCGTACAGCAACGCGAGGACGCGGAGACGTCCAGCAGACTGACTGATCAGATCGACCGGGAGGCCCGACGACATAGCGCGCGCGGTCGTCGGATCACGAGCGTCGGGTCGCATGAGAGTCACCTGCTCGCGCATTCCGGCTCCGGAGGGTAGCGTCGTAATATGACATGTCATCGGACAATCGCCGTCATTCCAGCGCGTGCGTGGATGAAACGTGCGTCGGCTGTTCTCCTGTGCCTCGGAAGTGCGTGCCAATCCGCGCCCGCACCGCCGCGCCTACCCGAGCCCGCGCCCAGCGTTGCCCCGCTTCGAGCACTGGTGGTCGAGCCGGCGGCGCCGTTTTCCCCGAGCATCGTTAGGTTCGCGCCCGACTCCGCGGCTCGTCTCGCGACGTTGGCTCGCGACTCCGTGTCCGTGCGGCTCGCGCCCGGACTGGGGCTCGACCCGTGGGCTCCTGAGGGGCTCGTCGCGGATCCCATCGGCATCGCGTTCGATGAAACCGGGCGGATGTTCGTGACCAGCACCGCTCGCACCGGCCGGGATGAGGTCGATATCCGGGCGCATTCCGACTGGATGGTTCCGTCCATCACCTTCAAGGATATCGAGGACAAGCGCGCGTTCTACACGCGTGTGCTGGCGCCCGAGAACAGCGCGCGGAATCAGTGGTTGAAGGACTGGAACGGGGACGGATCGAGCGATTGGCGCGACCTGACGTTCCACAAGGAACGGCTCTATCGGCTCGAGGACACGAACGGCGATGGCATCGCGGACTTCTCTCAGAAAATTCTGGAAGACTTCAACGACCTCGTCTCGGACGTCGCGCATGGCGTCCTCGCATACGGGAACGATCTGTACCTGACCGTGTCGCCGGACATCTGGCGGCTTCGAGAGACCAACGGAGACGGTGTGGTCGACACGAAGGAGTCGCTGGCGCACGGATCCGGCGTGCACATCGGCTTCGGCGGGCACGGGCTCTCGGGCCCGATCATCGGTCCCGACGGACGTCTCTACTGGAAGCAGGGCGACCTGGGGATCAACATCACGACCCGTGAAGGCCGGCATCTCGCCAATGCGAACAGCGGTGTGATTCTCCGCGCCAACCCTGACGGCAGCGAGGCCGAGATCTTCGCGAGCGGGCTGCGCAACCCGGAGGAGTTCGCGTTCGACGAGTACGGCAATCTGATCTCCCCGGACAACGACGGTGACCATCCCGGAGAAGTCGAGCGACTCCTGTACATCGTCGACGGGATGGACAGTGGGTGGCGCATCAACTGGCAGTTCGGCAAGTACGTGGATCCCGACAACAACACGTACAAGGTCTGGATGGACGAAGGTCTCTTCAAGCCTCGCTTCGCCGGGCAGGCCGCGTACTTCACGCCACCCATCGCCCCATGGCACGCGGGTCCGGCCGGCTTCGCCTACAATCCCGGCACCGCGCTCGACGACGCGTGGCGAGGATACTTCTTCGGGTCCGTGTTCACCGGTACGCCGTCAGGGTCCAGCGTCCGGGGCTTCACGCTCGCGCCGCAAGGCGCGGGGTTTCGCCTTGCCGAAGACAAGCTCGTGCTGCAGGGACTTCAGGTGACAGGTCTCAAGTTCGGGCCCGACGGCGCGCTGTACCTGGCCGACTGGATCGAGGGGTGGAACACCAAGGACAGAGGGCGAATCTGGAAGCTGGATGTCGCGGGCAGCGGTGCTTCGCCCGCGCGAACCGAGACGCGGACGTTGATCGCGGCGAGCTTCAAGGAACGGTCGATTCCCGATCTGCTCGGACTGCTCCGCCATCCAGATATGCGCGTGCGTACGAAGGCACAGTTCGAGCTCGTCGATCGCGGCGCCGCGAGCGACCTCCTCGCCTCCGCTCGTCAAACGCATCACCAGCTCGCGCGAATCCACGGGCTCTGGGGAATCGGCCAGCTCGCGCGCAAAGACCTGACGCTGGCTCGTCCCCTCGTCGATTTCCTGAGAGACGGCGATCCGGAGATCCGTGCGCAGGCGGCGAAGCTGTTAGGCGATCTGCGATACGGTGCCGCGTCCGGCGACCTGCTCCCTCTGCTCCATGACCCGCGGCCGCGTCCGCGCTTCTTCGCGGCCGAAGCGCTCGGACGCGTTAGGCATGCGGCGGCGACCCCGTCGATCATCGAGATGCTTGCCGAGAACGACGACGAGGACGTGTACCTGCGCCACGCCGGCGCGCTCGCGCTCGCACGGATTGGCGAGACCGGACCCGTGGTCGCGCTGGCGAATCATCCATCACGAGCAGTGCGTCTCGCGGCAGTCATCGCATTACGCCGCATGCACGACGCCGGCGTCGCTCGGTTCTTGAGTGATCGCGACGAGCTGGTGGTCACCGAGGCCGCTCGCGCGATCAACGATGATGGCGGGATCGAGGGCGCGCTCCGCGCCCTCGCCGCCGTGCTGGACAGCGCTCACTCCGCTGAACCGCTCGTTAGGCGCGCTTTGAGCGCGAACCTTCGCGTGGGGACGGAGGAGGCGGCACGCAGGGTAGCGACGTTCGCTGCTCGCGCTTCGGAGAACGATGCGATGCGCGTCGAGGCGATCTCGGTGCTGGGGGTCTGGCCGAAGCCGTCGATCCTGGATCGAGTCGATGGGACGCACCTCGGCCCTGTCCATCGCGACTCGGCAATCGCCCGCGCGGCGCTCCTGGGACTCGTCGAGCCGCTCTTTGCCACGGGAAGCACCGGCGTTCAGGTGGCCCTCGCTGACGCCATTGGAAGATTGCGTCTCCAGGGCGCGACGTCTCTCTTGTTCGCCAAGGCGCGGTCGGCGCAGGCTCCAGCGGTTCGGATCGCCGCGCTCCGCGCGCTCGCGACGATGCGCGACGGGCGCACTGAAGAAGCGCTCCGTGCTGCGCTGCAGGATCAGGACGAGACCGTGCGCATGGCAGCGCTCAGCGCGATCCCTCCGCTCAACCTCCCCGAGGCGACGACCACGGAGCTGTTGGCTTCAGTTGTGGGCGGTAAGGGGTCGGTGGGCGAACAGCAACGTGCGCTTGCGTCACTCGGACAGATTCAAACCACGACAGGCCGCGAGATGTTGACGCGTCTCGTCGATCAGTTGGCGCAGGGCAAGATCGCTCCCGACATCCAGCTCGACGTTGCCGAGGCAGCCCGCGCGACGAAGCACGCCCCGCTGATAGCACGGCTCGACTCGTTCGAACGGTCGCGTGCGCGCGCCGCACCGCGCGTTGCCTACGCGGATGTACTGCACGGTGGCGATGCGCGCCGGGGGCGGCGCGTGGTCATGGAGGGATCGTCGGCGCAGTGCACGAAGTGCCACAACTTCGGCACGGGACCCGGCGCGAGCGTCGGTCCACCGCTACGCGAGGTCGCCGGACATCTGACTCGGGAACAATTGCTCGAAGCACTCGTCGATCCGAGCGCCCGAATCGCTCCAGGCTTTGGAGCGGTGCAGGTAACGCTGAAGAACGGCCAGGGCGTGTTCGGCACGCTCCGCGAGGAGACCAATGGGTACATCGTGGTAGACGCGGGCACTGCGCCGAGGCGGATCATGAAGTCGGACATCGCGCGGCGTACGAACGGGCCGTCGGCGATGCCGCCTATGGGGAGCGTCCTGACCCGGCGGGAGATCCGCGATGTCATCGAGTATCTCAGCACACTGAAATAGCACGACGCAAAACAAAGGACCCCTCTTTTGGAGGGGCCCGTAAGCCGTTGTGTCACTTTAGAGGCGCCGATCGGAATCGAACCGATGAATAGCGGTTTTGCAGACCGCTGCCTTACCACTTGGCTACGGCGCCGTAAGGAGTCTCAAGCTATTGGCCCGTAGTGGCGTTCTCAAGGGAACCCACGACCTCAATCGTTTCTCACATTGACCGCCGCCGTCCCGCTCTTCCCCTCGCTCGTCGCCGTCACCGTTGCGTCACCACTTCTCTGCGCCGTGACCACCCCGTCCTTGTTCACGGTCGCCACTTGCGTGTTCGAGCTCGACCAAGCCACGGCCCGCCCCGTCAGCACATTGCCCAGTTCATCTAGCGTCGTTGCCGTCAACGTCCCCGTCCGCTGGCCGTTCCGATCTCGAAGGTCGAGGGTCGACGGCGTTACCGTCACTGACGCCACCGGGACGAGCTGCACCGTGATCGTCGCCGTCCCCGACTTCCCGCCAGACCTCGCACTGATCTTCGCTGTGCCGCGCATAAGCCCGGTCACCACCCCCTCCTGCGACACCGACGCCGTTTGCGGCTTGTCGCTCGACCACGACAGGGCCGCCCCCTGAATCACGAGATCGTTCACGTCGCGCACCGTCGCCGTGAGCGGCGTCGTCGCCGCGACGTACACCGTCGCCGAGCCCGGCGAAACGCTGATCGAGCCGACCGCCGGCGCCGTGACCGTGACCGTCACCGTGCCCACCTTGCCCTCGCTCGTGGCGGTCACGGTCGTGTTCCCAGGCGCCACCGCCGTGATGAGTCCCGCCGGCGAAACCGTCGCGACCGCCGGGTTCTGGCTTTCCCACGTCACAGCACGGTCGGCGAGAGGGTTGCCCTGTGCGTCACGCGGCGTCGCGGTGATCTGCTGCGTCGCGCCGGTCGTCAGGGACACGGTGGCCGGATCGACGGTCACGCTCGCCACCGGGATTGGCGTCACGGTCACCGTGGCCGTGCCGCTCTTCCCCTCGCTCGTCGCCGTGATCGTCGCATCTCCCGGCGCTACACCGGTGACCACACCCGCGTCGGAAACCGTTGCGACTCCGGCATTGCTCGACGCCCACGCGACAGCGCGCCCCGTCAGCGCGTTCCCGTTCGCGTCGAGGGGCTGCGCGGTCAGGGTCGTCGTCTGACCAACGGTTATGCTTGCCGTCGGCGGCGTGACGTTCACCGACGCGACAGCGGCGGCCGTCACGGTCACCGTCGCGGTCCCGCTCTTCCCTTCGCTCGATGCGGTGATCGTCGCCGTGCCAATCTTGATGCCGCTCACTCGGCCCTCGCTGGAGACCACGGCGATCGTCTCGTCGCTCGACGTCCAACCCACGAGCCGGCCCTGAAGCTCCGCGCCTGACGCGTCGCGCACGCTGGCCGAGAGCTGCACGGCGCCGCCCACAGGGACGCTGGCCGTCTGCGGCGAGACGACGACCGATCCGACCGGCACCTGCTTGACCGTCACCGTCGCCGATCCGAGGACGCCTTCCACATTCGCGAAGATGATCGCGGTCCCCGGGGCGAGTCCGCTCACGACCCCGGTCGGAGACACCGACGCGACGCTGGGAGCGCCGCTCGACCACGTCACGGTTCGGCCAGTCAGTTCCTGATTGTTCGGTCCCTGAACAGAGACGTTGAGCTGCACGGTCTCCCCGACCGTGACGTTAGGCGTCGACGGCGTGATCTCGACCTTCGCGACGGGAATGGGCGTGACGGTCACGGTTGCCGTGCCCGTCTTTCCTTCGCTCGTCGCCGTGATCGTCGTGGAACCGGGTGCCACGCCGGTCACGAGACCGGTGGCCGAGATAGTCGCGACCGCAGGCGTGCCGGACGTAAACGAGATCGGCCGCCCAGTCAACACGTTGCCCTGATCGTCGGTGACCTGCGCAGAGAGCTGCAACGTCTGGCCGACCGTCACGCTTCCCTGGCCCGGCGAGATGATCACCGAGCTGACCGGCTTCGGGCTCACGCCAATGGTCGACGTGCCAGCCGCTGCCTCACTGGTCGCCGTAATAGTGGCCTGACCCGGAGCGACCGCGGTGACGAGCCCGGTCGATGACACGCTCGCCACGTTAGGGTCGCTCGACGACCACGACACCGGCCGGCCGACGAGCGGCTGGCCCGACGCATCGCGCGGCTCGGCGTTGAGCTGCGTCGTCTGCCCGACGACGATCTGACTTCCGGTGGGCGTCACCGCCACCGAGGCAACCGGGACGGAGCTGACTGTGATCGAGGACGGCGCCGACTTCCCTTCGCTCGCCGCCGTGATGATCGCGCTGCCTGGCACGAGCGCCGTTACGAGCCCCGTGTTGCTCACGGTGGCGACCGCGACATTACTGCTTGTGAACTCGACGGGACGCCCCGTGAGCACGTTCCCGTCCGCGTCCAGCGTTTCGGCGCCGAGTTGGACGGTTTGCCCTACGAGCAGATTTTGGTTCGGCGGCGTCAGCCTAACGCTCGCGACCGGCGTCGGATTGACGGTGACTTCAGCGATGGCGTTCTTCCCGACCGCGCTCGCCGCGATGTGCACCATCCCGGTGGCGACGCCCGTAACGACACCCGAGCTCGACACGGTTGCGATCGAGGGGTCGGCGCTGGCCCAGACAACCTTGATCCCGGTCAGCGTCTTTCCGGCCGCATCCAGCACCTCGGCGTTCAACGTCACGTTCGCACCAACGGCGACGGTGGCCGTTGATGGCGTGATGACCACGGAAGCAACGTCTCCGCCGCCGCTGGGTTCGAGGGAATCGCCTTTGCACGAAATGGCAGCGACGATGACTGCCGCAAGCCACCGAACACTCGATTGTGATAACCGCATTTGAGGCGCGAAAATGCAGGAATCGAACCAGAATGGAAGCGGCTGAGCGGCCGTCAAGGACCCCAATGATAGCGTCCGACACAGGCTCGCGCGCGCCGCTTACTTCGGCGCAATCCGCGCCTTCACCCAATCGGTCAGAATGGCGAGCACCTCGTCCGGGACCTTGGTCGTCTGGAGGTGCGAGTACTCGCTGAACGACCCCGTCGTCGACGGCAGGAAGAGGTGGTTGAGGGTCGGGAACACTTTGACCGTCACGTCCTTGTTCCCCGCGTCGCGCAGGGCGGCAGCGAGAATTTGCGCGTGCGATTGATCGACCTGGCGGTCGCGCTCTCCCTGCAGAATCAGGAGCGGCTGCTTCACCTTCCTCGCCGTCGGTAGCGGGTCGTACGTGAAGTATTCCCGGATCCATGCATTCGTCTTTTGACCGGGCAGATCGCCGCCGGCGAGCACCGTCTGCACTGCCTCCTTCTGCTTTTCTCGCATGGTCTGCTTCACCGCCTCGGTCATCGTCGGGTCCGAGCGCAGCATGTCCTCCTGCTGCTCGATCGACACCTCGGCCCCGCGCTTCGCGACGCCGGCCATCATGACGACGGCGGCGAGCTTCGGGTCGCTCGCGCCGATCATCGCCGCGATCGACGCTCCTTCACTGTGCCCGATCACGACGATGCGCTGCGGATCGATCCCGTTGCGTGTACGCAGCCAGGCGATCTGTGCGCGCGTATCCTCGGCGAGCGAGGTCGTGGTCGCGTTCTCCAGGGTCTCACGGCCAGTCGATCCACCGATGCCCCGATCATCCACGCGCAGCACGGCGATCCCGTTCGACGCGAGCCGCTCGGCAATCTGGCGGAAGGGTGCGTACTGCTCGAGCCCAGGCAACGCGATGCGCTGATCCCGCGTTTGCAGCCCCGAGCCCGTGATCATCACGGCCGCCGGGTGTCGTGTCCCGGCTTTCGGCACGAGCAGCGTGCCTGCGAGTGAGTACGTCGCGACGGGGATCGTTACTTCCTCGGCGGTGAACGTCGCGCCCAGCGGCGCGGAATAGTCGATCGCGGTGGCCGAATTTGCCGGTGCAGCCGATGCACCACCGGTCAATTTCGCCATGAGTGCCGGCAGCCACTTCGCGCTCTCCGGGCGTACGGCGGAGAACTGTTGGGCGGGCGAAGCGATGACGGCGAGGCGCCCATCGCCGTCCCGCCAGAGGATGAACTGCTGGATCGCTACGCGCGCGACGAATCGGGTGAACGTTGCGGTTTCGCCGTTATCGAGCCGCACCGTGTCCGAGCTGCTCCGCTCGAGGGTCATCGCGATCTGGGGAAAGATCGGGAACTGTTGGGCTCCGCCCTTCGCTTCGTCGTATCGCGCAGCGATGAACACGTTCGGGTAGAAGATGTTGCCGCCCAGCCATGACGCGCCCTTCGCGTATTGCACCGATTGCTGTTGACCGTTGGTGGTGAGTGTGGCGGTCCCATCGCGGAACGTGCCGGACTGGTCGAAGGGCTGTCCGTTCACGGTTCCTTTCGCCGACGCCGAAGCGGGGATGAAATCCGGCCCAATCTCCAGGTGCGTCGTTAGGTCGATCGCCGCGCCGGTCATGGACAGTCGAGTTCGTCCCGTCGCGGTGTAGCCACCCGGGTGGCAGGCAATCTCGAATGTCTCGCTGCCGAGCGACTGACCGCTCGCGCTGAGATCGTATCGGCCGGCGCCGCAGAGCGACCAGTTCCCGGCTCGCTGAGCTTCGAGGTCTTCACTCATCAGTAGGAAAGAGGCAAAAGTTGTCAGCGCGACAAACCGCGCTCGGGTGTTCGTCATTGAATCCTCAAATTGCTTTGAAACGCAACGGGAACGTGCTGGTCATCGGCGGTGCGACCGCCTTCCTTCGATAATTAGCCAATCATCTAATTAACGCAAGACCGGTCGCTCATCCCGCCGGCGGGGCCCGGGCCTATCTTGTTGTGTGTCCGCCAATTTCGACTCGACGCCTCACCAACGCTCCATGCCCGAGACGCTCACCGAACAGCCTCTCGTGTCGCCCGATCGCGTTTCGCTCGATCGCATCGTGGCCGCACGTGACGTCATCCGCGGCCGTCTGCACCACACTCCGACCGTGACGTCGGCGTTCCTCTCCGATCGAGTCGGCGCGCCGATTCACCTCAAGCTCGAGCTGTTTCAGAAGACGGGGTCGTTCAAGCCGCGGGGGGTGCTCAACCGGCTCGCAAACCTGACGGATGCCGAGCGTCAGCGCGGCCTGATCACGCTGTCCGCCGGCAATCACGCGCAGGCAGTGGCCTGGGCGGCGCGCGAATATGGCGTCAAGGCGACCGTCGTCATGCCCGTCAAGGCGACGCGTGCGAAGGTGAACGCGACGCGCGGCTATGGCGGCGATGTTGTGCAGACCGATGGCGACCTCCTCGCGACGGCGCTCGAGCTCCAGCGTGAGCGCAACCTGACGCTGGTCCACCCGTTCGACTGCCCGTTCGTCATCGCCGGCCAGGGGACGTTAGGCCTGGAGGTGGTCGAGCAGGTCCCCGACGTCGAAACGGTGCTCGTCGCGGTGGGCGGGGGCGGTCTGATCTCCGGCGTCGCGGCCGCGGTGAAGTCGGTGAAACCTCACGCGCGCGTGATCGGCATCGAGCCGGTGGGCGCGCCGGGGATGACGGAGAGCCTGCGACGTTCGGAGCCGGCACGCCTCGATCGCCTCGACACGATCGCCGACGGCCTCGCCGCGCCGTTCGTCGGGCGGCTCAACTATCTGCACGCCCGCGATCTCGTGGACGAGATGATCCTGGTGACCGACGACGAGATCATCGCGGCGATCCCGGTGCTGATGGAGCGGTGCAAGATCATGCCGGAACCCGCGGGGGCGGCAACGACCGCGGCGCTGCTGTCGGGTAAGGTGCGCCTAACGCCTGGCTCTCCGACCGTCGCCATCGTAAGTGGCGGCAACATCGACTGGACAGGCCTAACGAAGCTGCTGCAAGACTAGAACGGCGCAACAGAACAGGTAATTGGTTACTGGAATTGGTTATCAGTGATTTGAACCCTCGGGACGTCTCTCTCAGCGAGATGCGCATCCCGAGGGTTCAAATAACCAATAACCACTACCAGTAACCAATTACCAGTGGCAGTTGTTATTCACGCCTCCATCGCGCACTGGTACCGCGTACGTCGATGTGCGCGAATGGTCCGCTGGTGCCCATGGCGTGATACAGACCGAGACCGCCGACGAGCGCGGGGTACGCCTTCTCGACTCGCTCCACGGATTGCAGGATCACCTGCGTGTCGCGCAGGTCGAGCCGGCCATCGTGATTGAGGTCGTCCATCCGGCCATCGCCGTCAGCATCGATGATGATGTCGGCCGCGTCCCCATATTGATGGCGACTCGCGCGGGCCGCGCCTTCCGCCACGATGCGATCGTTGTAATAGGGTGCGCGGAAGCCGCTCAGGACGCGAACGCGATCCGTCCGCACGCCATGCGCCGCCAGATCCGCCAGCACCAGCTCCAGCTTGTCGATGAGCGGCTCCTGCAGCACGACGTACTTCGGCCACACGTCGCGCTGGTCGTGCGTGAGGAACTCCTGCAGCTCGAAGTGCTGCGAGAGACGAAGCCCCGCGTTCTGGGGCGTCACCTCGATGAAGCCGTCGGGATTCCAGTATTTCTTCCCCATCATCCATCGCTCCGACGGCCAGCGCCCGAGTCGATAGCCCCACAGCGAGTCACCGCGCTTCTCTCCGAATGGCCGCAGGACGATGAAAGCGAACGGCGTCTTCGTGCCGTTGGCGGCAACCGGGTACACGGCCGGGGACCGGATGGCGTTTTCGCCGAACGTCGCAATGAAGCCGGGGAGCGTCGCCGCCGACGCTCGGGTCAGCGTGCGGAAGCGCACCTTCCCGCTATGTCCGCCCATCGAATCGGCCACCGCGAACGAGACCAGCGGGACGGCGCTCGTCGTGTCCTTCGCAGGTGCGACCCCGGCGAGGTTCGCGACATCCCGCGCGTCCGGCGCGCGGAGCCGATCGCTATCGCCGCGCGCGGACGACACCGCGCGCGCGATGACGACTCCGAGACCGACGATGATCGCGAGGATGAGCGTACGCCGCGCCAGCGCGGACTCGAGCCATTCCATGACTCAACCTACCACGCGATCGCGTACGCCTCACGGCGCGGGTCCGCGCCGGCAATGCGGCCGCCGGACGGCGTCACCATGATCACCTGCGCGCCGCCGAACTCTTCGCTCGGCTCCTGTACTTGCACCTGGTGGCCACGCTTGCTCAGCGCATCCCGGACGTCTGCCGGAATGCCGGGCTCCACGCCGAGGCGTTCGCGGCCATACCAGCGGAACCGGGGAGCTTCGACCGCCTGCTGCGGCGTTAGGCCGAACTGCACGATGTTCGTGATCACCTGGACGAGCGTCTGCGGCTGACCATCGCCGCCCGGCGTCCCCACGACCATCAGGAGCGAACCGTCGGGACGCAGGACCATCGCCGGGCACAGGGTGTGGAATGGCCGCTTCCCCGGCGCGATCACCTGCGCATGCGTGGTGTCGAGTACGTACAGCGAGCCGCGGTTGTGCAACGTCACGCCCGTCCCGGGCACCATGCGCCCGCTGCCGAACGCGGCGAAGAGACTCTGGATCATCGAAACGGCGTTGCCATCCTTGTCCACGACGCCAAGGAAGACCGTGTCACCCGTCCCGTCGCGATCGGCGTTCGACGACCCGTCGTTCGCCTTGAGCTTGTCGCGAAGGCGACGCGCGAGATCCGCCGCATAGTCCTTGGAGACCAGCCGATCGACGGGAACCTGCACGAACGCCGGATCCGCGACGTACTTGTCGCGATCCGCGTAGGCGAGCTTCGCACCCTCGACGATCGCGTGGATGTAGTCGGCCGAGTTGCGGCCCATGGGCTTCAAGTCGGATGCCTCGGCAACGTTCAACGCCTCGAGCAGGGTGACGCCCTGCGTGTTAGGCGGGAACGCGATCACCGGATTGCCGAGGTACGTGCTGCGGATAGGCTTCTCCCACGTCGAGTGATGGGCCGAGAGATCTCGCGCCGTGACGAGCCCACCCTCCTTCTCCATGAACTGCGCGATCTGCTTCGCGAGCGCGCCCTTGTAGACGAAGTCCGGGCCCGACGCCGCGATCGAGCGCAGCGTCCGCGCGAGCTCGGGTTGTTTGAGCAGCGACCCGACCGGAGGGGCTTCACCGTTAGGCAGGAAGATGCGGGCAAGCTCGGGATCGGCCGCCACCTTCTTCTTCGATTCGGTGATGTCGGCGTTGAGCCGCGGCGACACCGGGAAGCCGCGTTCGGCATACCGGATCGCTGGCTGGAGCGCCTGCGACAGCGTGATCGTCCCGTACTTCTGAAGGGCGTCGGCCCACGCTCTCACCGCGCCAGGCACGGACACCGAGAGAACGCCGGATGCCGGAACGGCCGTCAACCCCTTTTCGCGGAAGAACGCCAGCGTTGCCTTGCTGCCCGCACGTCCGCTTCCGTTGAGTGCAACGATCTCACCGCTCTTGGCGAGTCGGATGAGCATGAAGTTGTCGCCGCCGACGCCGTTCATGTGGGGTCGGACGACGGCCAGCACACCGGCCATCGTGATCGCCGCGTCCACGGCGTTCCCACCTCGCTTCAGCACCTCCATCCCGGCGGCTGACGCGAGCACATGGTCCGACGTGACGGCGGCTTCGATGCCGCCGACATCCGGTCGCATGGATGGGAGCTGCGCCGCAAGCGGCCCGACCGAGAGCGCGGTGAACGACAGCAGCGCGGCGACACGCGCCGCCGTTGGCACAACGGACATGGACATTCAACGTTAGGTGTTCTGCGCTCGCGACGGCGCCGCCGACTGCTCGATCAGCCAGACTGTGCGACCGGCAGCACGGACCATGGCGGCCGGATAACGTTGCGCGGCCTCGCCGCCCTGCAGGATTTCGACGACGACCGGCCGTTTGTCGTTACCCGCAATGAGAAAGACTACGTTGCGGGCGCCGTTCAGGCACGGGAGCGTGAGCGTGACGCGCGGCACCGCCGGCTGGACGGTAGTGGGAGCCTCGACCGCACGCGCCCACTGCGCTCGCTCGCTCAGCACTGGCGAGCCGGGAAACAACGAGGCCGTGTGGCCGTCGGGCCCGACGCCGAGAAGCACGAGGTCGATCGCCGATGGCTGCGTATCGCCGCCACCAAGCACGTCCCGGAGCGTCTCGTCGTACGCGTCGGCCGCGTCGCCAACCGTCCGCGTATCCGTCGGGATGGGATGGACGTGACCGGGAGGAATCGGCGCGGCGGAGAGGAGCGCGTCGTGCGCCATCTTGTAGTTGCTCCGTTTGTCGTCGCTGGGCACGAAGCGCTCGTCGCCGAAGAAGACCTGCCAGCGCGACCAGTCGATCTCATCGCGATGGCGCTCGACGAGCAGCTGATAGGTGCGCTTCGGCGTGTTTCCTCCGGCGAGCGCAATGGAGAATCGCCCGCGCTGCGACACGCTGTCCTTCGCGATGGCAACGATGGACTCGGCAGCCGCGGTACTGAGCGCCTCGAGGTCGGTGAACACCCGCACGTCACGCGCGTCCGCAGCCATCCCGATTCCCGATTCCCTATTCCCGATTGGACCACTTCTGCCCGTTGCGCTGCATGAGCTCATCCGACTCCTTCGGTCCCCACGATCCCGCCGCGTAGAACGACACCGCAAGCGTGTTGTCGAGAATCGGCGTAAAGAGCCTCCATGCTGCCTCGACCTCGTCGGCGTGAACGAACAGCGTCTGGTCGCTTTCCATAACGTCGAGGAGGAGCGTCTGGTACGCCTCGGGCAGCTCCTGGAACCGCTCCTTGTAGAAGAAGTCGAGCGGCAGGCGCTCGAGCTTGAGCGGCTTCCCGGGCGCCTTGATGTGAAAATAGAGCGCGAACCCTTCATCGGGTTGAATCGTGAGGCGCAGCGTATTCCGGTGGAGCTCCGGCGAGCCTAATGGCGTGAACATCCACACCGGCGGCTTGCGGAACTTCACGACGATCTCGGTCAGCCGGTTCTTCAGCCGCTTGCCGGTCCGCAGGAAGAACGGCACGCCCTGCCACCGCCAACTGTCGATCTCGAGCTTGATCGCCGCGAACGTTTCCGTTCGCGAATTCGGCGCAACGCCAGGCTCCTCGCGATAGCCCGGGATGGTCTGGCCGCTGATCTCGCCGTGGGCATACTGGCCGAGCACCACGTTCTTCGGGGTGATCGACTTGATCGAACGAAGGGCCTTCACCTTCTCCTGGCGGATGAACTCCGCTGTCATCATCGCCGGCACCTCCATCGCCACGAGCGAAACGAGCTGGATGCCGTGGTTCTGGAGAATGTCGCGCACCGCACCTGCCTGCTCGTAGTATCCCGCCCGTCCTTCAACGCCCAGTTCCTCGGCGACCGTCACCTGAACGCTCTCGACATGGTCGCGATTCCACAGCGACTCGAACACCGAGTTTGCGAAGCGGAAGACGAGCAGGTTCTGCACCGTCTCCTTGCCGAGGTAGTGGTCGATGCGGTAGACCTGTGACTCGTCGAAGTACTTGTGGATGAGCTGATTCAGCGCCTCGGCCGACTGGAGGTCGCGCCCGAACGGTTTCTCGATCACGAGCCGCGTCCAGTACTTCGTGCCGTTGCCTTCGCCGGTGGTGCTGTGGCTCAGCCCAGCTTCGCCCAGCCCCTGGATCGTCGCCGGAAAGACGTTAGGCGGGAGCGCCAGGTAGAAGATCCGGTTCGGTGGCTGACCGCGCTCCTTTTCGAGCTGGGCGATGCGGGTCGCGACTGCCTTGAAGTCCTCCGGTGTGCCGCCGCCGATGCCCTGGTAGAAGACCGTCTTCTCGACCCAGTCCTCGATCTCCTTCGCGGCCATGCCATCGTCTTCGACCGCCTGACGTACGACGTCGCGAAAGCCGCGGTCATCCATTCCCTTGTCGCGTGCGACGGCGAGAATGGTGGTATCGTCGTCGATCCCTCCGCCGTGACGAAGGCGGGAGAGCGCGGGGAGAATCTTCCGCCGTGCGAGGTCGCCGGTGCCGCCGAAGACGATGAACGTGCACGGCCCGTGGACCGGCCGCTCACCTGTTCGCTCCTGCCCCTCACGGGCCTGTAGTCCCTTCAGTCTGCCTGGTCGTCCCGCCTTCGTAGCCATCCGCGTGCCCTCTTCGCTTGTACGCTGCCTAACGAAGCCGAAATTCACTGTTCCGGGTTCCCGGCCGCGCGAAGCGCGCCGCCGATTCCCGATTCCCGATTCCCGATTCCCTAGCTCTTTTTGATCGCGTGCCCGCCGAACTGATTCCGCAACGCCGACAGGAGCCGATCGGCGTACGACTCGGAATCACGCGATCGGAGCCGCTGCAGCAGCGACAGCGTGATCACCGGTGCCGGCACATCCAGGTCGATCGCCTCGGTGACCGTCCAGCGTCCCTCGCCCGAATCCGACACGTACGGCGCGATCGACGAAAACTCCTGGTCGTCGTGCAACGCGCGGGCCGTGAGGTCGAGCAGCCACGAGCGCACCACGCTCCCCGTTCGCCACAGTTCGGCGATCTGGGCCAGGTCGAGGGAGAACTCCTTCTTGTGCTTGAGGATCGAGAAGCCTTCGGCGTACGCCTGCATCATGCCGTACTCGATGCCGTTGTGTACCATCTTGGTGAAGTGGCCGGCACCGGCCGGTCCGACGTGTCCCCACCCCGCGTCTTTCGCCGGCGCGAGGGTCTCGAAGAGCGGCCGCAGCCGCTCGACGGCCTCGTTAGGCCCGCCGATCATGAGACTGTAGCCTTCCTTGAGCCCCCAGATCCCGCCACTCGTCCCGACATCGACGAAATGCAGGCCGCGTTCGCTCACCATCCCGGCGCGTCGGATCGACTCCTTGTAATTGCTGTTGCCGCCGTCGATGATCGTGTCGCCTTTGGCCAGCAGCTCGGTGAGGGCACGAACCGTGTTCTCGGTGGGGTCGCCCGCGGGAAGCATCACCCAGACAGCGCGCGGTGCCTTGAGCTGCCGCACCAGATCCTCGAGCGCGTTCGCCCCCCGCGCGCCATGGCCGGCCGCAGCCTGTACCGCGTCGGCGCTCCGATCGAATGCAACGACCTCGTGGCCTCCCTGAACCAGACGGGTCGTCATGTTTGCGCCCATCTTCCCGAGCCCCACCATCCCTAGCTGCATGTCGCCCTCCCGTTGCGCCGAGTTCTCTCAATAGTACCTCACACCGGCCAACGCGAGGTATTGCACTCGGGCCTGATATCGTCCCTAGCGAAGACGGCAGACGGCAGAGAACTGCAGACGGTAGACGGCAGGAGGCAGACGGGAGAGGAACAGGGCCTCTGCCCTCTGCAACCTGCCGTCTGCTGCCTGCCGTCTTCGGTTGTCTGGCGTCTGCCGTCTCCTTCGGCTCGTACCGTGTGGAACAAGAGGGGCTCGACTCGGAGATCCTCCGATCATACAATTAGCCAATTAGCTAATTATCTGATGCTCCTCATCGCCCGTCCGTGAACGCCGTCTTCCGCGCCCTCGCCGACCCGACCCGACGGGAGATCCTCAAGCTCCTCCGGGCCGGACCGCGCACCTCCGGGGAGATCGCCGACCGATTCCCATCGACCTGGGCGACCGTCTCACGACATCTCGGCATCCTTCGCGATGCCAACCTCGTCCTGGCAGAGCGCGATGGACAGAACATACGGTACGAGCTCAACACGACCGTTTTTCAGGAGGTCGTCGAGCACCTGCTCGATTGGACCAAGCCAGCACGGAGGCCAAATGCGTAGGTGGTTGCCGGCGTCGTTCATCGCCGGCGCTTGGCTGTTCTCGATCTCAGTGTATTCCCGACTACCGGACCGCGTCGCCGTCCACTGGGACATACACGGCGAGCCCAATCGCTACGGGAGTCGCGCGGAAGGCGCGTTTCTCCTGCCGGCACTGATGGTCGCGCTCTACCTCATCATGCAGTGGTATCCATCGCGCGATCCGCGCTCGTCCAACATCGCGAAGTTCCGGGGCGCGTACGACACGATCGTCGCCGCAATGATTGCGTTCCTCGGCGTCGTCCACGTGCTCGTGCTCGGCCAGTCACTCGGCTGGCGAGTCGATATCACGACCGTCGTCTTCGTCTGCGGCGGCGCGATGTTGGTGCTGCTCGGCAATCTGCTGCCGCTCGCCCGCTCGAACTTCATCTTCGGCATCCGCACGCCGTGGACGTTGTCGAGCGAACAGGTGTGGACGCGCGCGCATCGCGTCGGCGGTTATGCAATGGTTGCGGCAGGGCTGCTCACGATGGTCAGCGCATTCTTCGCGCGGCGCATCGGGGCGCTGGTCGCGCTCGCGAGTGTGATCCTCGCCGGCGTGATTCCGGTGGTGTACTCGTACCTGCTCTGGTCTCGCGACCGACCCGGACCGCCGAGCACGCCGCCCTGAACGGGCTGGTGGCGGTGAATCACAAGCACGGCGCGTGCAATGTGGGAGGTTCCTCGGGCTGAACGCCAAACCGCCGAGGGGTCCTTCCACCAGCAGAAATCGCGATGACCGTTGCCGCCGAACGCCGCCACGAAGATCGAGGACGATCCCGTGTCGTCTGGGACATCCTGTTCCGCGGTCTGCGCACGTCGTACGAGCACGCGCATTCGTTCGGGACGGCGCTCGGCATGTTCCTCGTATTTGGCGCGCTCATCGCCGTGCTTGGGACCTACGCGTTCGCCAAGCTGGCCCGGCTCGTGAGCGGCGGCCACACGCAGGCGTTCGACGATACGGTCCTTCTTTGGATGCAGCATCATCAGACGCCGTGGCTCGAGGGTCTCATGTTGGAGATCACGATGCTCGGTACGTGGATCGTGGTGCTGAGCATTGTGAGCATCGCCGCGCTGTTTCTCTGGCTCACGCGTCATCGCTACTCGGCCGTGCTGCTGCTCGTCTCGACCGCGGGCGGAATTGGCCTCAACAACATCCTCAAGGTCGGCTTCTCGCGTCCGCGCCCGCACATATTCGAGTGGGGAACCCACGTGAGCAGCTGGTCCTTCCCGTCGGGGCACGCGATGAGCGCGACCGTCGTCTACGTGACGGTTGCGTACCTCGCGGCGCGCCTACAGAAGCGGCACGTCGCACGACTCGCGACACTCCTGATCGCCGCGCTGATCGTCGCGACGATCTGCTTCAGCCGCCTCTATCTCGGCGTGCACTACCCGTCGGACGTCGTGGCCGGCGTGATCATTGGGCTGTCGTGGGCCGGGTTCTGCATGGCCACGCTCGAGGCCATTCAGCGCTTCGCGAAACGCAATGCGAAGGAAGTGTTGAAGCAGGAAGCGCCGGCGCCGAAGCCGGCCACTGGTTAGGCAGCCCCACGCCTCGAGCGGCGTCAGCGGGTTCGTAGATACGAATCGGTTCGGTTCAACCAGTCTTCGCGCGGTGGGCTGAAGACATCGAGCACGCGCGTGTCGGCCATCGCCTCCGCCGCGTGCGGAACGTTCGATGGGAGCAGCACGACGTCCCCGGCTCGCACGTCGTACGACACCCCGCCGTCGTCGCCAACGGTGAGTCGCAAATGTCCGTCGAGCACGTAGCTGATCTGCTCATGCACGTGCGCGTGCTTCGGAACGATGCATCCCCGCTGGAGCTCGACGCTCGCGATCATCACGCGATCGCCGCTGATGAGTCGTCGCGTGAGATCGGCTTTGACCTGCTCTTCGGGGATGTCGGTCCAACGAAAGTACGTCGCGGCGTTCGGTGCGCTGGTGGGATTCGACACGGTCTTCCTCGCGAGGCTGTGACTTGAGAATGATCTACCGCCCGCAGCGCCCTATGGAAGGCATGCACAGGCTTCATAGCGAAGGGACAAACCGCTGAACGGCGCGCGCCAAGTCGTGCGCTCACCGATGCCTAACGACTCCGACCTGGCGGCAGTATTCGAGCACCGGACACGTCGAGCACCTTGGAAGATGCCCCGTGCAGATGTGCTTCCCGAACGGCACGAGCAGCCGATTGATCTCGACCCAATATTCCCGCGGGAGCTTCTGCTCCAGCGCGCGCATCGTCGCCTCGGGTGAAGTCGTGTCGACGTAACCCCACCGGTTCGTCACGCGGTGGACGTGAATGTCCACGCTGATCCGCTCCGCACCGCACGCCACACCCATCGTCAGGTTCGCGCACTTGGGCCCCACGCCGCGGAACGACGTCAGCACATCGAAGTCACACGGCAGCTCGCCACCAAACTCAGCGACGGTCCGCCGCGCGATGTCGCGGATCTGCACCGCCTTCCCCTCGTGGAAGCTGCTCGCCCGAATGAGCGCGTCGATCTGGGCTGGCGACAGCTTCGCCATCTTCTCAGGCGTCGGCGCCCGCTCCAGCAGCCGGATCGCAACTGGTAAGCTGACCTCATCGAGCGTACGAATCGAGATGATGCACGCGACGAGCTGTTGGAACACGGTCTGGAACCCGCGCTCTGCGAGATCGAACATGGCCGCCGGGGCGTGCTCGGCCACAGCGTCGCGGATTCGGCGGAGTACGGTGTGGATGTCGAAGCGACGCTTCGCCGGATTCTTGCGCGCGGGGCGCGCACCAGACTTCACTCGAACAGCCACGGCCGCTCACTGCGCACGACGGATGCCGCTCCACGTCAGAGCGCATGAAAATTTCACTCCGCCGCCATCTCCTTCAGCGTCTGCTCGATCCAATCGAGAAACGACGACCCGGCGCTTTCAGGCTCCTGGTCCTCACCCATCTCGTGATTCCACCACACGACGGGATACTCAGCCCCCTCAGGTCGCGTCGTGTCGAAGCAGAGCAGATCGCCGGCACCATTATCGCTGAACGCGATGAGGTGCGCCGGAAGCCGCGGCCCGGCTTCGGTGCGCTCTTGCAGGTTCGCCTCGATGACGTGCTTCGAGTACCGCCCCTGTGGTGTACACACAGTGTAGATGTCGAGCGGCCCGGGCTCGACGTCGCCAAACTCCAACTGAAACCAGCGGTAGCTCATCGGGAACGGCGCGCCCAACTCGCGCTCGGCGCGGTCGATTTCTTCGACCTTCGCCGGCCGCGGCACGAGCTGCATTTTTTCCTCGGCGGCATACGCGCGAAAGAATCGAGCGACGTTCTGATATCGGCGCGACGGCGTATCCTGTGACGGTGCATCCATAGGAGCGACCTCAGTTTCCGGGCCGGTACATGATCACCCGCGCGCGCTCGAGCGTGATGAGCCCACCTCCGATCATCTCGTCGAGCTCCGGCAGGATGGCCTCGATACGCTCTTCGGTCTCGACGCACTCGACGACAATCGGCAGGTCGAGCGACAGCACCTCGAGTCTGTCAGTGCGTACATGCGCGCTCGCGCCATACCCCATGATCGCGCGGAATACCGTGGCGCCCGCATACTGTCGCGAGCGAAGCAGCTCGACGATCGCCTGATACAACGGCTTGCCCGACTTCGGATCCTTGTCGCGCTCGCCGATGTGAATGCGCATGAGCGTGCGCTCGCCCGTGAACCCATGCATGTCTACCTCACTCGTGCTTCGAGTGCCGCGTTCGCCACTGCGATCCCGAGGAACGTCGCCGCCAGCGACACCACCACGCTCGCGACCACATAGATCGCCGCGCGCCGATAATCGCCGTCCTCCATGAGCGCGATCGTCTCGTAGCTGAACGTGGAGAACGTCGTATACCCGCCGCAGAACCCCGTCGTCAGCAGCGCGCGCGTCTCGGCAGACACGGACGTCGAGCCGAGCGCATACCGCATGATGAAACCGAGGATCAGCGAGCCGGTGATGTTGATGATGAGCGTGCCCACCGGAAACGTGCCGGCTCGTTGCTGGATGAAGCTCGACAGCACGAACCGCGACGCGCCACCGACCGCACTGCCGACCGCTACGTACCAGACCAGATTCATTGAAGGGCCTCGAGTTGCCGCGCGGAGTGAGCTGAATGAAAAAAGACTCCCACGCGTGAGCTGACGCGTAGGAGTCATTAGCCTTGGGCTGGCGGTTGACGGCGAACTCCATCGCCGACCACGGTGATGCTGGTGGTTCGGTATGCTACCCGTCGCAGGCGGAGCGTGTCAACGCGCTAGGCCGCCGATTTCACGCGCTCGAACAGTGAGCCGAGCGCCCGGACGACGGTGTCGTTGCCCTCGCGCAGAAGAGCGGCCAGGATGTGCTTGCAGATGCGATCCCGCCACAGATGGTCGCCGCAGTCGCAGCGCGGAATCGCCGTGGTGTACAGGTCGACCCAATGATCGTGGTCGCCGCCGACGACATGGTATCGGCCTTCGCCGACGCGCCTTCCATCGAGCTTGAGGCTTCGTTCCAGGCGGTCCAGATCAACGCCACCGGCCCGTTCCAAGTCGATTGCTGGGTGTGCCATTCTCATCTCCTCCGTCGTAGTCCAAGCCAATTATTCGCATATAGTTGGCACGCCCTAAACATAACCCGAAGCACAGCGCAGCGGTCGATCACCGCTCACACCGCGGCGCCACGTGCTGGCCCATCTCGATTGTTTTTCACTGCAACCTGAGACTTGTTGGCCAGTGGTCACGTACTGACTGCAATCGCGTTCGAGAATTCTTCGTATTCACTGCCGTCTTGCCTTCTATGCAGCCCTCTCCGAATCACGCGCCCTGGCAGGTTGCTCCAGTTTCCGCGACCGGCCGAGTGGCCGCGGCCTCTCTCGCCCTGCTCGCGATCGACTCCACCTTCGTGTGGCCGATGACGACTTCTGTGATCGAAGCAGCGGCGCTCACCGCCATTCCGGCAATCGCCGCCATTCGAGTCATTCGCGGCTTTCCCCGATCGCGGGAGCTTGCCGGCGCGACCCTCGCCTCGATTCTGGCGGTCGCCTCGGTGTCGCTACTCCAGCTTGGGCCTGTCGCCGGTCAGGTCAGCGCGGCCATTGTGGTCTCGATCGTCCTCGCGGCCACCGGCCTCCTGTCGTTGGCATTGGCCGGGCTGAGAAACCGCCTCGGCGGAGAGCCGGTCATCGCGATGCCACGATGGCCCTCCGCCCCGGTCGCTCTACGCAGTCCGTCGCGGTACCGGATCAACCGGCACTACCGGTAGCGACGTCCCAGCTTTATCGGTGCTCGATGACGCTCTTCAGCTGATCGAGCGCTGCTTGCTCGGCCGGGCTGACAGCAACGCCTCCAAACCCGAGGATGCCGCCTTCCTTCGACGCGTTGGCAACCTTCGTGGCGACATCGGCAACAAGCTGCCTGTAAGTGGGCGCATCGGCAGGGCTGTTTCGCTCGACTGACGCGATCGCATCCCGAACCGTGGCCAGTGCATCGTCCGGCGTTCGCGACTTCGTGAACTTGGTGAGCTCCTCCACCGTGAAGTCGTGGTCGAACGCGAGACCGAGGAGCGATGCAGGTGACGCCGCCTTCGCCGCATCGCTGATCGCCCCGGTGGCGGCGCTGATCTCCTTGATCGCGCCGACCGGCCCGGACTTGTCAGCCGTGATGACCATGTGCGCCGCGGCAACTGGAGCGAGACGAACGGTATCCCACTGGACCGGCGAGTACTTGGCCCTGACGTCCGTCGCTCGCTGACCGGCGTCGAGCGCGTCCTTCACGAGCCCGGCTGCTTCACCTCCCGCCTTCTGGAAGTTGGTTGTCTCGTTGCTGAGCAGCGTCGCAATGCCACCAGCGCCCAGGTTCTTCTCGGTGTTGGCCTTGCTGATGAGGCCGAGAATCAGCGGCATGACGACAGGCAAAAGCGCGCTCGCCTTGAAGCCGAGCGCACGGTCGAGCGTCGCCCCGACCGCCCCGGCACCGCTGCCAAGAATCGACGAGAGCATGTCGGTACCACCGCCGCCGCCCGTAACGCTCTTGGCGAGATTCCCGAGGATCGACGTGACGCCATCCTTCGGAAGCAAATTCATCAGCTCCGTCTGGCCGGCTGGTGTCGACGCCTTGTTCGCGAGCGCTGAGGTGACGAGCGGCCCGATGACGCTCATCCCCTTTGTGACCAGATCGGGCTTCAGCCCAACCGCCTTGCCCAAGTCCTTGGTGACCGATGACGAAAGCAGCCCGGAAAGGTCCTCGAAAATCGACGCCATATTGCCCCCTGCGATTACGTGTGGCCGATCCCCAATGCGGCGGCACGTTGCCGTATCGGGGGAAGTCGAACAACGGGACCTAGGTCCTAGGTCCGTTCCCGGTCAAACGTCGCGCTTCGCCCACGTGACCGGGTCACTGGCTCGACCGAACAGGCACCGGCCATTGTCGGCCATTTCGTGCACGAGACGCATGATTTCTTGCGCACGATCCGATCCGCGGACTAAATTCCGACGCAACGTAAGCGATTTTTTGTTGTTTCTGCACGTTTCTTAGATCACGCGCGGACCGAACCTCGTGATGTCGCGACGTTAGGTCCGCCTTGTCGTTTCCGGTTCCCGCCGCCCACGTCCTCGTCCGGAGCATCGACGCATGCCATCAACCAGCTCGACCCCGCGGAAAGCTGCGATTCAAACCATCGCAGGCCGAGCCGCCCTCAAGCCCCTTCACCCTAACGCGTCTGAGAACGGCACCGCGCCGGCGAAACCGACGTCCGACTACTTCGGCATCAACACGTTCGGTTGGCGCCAGATGCGATCCAAGCTGCCGAAGGACGTGTACGCGAAGCTCCTGGCGTCCATCCGCCACGGGAAGAAGCTGGACAGCGAGATCGCGCCGACAGTCGCGCAGGTCATCAAGGAGTGGGCGATCACCCGCGGGGTGACGCACTTCACGCACTGGTTCCAGCCGATGACCGGGCTGACGGCCGAGAAGCACGATGCCTTTCTCTCGTTCGACGATCACGGTCAACCGGTCGAGACCTTCTCGGGATCGCAGCTCATCCAGAGTGAACCCGACGCGTCGAGCTTCCCGTCAGGCGGACTCCGCGCGACGTGGGAAGCACGCGGCTACACGGCGTGGAATCCGGCGAGCCCGGTGTTCATCGTCGAGTCGGGCGGCGCGCGCACGTTATGCATCCCGTCGGTCTTCATCGGCTACAACGGCGAAGCGCTGGACGAGATGACGCCGCTCCTCCGCTCGAGCGACATCCTCTCCGAGAAGGCGATCGCGCTGCTCGAGTTGTTAGGCGACAGCGGGATCATCCGGGTCCAC
>Ga0207645_10000738_pt1 | contig 27256 bp, 20 predicted proteins | sample KBSM53metaG_FD_184331 | JGI IMG/M metagenome (GOLD analysis project Ga0207645, IMG submission 184331) | Miscanthus rhizosphere microbial communities from Kellogg Biological Station, Michigan, USA - KBS M5-3 metaG (SPAdes) (version 2) | ecosystem: Host-associated > Plants > Roots > Rhizosphere >...
CTCGTGATCTCCGCTTCGCGATCGTCGAGGCGTCGGCCGGCAAGGTCGGCTCGGCGGTCGATTCGCTGCTGCTCTACTGCTACCACTACGACCCGGTGATGGGCCGCTACGGGCTCGTCATCATGCGCGCGATGCGCCTCGCCGGCGCGGCGACGGTGCTGGCGCTAAGTGCATTCATTGCCTTGATGCTGCGAAGAGAACGTCGCGATCGCGTAGGGGCCGACCTTGGTCGGCCCTGGGCGGAGCAAGCTCCGCCCCTACGGAAATAGTTCATGTGGACCGGCACCCCGCTCTTCCCAGAAAGCGCCTCGACGATGGCCGGGCGCGTCGATGCGCTGTACTTCTTCCTGCTCGCGGTCTCGATCTTCTTCTCGCTGCTGATCGCCGGGCTGATCGTCTTCTACGCGATCAAGTTCCATCGTGGCGATCCGAACGCGGTCGGCGGCGTCATCCACGGCGGCATGGTGCTCGAGGTCACCTGGACGGTGGTGCCGTTCCTGATCACGATGGTGATCTTCGTCTGGGGCGCCAGCGTCTTCTTCGCGATGTCGCGCCCGCCCGACGAGACCCTCAACATCTACGTCGTCGGCAAGCAGTGGATGTGGAAGTTCCAGCACCTCGACGGCCAGCGCGAGATCAACGAGCTGCACGTGCCGGTCGGTCGTCCGGTGAAGCTGATCATGACGTCCGAGGACGTGATCCACGATCTGTTCGTACCGGCGTTCCGCGTCAAGGCCGACGTCATCCCCGGTCGCTACACACACCTGTGGTTCGAGCCGACCAAGCCAGGCCGCTACCAGCTGTTCTGCGCCGAGTACTGCGGCACGCGCCACTCGGGGATGATCGGCCAGGTGGTGGTGATGGACCCGAGCGAGTATCAAACCTGGTTGAGCGGCGGCGCGCCGGAAGGATCGCTCGCCTCGGCGGGGGCGAAGCTGTTCCAGGATCTCGCGTGCAACACCTGCCACCGGCCCGATGCGCAGGGACGCGGCCCGGTGCTCGAAGGGCTGTTCGGCAACACCGTCCGGCTGCAGAGCGGCGAGACCGTCACCGTTGACGAGGCTTACGTCCGCGAGTCGATCCTGCAGCCGGCCGCGAAAGTGGCGTCCGGCTTCCAGCCGATCATGCCGACCTTCCAGGGCCTGGTCACCGAAGAGCAGCTGCTCGAGCTGGTGGAGTACGTCAAGTCACTGAAAGGTCTTCCGCAGGTGCAGACAAGGTAGCGATGGCCTCTCCGACGATTCTCATCCCGCCGCGGCACTACTTGAACGACGGCTACGGCGTCGCGTCGTGGCTGCTGACGCGCGACCACAAGCGGATCGCGCTGCTCTACCTCGCCGCGGTGACCTTCTTCTTCTTCGTCGGCGGCGCGTTCGCCGTGCTGATCAGGCTCGACCTGGCGACGCCGGCCGGCGACCTGGTCTCGGACGAAACCTACAACAAGCTGTTCACGATGCACGGCGTGATGATGGTGTTCTTCTTCCTCATCCCCGCCATCCCCTCCGTGCTGGGCAACTTCCTCGTGCCGATCATGATCGGCGCGAAGGACCTGGCGTTCCCGAAGCTGAACCTGTTCAGCTGGTACATCTACATGGTCGGCGGGCTGTTCACGCTCTATGCGCTCGTCACGGGCGGCGTCGACACCGGCTGGACCTTCTACGCGCCGTTCAGCACGGTGTCGTCGACGACCAACGTGATCCCGACAGCGCTCGGGATCTTCATCACCGGCTTCTCCTCGATACTCACCGGCCTCAACTTCATCGTCACCATCCACCGCATGCGTGCGCCGGGCATGACCTGGTTCCGGATGCCGCTGTTCCTCTGGTCGACCTACGCCACCAGCCTGATCAACGTGCTCGGCACGCCCGTCATCGCCATCACGATCCTGCTGGTCGCGGCGGAGCGCGTCTTCAAGTTCGGCTTCTTCAACCCGGCGCTCGGCGGCGATCCGGTGCTCTTTCAGCACCTGTTCTGGTTCTACTCGCACCCCGCGGTCTACATCATGGTGCTGCCGGCGATGGGCGTGATCAGCGAGCTGGTTGCGGCCGGATGCCGTAAGCCGGTGTTCGGCTATCCCTTCGTCGCCTTTGCCAGCCTGGCGATCGCGGTGCTCGGCTTCCTGGTGTGGGGCCACCACATGTTCGTGGCCGGCCAGTCGGTGTATGCGGCGCTGATCTTCTCGATTCTCAGCTTCCTCGTCGCCATCCCGTCGGCGGTCAAGGTCTTCAACTGGACGGCGACGATGTACAGGGGCGCGGTGTCGTGGGACACGCCGATGCTCTACGCCTACGGCTTCATCGGGCTGTTCACGATTGGCGGGTTGACGGGGTTGTTTCTCGCGGCGGTCGGCCTCGACGTGCACGTCACCGACACCTACTTCATCGTCGCCCACTTCCACTACATCATGGTCGGCGGCACGATCATGGGGTATCTCGGCGGCCTGCACTACTGGTGGCCGAAGATGAGCGGCCGGCTCTACAACGAAGCGCTCGCCAAGCTGAGCGCCGGGATCATCTTCATCGGCTTCAACCTGACCTTCTTCCCGCAGTTCGTCGTCGGCTACCTGGGCATGCCGCGGCGGTATCACTCGTACCCCGAGGAATTCCAGGTGCTCAACGTCCTGTCGTCGGCGGGCGCCTCGATCCTCGGCGTCGGCTACCTGATTCCGATGATCTACCTGATGTGGTCGTTGAGATACGGGCGGCTCGCCGGCTCCAATCCGTGGGGTTCGGTCGGCCTCGAGTGGACGACGACGTCGCCGCCGCCGACCGAGAATTTCACCGAGACGCCAATCGTCACCTGGAACGCGTACGAGTACAACGCGCCGGTGGAGGGCCATGTTGCCTGAACCCGCGCACCCGCACGGCCACGGCCACGTGCATCACCCGGCGCTGGCGCACCACTTCGACAACCTCGCGCAGCAGGGCGAAGCGTCGACGCTCGGGATGTGGGTGTTCCTGGTCACCGAGGTGCTGTTCTTCGGCGGGCTCTTCCTCGTCTACCTGGTCTACCGCTCGAAGTACCCGGAAGCGTTCATCGCCGGCAGCCACGAGCTCGACGTGCTGCTCGGCGGCATCAACACGGCGGTACTGATCACCAGCAGCCTGACGATGGCGCTGGCGGTCCACGCGGCGCAGACCGGCCATCGCCGCACGCTCATGTGGCTGCTCGTCGCCACGATGGTGCTGGGCGCGGCGTTCCTCGGGATCAAGAGCGTCGAGTATTACCACAAGTTCGAGGAGCACCACATCCCCGGCCCGGGCTTCGTCTTCGAGAAGGAGCACTTCGCCAACGTTCAGCTGTTCTTCTCGCTCTACTTCCTGATGACCGGGCTGCACGCGCTGCACATGATCATCGGCCTCGGCATCATGACCTGGATGCTGGTGTGGTCGTGGCGCGGCATCGTCACCGCCGAGTACTACAGCCCGATCGAGATCAGCGGCCTGTACTGGCACTTCGTCGACATTGTCTGGATCTTCCTCTTCCCGCTCCTGTACCTCCTCGGACGCCACGGATGAATCGCTGATGTCCGATCACATCGTGCCGACGCGCGTCTACTACATCATCTTCACGATCCTGATGGTGTGCACCGCGATCACCGTCGCCGTCGCGTTCGTCGACCTCGGACCGCTGAACACCGTCGTCGCGCTGTCGATCGCGGTGTTCAAGGCGGTGCTGGTCGTGCTCTTCTTCATGCACGTCAAGTACAGCACCCGCCTGACGTGGGCGGTGGTCGTCGGCAGCGTGTTCTGGCTCGGCATCATGCTCGCGCTGACGATGGGCGACTACCTGACGCGCGGCTGGCGGACGTATGGGTAGCACCAGAGCCCTACCAGCCCTACCCGCCCCGCCTGCCCCGCGGTAACGCGGTCGCCGCTTGCGGCGACCGGTTACCGCTTCATCGCGCGCGGCTCGTCCACCGCCGGCAGCATCGGCCGCAGCAGCAGGTGCTCGTAGACGAGCGCTCCGGCGCACGCGCCGGCAATCGGCGCCACCCAGTACATCCAGTGGTACTGCCAGTGCATCATCTCGAGCGCCGGGCCGAAGGAGCGCGCCGGGTTCATCGACGCGCCGGTCACCGCCCCGCCCGCCAGGATATCGAACGCGACGGTGAGGCCGATGCCGAAGCCGCCGATCTTCACGGTGCGGCCGCGCTCGTCGACGGCGGTGCCGAAGATCGACGTCATCAGGAGGTAGGTCATCACGAACTCCGCCAGCAGCACGACGCCGGTGGTCGCCCACGCGGCGGGCAGCGGCAGGCCGAGCGTGGTGGCGTTGACCGACGCCACCGGAAAGATGGCGCGGCAGACGCCGGCGGCGGTCGTCGCCCCGGCCAGCTGCGCGACGACGTAGGCGGCCGCGAGCGGCGGGGCGATGCGGCCGGTGACGAGGAACCCGGCGGTGACCGCCGGGTTGAAGTGCGCGCCCGACTCGCCGCCGAACACGTTGACGGCGATCGAGAGCGCGAGGCCGTGCGCCAGCGCGATGCCGAGCAGCCCCGACATGCCGCCGACCTCCGGCGTGTTGCAGAGAATCGCCGCGATGCCGGCGAAGCACAGGTAGAAGGTGCCGAGGAACTCGGCGACGCAGGGTCTGAATGTTTTCATGGGTGGATTGATGTAGCAGAGCCGTGCCCTCTGCGCAAGCTGCAACTGAAAACATATAATTTCGGCCCGGTGCGTCTCCTCGCCGCTGCCTGCGCGCTGCTGCCGGTCGTCGCCGCGCCGATGCCGGCGCCGCAGCAGGCAATCCAGATCCTGCGCCGCCACTTCGGGCCGGCCGATCGCGAGAGCAGCCGCTATCACTACGTCGCCTTCGACGTCGCCGGGCAGACCGAATCGCTGGCCATCAGCTACCGTTACACGGGCGACACGGGCGCGAACGTCATCGACCTGGGTCTCTTCGAACCGGGATCGCTGGCGCTGGGCACGCCCGCCTTCCGCGGCTACAGCGGCGGCGCGCAGCGGGCGATTACCGTCGGCCGCGAGACCTCGTCTCCGGGCTATCGAACCGGGCCGCTGCCGGCGGGGACGTGGCACGTCCTGCTCGGGTTGTACAGGGTGGCGCCCGAGGGCGTGGATGTCACGATTGAGATCAGCGCGTCACGAGAGTCGCGCGCGGCTGACGAGGCGCAGACGCCCGTGGCCGCGCCGATCGCGCCGCCGGCGGGTGCATCGAACCCGAAGTGGTACAGCGGCGCGCTTCACCTGCACACCACGCACAGCGACGGCGCGCTGAGCGCGAGCGCGCTGGCAAAGGCTGTTGCCGCGGCCGGCTTCGATTTCTACGCCATCACCGACCACAACAACGCGACCCACGCCCGCGAGCCGCTGCCCGCGTCGCCGCTCCACATCGTCGGCGAAGAGGTGACGACGCCGGCGGGACATGCCAGCGTGTGGGGGCTGCCGGCCGACGGCTGGATCGATTTCCGCGTCCGGCCGGGCGACCCCAACGCCGACCGGGCGATCGATGCGCTGGTGGCCGAAGCCGGTCGCGCCGGCGCGCTGTTCTCGATCAACCATCCCGTGGACGTCTGCGCCGGCTGCTCGTGGGAGCAGGCGATGCCGTCGGCGCTCGATGCGATCGAGATCTGGAACGCCGCCCGGGAACCGTCGGAGGCGGCGATCGCGATGTGGGATCGGCTGCTGCGCAGCGGACGGCGCGTCACCGCGGTCGGCGCGAGCGACTGGCACCGCGCGCCGGCGGCAATCGAGACGCCGGCGGTTCGTGTCCTCGCCGACCGCCTCACACAGGGCGACATCCTCGATGCCGTCCGCCAGGCCCGCGTCATCGTCGTCCGCGACCCGCGGGTTGAGCCGCCGGCTGTCGATGCCGGCTGCGGCGGTGCGCACGCGTCGGTCGGCGGCACGCTGATCTGTCGCTCGGGGGAACGCGTGGCCGTTCGCGTCGACGCCGGTTCGCCTGACGCCGATCGCGTCGACCTGTTCTGGAACGGCGAGAAGCGCGGCTCCAAGCAGATCGGCCGGCACAGCTCGGAGAGCGGCCGCGTCGACTTCGACCTGCCCGCGGCAGATGGCTATCTGCGCGTCCACGTACATGCCGCGAGCGGCAGCACGATGGCCATTACGAATCCGACCTATGTGGCTCTCCGCTAAGAGGGCGTTGCGGCATCAACGGCGGCCGAACGTAGCGCAGGCCTTTAGAGTGCGTTTCAGAATTACCGTAGCGCAGCCCTTTAGGGCTGCCTGCACGGCCGTTTGCAGGCCTAAAGGCCTGCGCTACGCGCGGCCGCGCGTAATTCTGAAACGCACTCTAAGGGGCTGCGCTACGTTCGTGCTGTCGGCCCTCGTTGCCGCGACGGCGCACGCGCAGGAGCTCGTCACGCCGGTCCGCGTCGGCCGTGCGGACGCGCCGTTGACGCTGCAGGTCTGGGCGCAGCAGGACTACTCGCACCTCGCGGCGCGTCCGGCAATTGCGTCGGCGTTCACGACGGTGTTCGACGACTGGGCGCGCGCGCACCCCGGCGTGCAGCTGCGCGTGTCGGTGATGCCGGCGCTCGAGCTGCACAAGGCCAAGCTGCAGCTCGCCGCGGCGGCCGGCCGCCTGCCCGACGTCGCCTCGATCGACAGCTTCTGGCTGCCGCTGCTGAAAGATCACGTGCAGCCGCTCGACGCCGACTGGCCCGAGGCCGATCGCCGCGATTTCCTGCCGTTCACGATCTCGACGCTCTCCGACGCGGCCGGGCACGTCTACGGCCTGTGGCACGAGACCGATTGCCGGGTGCTGTTCTATCGCAAGGATCTCGTGCCGTCGCCGCCGGGCACGTGGGACGAGCTGCTCGACGCGGCCAGCCAGATCGCACGCGAGCAGAAGATCGCCGGCTATCTCTACAACGCCGGCCGATGGGAGGCGACCGTCTTCGATCACCTGGCGATGTTCTGGGCGCAGGGCGGCGAGCTGGTCGACCAGACCGGGCGCCCGATTTTCGGCGAGGGATCGAACCGCGAGGCGATGCTGCGGCTGCTCGGCTTCCTGCGCGACACCATCCAGCGCGGCGCGTCGCCGCGATCGGTCGTCGCCAACAACGACTATCAGCAGCTCACCGGCGCCGCCGTTGCCGGCGACGTCGCGATGTTCCTCGGCGGCAACTGGCAGCTCAAGGATCTGCAGGCCGGCCTGTCGCCGGCCGACTTCGCGCGCGGGGACATCGCGCCGATTCCGCAGGCCCGGGCCGGCGCGCGCTCGACCGGCACCGGCGGCTGGGTGTGGGTCGTGTTCTCGCGAGATCCGGAGCGGCGGCGCGCGGCCATCGACTTCATCCGCGATGTCGAGGCGCCGGCGCATGCCGCGCGGATCAGCGAGGCCACCGGCCACCTGCCGGTGCGCCGCAGCGTCTATCGTGATTTCCCGATCTTCAGCCAGGACGTGTGGTACCGCCGCTTCGGCGAGATGCTGGTCGACGGCCACGCGCGCCCGACGGTGCCGATCTACCCCGCGATCTCCGAGCGGCTGCAGCTGGCGATCGGCTCGGTCGTCTCCGGCGACAAGACCCCCGACGCGGCGCTCGACGAAGCGTGGCGCGCGGTGAGAGCCGAGTACGGCCGGCAGCAATCGTCGCACTCTGCCGTACGACGCTCGGGCATCGACTGGCTGGCCTGGCTGCCGGTCGCGATCGCGATCGCCGTGCCCCTGGTCGTGGTGAGCCGAGGCCGGCGCGCCGGCATTGGACGCTGGCTGCTGCCGTCGCTCGCGCTGGTCACGCTGGTCCTCGTCTACCCGATGCTCGACCTAGTGCGCCTGTCGCTGACCGACGCCGCCGTCGCCGGCTCGCATTACACCTACACGCTCGCGAGTTACCGCGCGCTGGTGACCGATGGCGCTTTCTACGGCATGGTCGCGATCACGGCGATCTTCGTCGGCGCCTCGGTGGCGCTGCAGCTCGCCGTCGGGTTTGCGATTGCGTGGCTCGTCGACGCGGGGCGGCGCCGGCACGCGCCGGGCACGCTGGCGGCGCGCATGGCGGTGGTCAGTGCCTGGGTGATCCCGGGGGTCCTGGCCGGCGTGCTGTGGAAGATCCTGCTGATCGAAAACCGCTCCGGCATCGTCACCTACTATCTGTCGCGGATCGGCGCCGGCCCGCTGCCGCTGATCTCGTCGCCGCAGCTGGCGCTGGTGTCGGTCGTCGCCGCCAACGTCTGGCGCGGCTGCGCGTTCAGCATGATCCTGCTCTATGCCGGGATGCAGCGGATTCCGCGCGAGCTGCACGAGGCGGCCGACCTCGAAGGCGCGAGCGCCTGGCAGCGGCTGCGCTGGCTGCTGGTGCCGCAGCTCGCGCCGGTGATTGCGCTCAACCTCGTGTTGATCACGATCGCGTCGTTCAACACGTTCGATCTGATCATCCCGCTGACCGGCGGCGGCCCTGCGCGCGGCACCGAAGTGATTTCACTGTTCATGTACCGGCTCGGCTTCTTCGATCTCGAAGCCGGCCGCGCCGCCGCGGTCGCGGTGGTGATGCTGCTCGTCAACCTGTCGCTCGCGGCGGTCGCGGGCCGGCTGATCTCTTCGGAGCGCCCGTGAAACCGCAGAGACCGCTGCGACCGCAGAGCAATTTGTACCCTTGAATACGAAGACCACGAAAACACGATATGGAAATGAACCACAACGACGCTGAGCCTCAGAGCCTCCGTGGTTCGTATTGCCATGGCGTTTTCACGGCCACCAGCGCTGCACGCCACCCGTACGCTTCTCCAAGCAGCAGAGTACCGATGATCTCCGCGGTCTCTGCGCGCTCAGCGGTTCCACGGTCGCTTGTGATCAAGCTCGGAGCGTCACAGTGATCGGTGGGAAGCGACGGGTGAGCCTCACTTTGGCGATGGCGATCGCCGCCGCCGTATTCGTGCTGCCGCAGCTCTGGCTGTTCTCGTTGTCGCTGAAGAGCAAGGCGGGCGTCTACGAGTATCCGCCGCGCTGGCTGCCGGACCAGGCGTCGCTCGCCAATTACGCCTTCGCGCTGACGCGCACGCAGGTGCCGTGGTATCTGTGGAACAGCGCGGTTGTCGCGCTCACCGCGGCCGCCCTGACGATGGCCGCGGCGGTTCCCGCCGGCTACGTGCTGTCGCGCGAGCGCTTCGCCGGCCGGACGCCGCTGATGGCGGCCCTGCTGGCGGTGCAGATGATCTCGCCGGTGATTCTGCTGGTGCCGATCTACGGCGTCGTCGAACGGCTTGGGCTGATCGACACGCGCGCCGGCCTCGTGCTGGTCTACGCGGCGATGCAGGTGCCGTTCACGGTCTGGGTGTTGAAGAACTTTTTCGACGCGGTGCCGGCATCGATTGTCGAAGCGGCGCGCCTCGACGGCGCGTCGCGGGCGCGCACGCTGTGGACGATCGTGCTGCCGATTGTGGCGCCCGGCCTGGGCGCGGCGGCGATCTTCAACCTCGCGGCCTACTGGTCGGAGTTCTCGCTGGCGCTGGTGCTGCTCGATTCGCAGGAGCGATATACGATGCCGCTCGGCTTGTTCAGCTTCCAGAGCGCGTACGAGACCGACTGGCAGCTGCTCGCCGCCGCCAGCTTCATCGCGCTGGTGCCGGTGATGGCCGCATTCGTGTTGCTGCAGCGGCTGTTCGTCTCGGGGCTGACGGCCGGCGCCGTCAAAGGGTGACGCCGGCCGGGCGCCGGGGCTGGGGACTGGGGGCTGGCTGCACTCGATCGCCGACTGATTCCTGCACTGGCCACTGGCGACTGATTCCTCGACTGGCCACTGGCGACTGATTGATCGACTGCGACTGGCGACTGGTTGATCGACTGCGACTGGTGACTGATTCATCGACTGGCAACTGATGACTGATTCATCTCTGACTGTTCATGTTGTTTCACACACGCACTGGGACCGTGAGTGGTACCTGACTCACGAGCAGTTCCGGCTCCGGCTGGTGGCGCTGATCGATCGGTTGCTCGACCTGCTCGACGCAGATCCTTCGTACAAGTACTTCCACCTCGACGGCCAGACGATCGTGCTCGAGGACTACCTCGAGATCCGCCCCGAGCAGGAGCCGCGGCTGCGCCGGGCAATCGAGCAGGGGCGCATCCTCATCGGCCCGTGGTACGTGATGCCGGACGAGTTCCTGGTCAGCGGCGAGTCGCTGGTGCGGAACCTCCTGCGCGGCCATCGCCTCTCGCGCCAGTTCGGGCAGCCGATGCCGGTCGGCTACCTCCCGGATCTCTTCGGCCACGTCGGCCAGATGCCGCAGATCTGGCGGCAGTTCGGCCTCGACAACACCATCCTCTGGCGCGGCTTCGGCGGGACCGACGCCGAGTACTGGTGGGATGCGCCCGACGGCTCGCGCGTGCTGATGATGCACCTGCCGCCCGAGGGCTACTGCAACGCGACCCGCATCGTCTTCGACCCGGAGGCGATGATGGCGCGCGCCGCCGAGAAGATCGGCTACGAGCGCGCCCGCACCCGTACCGGCCAGGCGCTGCTGATGAACGGCGTCGATCACGTCGAGCCGCACGTGGCGATCCCGATGCTCGTCGATCGGCTGTCGGCGCTGAGCGGCCAGCGCGCGCTCCACTCGACGCTGCCCGACTACGTTGCCGCCGTCCGGAGCGCTGTCGAGCGCGAGCGGCCGCCGCTCGAAACCGTCACCGGCGAACTGCGGTCGGGCACCGACTATGCGAACCTCCTCCCCGGCGTGCTGTCGGCCCGCGTCTACCTGAAGCAGCAGAACGCGCACGCGCAGACCCTGCTCGAGTCGTACGCGGAGCCGCTCTCGGTGGTGGCGGCGCGGCTCGGCGCGCGATATCCGGACGGCGAGCTGCGCTACGCCTGGAAGACGCTGCTGCAGAACCACCCGCACGACAGCATCTGCGGCTGCAGCATCGACGCGGTTCACGAAGAGAACATGACCCGCTTCGCGCGCGCGCGGCAGGTCGGCAGCGCGATTGTCGAGAGCGCGCTGAACACGATCGCCGACTCGATTCCCGCGGCGCCCCAGGGCTCCATCCGCGCGGTCGCGATCAACGCGGACGCTGTCGAGCGGGCGCAAGTGGTCGACGCGGTGATCGATCTGCCGGTCGACAGCGCAGAACCGTGGCGCCATGTGGATCCGCAGGCGCTCGATCGGCCGGTCGCGTTCTTCCCGGTCGACTCGGCCATCGAAGAAGTTTCCGGACCCGATGGGCGGCCGGTGGAGTTCCAGGTCCTCGGCGAGGAACGCGCCGTCAGCCACGTGATGAGCCGGTACGAGACGCCGTGGGCGCTGAACGTGCGGCGCCTGCGGGTGCTGTGGTGGGCGCAGTCGCTGCCGCCGTGCGGCTACGCCGCGTTCGACCTGCGCCTCGCGCCGCCGCGCGCCACACCGGCCGCGCCGCGCGAGCCGGCATACGCCTCGTCGTACGGGCGCCGTCTGGTCACCGCCGGCGAGCGCTGGGCCGAGAACGAGCGGCTCAAGATCTCGGTGAACGACGACGGCACGTTCGAGATTACAGATAAGGCGAACGGCGTCACGTACTCGCGTGTCGCCGCGCTGGAGGATGTCGGCGACGTCGGCGACGAGTACAACTACTGTCCGCCGGCCGCCGATCGCCGCATCGTCAACGCAGACGGGCGCGTGACCGCGTCGGCGCGGCTGTCGAGCGGGCCGTTGCGGGCGGCATTCCGCGTCGATCTCGACCTGCCGCTTCCCGCGCGCGCCAGCCAGGACCGCCGCAGCCGATCGGACGAGGCGGTGACCGTGCCGGTGTCGATCGAGGCGACGCTCGACGCCGGCTCGCCGCGTGTCGCGTTCCGCGTCTCGCTCGACAATCGCGCCGCCGATCACCGCCTCCGCATCCTGTTCCCGTCTGGCGCGGCTCGCGTCGAGACCGCGCGCGCCGACACGGCCTTCGACGTCGTCACGCGGCCGGCGCGGCAGGCGGTGCCGCCGCAGATCCGCAACGAATCTCCGGTCAGCAGCGCGCCGATGATTTCAGTGGTGGACGCAGGCGACGATGCCGCGGGCGCGACGGTGATCGGCCGGGGCCTGATGGAATACGAGATCGTCGGCGAGCCGGCGGCGATCGCGCTGACGCTCGTCCGCGCGGTCGGCGATCTCTCGCGCAACGACCTGGCGACGCGTCCGTCCGGCCACGCCGGACCGCCGGTCGCGACGCCGGCGGCGCAATGTCCCGGCCAGCACACCTTCGACATCGCGTTCGAACCGCGGGGCGCGGCGCCCGCAGCCGGCGAGATGCTCGACAGCGCGCGCGCACACCTCCTCACGCCGCAGGTGGCCATCGCGATGAAGCCTGGCGGCGAGGCGCCGGCGACGCAATCGTTCTACCGCCTCGATCGCCAGGCCGGCACGGTCGTCCTGAGCGCGCTGAAACGCGCCGAGGACCGCGGCAGCGTGGTCGTGCGGGTGTTCAATCCCGGCGATGACGACGCGCGCGCGACCCTGCGCGCCGACGCGCCGATTGTCGAAGCGTATGCGGTGAACCTGTTGGAAGAGAGGCAGAGCCCGATCGCGGTGGCCAACGGCACCGTCGCGATACGCCTCAAACCGCATCAGATCCAAACGATCGAGATCGTCAACCAGTTGTAACCACGTCAACGGGTTGTAACCACGGAGACGCTCAGAGGCTGGGAGAAAACAGAAAGCGGAAGCGCGCCGACACATCGTCGGTCTCTGAGACTCTGAGTCTTTGTGGTTAATCCAAGATCCCGATCGCAGCGTGACGCCAACTACCCGGCGACGTCGGCAACGACAACCGATTTGCCGCTCTCCTGCGCCCGCGTCGCGGCGACGCCCAACCGAAGCGCCTCGAGGCCGTCGGCGATCGTGATTGGCGGCGCTTTCTGCTGCTGCACGTTCTGCGCGAAGTTCTGCAGCTGCGTCGTGTAGGCATCGCGGAACCGTTCCATGAAGTAGGGAACGGTGTCGTGGGCAACGGAATTCTTCGTCATCAACATCACCGGCGTCTCGCGCAGGTAGCCGATGCGCACCGTGCCCTCCGACCCCAGGATCTCGGTCGAGATGTCGTAGCCGTAGATGCCGCTGCGGCTCAGATCGACGACGCCGAGCTTGCCGCTGGCAAACTTGAGGCTGGCCACCGCGTTGTCGATGTCGCCAACCGTCTTCAACTCCGGATACGCGATGGTGGCGCCGATCGCCGACACGCTCTCCGCCTCGCCCATGAACCAGCGGGCGAGGTCGAAGTCGTGGATGCCCATGTCGATCAGCATGCCGCCGCTGCTCTTCGGGTTGGCGTACTCGAGGCTCGGCCGGAAGGGATCGCGCGACGTCGCCTTGAACACCAGCGGCGTGCCGATGCGCCCCTCGTCGATCGCCTTCTTGCCGGCGGCGTAGCCGGCGTCGAAGCGCCGCATGAATCCCATCTGGAAGAACATGCCGGAGCGCTCGATGGCCCGCTGCATCTGGGCCACTTCATCGAGCGACAGCGCCGGCGGCTTCTCGCAGAAGGTCGGCTTGTTGCGCGACGCGGCGGCGATGACGAGCTCGCGATGCGTGTGCGTCGGCGTCACGATCACGACGGCATCGACCGATGCATCGTCGATGAGCGCGAGCGGATCCTGGTAGTGGCGCGGCACGTCGAACTCGGCCGCGACCTCCTCGGCCAGCGAGCCCGCGGGATCGGCCACGGCGACCAGCCGCGTCTCCGGGATGCGTCCCGATAAATCGCGCGCGTAGACACGGCCGAGACGGCCGACGCCGATGAGACCGACGGCAAGACGGCGCCTCATTGCAGGTTTTCCTTGGTCACGAGCTCGAGGCGCACCTTGATCTGCGCCGGCACCGTCTCGCCGCGAATCACCTTCACGGCGCTCTCCACCGCCACCCGCCCCATCTCCGATGGGAACTGCGCGACTGACGCCGCCATCGACCCTTCCCCAATCGCCTTCTTCGCATCATCGAGCGCGTCGAAGCCGATGACGCGGATCTTGCCGGTCCTGCCGGCGGCGGCAATCGCCTCGATCGCGCCGAGCGCCATCAGATCGCTGCAGGCGAACACGCTGTCGATGTCGGGGTGGGCCTGCAGCATGTTCTGGAAGACGTTGAAGCCCTGGTCGCGCTCCCAGTTGGCCGGCTGCGACGCGACAATCGAGACGCCGGGCGTCGCCTTGACCGCGTCGCGAAACCCGCGCAGGCGCGAGTCGCCGGTCTCGTGTCCGGGAATGCCCTCGAGGATGCCGACGCGCGCCTTGCCGCCGCTGACCTTCAGCAGGTAGTCGCCGGCCAGCTTGCCGCCCTCGTAGTTGTCCGAGCCGACGAAGGTCTCGGTGTGCACGCCGGCGTCGGCCGCGGCCTTCTCGTCGACGCGCGTGTCGACGACGATGATCGGCACCTTGGCGTCGCGCGCCTTGACCAGCGCCGACACGATCTCGCGCGAGCCGCTGGGCGTGATTGCGAGCGCCTGGATGCCGGTCTGGATCAGGTTCTCGACGATCTGCATCTGCTTCTCGACGTCGATCTCCCGCTCGGCCGCCTGCACCTGCAGGTTGACGCCGAGGCGATCCGCCGCCTCCTGCGCGCCGCGGCGCATGTCGACGAAGAACGGGTGATTGAGCGTCTTCAGCACCAGCGCGACGGTCGGTTTGCTGTTCCTGGTGTCGGCCGGCGCCTCGCGATTGCACGACACCGACGCGGCGGCGATCAGGATGAGAGCCAGGGCATTTTTCATATCGAACGGTTTCTCCGCTTCAATATCGTATCCAGAAGCACGGCCACGACAATCACGCCGCCGATGACAATCTGCTGCAGGAACGACGAGACGCCGAGCAGGTTCAGGCCGTTTCTGAGCACGCCCATGATCAGCGCCCCGACCAGCGTCCCGCCGAGCGATCCCTCGCCGCCCATCAGGCTGGTGCCGCCGATGACCGTCGCCGCAATCGCATCGAGCTCGTACATCATCCCGGCAATCGGCTGCGCCGAGTTGAGGCGCGCGGTCAGGATGATCGCCGCAACCGCGCTCATCAGCCCCGACACGCCGTAGATCATCGTCTTGTGGAAGCGAATCGCGACGCCGGACAGCCGCGTCGCCTCCTCGTTGCCGCCGATGGCGTAGACGTAGCGGCCGAAGGTCGTGCGGCTGAGGACGAAGTGTGCGGCGAGGTAGACGAGCAGCATCACGATCACCGGCGCCGGGATGAAGCCGGCGCGGCCGGTGGCCAGCGCGCGAAAGCCGGCGTCGAATCCGGACACCGGGCGGCCTTCGGTGAAGAGCAGCGCCGCGCCGCGGGCGATGCTCATGGTGCCGAGCGTGACGATGAACGGCGGCAGGCCGCCCCAGCTGACCAGCGCGCCGTTGCCCAGGCCGCAGGCCAGACCGACCAGCGAGGCGACGATCACTCCGACGAGCATCGGTTGATCGCTCTTCAGGCTGGCGCCGAGGACAACGCCGGACAGCGCGACGATCGATCCAACCGAGAGATCGATGCCGCCCGACAGGATCACGAACGTCATCCCGACGGCCACGATTGCGTTGATGCTCGTCTGCTCGGCCACGTTCAGCAGGTTCGAGACGGTCAGGAAATAGGGGGTGAGGATCCAGAGGATGGCGCAGAGCACGGCCAGCCCGATCAGCGTGCCGAACTGGCGGGCGTTCTTCATTCGGTACGGTCTAGAGCAGGTGCGAGGCCGAGCGCTGCGGTCAACACGCGCTCCTCGGTTGCGTCCGCGGCGTCGAACTCGGCCTGGATGCGGCCGCGGTGCATCACCAGGATGCGATCGCTCATCCCGAGCAGCTCCGGCAGCTCCGACGAGATCATCAGGATGCCGGCGCCGCGCGCGGTCAGCCGGTTCATCAGGTTGTAGATCTCGACCTTGGCGCCGACATCGATGCCGCGCGTCGGCTCGTCGAAGATGAAGAGCCGGACGTCGCCGGCCAGCCACTTGCCGAGCACCACTTTCTGCTGGTTGCCGCCGCTCAACAGCCGCACCGGCTGCGTCGCCGTCGCCTTCACCCGCAGCTCCTCGGCGATCGGCCCGGCGAGCGCCACCTCGCAGCGCCGCGGCAGCACGCCGAGGCGCGCGAGCCGGCGGCCGTGCGGCAGCGCGACGTTGCGGGCGACGGTGAGCCCGGGCACCAGCCCTTCTGCCTTGCGATCCTCGGGCAGCAGCCCGATGCCGTGCGCGATCGCATCGGCCGGGGCGCGAAGCCGGACATCGCGGCCGTCGACGATGAGACGGCCGTGCTCGCAGCGATCGGCGCCGGCAATCACGCGCGCCAGCTCGGTGCGCCCGGCGCCAACCAGGCCGGCGACGCCGACGACTTCGCCGGCGTGCACCGAGAGGCTGACGTCGGACAGCGCGGTGCCGCGGCTCACGTGTTCCACGCGCAGCAGCTCGCGTCCGCGAGCGGTGCGCACCTTCGGGAACTGCTCGCTCAGATCGCGGTTCGCCATCAACCGCACCAGCTCGGGAACGTCCACCTCGCTGAGCCGCCGCGTGGTGATGTGCCGGCCGTCGCGCAGCACCGTCACCCGCTTGCCGATGCGGAATACCTCGTCGAGCCGGTGGGTGATGTAGACGATCGACACGCCGCGCGCCGTCAGCCGCTCGATCAGCAGGAACAACTGCGTCACCTCGCGGCTGGTCAGCGACGAGGTCGGCTCGTCCATGACAAGGATCCGAGCGTCCGACGATCGCAGCGCGCGCGCGATCTCGACCATCTGGCGCTGCGCCATGCCGAGGCGGCCGACCGGCGTGCGCGGATCGATCGAGGCGGCATCGAGTCCGAGGTCGGCCATCAACCGCGACGCGCGATCGTAGAGCCCGCGCCAGTCGACCAGGCCGAGACGGTGCGATGGCAGCTCGCCGAGGAAGATGTTCTCGGCGACCGAGAGGTGCGGGATGAGGTTGAGCTCCTGGTAGATGATGCGGATGCCGAGCGCGAGGGCGTCACGCGGGCTGTCGATCGCGACCGGACGACCGTCGATCCGGATGTCGCCGTCATCCTTGCGGTAGGCGCCGCTCAGGATCTTCATCAGCGTCGACTTGCCGGCGCCGTTTTCGCCGAGCAGCATGTGCACGTCGCCGGCGTGCAGCGTCAGGTCGACGCCGTCGAGCGCCACCACCCCAGGGAACGTCTTGCGAACGCCCCGCATCTCGAGGACGGGCGTGTCGGTGGCGGCGGTCACCGGCGCGCAACCTCGAACGGCGTGCCGCCGGGGCGAATCGTCTCGCTGCCCTGCCAGCGGACGATCGGCGGCCCGGGCACGTACCGCTCGTCGAGCATGAACACGGTGTTGATCCGCGTGAGGTGAACCGGCGTCGGCGCCATCGGAGCCTTTCCTTCCGACGGCGGCCGCTCGAAGGCGAAGACGCGGAGCGCGTCGACATCGGCGGCGCGAACGCCCTGCGGCAGCGGCGTCGCGCTGCGCACGCAGCCGTCGCGCGTGATGCGAAGGCCGGCGCCGCGGTCCGACATCACCCAGGCGCCGCGGGCGCGGACGGCGAACGCCAGCGCCGCGCTGCCGACCTCGGCGCACGCTTCGACGTAAGCGAAGCGGCGCGGATCCGCGATCTTGTCCTCGCCGGGCGGCGGATCGAGCGCGATCTTCCCCTCGCGCCGCAGCTCCTGCGCCATCACCGCGTAGAGCCACGGGTTGGCGTCCATCACCGCCTCGCGCGACACGTTCGCGAGCGCCGCCGCCTGCGGCGCGGGCGCGTAACGGATTGCCACCTCGCCGGTGTCGCGCACCATGTTGTTGTCGGTCGACACCCAGAGCAGCGGATGGCGTCCTTCGCGCCGGCCGCGAAACGCCAGCACCTTGTGCTCCGGCCCCTGATACTCGTCGCCGACGATGCCGCCGGCGCGATCGACCTCGATGCTGTAGATGTACTCGATGTCGGTGGTGCGGCCCCACGTGGCCATCAACCGATCGGTCGGCGTGCCGCCGTCCTCATTGGTGAAGATCACCGAGTAGCGGTACAGCGAGCCGCGCTCGGTCGGCTCGCGCTCGTACCACATCAGCACGGGGACGTCGGTGAAGCGGCCCACCGTGTTCGGCCGCGCGTAGACGAACGGCGCCAGCGCCAGGGCGACGTGGTCGGCTGCGTCCTGGAACACCGGGCTGACCGCGATCCGCGCGGTCGCCGCGCCGGCATGCTTCAGCGCCGATGCGCTCGCCTGCGGATCGAGCTCGACGCGGACGGTGTGGCGCCCCGGGTCCGCGTCGCCGAGCATGATCGGGTAGTCGCCGCTGCCGCGGACGAGCGGCAGGTGCTGCGAGTAGCGGCCGTCGACGCGAACCACCAGAACCGCCGCTTCGCGGCCCGGCGTGTCCCAGGCGCACGCGGAGCACTGGGCCGAGACGACGGCGCGCAGCTCCGCCGGGCGCGTCAGCTCGATCGCCGCGTCGGCGACAACGATCGGCGCGGCGCCGGGCTGCGTGCTGCCGGGTCGAAGCGCGGCTGCGACCATCGCGAGCAGCGCCAGCGCGCCCGCCTTCATGCGCTAGGCCCGGACTTTGCCCGAGGCGAGCAGCTCGGTGACTTCTTCGAGGTTCGGCACGCCGTTGAGCGCGCCGAGGCGGGTGCAGCTCACCGCGGCGGCGGCGTTGGCGGTGCGCAGCGCCTGCTCGATCGGCTGCCCTTGCACCAGCGCGTAGATGAAGCCGCCGCGGAAGACGTCGCCGGCGCCGGTGGTGTCGAGCGCGTGCACGTGAAACGCCGGCTCGTGATAGAAGCGGTCGTTCTCGAGCGCCATCGCGCCGCGCTCGCCCATCGTCACCACCAGCACGTTGTTCAGCGTCCGCCGCAGCGTCCGCAGCGCGCCCTCCATGTCGTTGGTGCCGGCGAGGTTGGTCGGCACGTGCTCGGCGAAGATGGCGTGGGTTACGCTCGCCGCCAGCTCGCGCGTCCGCGGCGTCAGCCGATCGATGTCGCTGGTCACCAGCGCGCCGGCGGCGCGCGCGATTCCCGCCGCCCGGATTGCGGCATCGTCGTCGACGTCGTCGACGTGGACGACGCGGGCGCTGCTGAGCGCCTCGATCGGCAGCTCGCGATCGCGCAGCCGCAGCTTGTCGTCGCGGTCCCACAGCACGATGCGCTCGCCGGTGGTCTCGTCGACCAGGATCACCGCGAACTGGTTCTCGGCGTCGCGGATGATGAGATCGGAGATGTCGACGTCGCGCCGCGTCAGCTCGGCGCGAATCCGGCGGCCGTTCTCGTCGGTGCCGGAGACGCCGACGTACTTGCTGCGCAGGCCGAGGCTGGCGCAGGTGCACATCGCCGTCGCCGTCTGGCCGCCGCAGAGCACGCGCCGATCCTTGATCTGCATCTTCGCGAACGAGCCGAACGGCTGCGGATAGCCGGGCAGCAGGTTGACGAAGTCAACCGAGTTCGCGCCGACGCCGACGACGTCCCAGGGTCCCTCAGGTGCGGCCATAGGTGCGCAGTATACTGCGGCGGCAATGCGCGTTCGCTTCGAGCGGGTGAGCAAACGATTCGGCGCGCACGCGGCGGTCGACAACGTCGACCTCGAGGTCGACGCCGGCGAGTGCCTGGTGCTGGTCGGTCCATCGGGCTGCGGCAAGACGACGCTGCTGCGGCTGGTGGCGGGACTCGAGCGGCTCGACGCCGGCGCGATCTGGATCGGCGATCGGCGCGTCGACGCGCTCGACCCGGCGGCGCGCGACGTCGCGATGGTGTTCCAGAACTACGCCCTCTACCCGCATCTCTCGGTCTTCGACAACATCGCCTTCCCGCTCCGCACCCGCCGCACGCCGGCCGCCGAGATCGATCGCCGCGTGCGCGAAGCGGCGGCGCGCGCCGGCCTGGCGGAGCTGCTCGCGCGGCGCCCGGCGCAGCTCTCGGGCGGACAGCAGCAGCGCGTCGCGCTGGCGCGGGCGATTGTCCGCAGCCCCGCGGTCTATCTGATGGACGAGCCGCTCTCGAACCTCGACGCGCAGCTGCGGCTGCAGACGCGCACCGAGCTGAAGAAGCTGCATCGCGAGCTGGGCACGACGATGATTTACGTCACCCACGATCAAGGCGAAGCGATGACGCTCGGCGGCCGCGTCGCGATCATGCAGGGCGGCCGCGTGGTGCAGGCCGGCTCGCCGCTCGAGCTGTATCGCGCGCCGGCCAATGCCTTCGTCGCCACGTTCCTCGGCAGCCCGCCGATGAACCTGCTGCGGCCGGCCGAGGCCGGGTCGAACGGCGCCCGCGCAACGATCGGCGTCCGGCCCGAGGACGTGGAACTGCAACCGGCCGCGATCGACGGCGGCGACGATGCGCAGGTCGTCGTCGTCGAGCCGATGGGCAGCGAAACGCTGGTGACGCTCGACTTCCGCGGCCAGCGGCTGGTCGCGCGCGTCGGCGCCGACCGGATGTTCGAGCCCGGACAGCGGGTGTCGGTTCGCATCCCGCCCGAGCGCACGCTGGCGTTCGACGCGCACGGCGCGCGCATTCTCTAAGCTCAGGAATTCCTTTGACCGACCGATTTGGTCGGATATACTGACACCATTCTTCTGAGATTGAGTCTCATTTTCAGTACTTCAATTCGAGCGCGCGCATGACTCTTCGCCGGTTCGTCTTCTGGTGCCACCTCGCCTGCGGCGTGTTCGCCGGCCTCGTCATCTTCATCATGTCGATCACCGGCGCGCTGCTCGCGTACGAGAAGCAGATCGTGCTCTGGGCCGACACGCGCGGCTTCGATGTCGCCGCGCCGGCCTCCGGCGCGCCGCGGCTGCCGCTCGAAGCGCTGGTCGCGCGGGCGCAGGATGCGGAACCGGAAACCGTGTTCACCGGCATCACGGTTCGCGCCGGCGCCAGCACGCCGGTCGCGCTCGCGGCCGGCCAGCGCATCGTCTACGTCGATCCGTACGACGGCAGGATCCTCGGCCAGGTGTCGCCTGGCGTGCGCCGCTTCTTCCGCGTGGTCACCGACTGGCATCGCACGCTCGCGCTCACCGGCGATCAGCGGGCCGTCGGCAAGGCGATCACCGGCGCCTGCAACCTCGCCTTCCTGTTCATCGTCTGCAGCGGCTTGTATCTGTGGTGGCCGAAGACGTGGACCCGCGGGCAGCTGCGGAACATCACGCTCTTCAACGGCGGCCTGCGCGGCAAGGCGCGCGACTTCAACTGGCACAACACGATCGGCTTCTGGTCGGCGGTTCCGCTGTTCGTCGTCGTGCTTGGCGCCACCGTGATCTCGTACCCATGGGCGAGCGATCTCCCGTACCGCATCGTCGGCGAGGAGCCTCCGCCGCGCGCGCGGCCGCCGGCGGTTGCGCAAGCACAGGCCGCAGCCGGAGGAGGCGAGCGCAGCCGCGAGGGCGGCGGCGAGCGGCGGAAGCCGTCGCTGGCCGGGCTCGATGCGGCGTGGCCGAAGGCCGAGCAGCAGGTGGCAGGATGGCGGGCGATCAACGTCCGCATCCCGGCCGGTGAGAACGCGCCGGTCGTGTTCACGATCGACCGGGGACACGCGGGGCAGCCGCAGAAACGCGGCACGCTGACGTTGAATCGCGCGTCGGGGGAAATCGTCAGCTGGGAGCCGTACTCGAGCCTGTCAGCCGGGCGACGCCTGCGCACGTGGCTGCGCTTCGTCCACACTGGCGAGTTCTACGGGCTCGCGGGCCAGGCGATCGCCGGCGTGGCATCGTTCGGCGGCGCGGTGCTCGTCTACACCGGCCTCGCGCTGGCGCTGCGGCGCTTCATCGCGTGGCGCGGCCGCGGACGGAGCGCGAGAGAATATCGGCAACCGGCTGCGTGACCTGCTAGCGACAACAAGCTTCTCGGGCCACGAAGAGCACGAAGTTCACGAAGAAGAAACGAGAGAAGAATGATCTTCTTCGTGTCCTTCGTGGCCTTCGTGTCTTTCGTGGCTACTCGAAGCTGGTTGCTGCTCCTGGCAATCGCGCGCTAGAACCCCAGCCGCACCGACAGTTGCATCACGCGCGGATCGCCGGCCAGCGTCGAGATGACGCCCGCCGTCGCGCTGGCGATGTTGGTGTCCGGCAGGCCGAAGTTGGCGCGGTTGAAGACATTGAACGCATCCAGGCGCAGCGTCGCGTTGACGCGGTTGGTCAGGTTCAGCCGCCGCTGCACGCTCATGTCGAACGTCACCCAGCCCGGCCCGCGCAGGATGTTGCGCCCCGCGTTGCCGAACATGCCCGACGGCACCTGTGTAAACGCGGCCGGGTTGTACCACTGCTCGACCGTCTCGGCGCCCTGCGGATCGCCGGTCAGGTTCGGCAGGCCGGTCATCCCGGCGCCGACGTTGTTGTTGCCCTGCACCACGGTGATCGGACGCCCGGATCGCGCGCTGTAGATTCCGGTGACCAGCCAGCCGCCGAGAATCTTGCTGGCGACGCCCTGCTGCAGATACGGCTTGCCCTCGCCGAACGGCAGTTCGGCGATGAAGTTGGCGACCAGGCGATGGCGGATGTCGAAGTCGCTCGCCGCCTCCCACGCCGCCAGGTCGCGCCCGTTCTGCGGCCGCGGCGACGATGCATTGAGGTGCTCGGGCGCCTGATCGCGGGCGTTGCCCAGCGTGTACGACGCGCGGTAGCTGTAGCCCTTGCTCATCCGCTTCTCGAACGACAGGTCGACGCCCTTGTAGCTGCCCTCGCCCACCATCTCGCGCCACTGCACGTTGCCGAAGTTCGGGTACGGCAGCGGGCCGTTCGCGTCGCGCGTGCCCGCCAGGTTCTGATTGAGGTTGCGCAGCACGGCGAGGTGATCGGTGGTCGAGCCGACGAAGTCGACCGACGCCACGAAGTCGCGTCCCACCTGCTGCTCGATGCCGGCGCCGGCCTGCTGCACCATCGTCCGCGGGTTGTTGCGGTCGGAGGTGCGGATCATCAGCCGGCTGAGAACGATGTTCGACGAATCGAGGAAGTTCGCGGGGAAGCCGTCGCGCATGAAGAACACCGGCGTCGTGCTCGGCGAGCCGGGAGCCGTGATGTCGATGTTCTGCAGTCCGGGCGGGTTGAGCGCGAGCTGATCTTCCGAGCCGATGCGCTCGAACTGGTTATAGAACATGCCGTAGCCGCCGCGGAGGATCGTCCGGTCGGTCAGCTTGTAGACCAAACCGACCCTCGGCGAGAAGTTGTTGCGATCGGGATTGACCAGCGCGCGATCCTCGATCGAACCGTCCTTGGCGAAGACCAGCGCGCCGGCGCCGGCCGGATCGAAGTTCGCCATCCGGTTGTTCTTCTCGACCGCGGGCGTCATGTAGTCGTAGCGCAGCCCGAGGTTCACGGTCAGCTTGTCGCTGGCGCGCCAGTCGTCCTGCGCGAAGAAGGACTGCGAGTGCAGCTCCTGCGCCACGACGAAGACGTTGGTCAGCTGCGCACGCTGCACGTAGCCGAGCAGGAAGTCGGCGAACGCGTTGCCGGTGTACTGGGCCGTGAACGACAGGTTGCCTCGGGTCGGCGCGACGTCGAAGTACTCGTTGCTCATCGGCAGCATCAGATCCGCGCCGGCCTTGACCTGGTGCCGGCCCCTGACCCAGCTCAGGCTGTCGATCCATTGCACCTGGTTGGTGTGCTGGAACTTCGGCATGAAGTTCGGCGAGCCGATGCGGATGTGACCGGCGATGTCCATGCCGGTGATGCCGCCGAGGACAACGGGGTTGGCCGGAACGCCGCGCAGCCCGATCTGCGAGTTGCCGTCCTCGCCGAACGGGTCCTGCGTGCCGTCGTTGGTGCCGCGCGCCCACGAGAAGCGGGCCTCGTTCACCAGGCTCGAGCCGAGCACCTTGGTCCAGCCGCCAACCAGGCCGTTCGACTTGAGGTAGTTCCGCCCCCACGCCGAGGTCGACGTGCCGTCGACGATGCCGCCGAACCACCCGGGCACGTAGCGGAACCGGTCGCTCCAGATGTAGCGGGCGAAGACGGTGTCGTTGTCCGACAGGTGCATGTCGACGCGGCCGAGGAAGCGGTCCGATTCGTCCTCGACGTTCGGCTGCCGGATGAAGTTGTTGCCGCCGGTCGTGTTCGGCAGCGGCAGGAGCGCGGCCACCTTCGCCGCCACCGGATCGATGCGGTTGCTGGGGATGGTGTTGTTCGCGAACGGCTGGCCGGTCAGCGGATCGCGGATCGTGCCGCTGAAGACGCCGTTGCGCTCGGCCTGGGTCAGCACCCGGCCGGTGCGCAGCACGCCCTGCGCGATGCGCGTCGCCTCGTAGTCGCCGAAGAAGAACATCCGGTTCTTGACCAGCGGTCCGCCCAGGTTGCCGCCGAACTGGTTCTGCTTATTGGTCGGCTTCGGCTGGTTCGCTTTCTTCGCGAAGTAGTTGATCGTGTCGAGCTTGTCGTTGCGGAAGAACTCGTAGCCGGTGCCGTGCAGCGAGTTGGTGCCCGACTTGGTGTTGACGACGATCGACGCGCCCGGCGCCCACCCGTACTCCGCCGCATAGGGGCTGGTGATCACCTTGAACTCGGAAATCGCGTCGACCGACGGCCGCGAAATCTGCGTCGTCAACTCCTGGACGTTGGTGGAGAAGCTGTTGTTGGCGACGCCGTCGAGGAGGAAGTTGTTCTGGAGGCTGCGGTTGCCGTGAACGCTGACGCCGCCGGTGCGGCCCGCCGAGGTGCCGCCGGCCTGCTCCGTGTAGCGGTCGCTCTGCACGCCGGGCACCATCGCCATCAGGTCGTCCCAGTTGCGGATCGCCAGCGGCAGCTTCGACACCTCATCGTTGTTGACGACGGTGCCGAGCGCGGCCGACTCGGTGCTGAGCAGCGGCGTCACGCCGGCAACCGTCACCAGTTCGCCGATCGTTCCCACCGGCAGCGAGATGTCGAGCCGCGCGCGCGAGCCGATTTCGAGCGCGATCGTCTGCTCGAAGCGCTGGAAGCCGGTCATCTCGGCCTGCACCAAATACTGCCCGGGCAGCAGGTTCACCACCAGGTAGGTGCCGTCGTTGTTGGTCGTCGTCCTGGCGACGACGTTGGTGGCGAGGTTGGTCAGCGTAACCTGCGCCTGCGGGATCACCGCATCCGACGGGTCCCTCACGATGCCGGTGAGTGTGGCGCGATCGACCTGCGCCCATGCGGCCGTTGCGTGCAGCAGGAACACGGCGACGAGGGCGAGCGGGCCGTGCAGCGTCCGTTTCATGAAAGGTCCTCCAGAGTCGTTGGGTTGCTCGTGGCTGGTTGCTAGCTGTCGAGAGCCACGCGTTCTATACACCCGCCCGGCCCGGCGGAACAACCAATGGCAGCCTCGCATCGGGCGCCGGCCAGGCGTGGCGGAAGCGAGCGTACCGCGGGTCGTCGCTCGCCGCCATCGAACGGCGAGAGCCCGCCAGGACGTTCAGGTAGTAGGCATCGTATCCGTACGCCGTGACGAACGGATGATAGCCGTCGCGGACCGCCACCACGTCGCCGTGCGTCACCCGCACGGTCTCGTCGCGCCGGTTGGTGTACACACGGTGGAACCCGTAGCCGTCCGGTTCCTTGTAGCGGAAATAGTAGATCTCTTCGAGGTCGGCCTCGCGCGGCGGGTCGTCGGTGTCGTGCTTGTGCGGCGGATAGCTGGACCAGTTGCCGCTCGGCGTGTAGACCTCGCAAATGAGGAGGCGATCGGCCGGAAACGCCGGCGGCATGATGTCGACGATCTGCCGCGTCGCGTTGCCGCCGCCGCGGATCTCGTAGCCGCAGTCGTCGGGACGGATCACCCGAGGCGCGAACGCTTCGGTCGACCGCGCACGGCAGTCCGCGATCTCGCACGCCTGGTCGGCGACGACGTTGAACGCGGTTCCGGGCGGCACGTAGACGGCATGCGGGTAGCCGCTGAAGACGTCGGCACGCGGGCCGACCTTGTGCCAGGCGCCGTTCCACCTGACGCTGAACGCGCCGCGCAGCAGCACGAGGCACCGTTCCTCGTTCCGCGACAGCCCCGACCATACCCCGCCCGCCGCCAGATGACGCACGGCGAAATGAATCCGCTCCCAGCCGAGCGCGCGCGGCGTCAGGTTCAGTGCCGTGCCGGTGCGGCCGGGCGCGGTCTTCGCTGATCGATACAACAGCTTCTGCGTCATCGGCGGGTAGGCGGAGGCGATGGCAAAGCGCTTCGCCGGCGACACAGGATGATGGCCGAAAAATGCGATGTCAAGGCTTTTTCACGCCATCTAAGCGCTTCGCTGCGAACGTGTATTAGAATCGTCGCCGCAGATCCAACGCGCCGAACTGCGACTGTATGTCGAATATCTACGACGTGGCCAGACGCGCGCGCGTCTCCGTCGCGACCGTGTCGGCGGTGCTCAACGACAGCGCGTTCGTCAGCGCCGATCTGAAGACGCGGGTGCAGGAGGCGGTCGCGACCCTGCGCTACCAGCCGAACCCGCTCGCCCGCAGCCTGGCGAAGCAGCGGACGCAGACCTTCGGCATGATCGTGCCCGACATCGCCAACCCGTTCTTCCCCGAAGTCGTGCGCGGCGCCGAAGACGTGGCGCGCGGCGGCGGCTACGCGCTGCTCATCGCCAGCAGCGACAACGACCTCGCGAAGGAGGAGGTCTACCTGCGGCTGTTCCTCTCGCGCCGCGTCGACGGCATCATCCTGACCAAGGCGCCCGGCCGCCTGCCGCCCGACCTGCCGCGCGCGCTCGCCCGGGCGAAGATCCCGGTGCTGCAGCTCGCCCGCACCGTGCCCGGCCTCACCGGCGACGTCGTCGAGCTCGACGACCGCGCCGCCGCGCGCGAAGGGGTGACGCATCTGGTGCGCCTTGGCTACCGCCGCATCGGCTTCATCGGCGGGCTGCCGGGCGCGAGCACCAGCCGCAAGCGCGTCGAGGGCTACAAGGCGGCGCTGCGCGACGCCAGGATCAAGCTCGATCCGGCGCTCGTCGTCGACGGCGACTTCCGCGTCGAGTCGGGATACCGCCAGGGACTGCAGCTGCTCAAGAACCGTCCCGACGCCGTCTTCATCGCCAACTACCTGATGACGGTCGGCTTCATGGAGGCGCTGCGGCAGTATCGGCTGCGCTGTCCCGAGGACGTCGCGCTGGTCACCTGCGACGACTACCCGTGGATGGATTCGTTCTCGCCGCGCCTGACGACCATCGATCTGCCGAAGCGCGATCTCGGCGCCGCCGCGGCGCAGCTGCTGATCGAGCGGATCGCCAGGCCGCGCGCCGCCGCCCGCGCGCTCATGCTGCCCAACGCGATGCGCATCCGCGAATCGTGCGGCTGCGGCCTGCGGAAGCGGCACGCCTTCGCGCGGTAGCCCGGTGGCCAGAGATCCCCTCGACGACACCCGACGCCGCTACGACGTCCTGGCGATGGGACGAAGCAGCATCGACTTGTACGCGCACGAGATCGGACGGCCGATTGCCGAGGTCAGGAGCT
>Ga0207645_10000743_pt1 | contig 27133 bp, 19 predicted proteins | sample KBSM53metaG_FD_184331 | JGI IMG/M metagenome (GOLD analysis project Ga0207645, IMG submission 184331) | Miscanthus rhizosphere microbial communities from Kellogg Biological Station, Michigan, USA - KBS M5-3 metaG (SPAdes) (version 2) | ecosystem: Host-associated > Plants > Roots > Rhizosphere >...
CCACGAGCGGGGCCGGTCTCTCGGGAACAGTGTCCCACTCGGCGATGTTCAGGCTCGATGGCGTCGGGATGGAATGCTTGCAGATGTGCACGCGAATCGGCAGCTGCGCTGCTCGAAGCACGCGCACCTGCGTCGCGGGAGCGTAGTTGAGCCCCATGTCGTGTACGGTCGTGATGCCGAGCTGCAGCTCGCTCCGCGCGAAGCGGCGCAGGGCCTCGACCATCGTCGACTCAGGAACGAGCGCGCGGTGCCGACGACGAGCGCTCCAACCCGCGTACTCGTACAGTCGCCCCGTTAGGCGACCCTGGCGGTCACGCTCGTACCATCCGCCGAACGGATCCGGTTCGCTTTCACGAATCCCGAGCGCGCGCATCGTCGCCGTGTTCAGGATCATGCCGTGTCCCCACCCGGTGTAGATCGCGACCGGATGATCGGGCGCCTCGCGGTCGAGTGTTTGCCGACGCAGCGTGGTATCGGCGAATGCCTTCGCCCAGATCTCCACTCGAATCCACGTCCCGCGCGCCACGCGGCCGGTCATGGCGCGCACGGAGTCGAGCACCTGGTCCCCGGCGGCATCGATCTCCGGGCCGCCCATCGATACGTTGGTCCCCGGGCTGCCAGCCAGGACGTGGTCGTGTGCGTCGTTGAAACCCGGAACGACCACGCGGCCGCCGACATCGATGACACGAGTGCTCGCGCCGGCGAGCCGACGAAGGTCTGCCGTCGTCCCTACGGCAACGATGCGCTCGCCTCGAATGGCGACGGCCTCGGTCCATGGGCGCGCGGTGTCACTCGTGAAGACCTTGCCGCCAAGCAGGACGAGGTCCGGCGCCTGCTGACTCGGCCCGGCGGACTCCGCCGCAAAAGCGACCGTGAGAGCGGTGACGAGCCAGCGCTGAGTGAAACCATCATGGGCGCACCCCCCGCCGGGCGAGCACACCCTTGTCCACGACTGCGCCGATGCGGCTCACCGTCTGAAAGTATAGAGAATCGCCTGCGATCTCCGCGAGCAGGAACGAGCGATCCCTGTCGAAGCGCGCCGAGAGCAAGGGGCTCGGATGCGTATCGCCCCTCCGCAGCTTGGCCGCGCCGCCGACGGTGAAGTAGTAGATCCCCTTCTGCGGCTTGTACCGCTCGTAGATGTGCTCGTGACCCGAGAACACAACGTCCACGCCGTACTTGACGAATAGGGGCTCGAGCACCGCGCGCACCTCCACCTCCGGCCCGCGCCGCGCCGTCGTATACAGTGGATGGTGGAAGTACGCGATCTTCCAGTCCGACCCTGACGCTGCCAGCTCCTTGTCCAGCCACTTGAGCTGCTCGGGGTCGAGGTAGTTGCTGTCGATGACGAAGAAGCGAACGTTCCCCTTCTTGAACGTGCGATACCGGTTCCCGCCGAGGTTGAAGGGTTTGTAGAACCGCTGATTCGGGTCGTCGTGATTTCCGAGCGCGGCGTCGAACTCGATGCCCTTGTCGAGCAGCGTTTTGTACGGTCGCGTGAACTTCCGGTCGAAGTCCTGCGGGCGTTCGGACCCGTAGATGTTGTCGCCCAGCATGATCGCGAACGTGAACGGAAAGGTCTTGCCGTACCGGACCATCTGATTCGCGACCTCGTACTGCTCGCGGCCGCCCGTTCCGGCATCGCCCAGGACGAGAAAGCGCACCGAGCCGGATTTCATGGGCAAGTAAACCTGGGCGCCGAGCGGCGCCGCAGCGAGGGCAACAGCGATGATCGCCGCTCCGAACCGTGATCGCATGCTCGCGGCCTCAGCTCGGGACAGCGTTAGGCATGACGTCGAGGATGACGTTCGCCTCGATGTCGCGGAGCACGAGATAGTTCTGCACCACACGATACTCGAGTTGCTCGGGCAGGGGCGGCAGCAGCGGCAGGAGCGTCGCGGGGAACGTCGCGAGCGGATAGGTGGTTGGATATAGCGTGTTCACCTTCGGGACGAAGTCGGGGAGTTCGTCCTGTTGGTCCTCTCGCGTCTCCTGTACCGAGTCGGGCCGCCGGCTGTACTCCTGCTTGATCAGGGTAGCGACGAGCGCCGAAAACTCTGGAGTGAAGATGTCACCGGGCTTTGCCTGCGCGCGTGCCGCGATGATGCTGCTCGCCAGCTTCGTCGCGCGCGTCGTGATCTCGGCCTGGCTCCTTGTCGGATCGAGCTCACCTACGGAATCGACCAGCGTTTTCCGCACCTTCATGTAGGCATCCACCCGCTTGGCGAAGTCGGCGAAGACGGCGCCGGTGGGATTTTCGGCCGGTTTTGCTTCCTCGTTCTTGCAACCGCCCGCGGCCAGCACTGCGCAAGCTCCCCCGATCAGGAGAGGCCTGCGGAAGTCCAATGTGCTTCGCACGATCACGCTCCTTTCGTTGCTGGTCGGGATAGGCGCTGCTTCCCACGCCCGGGCGTCGCAGCGTTAGTTACGGCAAATGGCGGTCCCAACCGCGCTTCAAGACCGCTGACCCTTGAAGTTGCGGTCTCCGGCCTGCAGTTCAGGGTCAACTCGACGCCGTGATTCCATGCTTCTACACGCCCATTCTCGACTCGCACGAGTTGCCGCCACGGCGCTCGCCCTCGCTGCCGTCGCTGCTTCGTCGCTCGCCGCCCAGCGACGACAAGGCCCCGGCCAACCCGTCGGTCCCGTGGACCCGCGCAACGCACAGACCGAGAAGCCGCCCCTCCACGCGAAGCACTGGATCGCCATCACCGGCAAGCCGCTCTCGGCCACCGCCGGCGCGATGATGTATCAGAAAGGTGGTAACGCCGTTGACGCCGCGGCGGCCATGCTCGCCGCCGGCTGCACCATGTGGGACACCCTGGGCTGCGGCGGGGAGACACAGGCGCTCATCTACAATCCGAAGACGAAGAAGGTCGTCGGCTTCAACGCGTTAGGCGCCGCGCCAACCGGAGCGACCGCGGAGTTCTACAGGTCGAAGGGTTACAGGAATCCGCCCGAGTACGGGCCACTCGCGGCCGTCACGCCCGGCACGATGGGCGGGCTCCTCACCATGCTGGCGGAGTGGGGCAGGCTGTCGGTCGCGGACGTGTTGGCGCCGGCGATCCAGATGGCCGACGGCTACGCGATCGAAGCCCAGCTCGCGAATTCCATCGAACGGCAGAAGAGCTGGACCAAGCAGTGGAAGTACTCGCCAGCGGTCTTCCTTCCGCATCTGGGCCAGACGCGAGAAGCGCCGGAGCCGGGCGAGGTATTCGTCCAGAAGGACCTCGCCGCGACGTTCCGGAAGCTCGTCGAGGCGGAGAAGACCGCGAAGGCCGCTGGCAAGACGAGAAAGCAGGCGATCTACGCCGCCTACGACCGATTCTACAAGGGCGACATCGCACAGGAGATCGTGCGCGGTGTGCGAGACGACGGCGGGCTGTTCACGATGCAGGATCTCGCGAGCTGGAAGGTGAAGGTCGAGGAGCCACTCCATACGACGTACAAGGGGATCGAGGTCTACAAGCTTCCGCTCTGGCAGCAGGGCGCGGCGCTGCTCCAGGCGCTCAACATCCTCGAGAACACCGATGTGAAGGGCATGGAGTACAACTCCCCGAAGTACATCCACGCGCTCTATCAGACGATGAACCTCGCGTTCGCCGATCGGGACTTCTACTACGGCGATCCAGCATTCCCGCCCGAGGAGCCGGTGAAGGGACTGCTGTCCAAGGACTATGCGAAGGCGCGGTTCGCGCAGATCGACTGGACAAAGAACGACCCTAACGCGAAGCCGGGCGACCCGTATCCGTTCCAGGGCGGGACCAATCCCTTCACATCGATCCTCGAGAACTGGAAGAACAGCGACTTCGTGCTCCCGGACTCGCAGCCGGCGAGCGGCGGTCAGGATCGCCGTGTCGTCCCGCGTACCGATTCGGCGACTATCGAGGCCGACTCGGTATTCATGGAGAGCTTCTTTGCCGGCACGACGTCGATCGAGGCGGCGGACGAGGAAGGGTGGGTTGTGTCGGTGACGCCCAGCGGTGGCTGGGTGCCGGCGGTGATTGCGGGACGCACGGGGATCGGGCTCAGCCAGCGCGCGCAGAGCTTCGTTACCGAGGCGAAGGACGGGCCGTTCAATGTGATCGAGCCGGGCAAGCGCCCGCGCGTGACGCTGACGCCGACGCTCGCGCTCAAGGATGGCGCACCGTATCTCGCGTTCGCGGTGCAGGGTGGCGACTCGCAGGATCAGAATCTCCTACAGTTCTTCCTGAACGTGGTGGAGTTCGGGATGACCGTCCAGCAGGCGGTCGAGGCACCTAACGTGAACAGCTATCAGATGCGGAGCTCATTCGGTCGGCACGAGTCGCGCCCGGGGCGCATGACGGTCGCGTCCTCACTCCCGGAGTCGACCCGTGAGGCGCTCAAGCAGATGGGATACACGCTCGATTTTGTGGAGCGGTCGTCGGGGCCGATCAACGCGATCCTGTTTGATTGGAAGCATCGGACCATGTGGGGTGGGTCGAGTAATCACGGAGAGGATTACGGCATTGCGTGGTGAGGCGGCAGGCGGCAGGCGGCAGGCGATAGGCGGCGCGCCGCACATCTCGATTTGTTCTCTGGCTTCTGCCATCCGCGATCTGCCATCTGCCACCTGCCGTCTACCGTCTGCAGTTCTCTGCCGTCGGCCGGCCCTCACGGCTCGCGCGAGGCCAAACTGCGGGAATTCCGAGCGCCGACCGCGCGCGCCAACTCCGCATGTGCCACATGCGCCCCCAACTCGGCCTCGAGTAACGCACTCTCCGCCGCCGTCCGATTCGCGGCCGCCTCCTGAGCCGCAGCGGAGACCACAACGCCCGCCGCCGCCTGACCAGCCGTTAGGCGCTCCGCATCCTGCCTGGCGACCAGCGCCTGACGAGCCACTCCCACGAGCTGATCCGCGCGAATCGCATTGCGGTACGCCTTTTCGACCTCCAGCGCCACCTGATCTCGCACGTGCGCAAGGCTCTCCTCGGCGAGTCGCAGCGTAGCAGACCGCTGGTCCACCTGCGCGGATCGCCGTCCGAAGTCGAGCACATTCCACTTCGCCTGCACGCCAGCGCTGAAGTTGTTCGTCGGCACGTACGCCACCGCGTCCTGGTACGACTGACGCACGAACACTGACACGTCCGGGATGTACTCGGTGCGCGCGGCGTCCTTTGCGTGACGCGCCTGGTCCACCTTCGCGGACGCGGCAGCGATCTCGGGGCGCTGCCTGGCAGCGACCGTGACCTGAGACGCCAGATCATCCACCGGTGACGGCGCGGGCGGGACGGCGAGCGCACGCGCGGCGTCGAGCGGCAGTCCGAGCAGCTCGTTCAGCGCCGCGCGTGCATCCTCCGCCGCATGCGACGCTGTCATGAGCGCCTGCTCGGCTTCCAGCTCGGATGCGCGGGCTTCGCTGACTCGCGCATCGACGGACACGCCGGCGCTCACCGCGCGTTCGGCGTCCGCACAGACGGCGCGCCGAGCGACCACCATTGCGTGTGCGGCGTCACGTCGACGCTCGGCCATCAACACGCCGACGTATAGTTTCTCGGCCGCGAGCGCTAGATCCAGCTCGGTCGTGGCACGCTCGGCTTCGCTTTCGCCGAGTGCGGCACGCGCGACGCGGCTGCCCTCCGCGATCCTGAATAGCGGCGTGAGTGGCTGACTGACCATGAGCCCAGCGAACACCAGGGAGGCGCCATCCTGATCGACCCGCCGCGCGACGTTAGGTATCGGAGTGCCCAGGCCATCGGTGCCCAGTGATCCGCGCGGAACCTCGAACGACGTGTTCGCATTGCTCGTCACGGTAATCGCGTCGAAACTCACACGCGGGAACAGCTCGGCCCGAGCGCCGCGGGCGGCCGCCGCCTTCTCGCTCACCGTTTCGCCGGCCATGCGTGACAGACGACTGGTGGAGGTCGCCATCGTGATGGCCTCGTCGAGCGTCAGAACAACGCTGTTCCGTGCCTGCATGGCTGGTGGTTGTGCGTTCATGGGTCCAGGGACCGCGAGCGCGAGCAGCGCTCCGACGACCAGTGCGGTCGCCGCGCCCATCGCAGCTGGCTCGAGCGTCGCTGGCGAGTGCGTGAGATGCGGCTTCGTCACCGGCGTCACGACGGATGGCTGGGCGCCACGTTCTGCTCTTCGTTCAACCATCACGAACAGCACGGGCACTACCACCAGCGTAAACACCATGGAGCAGACGAGTCCGACGGCGAGCACGCTCGCGAGCGGCGACCAGAGGGTTGATCCCGACAGGATCATGGGAATCACACCCGCGGCCGCGGCCATGGTGGTGAGGAAGATGGGACGCAGCCGTCTTCGCCCTGCCTCCAAAGCCGCAGTCTCGAGCTCCACGCCATGCCGGCGGCGTTCGATGATGTATTCCACCAGGATGATCGCGTTGCGGACAACGACGCCGGTCAGGGCGGTCAGGCCGAGGTTGGCCGTGAAGCCGAACGGGTTGCGCGTGATGATGAGACCTAACGCCGATCCAAACAGCGCGAGCGGTATCGAGACCATCACGATCAGCGGGTACCTGATCGTCCGGAACTGGAAGAAGAGGATGCCGAAGATGCCAATGAGGCTCACGCCTAACGCAACGGCCATCGGCGCTTCCACCTCGGCCTGGTTTTCGAGCTCGCCACCGTAGCTGATCGCGTACCCGTCGGGCAGCGCGAGTCGGGCGACCGACGGTTTCACCGCGGCGAGAACGCTCGACGCGAGCACGCCATCCTTGGCGTACGATCGAACCGTGAGCGTCCGGACTCCGTTCCGCCTGACGATGCGACTTGCCTGCCAGTCCGCTCGAACGTCGGCCACCTGCCTCACCGGGACGCGTGCGCCGGTGACGGGCGACGTGACGTACGCGTTGGCAACATCAGCCAGAGAACGACGCTGTTGTTCCTCGTAGCGAAGACGCACGGCGATCCGGCGACTGCCCTCCCAGAACGTCGAGACTGGCGCGCCGTCGAACCCCGCTGCGAGCTGGCCGGCGATCGTCGCCTCGGTGATCCCCAGGCGTGAGGCGACTTCACGACGCAGCGTGAGCGCGAGTCCGTAGGCATCCTCGTTCCAGTCCGTGCTCACGTACTCGCTTCCCGGTGTGGACGCGACCAGATGCGTGACCGAATCGGCCAGCGTACGAAGCACCCGCAGGTCGGCTCCGGTGATGCGCACCTCGATCGGAGCCTGAAGCGGTGGGCCTTGCTGCAGCTCCTTCACGTACACACGGGCCTCGGGAGCGACTGCCGCCAGCGGCTCGCGCAGCGTCGCGACGAGCGCCGTCGTCGCCTCGACGGACGTCGTGTTCACGAGCAGCTGCCCGTAGTTAGCGGCTGGCGCCTCCGGGTTGACGTTGTAGTAGAAGCGCGGCGAGCCGGCGCCGGTAAACGTCGCAACCGTGCGGACGTCTGACGCGCGCCGAACGACGTCGGCGATTCGAGTGACCACGGAGTCCGTCGCCTCGATCCGCGTGCCTTCCGGCATCCAGACATCCACGACGAACTGATCGCGCTCCGCCGTTGGGAAGAATCGCTGCGGCGCGATGCGCATCATGACCAGCCCTGCGGCAAACGCGCCGCCGGCGATCGAGAGCGTGAGGCGCTTGCGCGGCATCGCTCGCTGCATCAGCCACTCGTACCCCTCCTGCATGACGTCGAGTGGTGTCCGACGCGGTTTCGTGCTCACGCCGTGCTTGAGCCCCTTCGTGATCATTGCCATCGACAGCAATGGCGTCAGGAACATTGCAATGACGTACGACGAGAGCAGTGCAACCGAGACGGTCACCGGCATCGTGCGGATGAATTCCCCAACGTATCCCGGCATCAGGATCGCGAGCGGCAGGAACGACGCGACGATGGTGAGCGTTGCACCTAACACTGGCGTCGCCAGCTCGCCGGCGCCGCGCCACGCTGCCTCGAACGGGGAGAAGCCGTGATCCAGTTTCTCGATGTAGTTGTCGGCGACGACGATCGCGTCATCCACGACCATGCCCAGGGCGACCACGAGACCCGCAAACGAGATCTGGTGGAGCTCGATCCCGAGCACGTCGAGCACCGCGATGGTGACCGCCACGGTGATCGGTATGGCGACCGCCGCCATCGCCGCGACGCGCAGCGGCAGCAGGACAACCGTCACGAGAATGACCGCAATGACCGCGATGCCGAACTCCCGGCCGAAGTCGAAGACGCGATGCTGCACCATCGCCGGTTGATCCGCGACGAGGTCGACCGCGAGGTCGTTCGGCAACGACTTCCGCACGGCGGCGATCTTCGCGTGAATGGCCTTGCCGAAATCGACGATGTTGTTGCCGGCCTGCATCTCGACCGACATGAGCACCGCACCCGCGCCATCCACTCGGACGACGTAATCAGGGTCGGCGTACCGCCGGCCGACCGTCGCGATGTCCGACAGGTGAATCACCTGCCCGGCCGGCGTGGCGCCGACGATCAGCTCCCGCAGTTCGGCTTCGTTTCGCAGTAAGCCCTGCGGCCGAATCGCCGCGTCGCTCGTGCCTGCCGCGACCGAGCCGCCGTCCCGGACTTCGTTGCGCTGACCGAGCGCGGCGGCAATCTGCTGCATCGTTAGGCCGAGCTCGGCCAGGCGTGCCGGACGAACCGTGACGGCGATCTCCTCGGGCTGCTCACCGTAGCGCCGGATCTTCGAGACCGTGGGAATGGTGCGGAGCGCATCGTCGATACGGTCGAGATACTCCGTGAGCTCCCGCGAGCCGTACCGCTGCCCGTGGACCGTGAGCAGCACGGCCACGACATCGCCGAAGTTCGAGTCGACGATGGGGCCCACCAGCTCGGGCGGCAGCTCACGGGCGCGCATCTCGTTGAGGTCGTGTCGCAGCATCGCCCAAAAGCGATCGGGATCAGTGACCCAATCCTCGAGCTCGACGTTCGCCACGAGCCCGCCCGACCGCGATGTCGTATAGGTCTTTTGCTTCTTCACCTCGGCATAACCGAACAGCAGCGGCTCGACCTTTCGAGTGACCTGGGCCTCGACCTGCTCGGCCGTAGCGCCGGGGTACATGGCGAGCACGAGACCCTGGCGGATCGTGATCTTCGGGTCCTCGCGACGCGGCATGGCAACGAGGGCGTGCAGGCCGACGATCACCGCGGCGGCCGTGAGCACGTAGACGACCTGGCGGTTCCGTATCGCCGCGCGAATGATGGACGTCATCGCCCACTCCCGAGGGCCGCGCCCTGCACGTGCGAGGTCGATGTCAGCCGCGCCGGCATGCCTTCGCGAAGCTGCTGCTGCCCGCCGATCACGACCAGCTCGCCTTCCGCTAGCCCGCTCGTGATCTCCACTTCGCTCCCGGCGATCACGCCCGGCGTTACGCGGCGCGTGTGGACGCGCTGCTCGTTGCTCTCATAGATGAACAGTTGCGTGGCGCCCTCGGCGTCGTGGACGATCGCCGACACGGGTACGGTGAGCCGCGTCGCCTTGTTAGGCGTCTCGATCGACGTTTCGACCACCATGCCGGCCTTGAGCCGATGGTCGGTATTCGGGACCGAGATTTCCACCGCGAACGTCCGCGTGATCTTGTCGGCTGCGACGCCGACCAGGCGGACGTGACCGGTAAAGGTGGTGTCGCCGAGCGAAGGGACGGTGAGCGTGGCGACCGCGCCGGTGGCGATGACGCCAACGTCGGATTCCGGCACGGCGACGCGCGCCCGGACGGTGTCGATGTCCACGATCGTGAACAGGGCGGCGCCCGCTGGAACGGTCTCGCCTCGGTTAGCGGTGCGTCGGGCCACGATGCCGGATAGCGGTGACACCAGGCGCGTGTCGTGGAGTCGCTTCTCAGCCATTGCCAGCGCGACATTTGCCTGTGCCTCGGCGTTCACGGCCTTTTCCAGGTCGTTAGGCGCGACAGCGCCCGAGGCGGCGAGGATGCGAGCGCGGCGGGCCTCGTCGGACGCGCGCTGCGCGGTCAGCTGCGCCTGCTCGAGGGCGAGCGCGTAGTTGGTGCGATCGACCGCCGCGAGAAGCTGGCCGGCGGTCAACCGATCGCCTTCGTCGACGGCGACGGTGACGAGCTTTCCGGGCACCTCGAACGCGACGTCGCTGGTCGCGCGCGGTTCGACGGTGCCGCTAGCAGCGACCATCATGCGGCGCATGACCGGCGTCGCGGCGCGAACGACGATGGCGACGCGTGGCTCCGAGTCAGTGTGACGTTCCGTTGCCGCGGCGTCGCTGAAGCAGCCCGCGAGCAGGAACAGGGCGAGCGGCGCGAACGCCGCGAGGGGTAAACCCCATGGACTATGTGAACGCGGATGCATTGTGAATCTCCGTGAGCTTGTTCGCGCGGGGCCTTGCCTTCACCGGGCACCTCGCGGTCGTGCGCCATGCGGAAGGGCAACGGGGAGGCCAGTCACGAGCTCGCGCACTGCGGCGCGCCAACTCACTCGGCCAGTGCGACTTGCGCCGTCGAGTCGGATTCGGTCGCGAGCATCAGTGAGGGTCGAATGCTCACGGTATTTCGTGACAAACGAGGGGTCGGAACTTCACGATGGGTCGTGACCCTGCCCGCAGGGACTGCTCTTGTGCCCACGATGGGGCCGGCAATATTGCGGAATGGCCACCGTCGACGAGCAGTCGCAGCAGCTTCGCGGCGAGCAGCCGCTCCCCGACGGACCCACCCGCCACCTCGCGATTCTCAGGCGCGCCACGCGGCACATGGCCGCGACTCGCGACCTGCGCGGCACGCTCGAGGCGATACTCCGCGGCCTCACCGAAGGACCGAACGCGGTGATCCAGGCGCGCTGCTACCTCTACGCGTCGGCGAGTGAGTGCCCGTGGTGCAGGGAGCACGCGCCAGCCGGCATGTCATTCGGCGACCCTCCGGCGCTGCACCTGGTCGCGGCCGCCGGTCTCATGGTCGACGATGTGGAGCGCCGGTATCACGTATTTCCAATGAGCTCGCCGCTCTTCGGCGAAGTCGCCACGTCGAAGGAACCGCTGCTGCTGAACGGCGTGCGCGACCATCCACGTGTCACGGTTCCCGAGTGGCGCGAGATCGCCCGGCGATACGAGTTCGAAGCGCTGGCCATCTATCCGATGCTCTGTCGGGACGAGCTGATCGGCGTCTTCTACACGATCTCCGGCCAGCGCATCGAGTCCGACGAGTTCGAGGCGATGCAGCTGTTCGCGGACCAGGCGGCGATCGCGGTCAAGGGCTCGCGCCTCTTCGAGGACATGAGGCAGGATCACGAGCGACTCGCAGTGGAGAACGCGTACCTCCAGGAGGAGATCTCCGTCGAGGGAGGGTTCGAGGACATCATCGGCGAGAGCGCGGCGCTCAAGGCCGTGCTGCGACAGGTGCGGCAGGTCGCGGAGGCCGAGTCGACGGTGCTGCTCAGCGGCGAGACGGGGACGGGGAAGGAGCTGATCGCGCGCGCGGTTCACGATCTCAGCCCGCGCAAGCCGCGCGCGATGATCAAGGTGAACTGCGGGGCGATCTCGCCCGGGCTGGTCGAATCCGAGCTGTTCGGGCACGAGAAGGGTGCGTTCACGGGCGCTCTCCAGCGACGCATTGGTCGATTCGAGCTCGCCGACAAAGGCACGCTGTTCATGGATGAAGTGGGCGAGCTGACGGCCGAGACGCAGGTGAAGCTCCTGCGTGCGCTGCAGGAGCGAGAGTTCGAGCGGGTGGGTGGATCGCGGCCCCTCACGGTCGACGTACGGCTGATCGCGGCGACGAATCGGGACCTGCAGGAGGAAGTGAACGCGGGGCGCTTCCGCGCCGACCTGTTCTATCGCCTCAACGTGTTTCCGATCCGAGTTCCGCCGCTGCGCGAGCGCCGCTCCGACATCCCGCTGCTCGTCAGGCATTTCCTGGCGCACTTCCAGCGGCGACTCGCCAAGTCGCTCAAGGGAGTCACGCCGGAGAGCATGGACCGTCTTCAGGCCTACTCGTGGCCGGGCAACATTCGGGAGCTGCAGAACGTGATCGAGCGCGCGTGCGTCCTGTCGCGCGGTCCGGTGGTGGAGGTGCGTGACGCGCTCGGGCCGATGAGCAAGGAGACGCTCGCGCCAATCGCGGACGAAACGTTAGGCACGCTCGACGACGTCGACCGGCGGCACATCCGTCGCGTGCTCGAGGCGACGGAGGGCGTGATCTCCGGTCCGAATGGGGCGGCGAAGATTCTCGGGCTTCATCCGAACACGCTGCGATCCCGGATGGAGCGGCTCGGTCTCGTCGACTGAGTATGCCTCACTCGGCTGCCGTTCCCTTCCTGCTGCAACGCCGGCATGACGTCGTCGGGGTCGCGATCACGACGACACGCGAGACCGTTCACGGACTACTGCGTCTGGACGGTGACAAGCTGTACGTGCAGTGGCGCGTCGCCCGGGCGATCGACCACGTCGGGATGACGATTCGATCCGACAAGCAGGTCGAGCCGGTGCGGGAGGTGGTGATCCCCCTGACTGCGATCGCCGGCGCCGTCGTGAAATGGAACTGGCGATGGCCACCAGGGCCGTGCCTCGTGTTGACGGCCGCCGATCTCCGCGCGTTCGAGGAAGTGGCCGGCGCGGCTGGGCTCAGCCTCGATCATCCCGCCGAGCTCCAGCTGCGACTACGTCGGAGCGACCGGGCGCTCGGCGTGGAGTTCGCTGGTGAGCTGGAGCTGGCGATCGCGGAGCGCGAACTCGCCGAACAACAGGGACTAGGGGGACTGGGGACTGGGGACTGAACAACAGGGACATCGGGACATCGGGACTCGGCCGGGAGGCCATTGGCGCCGAGTCATTCGTCGCCAGTCGCCTGCCGCCTGCCGCCTAGTCCCTGCTCGAGGCCACCTGCCTCGTCTGCTCCAGTCGCCGTCGCACGTCGGCAAGCAGCGGATCGAGCTCTGCATCCGCGCCCTTCCAGAGCTGCAACAGCGCCGTGTACTGCGCCGCCGCTTTCGCGCGGTCGTTCTGCGACTGATACAACTCACCGAGCCGCTTCAGCGCGAACCCGAGCTCGATCGCGTCCGTGTCGTAACGGCGCTGCCACGGCGTGTGGACGTAGCGCTCGTATGTCGCGATCGCCGAGTCGGGCTTCCCGGCCACCTCGTATGCACGGGCGAGGTCCGGCAGAGCACAGATCGGGCAGGGGAGCGACTCCGCCGCACCGTGGATCTCGATCTCGCCTTCCCACGGGCGGCGCGCGGCCATGGCAATCGCGCCGGCCGTCCAGCGCCGGTTGTCGTCCGTGCCACGCTGGCGATCCGCCCGCGTTCGTGTCGCCTCCGTGATGATCTCGAGCGCATGGTCGGGCTGACCCGCGTCTGCGTAGAGCCGAGCGATCTCGTCGTACTGGCGCTCACTCTCGTCCATCTTCGCGAGCGGGTGACGGGCGAGCGCGATGTTCATCGTGGCGATCGCGACCGCCGGGGAATGCCGATACCGTAGCTGGAGGTACGCGATCCGGAGTGCCGCGGCGAGTGACCGGCTGGGAGAAGCGCCACGCCCGCCTAACGCGATGCGGCGCAGGCTCTGTTCCGCCTCGGCCAGCCGGCCCTGTGCCATGACGATGCTGGCAAGCGCTTCCGCCCCATCGAGCGCGTCGCTCGAGTCATCCGAGGCCTGCGTTAGTCTCGCTCGCGCCTCGCGCTCCGCCGCGGCCCAGTCCTGCTTCGACGCCGCAAGCGACATTGTCGCGACGCGACCGCCGCGCAGTCCCGGGAACCGGCGGTCCGCCTTGTCGAGCACCCGGCGTGCCGCGTCGTAGTCACCCTGGTTCAGGTTCGCGTACGCCAGCGCGGTATAGAGCGACGACACGCCGGAGTCGACCGCAATGGCTCGCACGAGCAGACTTTCCTGCACGGCGTACTCCCGACGGGCAGCGTGGACCGCGCCGAGATTGCTCAGCGCGCGAACATCGTTAGGGTACCGCTGGAGGATCCGGTTGTAGGCGTCCACCGCGCTCGCGTAGTTCGCCAGGACGACCCCGGCGTGACTCCCGATCATGTGGTTGCGATCGTAGAACGGGACGCGTGTCTGGTTCGCGAGCGCGTGGTCGAGCGCGTCCGCGGCGCGCGCCCGGTCGCCGAGATCGTCGTAGGTGACCGCCATGAGCCGATGCGCCGCGCCGAATCCCGTGTCGGCGGCGACGGCCGCCTTGAGCATCCGGATTCCGCCCGCGCGGTCACCGTTGCGGACGGCGCGGACACCGTTCGCGTACGAGCGCAGCGCGTCGAGCGATGGCGTCGTCACCTCTTCGAGGCTTGGCGTGCCGGCAATGCTCGACGCGGACTCACCCAGCTCCTGGCGAAGACGCGCTGCCACGCGTCCCAGGGCGTGCACGACGTCGCCGGCATCGGCGGCAGTCTCGGTGATGGTCTCCGGGCCGGTCTGGCCGCGCGTCAGGTGCACGTTGATGGTGAATCCCGCGGCTGCGGCGTCGATACTGCCGGTCACCGACGACTTCGCGCCCGACCGTCGGGCGGAGACGATCTGGATGGACGGCGATTCGGCGAGCCCGGCGCGGAACGCGTCGCTGAGCGCGGCAACGAGCCCGGGATCGCCAATGTTGTCGGCGAGGTCGGCGACGAGCACCCGCCCGCCGGTCGCGGGTGCGTCGACCGGGGCCGCCGCGGTGGCCACCGTGCGGCGTGCGGTCATGCGCGGCACGACCTTCAGGCCTAACGCGACAACCACCCCCGCCACCAACGTCCAGGCGATGATGGCACCTGACCGGCGGCGCGCGCCGGCCGGGGGCGACGCGGGTCGGGCGCTTTCCGGACGCGGGCGGCTCGTTAGGCTTTCCAGGTGGCGTCGAACGTCGTCGGCGAGCTCTTCGACCGAGTCGTAGCGGCGGTCGCCGCTCGTCGCGAGTGCCCGGAGCGCGATGGTCTCGAGGCCGGCGCGGAGCGGGCGGCGCTCGCCGTTGGATGAACCTCCGCCCAGGAGTATCTCGAGCACGCCACCTAACGCGGAAATGTCGGTGTGCGGCATGTCCGGCGGCGCGACGATGCCGAAATCGAGGAGCTTCGGCACGCCGGCCGACGTGACGAGAATGTTCGTTGGCTTGAGGTCGCCGTGGTGCACGTGACGCCGATGCGCGTGCGACACGCCCTTGCACACCTTCAGGAAGAGCTCGAGGCGCTCGGCGATCGACAGACGCCGTGCGTTGGCATACGCGTCGATGGATTCGCCCTGGACGTACTCCATGACCGCGTAGGGTCGCCCGTCCTCGGTGGTCCCGCTATCGATCAACCAGGCGACGTTCGCGTTGTCGCTGGAGCTCAGCGCTTGATGGGCGGAGCGAAGACGTTCGAGGGCGAAGACGGGATCCATCTCCCCCTCGATCACCTTGACGGCCACGCGCTGCTTGAACCGTCCGTCGTCGCGCGCGGCGAGGTAGACGGTGCTGGTCGGTCCGTGGCCGATCTCCTTGAGGATCCGGAAGGGCCCGAATCGGTCGGGCGCGTCGGAGGATGTCGGCTCGGGAGGAGTACGCCCCCTGCTCGCTCGATCGTGTGCGGCGATCATCCGCGCAACGTCGGCCTGCAGGACGGGGTCGTCGCAGCACTCCTCGGCCAGGAGCACGGCGCGCTCGTCCGCGGGTAGCGCGACCGCGGCATGATAGAGATCGGTGAGTCGCTCCCAACGGTCGCTCATGGGAGGGCGTCCTCGGTACAGGTGGTACGGGTGGTGGCTTCGATCCTAAGGACGATCGAGGTGGCGATCCGCAAGGACAGGCGGCGACGGGGGACGGGGGACGGACGACGGCGTTACTGCATAGTTCGCGGTTCTCCGTCGCCCGTCCCCCGCCGCCCGTCGCCGGCAGTCGCTTGCCGCGCTCCGACCGTAACTCTAAGATCAACTTCCCAGTAGCATGTGGATGTCTATGTCCAAATCGCAGTTCACCGCCGCCTTCGAAACGGCCGTCGCCGACCGTTGGATCCTCCAGGGCGAGATCGGCCGTGGCACCCAGACCACCGTGTACCGCGCGCACGATGCCGTCCGCGACGCGCCGGTTGTGGTGAAATCCCTCGACCCCTCGCTTGCGTCGGCGCTCGACTTCCCGCGCTTCAAGAAGCAGATGCTGCACGCCGCCGAGGTCCGGCATCCCGGGATCGTCCCACTGATCGCCGTCGAGGAAGCCGCGGGGCGGATCTTCCTGGTCACGCCGTTCCTCGCAGGCGAATCGCTCCGAACGCGGTTGAACCGCGATCGAACACTTCCGGTGTCGGAGGCGATCGCGATCGCCCGTCAGGTCGCGGAGTCGCTGGGAGCGGCGCACGCGAACGACATCCTGCACAAGGATGTGAAGCCCACGAACATCTTCATCGACGGTCCACGCGCGGTCCTCATGGACCTCGGGGTCGCCCGAGCCATCTCGCGGTCGATGGACGAGACGATGACGGGGACGGGGCTCACGCTGGGCAAACCCGGCTACATGAGTCCCGAGCACGCGAGTGGCGGCGTGGAAATCACCGCGCGGTCGGATCTCTACAGTCTTGGCGCGGTCCTCTACGAGATGCTGGGCGGCGAGCCGCCGTTTACGGGGAAGCAGCCGCATGCCGTGTTGATGCGAACGCTGACCGAGACACCGGTTCCCATCACGGAGATTCGTGACGGCTTGCCACCGGAAGTCGGCGTGGTGGTGGACCGCCTGCTCGCGAAGGAAGCAGCGGCGAGGTACGCGAGCGCGGCGGAGGTGGTGGAGGCGTTGTCGGGAATCGGGAATCGGGAATAGGGAATCGGCGCCGCGCTTCGCGCGCGCCCGGGAAACAGGGAACAGGGAACAGGGAACTGGGAACCGAGGCTCCGAGCGGAGTTACTGTTCCCGGTTCGCCGTTCACGTCCAGTCGCCAGTCACCAGTCGCCCGCTTTCGTGACAACTACCCGCCCTGTCATTCAAGTCTCCGGCTGCCGAAAGACCTACAAGTCCACCGTCGCCGTGGACGATGTGTCGTTCGAGGTCTACGATGGCGAGATCTTCGGATTGATCGGGCCTAACGGGGCGGGGAAGACGACGACCATGGAGTGCGTTCAGGGGTTACGCACTCCCGACCGGGGACGCATCTCCGTCCTCGGGCTCGACCCGTTCCGCGACGTGTACGCGCTGCAGGACCGCATCGGCGCGCAGCTGCAGCAGGCGCAGCTCCAGAAACGCATCAAGGTCTGGGAGGCGATGCACCTGTGGGCCGCGCTATATCGGCGGAAGGCATCCGAGGGCGACCGGCTGCTCGAGCAGCTCGGGCTGGCGGACAAGCGCGACGCGTGGTTCATGACGCTCTCGGGCGGACAGAAGCAGCGGCTCTTCATCGCGCTGGCGCTCGTCAACGATCCGGAGGTGGTGTTTCTCGACGAGCTGACGACGGGGCTGGACCCGCAGGCGCGGCGAACGATCTGGGATCTGGTGCGCGACATCCGGCGGCGCGGGAAGACGGTCTTCCTGACGACGCACCTCATGGAGGAGGCGGAGCGCCTCTGCGACCGCGTCGCGATCATCGATCAGGGGCGAATCATCGACATGGATTCGCCGGAGGGTCTGGTCCGCCGTCACTGTCCGGAGCGCTCGGTCGTGCTGAAGACCGAAGACGGCGCCGCGGGCGAGCGCTTCCGCGACGTGCCCGGCGTGACGTCGGTCGCGGCGACGAATGGCCGCCTAACGATTCAAGGGACGGGCGAGGACCTGGTGATGGAGGTGATCCGGTGCCTGTCGGAGGAGCGGATCAGGGTGACCGATTTTCGGACGGTGTTACCGACGCTGGAGGATGTATTTCTAAGGCTCACGGGGCATTCCATCCGGGACTGAAGGGGTGCATTGAGCGGGAAACACCGATCGCGACGAGCCGTGTTAGACAGCAGACCGCAGAGAACCGAAGACGGTGGACAGCAGACGGCAGGTTGCAGAGGGCAGAGGAACACGGTTCTCTCCCTTCTGCCATCTGCCCGCTGCCGTCTACCGTCTTCAGTTGTCTGCTGTCTGCCGTCTCAGCCGTTCTTCATTGAATCCTGAGCAACGATGCTCCGTGGCCTCCTGAGACTCACCTGGATCGAAATCAAGGTCTTCATGCGCGAGCCGCTCGGCGCCATCGGCTCGATCGTGATGCCGGTCATCCTTTACGTCCTCTTCGCCCGACTCGGACGCACCCTCTCGCCGCAAGGGCGCGTGGCATCCAGCAGCTTCTTCCACGTCAACGTGCCGGTCATCGTCGCGATCCTCATCGCGATCAACACCGTGCTCTCGCTCATCGCGATTGTCTCGATCTACCGCGAGGGTGGTATCCTCAAGCGCCTGCGCGCCACGCCGCTTCGCCCGTGGACGATCCTCACCGCCCACGTGCTCGTGAAGCTGCTGCTCACGGCGGTCACGCTCGCGCTCATGCTGCTCGTCGGACGACGCTACTTTCCCGCCGGCATGCACGTGCCCGTCGTGAGCTTTGCCATCGCGCTCATCATCACGACGTGGAGTATCCTCTCCATCGGCTTCCTGATCGCGAGCGTCGTCCCCACAGCGCGATTCGCGCAACCGGTGGGCGCGATCGTGCTCTATCCGATGTTCGTGCTGTCCGGCCTGTTCATCCCGCGCGAGGTGATTCCGCCGTGGATGAGTCACTTGCCGCTGAGTTATGCGGTGTCGTTGCTGCAGGGAATCTGGATAGGCGAGCCGTGGTCGGCGCACACGGGGGATGTCGTGGCGCTCGTGATTGTGTTCGCAGTGTGTACGGCGTTGTCGGCGAAGCTCTTCCGCTGGGAGTAGCCGCCTCGATGCGTTCAGCCTAACGGTTGCGCTGCAGGTGCTTCGATCGCATCTACGATCTCGTCGCACACCGCGCGCAACCCCTCAGTGTCGCGCGTTGCCCCGGCTTGCCCGTCCGACGCGTTGCGCACGTGGTAGAGCTGAGTCCAGAGGCCGCGCATCAGGTGTAACAGGCGCCCGCGTTGGTACGACAGGGCTTCACTCCGCGCGTTCATCCGGCGCATGACCTCGAGCTGGTGCTGCATGAGATCACGGAGGTCGCGCCGGTCTGTGCTCGCGTCGTGGGACGCGACCTGGAGTGCATCGAGCTGTGACTCCAACCGATCGAGCTCGGCCGGGCCGGCGTCGCGGGCAAGCAGCGAGATCTCGCCGTCGCATCGCTCGATCGCAGCCACCAGTCGTTGCGCGATGCGTGCTGCCTCGGCCCCCAACACTGCAGCCCACGATGGAAGAAGCGTCACGAGGTCGCTGATCGCCCGGAGGTGGTCGGCCGGGGAGTCGCGGTCAGGCGGCCTGACCGTGCCCTCGGGCGCGCGAAGCAATCGTGCGATGGTCGGAGTGTTCCAGGCCGGCGAGGGCGTCGTCGCTCCGAACAGGAGGCGCGCCCCGTCCGCGAGCGACAGGGCGTGGCGACGCGTCCACCAGAACGCGACGGTCACGATCACGGTCGTCCCCACCACGAGCAGGGTCTCACCAACGATGGACGAGACGCGCCTGATCTCGCGCCACTCCGGATCACCGCTCATGACCAACCATTCCCGCATGAGCACCAGCACCGGCAGCGTCGTGAGAAACAAACTGAGCACGACCCTAACGAGCCTGGCCTGCCACGGTAAGCGCGTCCAGAGGTCCGTCGGGCGGCGGAGCGAGAGCGGCCACCACAACCCCCACCACTCCGGAGGCCACGACGCGATACGTGCCAGCTCGAGCGGACGCAGTCCGTGCCGTCCAATGTTCCAGACATGCAGCACGAGCCCCACCGGGACCAGGATCGCAACGAGCATGAGCAGCGTCCGGTCGCCGGCCGTCCGAGGGGTGATGAACGCCAGGATCGTCCACGCGAACGCCCAGAACACGGCATAGGGCGCAAAGCTGGGAAGGTCGCGTACCGGCTCGGGGAGGGATGCCGGTAGTGGCGCACTCGCTCGCCCGAGCGCCTCGCGCAGCTCCCACGCGCTCGGCCACCGCGCAGTGCGGTCGCGCGCGAGGCAGCGCATCACCGCTGACGCGAGATCCGCCGGTACCGACGGAGCGACGGTCGGAAGCGCCGGTGGGTCGTGCGACAGGCGTCGGTAGGGAAGCTCGTCGGATGCCACGCCCATGAACGGCTCTCGCCCCGCCAGCATGGTATAGCCAACCGCGCCGAGCGAGTAGATGTCGCTCCGTTCATCCAGGTCCGCTGAGCCGATGCCCTGTTCCGGCGACATGTAGAGTGGCGAGCCACACACCATGCCCGTCAACGTTAGGCCGTCCGCCGCTCCCTTGAGCTTGGAGATGCCGAAGTCCGCGAGAATGGTTCGGCCGGATTCATCGTCCAGCAGGATGTTCGCGGGCTTGATGTCGCGATGAATCACGCCGTGCCGGTGCGCCCATTCCAGCGCATCGGCGAGCTCGATGAGGATGCGGCGCACCTCGGCGGGCGGCAGCGCACCCTCGAGGCGCAGGCGCTCGTCCAGTGACTGGCCGCGCACGTAGCCCATCACGAAATACCAGATCCCGTCGATCTCGCTGAACGTGTGCAGCGGCAGGATGCCGGGATGCGAGAGCTGGGCGGCGATGCGCGCCTCTCGACGGAACCGCTCCTGGCTCTCGGGCGCGTCGGCGAGGTCTGGGCGCAGGACTTTCACGGCGACGAGCCGCTCGAGCGAGCGCTCGCGCGCGAGATAGACCGCGCCCATCCCACCGCGGCCTAACGGCCGCAGGATCTCGTACCGTGCGCCGAGCGCGTGCTCGAGTGCCTCGCCGAGCGCGGTATCGGCTTCCGTGACGAACATAACGCGGGCGTCCGCGACGGCCGCGCGCGCCCCGGGAACGCTGTCGCTGCCATCGGCTGCGGCGAGCACCGAGTCGACCTCCGTTCGGAGCGCGTCGTCCGCCCCGCACGCCCGCTCGACGTATCGGGCGCGGTCGGCGAACGGCATCTCCAGGGCCCCGGCGATGATCGCCTTGACCTCCGCCCAGCGCTCGGGCGTCACGACGTGCCGAGCCCGTGGCGCAGCCCCGCGCTCGCGACGACCCAGTCGCGTTCGAGCGTTTCCGGACGCTGGTCGATGAGACGCAGGTCTAGCTCGTTCACGAGCGCCCTCGCCTGAAGCATGTGCTCGGGACGACCACACCGTTGCCGTCGACGATACCGGGGCGGCTCGGACCCGTCAAGCAGCCGCGGTCGATGACGCGTTCCCGGCCCGGATCGCGTTTACTTTGGAGTCGTTGTCGATTTCTTTTGAGTTTACACGACACTACGGCAACCTCCGGAGGCCCACGTGCGCTTCGACAGCATTCTCGGGACGGTCGGCAACACGCCGGCCGTCCGGATCAACAGGCTCGCGCCGCCTAACGTCAACCTCTACGTCAAGATCGAGGCGTTCAACCCCCTCGGCTCGGTCAAGGATCGGCTCGCCCTCGGTGTGATCGAGGACGCGGAGAAGAGGGGCGAGCTCAAGCCCGGCCAGACTGTCGTCGAAGCGACGAGCGGCAACACCGGCATCGGGCTCGCCATGGTCTGCGCGGCCAAGGGCTATCCGCTCGTCGTCACCATGGCCGACTCCTTCAGCGTCGAGCGCCGGAAGCTGATGCGGTTTCTCGGCGCCAAGGTCATTCTCACCCCCGCGGCGGAGCGTGGCACCGGGATGGTGAAAAAGGCGGTGGCGCTGGCGAAGCAGAACGGGTGGTTCCTCACGCGGCAGTTCGAGAACGAGGCCAATGCCGATTTTCACTCGCGAACCACCGCGCGAGAGATCATCAACGACTTCGCCGGCGAGCGGCTCGACTTCTGGGTCACTGGCTTCGGCACCGGCGGGACGCTGAAAGGCGTGGCTCGCGTGCTCGAGAAGGAACGGCCGGAAACGAAGATCATCGTGGCCGAGCCGGCCGAGGCGCCGATGCTCACGAGCGGGACGGAGCAGCAGCGGAACGCTGATGGGTCACCCGCGGCGGGTCATCCAGCATGGAACCCACACCCGATCCAGGGCTGGAGCCCCGACTTCATCCCGAAGCTCACCGGCGACGCGATCGCCGCGAAGTACGTCGACCGCATCATCACTATCCCGGCGCCCGAGGCGGTCCAGTGGAGCAAGAAGCTCGCGGCGCAGGAAGGGATCTTCGTCGGCGTCTCCGCGGGCGGAACGTTCGGCGCGGCGATGAAGGTGTGTGCCGACGCGCCTAACGGGTCGACGGTACTGGCGATGTTGCCGGACACCGGCGAGCGGTATCTCAGCACGGGGCTCTTCGCCGACATTCCCGCGGACATGACGGAGGAAGAGCAGGCGATCGCGAAGTCGATCGCCTAGGGTCGCTGTCCTTCACGCCAGGCAGCCGCATGGCACACACTGACGGAACGGAATCGTCCGAGTATCCGTATGCCACGCACCTGAACGTGCTGTTCGGTGCGCTGGACAAGATCGAGCTCGACCCGCTCGTGTCCGCGGTCCGGGACCAGTGGTACAACCAGACCCTCGCCCGCGTCAACGATTCCGTCGTTAGGCTCGGCGTCATGCAGGGGGAGTACCACTGGCACCGGCACGACCACGACGACGAGTTCTTCTATGTGGTCGAGGGTCGCTTTCTGATCGACCTCGAGCCGGCGGCGGATGGCGTCACGCCGGGTCGCGTCGTCGAGCTCACGCCACGGCAGGGGTTCGTCGTGCCGAAGGGCGTCGTCCACCGAACGAGAGCGCCCGAGCGTTCGGTGATCCTCATGATCGAGACGGCGGCGATCGTGCCGACCGGGAGTTGAATGTCGCGTGTCGGGACACCGCGAAGCCGGGTGCTGATCTGTGGTGGCGCGGCGGTCGGGATCATCCTGGCCGCCGCGCTCGTTATCTGGACGGCCCCGCGCTGGCTGGTGGCGACGATCGCGAAGCGATCGCCCGGCTGTCTCTATAACGTCCACACGGACGCGCGCGTCGTCGCGCTCACGGTCGATGACGGTCCGGCGACAGCGACGGCAGAGATCCTCCGCGTCCTCCGCGAGAACGACGCGCGCGCCACGTTCTTCCTGATCTCCACGTATGTCGCCGGTCGGGAAGCCACGGTGAGCGAAATCCTCGGCCAGGGCCATGAGATCGGGAACCACCTGACGCGCGACGAGCCGAGTATTCGTCTGTCGCGCGCAGCGTTCGGCACGGCCGTGACGGAAGCCGGCGCGGTGCTCCGCCAGTTTGCGTCGGTGGAATGGCTTCGACCCGGCTCGGGCTGGTATACGTCAAGGATGCTTGCGACGATCGACGAGGCCGGGTACCGGTGCGCGTTAGGTTCCATCTACCCGTTCGACGCCCAATTGCCCTCCTCCACGTTCGCATCGGCATTCATTTTGGCCAACGTTCAACCTGGCGCGGTGATCGTGCTGCACGACGGCGCGGCGCGTGGATACCGCACGGCGAAGACCTTGCAGCGTGTGCTTCCGGCCTTGCGCACTCGCGGCTACCGGGTCGTTTCACTCTCCACGCTCGCTCGGCTCGAAACCAACATCGCGACAAAGAACTGACGCCGGGCGCCTGGCGGACAGCTAGTGCCGCTGATAGATGTCGGCATTCGGATTGGAACACGGGAGTCCCATGCCACACGTCGTCCTGCTCGGCGATTCCATCTTCGACAACGGTGCGTACACCGATGGCGGGCCCGATGTCGTCACCCAGCTTCGCGAGCTCCTGCCCGCTGGCTGGCATGCGACGTTAGGCGCCGTGGACGGGACGACGACTGACGATTTCGCCACGCAGCTCGACGCGCTGCCCGATGATGCCACGCATTGCGTCGTCAGTCTCGGCGGGAATGACGCGCTCGGTCACGTGGACCTTCTGGACCGGCGCGTGCGCTCGAGCGCCGAAGCGTTGAGCGGGCTGGCTGCCGCCGCCGAGCGATTCGAGAAGCGCTACCGGCGCGCGATCGACGGCGTCCTCGAGTATCGTCTCGCGACAACGGTGTGCACGATCTACAACGGCAACTTTCCCGACCCCGATTTCCAGCGGCTCGCGTCCACGGCGTTGAGTGTGTTCAACGATGCGATCCTGCGCGTCGCGTTCGAGCATCGACTCGACGTGATCGACTTGCGACTCATCTGCAATGAGCGGGAGGACTACGCAAACCCAATCGAGCCATCGTCGCGCGGTGGGGCGAAGATGGCCGAGGTGATTGCGAAGTCGCTCACGCTGGATCCGCTTCGCGAGCACGGCACCCGCGTGCTGGGGCCGAAGGTTTCAAGGGCGCACAGCCACTGACGCTCGGGTCCTACTTCACCTGAAAGCTCGTGAACATGCCTAACGCCACGTGCCGCGGCTTATCCGGCATGTCCTGGAAGTTGCAGATGAGCATGTAGGTCTTCCCGCGCTCGAGATTCACGAGCAGCCGTCCCGCGGACTTGGCTCCAGGCACAGCCATGACGACGCCTTCCGGCATTTCAGTCGTCTCTCTCCGCGCCGTAATGGAGGCCCACGATCGCGCAACCGAGTCGGGACTTACTCCCGGCTTGGGGCGAAGCAGGATCATCTCGTGGGGAACCGTGCCCTTGTTCAGCAGGGAAAAGGCGGTCAGCCCCGCGTGGAGCGACGTCGGCGAATTGATGTACGCGTAATCGTTGCCGTTGATCGTGACTTCGGTGAACTGCTGCACACGAGCGTGCGACGAAACTGCGAGCAGAACGCCAACGGCGAGACTCGAGACTCGACCCATGGATCGGTTCCTCTGCGAATGAGCCGCGACTGCGTCCATTCACGACGGAGCGTCCCGCCGTTGATTGAACTCCGTGAGGCTATCAGGTGATCAGTTCCGGCTCCATGACCTTCTCGACAACCTTCCCGTCCACGATGCTCACGTAATAGACCTTCGCCTCGGCGCGCGTATGAACGAGGCGCTTCACCTCGTTGTCCTCGAAGTAGATCCCGGCGTCGTTGTCACACGCGTAGCCCGGCTTCATCTGCCCCGAACCAATCAGCTTCTGGTAGAGCGGACGACGACCGGGCTCGGCATCGTAATGCGGCGAATGGCTCCCCTTGAGGAGACCGAGACATTTCACGATCGACAGCTCCTTGGGGCGAGAGTCGGTCGTGCCCTCCTCGAACCAGCATAACGAGCCCGCGCTCGCGCCGCCGAGCACGATACCGCGATCCCATGCCTGGCGCAGTACCTCGTCGATGCCCTGCGCCTTCCAGATTGCCTGCTGGTTGAGGGTGTTGCCGCCCGAGCAGACGATGCCGTCCATGGACAGGAACACCTCGTCCCAGCCCTTGGGCTGCTCCGTGCTGGCGATGAAGCTCTCCTGTACGTGCGGTTCCACCTGCAGTGGCGCGCAGGCCCGATAGAACCCGACGGAGCCGTACGGATTGTCGGCGGATGCCGTCGGCAGATAGCAGATCCTCGGCCGCGGCTTACCCGTGAGCGACGCCATGTAGCGAATGAACGCGGTGTCGAAATTGCCGCCGGCAATGAGGATCTTGCGCGTCGCCGCGCGTGCAGCGTGGGCGGTGGATTCGGAATTCACGGATGCAAACGGAAGATGGCCGGACCCCAGGGCAACGGATCCGACCGCGGAGCGTACGACGAACTCTCGTCTCTTCATGGGATCTCCGTTGCGGAAGCGTTGTGCTCGAACCGCGACGAGTATATCACGCTGTGGTCACCGCCGCTGCCCGTTCGAGGTGCAGCTCGGCGATCGAGACCTCGCGCATGCGAAACTTCTGGATCTTTCCCGTCACGGTCATCGGGAAGGAATCGACGAACTTCCAATGCGCCGGAATCTTGTAGCTCGCGATACGCCCCTTGCAGAACGACGTCAGTGCGTCTCCGGTCAGGCCTGAGTCGGGACGCGCGCGCACCCACGCCATCACCTCTTCGCCGTATCGCTCGCTCGGGATGCCGATCACCTGGGCGTCGACGACGTCGGGGTGCGTGAGCAGATACTCCTCGACTTCGCGCGGGTAGACGTTCTCGCCCCCGCGAATGATCATGTCCTTGATGCGGCCGACGATGTTGACGTAGCCCTCCGCATCCATCGTCGCGAGGTCGCCGGTGTGCATCCACCCGGCTGCGTCGATCGCCTCGCGTGTCGCCGTGTCGTTGTCCCAGTAGCCGAGCATCACGCTGTAGCCGCGCGTGCAGAGCTCGCCCGGCGTGCCATGCGGGACGATTCTGTTCGTCTCCGGATCGATGATCTTGACCTCGACGTGCGGGTGCACGCGGCCGACCGTCGATACTCGCTTCTCGAGCGGGTCATCGAGAAGGCTTTGAGTCGATACGGGAGAGGTCTCCGTCATCCCGTAGCAGATCGTCACCTCCGGCATGTGCATCAGCGATTGCACCTTCTTCATCACTTCGACCGGACAGGGCGACCCCGCCATGATGCCGGTGCGCAGCGCGCTGAGGTCGAACTCCGCGAATCGCGGATGAGAAAGCTCGGCGATGAACATCGTCGGCACTCCGTAGAGCGCCGTACATCGCTCGGCCGCCGTCGTCTCGAGGGCCGTGAGTGGGTCGAACGCCTCACCGGGGATGACCATACAGGAGCCGTGCGTGGTGCACGCGAGGTTCCCGAGCACCATCCCGAAGCAGTGGTAGAACGGCACCGGGATGCAGACGCGATCGCGCTCGGTATAGCCTAACGTCTCGCCGATGAAGAAGCCGTTGTTGAGAATGTTGTGGTGCGAGAGCGTGGCCCCTTTCGGGAATCCCGTCGTCCCCGACGTGTACTGGATGTTGATTGCTTCATCGAACTGCAGCGCGCGTTCGAGATCCGTGACCTCGGACTCGGCCACAGCGTTGCTGCGTCGCAGGAGCTCGCCCCAATCGTTGTCGATGACGATGGTTTCCTCGAGGTCTGGGCAGTCATGTCGCACCTCGTCGAGCAGCGCCACGTAGTCCGCGCCCCGGAAACCTCGGGCGAGCAGCAGGAGCTTCACACCCGACTGCTTCAACGCGTAGCGCAGCTCGGAGGACTTGTATGCCGGATTGATGTTGACGAGGATCGCTCCCATTCGCGCCGTCGCGTACTGCGTGACAACCCACTCGTAACGGTTTGGCGACCAGATGCCGACGCGGTCCCGTGGCTCGATGCCGCTCGCGATGAGCGCCCGGGCAAGGGCGGTGGTCGAGTCCCACAGCTCCCGATATGTCGCGCGGTAGCTCTGCGATCGCACTACAAGCGCGTCGCGGTCCCCATGTCGCTCGACGGTGCGACGGAGGTTTTCCCCGATGGTTTCGCCGAGCAACGGGATGGGGCTCGTCCCGTGAGCATAGGAG